>ERZ887849.3724-NODE-3724-length-11243-cov-10.517966_pt1 | contig 11243 bp, 1 predicted proteins | sample MGYA00521267_ERZ887849 | MGnify/ENA primary metagenome ERZ887849 (study PRJEB32303, sample SAMEA104408601) | aquatic metagenome | biome: Brackish water; feature: Pelagic; material: water | place: Baltic Sea | collected 2014-06-06T16:11:00 | depth 2,863 m ... | reverse complement strand
GGTTGGACTACCGAAGGCAAGGAAGGGGAAAGCTCAATCAAACTAGATCATAATCTAGGGGCAACTTTACATTGCCCAACGTACTATTGCATGCATCAGCAGCAACACAAAAATAAGATCTCCCTACCAAAAGGAGACAACACACAGCATAACCCAGAAAGGGCCATATGCCAAGCCACGGTAATCATGCAATTACCAAATGGCGACACTAGGGAAACTGTAATTACTACAGACCCCTGCAACTCAGCAAGCATGGCTAAAAGAGCCTTGCTTCATGATATCAAAACCTGTAACCATTATAATCAGCAACCGATTAGAATGACCACGGTAACCGGGCCAAGCCCTTGGTACAAAGAAATGGGCATACTACGCTTTAGAGACGGGGCCAATAAAAGGGTCTCGGTTCTATGCTATGTGCACGAGAAAGAAATCCCGGGTCACCCCGATTTCGTCTTACTATCAAACTCTACGTTGGTAGACTTGGAATTTGATTCCAATTATCAAATGAAAGCTTCGAAAGAGATTGGGCCTGTTCCACTCAAACGAATGTCAACTAAAGATTTCCATTGGTATCACCATGGAATGAAAACAAAGAAGGGGACTCCATTTATGGAGACCGCTTCCCAAAAGGTTCCTAAGAAACCACCCCCATGGGAACCCAAATTACAGAACTTCTATAGTTATTCTACTATGGATAGAATAATTAAAGCTAAAAAGAAGAGAAATCATGACTATGACAGGTGTAATTGTTCACCCAGAATAGCCAATTCTCTCCCGCTTACTGAATACGCTCTGCTAACCTCCCAAAGGTTTCAGAAAAACACAGTGATGTCCCTAGCATCAATGCTAAATGAAAAGACTCCTGCTGGAGCAAGCCAATCCCACTGGGATGGCATTGAAACAAGGTTACCCATGTGGGAGCCTGTAGAACAGATAAATCATGCAATGTCACCCGAAGTCTTAGAGGCTATGGGTGAAGCAAGATGCTTTATGACAGAAATTCAGTTGCAAGCCTTACTAGATAGGACGGCAGCAACTGAAGAAACAGATGCCAGTAACATGGATATGACTACTGACCAGAATGGTGACAGAGTCAGCAAATTCGACATACGAGCCATCAAAATTGGCAAGGATGTCTCAGACAGTATTAAAAAACTGTTTAAGCAATACAATCTCGATTACATCGGGAAGGATAGTGTATATCCTACAGAAAACGGGGCTCCTAGAATTCTTACTCAATTCAAGGACGCGCCATATTCTCTAGAACTACAAGACCAATATACCACTGGTCCTAAACCAAAGAAGATTCCCTCAATCAAAGGAATCTTTCATCAAGGCAAACCAGCCACTAATAAAGTACTGGAACATTTTGTGCGAGCCACCCCTGTGGTGGAGCGCTGTGATGATCCCAGATGCATATCACGCCTAGTGATAGTGCCAAAACTAGATCCGGGCATGCCTAAAAACTCCCCTCCCACCTCATATCGGGTAACCATGAATGCAATCATTAATGATTGTTTAAAACCCGTAGCTAGTACATTACCACTAGCAACGGACGAAATTAAAAAGCTTCATGGCTTTAAATACTTCATCAAGGCCGACGCTATGCATGCGTATTGGTCAATACCATTGGATGACGAATCCAAGAAGCTATTATGCTTTCAAACGCACGAAGGCGTGTTTGCCTGGAACCGACTGACCATGGGCTGTAGGCCCTCAAGTCAAGTTCAACAAACAGCTTTCCATAATGCTATGGATAAGCATCTACCACCCAAATACCGGCATAGGATTGCCCTGTTCGCCGATGACATGGCGGCAGGAGCCAACTCTATGGAGGAATTATTTGAAATATATAAGGCGCTAATCCAAGCGCTTCACCTGGCTGGTATCCAGCTCAAGGCAAGTAAAGTTGAATTCGGTAGAACCGAATGCACCTTCCACAACTACACGGTAGTAGGAGGAGACGGTCCCCTAGCGGGAACCACTACACCTAAGACTGAAAACTTGGATCCAATAGCCAATAGTTCTATTCCCCAAACAGTCACACAACTCAAAGCTTTCCTGGGGGCAACCCAGCAGCTTGCGAACTATGTGCCGCAGTATTCAATAGCAGCAGCACCATTACACAGGCTAACCCGCAAGGGCATAGTCTTCCCCTCTGGGGAAAAATGGATTCATGGCACTGACTATGATATAGCATATCACATGGTCAAGTCCATGATGACAGACACTCCCTTGTATCTTTGGAATAAAGTACCGGGAAAGCACCTCTTCATAGAAGTGGATAGCTGCAATGAAGGATGGGGTGCTGTGATTTATCAGCACGCCAAAACGGCACCCACAGGCGAAGAGCCTGGCCGACACTTCCTTTTCAGCAAGGAACCCAAAAGGGTAGTGCAATGGATTTCCAAAGCATGGTCTGATTGGGACAAGCATTTACCATGCTTTTACAAGGAATCTCTAGCACGCTTACTAGCGTTGGAGCACTTCCGCAATTTAATAGAAACGCAGGCACCAGGTATTGGAGTAACCTGTTACTCTGATCACCTGCCAGCGGTCAAAGAATCCTCACTTAGTAATAAGGGAGCACTATCCACATGGAGAATCCATGAGGTGGCCGATCTAAACTCTATGGTTGAAACCATATGGAAAAAGGGAGCGACGCTAAGCACCGCAGACCCATTAAGCAGACTAGCTCGTAGAGAGCATCGTCTCAACAATTTAGATCTACCATTACTAATGGATGTCTTACTAAAACGACTACCTGATTCAATCAGGCAAGCAAGAAACATAAGGGTAAATGCAGAGAAGGACACGCTAGTCGCCACTCGCATCACTCAAAAATGGCGAACGCCAACAAATCCAATTATAAACACCAGAGGCGATGCCCCTGGAAAGTATGATTTTCTAATCATGTTAACATTTGCTGACAAAGTCACTAATAAAGTAGCTGACTTAATCAGGAAAGATATACAATTTGCAGCACTGGTTCCAGTGAGCCTGCTCAATGAGATAGATCGCAAACCAGATGGTAAGATCGACCTCACAGTACAAAAGGCCAGGCTATTGATGCAGGTCATAGTCATAGCCTCAATAGGCCAAGCATGGCTTATTAATCACAAAGAAAGACGACTCCCACAAAGTCAGCATTTCATCTTATTAACTGAACAATTAGAGGAACCAGAAATGGTACCTTTAATCAACGCAAAATTGGATGACTGGATTAAAACCCTGCCCACATCCAGTGTAAAAGGGCTACAAAGCACCCATCCAAATAAACAGGAAAACTATCACTCCCTCCTCATGAACGCGTTTGATTGCTTTATGAAGGATGGGGTGTCCACTTACCATACCCCACGAGAACTTCGAGCCCTCAAAAGGAACTCTAACTCTTCAATGAAGGAAGGCCAAAATGGCCCTCCAAACAAAAAGATAAAATTTAGCCATTTAGATAAAACAGCCAAAACGGCGAAAAATGGCCAATTAAATAAAACAGCCAAAACGGCCAAAAATGGCCATTCTAATAAAAGAACCAAAACCACACCACCAAAGGAAGTCCCTTCTGGGTCTTCCTCGGTGGAACCAAGGTTTCGACCCACAGCTGCTCGCACAAAGCGGCAGAAATGTATCAAAAATCAGGAAAGAGAAATGTTCTCCTTTGCCTCGACTCCCAAGCCAAGTCCAATTGAAGACTGGGTAGGGCATCAAACGGAAGAAATTCCCAAAAATGGCCGCCTATTAGAGGTGAATGAAAAACCCATTCACTACCCTCCAAACCTTATCATGGTTATGGATGACAAAGGAAGGAAGCTCATTGTTGTGCCTCTCTCCGAACAATTATCCCTGACTCGTCAGGCCCACATGACGCTCATCCACCAAAAGGGTCAGCGTGTCTTCCATGACTTAGCACAGAAATATTTCTGGACTAACATGGAAGTAGACATAATTAATACATGCAAAACATGCAAAGAATGTCTTGCCAACCAGGTCCAGCGTAAACGCTTAACAGCTGAATTCGTTCAGGCGACCGAAGACAATATGCCCATGCCGCGTATGGCCTATGGAATAGACTTTTACGGTCATAATGACGGTGAAATTCTAGTAGCACTTGACTTGTGCACTAGAGAAGTACTGCTCTGGTTTTTACCTAGCAGAAAACAAGATCTGGTTGCCAAATCTTTACTATCAGGCCTCATTTTTCAAAAGGGAGTTCCACTACTCTTTAGAAATGATGAGGCCAGTGAATTTGTACATGGCGTGGTAAACGCCATGAACGGGTATCTGGGTATAGATACCATTACTACTGGGGGGCACAACCCCAGATCAAACTCTACGGTTGAGCGCTTCATGCAAACCCTCAATGGGGCATTGAGGAAGTGCAATAAATCCGAATACAAGGACATCAAGCATTACCTACAGGCTATTGCTTTTGCCCACAATACAACTTTTCACTCATCGATTAATTGTACACCATTTGAATGCGGTCACGGCCTCAGAGCCAGATCCATCACCGATGCTCGCATGTCCCCTCGTTTACAAATAGTAGATGAGGAGGGCACAGAGTTACAGGAAGTACTCCCCCAGTGGGACACCTCCATTCACAAAAAAGTTCTTGAACTAGCTGAAAGACTAAAAGACGATGCTGTGAGACACTCACAGTGGCAAAAACGCATGACAGCTGAAAAACTGAACATGGCGGGCAAAAAGATTGATGACAATCTATACGACATAGGCACTGAAGTTTATTACTTTAAGCCACCAACTCAGGCTCAAGTGCGTGATGCAGGCAAAATGAATAAACATTTGGCCTTTTATCACGGACCAGCCAAAATAATAAAGAAGTTACGCACTCGACAATACGCCATTGAGCACAATGGCAACTCATATAAAAGGGACGTGGAAATGCTTATTCCGGTCCCCCAATTACCTGAGAAGTATCGAGAATTCGATCCTACTGAAACGAAGGTTGCCCTCATTAAGCCAACCAAACACAAAAACAATCTAGACATAAATGAGGGTGAAATGCTCATCATGCTAGACACGGAAAAGAACGAATGGTTCTTAGCCGAAGTCACTCAAAAATACCAACACAAGGTGGTGGTAAACTACTACTCCACTCCGGCACAGCCGTTGGAAAACTACGATCAATCGAGCACGATTGAAAGAAAAGAAAGGCTCGCTCAAGCTCACTTCCGTAAAACGTGGTTTGTATACAGCGGCAAAAACTCAGGAAGAGGAACTCTCCAAGCTCCCTTCCCCAAAAATCCCAACCTCAGAGTATGGGAAGGTTTCATACCAAAATCAGAATATGATGAGGTTTTCCTCATTAGAAACGCTCACTTGACTGCCGCAGGCAAGCTGAGCAAAGAAACCTTGGAGTTGGCTAGCCAGCTCCAATACAAACACAACGCAACACTTACAATCCAGGATACCAATCCGGAGAGTGAAGCGTCGGTTCCTCGGGACCCAGACAATCAGAGTCTTTTCAACTCAATTAACAGGGGCAATTATGAAGCCCCAGATTCGACATATATTGAATCAATAACTCAAGAGCAGAGAAATCAATCCCTCTTTAATTACTCCCAAGCCCCCCTCTGCAATTGTGCACGGTGCGCAAGGGATTTAGCCAAGGCGCCTAAGGAACCGATTCTTGATGAAGGATCGCTTCCCTGTGGGTGCCTGTTGTGCTGCTCCAAAACACTGGCAAGTTGAGCCAGCTCCACACGTCGATAAAATGAGTCGACAGGAGGATCTCAACCCTCTCAAGGATCATCATTCTGTTGTCCCTGAGTGAAGGCTCATCGAAGCGAAGACCCAGCACCATGAGGAATCCACGGGATTTGGATGCTGGGGGCACAAGCTTAGAAGCTTGTCATGCTCTACGTCGTAAATAATATGATTAATACTTATTGTTTACTTAACCTTACTTAGCATATTACCACATCGATGGTAGCTGGTACGGTAGTCACGGACCGTAGAGTGTACGAATAGCCGGGTCACATCGATGACGGTACTCACTCGTACAGTACCCATCCTTTCTTCGCCCTAAGCCAATTGTCGCAATAGACTTTGGGCGTGGGGCATGTTAGAAGATAGGTAGCCACCAGCCTGCACGCTGTAAGGTACGCGCGCTGTACCGGTATTAGCTATGCTGGTACATGCGCGTAAGTCCTGCGCCCCCGCGCTCGTTCTTTAGGGCGCCGGGCGCGACCCGAGGTCCCCTGCCTAGAAGGCCTAGAGCCCCTGTGGGTCCGGAGGTCACTAGAGCTATAGTACTAAGTAAGTTAGGGTAATACAGGCGCAAAAGGAGCGGAGCCCGCACTTTTGGGCCTCGGAAGAATTGCCGGAATAAAATGTGGCTCAGCTCATTTTATTAGTATTTAATTCTAACCAATCAAAGTACGAGAGAGTGAGCGATTGATATTCGCTTCCACTTCTTCTCTTCCTCCACCTTGTATACCTGTCCACCTTACGCCCGTGCACTGTACTGTATATACCTAGATTTCTGACATCTTTAAAGATCGTTAAGACTTACAGACGCGCGTCTGTCAACATCTACTTATATATTGTACACACTCACGTGTGTGAGGCCTATGGCCAGAAACAAGGAGGGGAGAGGTGGTAACACTTCCCCCCCAACACAATTACATGTCCTCGGGACTGTAAACAACCAGGAAGGTGGCAGCAATGCTATCCTTCCGCCAAACACGTCAACGAACCTCGGTTCCGCGACACACATGTCAACGAACCTCGGTTCCGCGACAAACAACATTGATAAAGGACCTCAAAACCCTGAATCAAACAACACGAACCTAGCTTCGACAACACAAACCATCACCGCTTCCCCCCTTGAGGAGGATGTTGCCATGGAAACAACAGCAGACGGTAAAAGTCTACTCCTCAGTTTATCTGATCAATACTTGTGGCTTCTAGCCCAAAAAGACTTCAGAAACACTGAACAATACACACGGAACTTAGCCCAATTCAAGGGACAAGTATCCATAAACGAGCACTCAAGCTCACTAGCGAAGGCTGCCATCACCACTGTCATGAGTACTGACAATGGTCACTGGTTCCATCAATACTTAGCCTCCCAGGCTGAATCACAAAGCATCGAGCTGATAGATATCGCTAACTTTCTAAAGAAAACCTGCGATGTCAAAGAACTTGACCAAGAACTCCAGTACGTGGAGGTTCTTGATAAACCAGTTATGATCACGTCCCCACGCTTCATAATGAAACACTTATGGCCCAGCCTTGCAATGAATACAATTGTGAATAAGCTCATACACAATTGCAGAACCAGTGTGAACGCCCCGCAAGGCCTGATCACTCCTGACCATCTTATGGAAGGGTTAGAGGAAAATCACCTCTTTGAAATACTAGCGACATATTTCGCCACAACATTCGACCGACAGGCCGGACCATCAAACGAAGCGTCAATCTCACAATTGACAACTTCCATGAGGAGCATCCCACCTCTGAGTGAGGTGCCGGTGGCACTTCGACTCGAAGCGGCCAACCGCAAAAACCAAGAAACCTTTACCATTCTGAAAGACGAATGTGTCAAAGCCACAAGAGCACTATATAATAGTACAGCAAGCCAATTTGAAACTCCTAGTGCCAAAACCATTAGAGAGTCTTCAATACAGGCCACACTGAACAACCTCCACGAGGTGATTCAAGGAAAATACCAGGCAAAAGATAGGGTTACAACATCCCATATCATAACAACCTCGCGTCTGCAAGAGATGAGGAACCAAATCTCTGCAGAACGCAGCCACCACTTTGAAATAGTGAAAGAAATTCAGTCCCGGGTAAATACCCTGGAACATGAAAAGAAGGTATCTTTCAAAGACACCCTGGCTAAGTACCAGAGAAACAGACAAGCTGACTTAGGTCATGCCATCGAGCAGTTGCAAAGCGCTCAACAAAAAGAGATTCAGAGTTTGAAAGAATCGTTTGGCCTCGCCAATACAAAAGATACCGATGAAGACTCGGTGGTGCAGAAACTCCTTCGGGACAAGGCTGCATTACAAGACCGGCTTGAAAGCACCCAAGCCACACTAGATGATAAAAACATCGTCAACGCGGTTCTAACACGAAGAATCAATGCCTTCGGCCTGAAACATGCCTTGCTACCGCCTGAGGTCCAAAAACAACTCAATGAGATTGACTTGTCTGGACCTCTAGAAAATTTAGAGACAATCACAAATCTCTATCAAACAAATACACGAATTAAACTCAAGCTCCTAGGGAGCGAGTTTTACAACAGACACTTTTCCTTGACAAACAAGGGCATCGAAACAGCTGTCGCAGACAACATTGCTGCCAGCCGGGTAGCTAGTGAGCAGACGTATGAGCCAGTCCCGTACTACGCCACGAAACCCGAAATACAAGCAGCTATGAAAGTTGTAAAAGCAAGCTTGTCGGCAACCGAGATGGACTATGCGCCACCCGGGAACGACGACACAATAGATGTGGGTACGGACCACAACCCAGAACCGGCTCAAGCCAAACCTACATATAGCGAAGCCGCAAGTAGCCAAGCCAAAAGAGGCCGCACTGTGGACGCTTCTAACAACGGGCCTTCAAGGAAGAAAGCCGCCCCTGATAGACTGCCTAGGTCTATCAAAAACACGGAGAACATCTTTCACACTGGTGGTGTATTCCGCCATAGTAGGGAAAGGAATCATCCACCCAAACCAATCGAGCACGATGAATCGTCGTGCTTGAACAAGACACAATGGGATAATGCCCAAAAGGAAATCATCACCATCGTTCACCAAGCGAACATTGCATTCATGACACTACGAGTAGAAGGACCTAACAGGAAATTCTACAACATGTACGCTGGTACGGAACTGAAAATTCCGGCCAGAGCCAAAGGCAAAGGCAAGCCTGACAAAGGCAAACCAAAACACACAGGTCCATGCCTCAACATGATACACAAGAAAACGATCGCTTATATCAACGAGTTGAGCTCAAACAAACCACATGATGATAACTTCTTCATGACTACAACAGCATCCAAGTACCTGCGCTACTACACTTCAGAGCCATGGCACAAGGACGTCGACCTCCCAAAATGGGAAACTTCGAAGAACTACGAGTATCTTCCAAACACGGAAAAGTCATATCTTGAAGTCAGAATCATGCTGGCTAAAGACACTAATTATGTCTTACCCAAACTTCGGAGATCTAACATTACGTTCAGATCTCTAGGACAACAAGCCAAAGAGCGCACAGGTAGCATAACCGAAAGATCGGTCATGTTATACGCATACCACAGGCATCTGCCTTCAGTCCTACGTAGCTGGACAGCAACACGTAATGGTACCAACAAAGTGTACACACTTGAACATGAAATGAATGACTTAGGTCTTCATGCAGAACACATGGAGCATGAACTCCAACACGCTCCTTACGATAGCCTTATAGGCCGTAACGATCATCCCTCCAGATGTGAGACCGAATGCGAAGCTGGTGAAAAAATGCTTGCAAGCATCCTGTGCTCCACAGAATGGTCAACCCAAGACCCAAGCAAAGTAACCTACATTAAGCTCATGCAAAGGTTTGAAAAGCTGATCCGGCTAAATCAATGCCGTAATGAGCAACAAGCCCACATGCTTTTGTGGATTGTAGGCTTGGTCCATGTCAAAAGATTACTGATAATCTACAAACACGTAGCTGAGTATGTTGAATACCCTACTGATCCTGAACTGGATCCTAGACCAACTCCAGGCATGGAACTGCTTCGAGACTCGGCGAAAGAGCGCCCTACAATAATCGCTGACGATCTAGATATTACTATATGTGATGATCTCGACCAAGTCCGTGATACTACAACTGAGGCGAATGCATCCTCAGATCTCCTCAACAATGCTGGAATTGACCAGCCCGATGAATTTATGGCAGCTGTGACAGAAGCAGTGCCCGCAACAGAGTAGTCTCCATAAGGACAAAACTTGTTAGAGCCAGTAATTTCATTTACCGGCGCTAGCCAACTAATTCCTAATCGGAACTACAACCTTATTCTTAAATCTACCCTCGTACTGATTCTGACACTGGTTCAGCAGTACCAACTTACGCCGTAGAATACTAACTTACGCGGTAAAATACGTACACCACAGCATCCTAAAATGCCAACTGATAAAGACAAAGAATATTGGAAAGACCTAATTAAACATAGAAGTGATATACCACTACTAGCAAATGGAAAGGATGGGTTCGGTCATGCCGATACACCATATCCAAGTAATGAACACCCGGGTTTACTATACCAGGGAAACACCGTAGCTACTCCGCTAATAAAAATACTTAGAGCGCGTACCCTAAAAGTACCTAAAAAAGACTTAACTGAGGCTGAGTTAATTACAGTACGCGAGATGCAAGCGCACGCTGCATCCATCACATTCAAGGGTTCCCCTGATCACCCTATACCAAAAACTAATTGGGATGACATTCATGCACAAATTGAGCCTCTATCGGCACAACATGTGAAAGAGTGCTTATCTCGCAATAAAGAATCTAACAAATTCATACTCAAAATATTTGAGCCATCATCCTCGTTTATTGGTAGCTTTGGCACCAGTAACAAAAAACAATTACAGTTACAGATGAAAGCCTTGTGCGTATCTCTGTTAGCTGACTCACCATATGAACCTGCTTCAGACGAAGAGGACAAAATTAGAGTATTCGCGACATCTGATCTCGCAATATCAGATCACCCTACCCCTGACGAACAGGATAAAATAAGAATACTAAGGCAGGGCTATACCCGAGCTTTAAAAACACTAAGAGATATGATTAACCATACATACCTCAAAACAATATACCAGGTTAGCAATAGACTGGCTAAAACGTACATCAAACAAGTGCACTCTGACTTCCTTAAGCAGCAACACGACACTCAAGCTGATGATTTATTCACAGCTAAGATTCTTGTAACGGACATCGTAGCCAGATGCCTTACATCCAACACGGATTTAATAGAATCCGCAAAACTTGCTCTACGTAATGTGGTTCGACAAGTACCCAACAAGCCATTAAAATGGCTCAAATCGCATGCTAGCATGACAGAACGACTTGCTAAGGCCCAAGGTCTTACCGTCCTATCCACGGAAGATGAGGTGGCTTGGAAAAAGCATTTCTCCTCCCAGCTAACCATGCATGAGAGAGAAAAAATAGCTGTACACAAAGAGTCTAAGCTGCTCAATAGAAGCCGAACTGCTGCCGATACA
>ERZ887849.3723-NODE-3723-length-11244-cov-8.331665_pt1 | contig 11244 bp, 11 predicted proteins | sample MGYA00521267_ERZ887849 | MGnify/ENA primary metagenome ERZ887849 (study PRJEB32303, sample SAMEA104408601) | aquatic metagenome | biome: Brackish water; feature: Pelagic; material: water | place: Baltic Sea | collected 2014-06-06T16:11:00 | depth 2,863 m ... | reverse complement strand
GCTGCGCCCGCTGCATCCCGACCTGGAATCAAAATCAGTGCTCCAGCTGGCTGAAATACGCTGCCAGGGAAGCAAATTCGTCTTCGCCCAACTTTGATAGCGCCGCCTGCATCAAAGGATGAATACGCTCGCTACGCTTATAGGCCAATAGCTGGGCCTGCAGGTAAGGTGCATGCTGGCCTGCGATTATGGGCCACTCATCGGCTACCGGCTTACCCGCGAAGCCATGGCAGGCGGAACAGGCTCCAGCAAGCTGCCTTCCCCGCTCCACCAGCCCGGCATCACCATTGGCAGCTGTGACAGGTTCCTGCGACGAGTACCAGGCCGCAAGTACCTGAATATCATCATCACTGAGACTCTTCACGAAGGGCGCCATCAGCGCATTATTGCGTTCACCTGAACGCATAGCCTCAAGCTGCTGTGCCAGATACGTTTCATGCTGCCCTGCCAAATTGGGCCAGACAGGGCTGCCGGAGACACCGTTGACACCGTGGCAGGCCACACAGGCCTGAACCTGAGCCGGCGCCTCGGCCTGGGCCGCGCCGGTGATGAAGGCCGCTAGCAACGCGGCACCGATAATCAAATGCTTCTTCATAAGGTTTTACTCTCTCGCATCCGCGCCGGCGATAGCGCGCAAAACATGCTGCCGATAATCATCAACTTCGTTCAGCGGATTCTTGCGTAACGGCGCGACCTCAGCGGCGGTATAGGGTGTGAAGGGTAACTGCAGGCTGTTGCCGGCGAACTCATAGATTATCCAGTTCAGCACTGCTGCCAGGCGCTCGTCACTGAGTGCCGAAGTCGCCGAGCCGGGCACCCGCACCAGATATTCACGCCCGGCCTGACTCTGGAGAAACACACCAACATGCCCTTTCAGAGCCGGCACACTGCCCGCGCCGGCGCCATCCGGGGTATGGCACCCCTGACAATTCATCTGGTAATCAAATACCACCCGGCCCGCATCGTCTGCCGCCGCCAGTGCCGCGACGAACCAGAACAGAACCGGTAGCAGGGTCAGCTTAGCCATTAGTCATTAAACGCCACACCGACCACGATGGCCGTTGAGCAATGATAGGAGACGCTGGCAGTGCCCAGACACCAGTTGAGATCGTTGGTCTTGTCGGGCCGGTAGACCGGGCGATCCCCCTCGTCGCGCATGCACAGGCACGCGCCGCAGGACGATTTACCGCAACAGTCGTTGTAGGAGATCACGTAATTGCGGCCGTCCGCCGGGTTGTGACAGGTCCCTATCCAGGTGACCGGTGACATTTCGGTACCGGGCGGACAGGTGTTAGCACTACCGCCACAGCAATCACAGAGAAATCCGTCTATGGCGCAATAGCGCCAGTAGTCACAGCTGCTGGGGTCGCCCTCCTCCACTGGCCGACTTGCACCATCGCCGCCGGCTGCGCGGGCAACCGGCAACAGTGGAATACTGGCACCGCCCACCAGCATGGCACCCAGCCCCTTGAGCAGGCCGCGGCGGGAACTGCGTTGGGCCAGCTGTCTGCTGCGCTGCTCAAATACCCTGTCAAAGAAATTCATGCCTTGTCTGCCTCCGCATAGTGCACAGCTTCGCGCTTGCTCATATAGTCCTGTATCGACGCAACCTTGCGCTCTTTCGCTTCAAACAGGCTATCCAGGTGTTCACGTGAATTAATAATGCCCATGGAGGCGAGCGTGCCGTGCTCGTCGATCAACACCGCATAGGGCAACTTGGAAACGCCGAAGGCCTTACCCGCAACTTCGGATACCGCGTAGGGAAACCCGGCGAGCTCCTTGCGCTTCACATAACCCGCGTGATCCTGCTCGTCGCCATCACTGACCAGCACCAGCTCGACCCAATCGGCCTCGGCCCGAGCCGCGGACTTCAGCGCCGGCGTAAGCTCGTTGCAAATGGGACAGTCCGGCGACAAAAAAAACAGCAGCTGGGACTTGGACCTGCCCGCCCCGCCAATTTTTTCATTGCGCCCATCAAGCGTTGCCAGCGCGAGCTCCGGTGCGGGGGACCCCACCTTCAGCTTCTGGTTCAGCATCAGCGCACCTGCCGGCGCCACCCTCTCATAGAGGACACCAATCTGTCGTGCAAGCGCGAGGTTCACCAGAATCATGGCCAGGAACCCCAGCCAAAGAACAATGTTGGAGATTACCAATAACTCCATAGTCCTACCTGCTCCTGGCCATGTGCTGGCTATTACTTATCAGTTGTTCAGCTCCGAGATACAGAACGGCGAGAAATCCGGCCATGCACAAAGCCAGCAAGATCCCGACGCCCGACAGGGCCATGGGGCCGAGAGGCAGCGCCAGCAGCAGGCCGAGCCCTGCCACCAGCAGATTGCGTGCGACCAATGCCGGGCTCACCAGCACATCAGACGCCGGGCCGGCACAGCCGCAACGCAGATCGCGGCGCCCCTGCACCAGTTGCCAAGCCATCATCAATGCATAGCCGGTCAACAGTGCGGCCGCCACCACCGCGGCCACTCCCCGCGTCAGTGGCAGCAGCAAGGCCAGCGCGATGGCAATCTCTGCGAGGCCCACCGGATAGACTAATCCGTCGCGCCACAGTGGGCGCAGCGGCGCCGGCAGGTACTGCGCCGCGAGCTCGCTGAACTGAGCCGGGTGGCGCAGCTTGTGCGTACCAGCAACCACAAACAACCAGGCAAGAAAGCCCGCGAGAGCGATACCCACTACTTCCGGTAGCAGCATGCTAACGGGCACCAAACGACATCAGCGGCGTGTTCTGCCCCAGATCGGTGATGGTCTTGAGGAATTCACCGCTCTGCGCGTCATACAGCTCAAGGCTCATATCCACTGGATTGGTGACCAGCAGCTTGGGCTCGGAACCACGGCTAACCGCAATTGACAGCCCCCACTCCCGCAACGCTATGCGCGCGACCCGCACCTGCTTTGCCGGGTCGTAGACCCAGACTTCGGCGCCACCACCGTTGTGACTGCCATCGGTCGCTTGGGGGTGCATCAGCACATAAAAGCGACCCAGATCATCCTCCGCACTGATGCCAATACCGCCGGGGGCCCAGCCCTGTTCGCGCTCGGCTTCGGGCACCAGGTGCCACGCGGCGCCCACTTCGGCGACCTTGCCGCTGACATCGACGGGAATCACTTCACCGGCGAAGGTGGGAAAGTAGGCCATAGCACCGACATAGGCGGGGCGTTCGAAAATCGGCGAGTCGTCAGAGTCGAAGAATGAGTCGGTGCGAACCTGCGCCACCACACTGCCATCCTCAGCCAGTTCAGTGCTCAGGAAACGGCCGTCGGCACAGAGCGAGCTGAAGCCGCGCTTGCCGGCAGGATAGGTCAGGGCGCAGCCCGGAGTTCCGATATTACCCACCACTGTGCGCGTATCAAGATCCACAAGAGTCACCGAAGCAGCGGGACTGAAATTGGCTATCACCAGCCAGCGATCCTCGTTCAGCAGCATAACCGCGTCGCGCTCTGGCAAGCCCATGAACCGCTTGCCCTGGGGCAGCATCACCTCTGCCACTGGGCTCAGGTTTTCCTGATCCCAGATGGTCAGGACATCGATGCGCTCGCCGCGGGTGCCGCGGGTCTGGAAGGTTTCCACGGCATAGATCTCGGCACGACTGGCAGACTGCTTGATATTCCCGATCATCGATACGTTGAAGCTGCCCTGCACCTGGCGAGCCACCGTATCCTGCGCCGTATCGAGGACCCACACCTTGCCATCGGACATATGATAGAAAGCGACGTCGTGCACAAAAAACCAGCTCTCGGGGTACTCCCGGGGCAGGGTTTCGATGATCCCGATGGGTTCCACGGGCAGCGGCGGCGGCACGGGCTTGTCGCTGGCCACGGCCTGCGCCGCCGCCATCAGGCCGCAGAGCACAGTGACTGCTGCGCGCATTTCAGGTACTTTCCACATACTTTCTTTATCCTGTTTCAGGTCTTGCTGATATACACCGTCTGCAGATTGGTATATTCCTCCAGGCCGTAACGCCCGAATTCCACCCCGATGCCGGACTCCTTGGAGCCCCCGAAAGGGGCGTCAGGCTGAATCATGGCATGACTGTTGACCCAGGCGGTACCGCATTCGAGGCGACTGGCAAGTGCCGCCGCTTTCTGCACATCGCCGGACCACACCGAACCGCCGAGGCCGCTGGCACTGTCGTTGGCGCGGCGCAGGGCATCCTCTACGTCACTGAATTTCAGCACCGGAAGAATTGGCCCAAAGGGCTCCTCCTTCACCAGGCGAGTATCGTCACCAATGTCCGCCACAATTGTAACCGGATAGAAATAACCCGGCCCAGGCATAGGCTCGCCGCCAGTCAAGAAGCGGGCACCACTGACTTTCGCTTCATCGGCAATGGCACAGACCTTGGCGAACTGGGCCTTGTTCTGGACCGGGCCGAAGTCGGGGTCAGTGCTGCCGTCGCCGGTCCTGACGCTGTTGGCGATCGCCACCAGCGCATCGCACATCTGCTCGTAAATATCCTCGTGCACATACAAACGTTTCAGCGCCGCGCAGGTCTGACCATTGTTAAACATGGCGGTGGCAAAAATCTTCGGTGCGATCGCCGCCACATCGACATCAGGCAAAACGATGGCAGCATCGTTGCCGCCCAACTCCAGCGTCAGCCGCTTGAGGTTACAGGACGCGTTCTGCATGATCTTCTTGCCGGTCACGGTGGATCCGGTAAATACGATCTTGTTAATGTCCGGGTGGCTGGTCATTGCCGCACCAAGACCACCGTCACCAGTCACCACGTTGAACACACCGGGCGGCAACAGGTCGTTAACGATTTCGACAAACCGCAACGTCGTCAGCGGCGTGTACTCGGATGGTTTGAGGACTACCGTATTGCCACTGCGCAGCGCTGGCATGACGTGCCAGATCGCAATCATCAGCGGGTAGTTCCACGGTGTGATTGAACCCACCACACCCAGTGGCTTGCGATGCACCTCGATACGCGCTTCGTCGTTGTCCTGTATCACATCCACCGGCAGCTCCAGGTCGGCGGCGGCGTGGCACCAGGCGAGGGTCCCACCGATCTCGAAAGCCGCACCCATGCCGGCAAAACCGGTGGCCGGCTTGCCCTGCTCCAGAGTCAACAGGGAAACCAACTCCGCCTGATGCTCCTCAATCGCCTTGCCTATCTGATGGATGATAGCCCCGCGCTCGGCACCAGGCCGTGCACTCCAGGCAGGAAACGCCGCTCTGGCCGCAGCCACCGCCTGGTCCAAATGGGCCTCGGTGGCCTTCGGGCACTGGGCAGCGACCTCTTCAGTGGCTGGATTTATAACCGCAAAGGTGGCGTCAGAGGCCACCTTCTGGCCGTTAATGATCATGTGGTACTTGCTCATGAAGTCTCCGTCGATTCTTATCTGCGTGCTAGAAGCTGTAGGTCAGAGTAGCGCCGTACCAACGTGGCGGTGCAAAGACCTCCTCGCTGATCCCCAGCAAACCGAGATCCAGGTTGTACAACCGATACTCCTCGTCCCCGGCATTCTTCACCCAGCCTGCCACTTCCCAGGTATCGTTCGCGCTGGCCCAGGACAGACGCGCATTCCAGACCAGATAAGAATCTTCAGCCGAGATATCGGAGTTGGTAGCCTCGATGAACTGGTCATCGTTCCAGACCCCATCCACCTGCGCCGCCATCGTGCCGCCAAGCACATCCCATTCGTAGCGCGCCAGGGCATTGAAGCTCAACCTGGGCGCATTCGGGAATTCCGCCTCCACGGTGCCGCCGAAGACATCGGGCACCGCGTCAACGGTCGAGTCGATATAAGCCGCACCAAACAGGATATCCAGCCCGGCCATGGGATACAGGGTCAGCTCCAGCTCACCGCCGCGGGAGTCGGCGTCCGAGTTGGTCACCTGCGGCGTCAGGCCCAGGATAGAGAAGGCCTGATAATCTTTGTAGTCGTAGTAGTAAATCGACGCGTTAAACCGCGCCCAGTCAGTCAGATCTGTCTTGACGCCCAGCTCCCATGACGTCAGCACTTCCTCATCGTGCTTCAGGTTGCCAGGCTCAATGACAGCAACCGTCCCAAGCGGATCAATGGACCAGTTGCCTCCCTTGATACCGCGATTCCAAGAGCCATACAGCAGGGTCCCGCTGTCGGTGAGATAATTGAGCTGCAGGCGTGCGGCGGTATCGTCGTACTCAATATTGTCGAGGCCAGGAATCGGCACGGCAGAGATGTCAAACACCTGTGTCAACGGAATCCCGGCATCGGGCTCAACGTAATCCTGCAGAAACTGCAGATCCTTCGAGTCATCTGACCAGCGCAGACCGGCAATCAAGGTGAGTTGCTGGGTGAAGTCATACTCCATCTGGCCAAACACCGACCAGTTGCGTGAGTCCAGCGCGTACTGGGTGAACTGCGCCGCCGAGTCCGAGATCGCCCCGGACCCCTCGAGAATGGCTGCCCCACGCACGCTCGAGTCGTTTTCCGTGGTCATGTCCAGATAGTAGAAGCCGGTCTGCCAGCGCAGGCGGTCGCTGCCACCGGACAGGCGGAATTCCTGCGAGAAGGTGTCGAAGTCGGTGTTATTTTCATAGGGGAAAAAGAACAGGCCGCCGCCGGCATCTTCCAGGTATTCCTTTTCCAGCTCCATGTAATTGGTAATAGATACCAGTTCCATGTCGGACGACAAATTCCAGGTCACGGTGCCGGTGACATTGGTGGAGTCACGACTGTAACTTCCCTCAATAGAAGACGCATGCTCAAGCCCGCCGGTAAGACGTCCGGGCACGTCGACACCCAAGCCAGTCGCAGGGTCGAAGTCGGCGAAGTTGATGGAGTAAGTGCCAGAGGGTACATCGTCGTCTTTGGATTTGGTTACCCGCAGATCGAACAACAGATCATCGGTGAAATCCACCTGCAGCGAACCGCGCAGGGTATAACCATCAGCGCCATGGGCATCGCGGATTCCCGGCACGACAGATTCAGTATAGCCGTCGTTTTCCTCCCAGCGGCCGGCAAGGCGCCCGCGCACGGTGTCGCTGAAGCCGCCACCGATGGCACCTTCAAGCGCACGCATGCCGAAATCGCCGCCCTGCGCGCGCAGATAGCCGTTCAGCTCCTGATCCCTGGCCCCATTGGTGAGGTAGTGCACCAGGCCGCCGGTGGTGTTACGCCCGAACAGGGTTCCCTGCGGACCGCGCAGCACCTCCACCCGGTCGACATCAAACAGCTGGCCAGAAATCGCGTTCATGCTGGGAACATAGGCGCCATCGACGTAGACCGCGACCGGCGCCTCCAGGTTGTCCTGAAAGTTGTTTTGAGAAATCCCGCGCAGGTTGATGATGGTAAAGGCTGGCGAAAACGTCTGCAGCTGCATGGCAGGCACCTGCTGCGTGATATCCACCGAGTTGGTCATCCCCAGGGCATCCAGCTGGTTGCCGCTGAAGGCCGTAACCGATATCCCCACATCCTGGAGATTCTGCTCCCGCTTTTGTGCAGTAACGGTGACTTCCTCAAGCACCTGCGCCTGCACAGTGGTAACCAGCAGGCAGATAGCAGTGCCGCCTGCAAGTCGTGACAAAGCTGTTGCGATAGATCGTCTGGCTGTTTTCATCTGATAGTTCTCCGGATGCTTTTTATAAATTTCCGTACCCAGTTATTTAACCAGACCTGCTGACAATACGTTTGCACGCCAGAGAACTGTTGGCTTGACTGTAAGCGAAGCACAGCCAACAAACGCTGAGTCATTGAGAAATCGAGGGGCCCTGCTCTACACCCTGGCAACGGTCTGCGAGATACTGCAGCCCACTTACGAACAATCAATAACCGCCGGAGCAGTCAGCAATCGGCAGCATCACTGCCGTTGCCGCCGGCAGCTTGCTCACGCCTGAACTGGACCGGCGTCACGCCGAATTCCGCCTTGAAGGCGCGACTGAAATGGGATGCGTCCTTAAAACCGAAGTGGTAGGCCACCTCAGCCACGGTGAAGCGGGAAAAGGCCGTGTCCGCGAGCGCCTGGCGGCAGCCCTGCAGGCGCAGCTGCTGAATATAGCGGCAAACCGACACGCTCTCCGCTTCGAACAACATGTGCAGGTATCGGGTTGAAATATGTTGGGCTGCTGCTATCCAGTCCGGAGTCAGGCGCTGGTCGCCGAGGTGCTTGCGAATAAAGTGCCGGATCCTCTGCAGGTATTCCTGCCTCACACCGTTGCACAGCAGATCGCGGCGCTGGCTTTCCCCGGTATAACTGAGTGTGGTCGCCAGCAGGTCAATCACGTTGGCCTCAAAGCGCTGCGCCAGCACACCATCCATGCCATCCAGTTTCTCCACGATGGACGTCACGAACTGCGAAAACAGACCGTTGGCACCGCTCTGAGCGGCCATGCGGACACCGAGGTGCTGTTCAGGCTGATGCACGCACTCTTCCATCAGAGCCGATGGAATGGCCAGCACCACCTGAGAATAGTCGCTGGCAAAATGCAGTTCATAGGGTTCCGAGCTGAGACAGAGGGTGAAGTCTCCTGGCTGCAGATGCGCCTCCCGACCACGCTGGATAATCTGGCTCTCGCCCGCAACCTGGATCTTGACCAGGTAAGAAGAATCCGCTACTTCACCGATATGGCTGCGTCGCCGGTAAACGTCCAGAGGAGTGCTCTTGACCGCAGCAAATCCGAGCTGACCCAGCTTACGTGAGTTCAGCCGGCCGCGAAAATCTCCGAGGTAATTCCGTGCCGGCTCACAGTCCATGGGGAAGAAAATTTCCCTGACCTGCTCATCAAACCGTTCCAGAGATTCGGTTGTCGTCAGCATTGCCACTCCGACTGTTTACCAGCACCACTGCCGACATGAGTGTCCTAGCACCGGCTAATTTTTGACCGCGCCGCCAAACTCTGCGCGCACCAGCGTTACCTGAAAATTACTCCGATCAACAATACACCGATCTGAGACGCCTAATGTGATACTACAGAAATCAACTATTGTCAAAAGTCGACGGGGTGAGGCATGCTCCACCAAATCACCCGCCCCTTACAAGCATGTCTTAATGGATGCAGGGAGTGGCGCGAAAAAAGAAGGCGTCGCAGCACGCAGCTTAGCTGCACCAAAAGGAATTCCACGGAGACGAAATATGAAACTCGCAAGCATGAAATCTGGTCGCGACGGTGAACTGCTCGTCGTTTCACGCGATCTCAGCCGCGCAGTCCCGGCATCCGGTATCGCCCCAACCCTGCAAGCCGCTCTTGATGATTGGGCCAATAGTTCACCGCATCTCGAAGCGCTTTACACAGCGCTGAATCAAGGCAAGGCCAAAGACGCATTTGATTTTGATCCCTCGCTTTGCGCTGCACCGCTGCCCAGGGCCTATCACTGGGCAGACGGCAGTGCTTACGTCACCCATGTTGAACTGGTGCGGAAGGCTCGCGGTGCAGAGCTACCTGATTCCTTTTGGTCTGACCCCTTGGTGTACATGGGTGCGTCCGATGCCTTCATCGGTTCACGCGATGACATACTTGTAGAGAGCGAAGACTGGGGTATCGACTTCGAGGCCGAGATTGTCGTGGTCACAGATGACGTACCTGCGGGTGTGACCCAAGGTCAAGCGCGGAATCATATAAGACTTATCGGCTTGGTCAATGACGTCTCCCTGCGCAACCTGATACCCGCAGAACTGGGCAAGCAATTTGGCTTTTACCAGTCCAAGCCCTGGACTAGTTTCACACCGGTTTTGGTCACTCCCGATGAATTGGGCGATGCTTGGGACGGTGCCAAACTGCATCTTCCGCTAGAAGCGAAGCTGAACGGTAAGCTCATCGGCCGTCCCAATGCGGGAAAAGACATGACTTTTGACTTTCCCACTCTAATCGCGCATTGCGCGAAGTCACGTTCATTGATGGCGGGGACAGTGATCGGGTCAGGTACGGTTTCCAACGTCGGCAGTGTGGACGGCTCGTGTTGCTTAGCCGAGGTGCGCTGCCTGGAAATCATCAAAGACGGCCATCCCTCGACGCCATTTATGTCGTTTGGAGATCGTGTCGAAATCGACATGGTCGACAAACTGGGACGCAGTATCTTTGGTAAGATCGACCAGCAGGTTAAACAGTATACCCCAGCGAAATCGAGCGCACAGTGAAGCTTTACTCGTACTTTAGGTCTTCTGCCGCGTTCAGAATACGTATTGCGCTTCAGCTCAAAGGTCTGGAGTACGACTACATCGCTGTAAATTTGCTGAAGTCCGAGCAGAAAAGCGCGAGCTACCTGGCCAAGAACCCTCAGGGACTTCTACCTGCTCTGGAGCTAGATTCCGGCCAGACGCTGTCGCAATCTGTAGCCTTACTGGAATGGCTAGAGGAGTGTCACCCTCAGCCACCCTTACTACCGCTTGATGCATTGCAGCGAGCCCGTGTGCGCTCCGTGGTTAACAGTATCACCTGTGATGTACACCCACTGTGCAATATGGCCGTGACCACTTACCTAAAGGCGCGCTACGAAGCTAACCAACAAGACATAATGCATTGGTATCACACCTGGATGCAGCGCGGCTTCAACGCCATCGAAAAAGTACTCGCAGAGAACAATACGCGCTGCGCATTCGGCAATGAACCAAGCATGGCCGACATATGCATAGTTCCACAGGTCTACAATGCTCGTCGCTTCAATATTGATTTGGCTCCCTTTCCGCATCTGGTCAGGGTGGCTGATTACTGCAGATCTCTGCCTGCGTTCAGTACTGCTTCGCCAGAAAATCAGCCCGACAGTAATGACTAAAACGGCTCATGCAAACCTTCAAACCCGCCATCTATCCCGCCATAAATAAAACGGTTGTACGCTATTGCATGATGCGGGATAAAACAAGGAAAGTTAGTAAAGTATTGCTATCGTTGGATTTTGTTGTCTCACCCCGTCCCATGCGGCTTCACCAATACCGTTTAGCCCACCGCCAAATTAAAGCCCCAAGTGATTGAATTACTTGGGGCTTTTTATTGGAAGATCGAGCTTGCCCACACACCAACCCACACTCAGAAGCCCGATAGCGGTTTTTGCTGTGTCAGCAGGCCCTGAAAACCGCTTTCGCCTAGCTAGCGACATTTTGGTATCGTATGCACAATGTTCGCTTACGCGCTCAAAGCAGATGCTCACCCCAATCCGTACTGACTACAAAAAACATGCAGCTGAATAGCCCGATTAGCGATTCGAAAATCGACAGATTAATAGACGTAGTGGACTTAACCTCTGAATCAAAGGTAAGCGCTCAGCAAACCACGGGGTGGTTGCCTGTCAATGCGGAGCCGTCAGAGA
>ERZ887849.3717-NODE-3717-length-11256-cov-9.616284_pt1 | contig 11256 bp, 10 predicted proteins | sample MGYA00521267_ERZ887849 | MGnify/ENA primary metagenome ERZ887849 (study PRJEB32303, sample SAMEA104408601) | aquatic metagenome | biome: Brackish water; feature: Pelagic; material: water | place: Baltic Sea | collected 2014-06-06T16:11:00 | depth 2,863 m ... | reverse complement strand
GGTCTCGACCCCGATCAAGATATCCAGATTCGGGTGGTGCCACCCCCAGAAATGGTGGCCAACCTCCGCGCCGGCAACCTGGACGGATATCTCTCGCCCGATCCTTTTAACCAGCGTGCGGTGTGGGAAAAAATTGGCTTTATCCACATGCTCACAAAAGACATTTGGGAAGGGCACCCTTGCTGTGCATTTGCTTGCTCTGCGAAGTTCGCTGAGACCATGCCGAACACTTATGGGGCGCTGTTAAAGGCCATCATTGATGCGACCCAATACGCATCCAATCCGGACAACCGGAAAGAAATTGCGGAAGCGATCAGCCCAGCGAACTATCTCAACCAACCAGTGCCGGTTGTGGAGCAGGTGCTGACAGGCCGCTTTGCCGACGGGTTGGGCAACGTGCAAAATGTTCCAGACCGGATTGATTTTGATCCGTTCCCTTGGCATTCGATGGGCATCTGGATTCTGACGCAAATGAAGCGCTGGGGTTATATAGATGGTGATGTCGATTATCAAAAGATTGCTGAGCAGGTCTATCTCGCATCGGATTGCTCAAAGATTATGACCGATCTTGGCTATCCATCGCCTGATTCGACCTACAAGCTACATACCATCATGGGCAAGACCTTCAATCCAGCAGAACCACAGGCCTACGTGGATTCGTTTGCGATTAAGAGAGGTTAAGCATGGCGGGCCTACAAACCAACTCGTTGGTGTTGTCTGTCGCGATCTTGGCGTTTTTGTTGGGAATCTGGGAGTTGTCGATTCCAGAACAGCAAAGCGCTCAGGCCCTGACTGAGTATGAATTACTCATGGGGGGTGCGGCACCGAAGGCGGGCGTACCGCCCCCTTCGAAGGTCTTCATGAAGGCGGTCGCTGAACTATCAGACCCTTTCTATGATGCAGGGCCGAACGACAAGGGGATCGGGATCCAGATTGGCTATTCGCTGTATCGCGTGTTAACCGGTTATGGACTGGCTGCTTTGATCGCGATTCCGTTGGGTTTTTTGATCGGTATGTCGCCAATGATGTACCGCGCTCTGGATCCGTTTATTCAGGTCTTGCGTCCAATCTCGCCTTTGGCCTGGATGCCCTTGGCGTTGTTCATCATCCAAGACAGTGAGGGGAGCGCGATTTTTGTGATTTTCATTTGTTCGATCTGGCCAATGTTGATCAACACAGCATTTGGTGTCGCAGGCGTTCGTAAAGATTGGGTCAATGTGGCTAAGACGCACGAGTTGAGTGTTTGGAAAACGGCGTACTTAGTGATCTTGCCGGCCGCGGCACCGACGATTTTGACAGGCATGCGGATCTCCATCGGCATCGCGTGGTTGGTGATTGTGGCAGCAGAGATGCTCGTTGGCGGAACGGGAATTGGCTACTACGTCTGGAACGAATGGAACAACTTGGATCTGACCTCTGTGATTTTCTCGATTCTGATGATCGGCGTGGTCGGCATGGGCCTCGACGCGATCTTTGGCCTGCTACAGGCCCGCGTGACTTACCAGGAGTAATAAGCTGATGTCATCACACGCATTTTTGAGTATTGAAGGCCTCACGCAGCGCTATCCAAGCCCTGAGGGTGAGCCACTCACCGTGTTTGAAAATCTCAACTTCAAAGTTGAGCAGGGTGAATTTATCACGGTGATAGGTCACTCAGGCTGCGGTAAATCAACCATTTTGAACGTGCTGGCAGGCCTTGATGAGGCCACTGAAGGTGTGGTCATTATGGAGGGAAAGGAAGTGTCTGGGCCGAGTCTTGACCGAGGCGTTGTGTTCCAAAACTACTCGCTATTGCCTTGGTTGTCGGCTTTGAAAAATGTCACCTTTGCAGTGGCCTCTCGGCATCCGGAATGGAGTGCTGATCAGGTGCATGCGCATGCGATGCAATACCTGCAACTTGTCGGGTTGAAAGATGGTGTTGAGCATCGCAAACCGTCACAACTGTCAGGTGGTATGCGGCAACGTGTCTCCATTGCCAGAGCCTTTGCAACCCAACCGAAGTTATTGCTACTTGATGAGCCCTTTGGTGCATTGGATGCGCTGACTCGCGGGACCATTCAAGACGAGCTATTGAAGATCTGGGCCGGTACAAACCAAACGGTCTTTATGATCACACACGATGTCGATGAAGCGATTTATCTGTCGGATCGAATTTTACTCATGAGCAACGGCCCGTACGCGCAAATTGCCGAGAGTGTGGAAATTGAAATTCCGCGACCACGGTCACGCGCAAGCATCGTTGATGACCCCCTGTACTACGAAATCCGAAATCATTTGGTGCACTTCCTGACAGAGCGCTCAGCGCAATACAGCGGGCAGGCTGCCTCTGAGCAGGCCGGCGCACCCACAACTGTGCGGCTCTCCGAGCGGCAAGCCAGAACCCAATCCGCTCAAGTCGCGTACTGATAAAGGAGACAGCGATGACCACCATGACACACCTCAAACCTTCGATGCCAAAGGAAGACGCAACCGCATTGATTCTGGCAGCAAAAAAACACTTTGCGTTAAGTTGGGAGGAGATTGCAGAGAAAATTGGCATGTCACCCGTATGGACACACTCTGCATGTTTTGGAATGAACTCAATGCCTCGTGATAAAGCTGAGGCGTTGGTTGCGGCGCTGCAATTGCCAACGGAATGCATTGAGGCGCTCGAGGAAAAGCCAACCAAAATATGGACTCAAGCCGTGCCAACAGACCCTGCGCTGTACCGACTTTACGAGATCGTCGGGGTCTATGGGCCGACGATCAAAGACCTAGTGCAGGAGAAATTTGGCGATGGAATTATGTCGGCCATCGACTTTGAGATGTACATCGAGAAGGTTGAGGATCCGAAAGGAGACCGGGTTAAGGTGACCATGTCAGGTAAGTTCCTTGGCTACAAAAACTGGTAACCATTGACTCACTGTCGACTCGTCACGAGATAGTCAACGATCCAAGAAATGAAGCCTATTCGATCCTGTCTAAGACAATGAATGAAAACAGCTTAAAGACGCTGTCTGCGGCTATTGCAGGCAAACGCGTGAGCATGACATTCGAGGAAGCTAGGGACTATGCGCTTCGTGCTAAGAAGTGGATTGATGAACGGGGCAAGGCACCTGAAATTACGTCTAATGATGCTTGGGAGCGAAAGCTCGCTGAGGGTGTCCAAGCATTCAAACATCATCTTCAGAAAAGGGCTGAAGTATGAACAGAAGCGAAGATTTGGAACTCCTCAGCGCCCTCGGAGAAACCCTCGAAGAAAAACCCAAAAAAAAGCTGTCTGCCGTTCAAGAGCGAGTCACTGCTGGGTTTGAAGAAATTCAGCTTTGGTTTGAAGAGCATGGACGTTTTCCAGATGATTCTTCTGAACAAGACATCTTTGAGCGTCTGTACGCCGTCCGACTTGAACGCATTAAACAAGATGCTGATATGCGGTCGTGGATAGCAGATATGGATTCGCATTCGCATGGCCTGTTGGATTCTACGGTTACAGTAACTGAGAATCTGAACGATGAAGAACTGTTGGCTGCCTTGGCTGACTCAGAAAATGACATTACGACGCTACGAAATGTTCGGTCAGCAGAAGCTAGGCGCGAGTTGGAAGACCGCACTTCGCGTGCCAGGTGTGAAGATTTCGACCGTTTCAAACCTGCCTTTCAGCAAATAAAGCAAGACCTGAAATCAGCCGTAAGGACTACTCTGCGCTACAAGGACAATACCCGCATTAACGCCGGTGACTGGTTCATTGTTGACGGACTGATATGTTTTGTCGCCGCAGAAGGACGAGAAGTTGTCGTTGACCCAGATAAGCGAACAAAAGATAAGCGGTTACGCGTTATTTTTGACAACGGCACGGAATCAAATCTTAAAAAGCGGTCGCTTATCTCTGCCCTTTGCTCCACTGATACCCTCATCGACATAAGTGTCAATAAGATTCCAGTTATTTATCTTAATAACATCTTTAAGTTTCATAAGCTGATTTTCGGCTGTTTGGTCGCTGGTTGATACCCGACCATAGATCACAACATCATCCATACCCGAACTCTCTTGAGGATTTCAGCTATTTTAATTGGCGGAGTATTTATTTAACATACTGATTTACATGGTTTTTTAAGTGCGTCTACCTAAAATCCGATTGACTGAACCGCCGCGGGTTTTTCGGAGACTTTTGAGTTTGTGTCAGGCTTCAGGACAACTAGTGCCTCAAAACGTTCCTAGGATTCATGATCTATGAATAACCAAAGAATTCCAAAATTCGGTTCCACGAAATTGCAGAGGACGCTTAACCATTGTTTTTTATGAACTTTATGATTCCCATATTTATTCCCAAATCTTAAATATTTGAATTTATATTCAATTAAAACAATACTTTAGATTCAAGGATCAATGTCCTCCGGAGGCAAAGGTCAGAGGTTCGAACCCTCTCGGGCGCGCCATTTATGTCAATCTTATCAATATTTTAAAAATTCCAGTCGTGCAAGTTTTGGGTAAAATTGTTGGTAAAACCAATTCCCAAAAATTAGTGGCCGTTTTGCCCCTTAACGAGCGGGCTCCAGACATCAGGAGACGACAAATTGTTAGGATGTGTGATTGCCTCTCGACCAGATGAGCGATCGATTTCTGATGAGAAAGCTTGGGCGAGCCAGCACAGAACGTAGCTATCACTCGATCACGAGAGCGTTCTGGTAGCTCGGGAAGATCTCGGTCGCTATCTTTTGGGGCACTACCATTGAACGCGACCGCAACAGGCCAATAGGGGTTTAGCTCCTGCATGAGCTGAACAACAACTCAAAATAGTGTCCATTTTTTATTGACCACTACACTAATAATTGAATCGCGCCAAGTTTTCAGGAGCCTTTATTTCTTAAGAAGATGGAGTCATCAAATCAGGGAAATCCTTTAGTCCAAAAATCCGTGAACGGCCTATCCAGATTTAGTGAACCACCTCACACGGCTTGACCTGCAGGGGGTAACAAAAATATTATTGAATAATATATGGAGGTTGTTATGGGCAGAGCCACATCAATCATACTGGGCGAGCATTTTGATGAACTGATTGCTCAGCAGGTTCAAACTGGGCGCTACGGCACAGCAAGCGAGGTTGTGCGCGATGCGCTGCGCATGTTTGAGCAGCAGCAAACAGCGATCAAGCGGCTGAACGATGCAATCGAAGAAGGCTACGCGAGCGGCTTCGTCGATGAGATTGATTGGGATGCGCTGGACCGACGGGCGGATCAAGCGGCGACTGGTGAGTGAAGTCAATTAACTATGCTCGGCGAGCCAACGCTGACTTAGAAGATATTACGGATTACACCGCCTGCACTTGGGGCGCACAGCAGGCGAAAAAATACATACGAGAAATTCGCACTCAGATCGCAGGCATTGCGAATGGGGATGTGATCGCCCAATCTTTGCAGGTGGCCCGGGCTGGAATGTTCAAATGCCGTGTAAATCGGCATTTAATTATTTTCGAGCAGACCAATGACCAAATTCGGGTCATCCGGATATTGCATGAAACAATGGATGTGCCGCGCCATATAGGTCCCTGAGATAACCGTGTCACGGTCGCTCGATCACCGTGCTCAGCTGCTCAGCGTTTTCCTCGATATAGCAGCGTTGTGTTATTGAGATGTAGGTCTTGCGTCCCGAATGGCTTGACGCATCCTTGAGCTCTCCGGCCATGTAGATATCGAGGGACAGCTGACACATGGAATTAGCAGAGAAGTATCCGCTCTTTTGGCTCTCAAACACGATTCGTTGTTACGATAGTTCAAACGAGAACTTCAGAACATTGCTTGAAACACCCTCAGGCAGCGACAGGGAATCTTCGATTTAGCGAATCAAATGATCGAATAATTCTGATTTCGGAGCCCTCTTGTGGCTGTTAGGTTAACTACGAGCCTGTTTGAGAACCTCTTAAATGCTGACGTCCGGTTAGGCATATGCGGGGAGATCTGAGAATACTAATCACACTTGTGCGTTTCCACGATGGCAAGGCTTCAACGCATATTGCTTCGCATGAGGAACCTAAATGCCGTTGAATACGTACCGTCCCGATTTGATGGGATCTGCATACATCAATGTGTCTGATCCCGTGGTATGTGGCTCATGGCAATCCATTGAATTTGTCTATACCGCTGGTCATTTTGGTATCGATGATAGCGGGAGTATTAAGATCTGCTTTAGATCCGCGTCGGATCAAACGCGTTTTCAAATGACTCAGCCAACTGCTGCCGGATTTGTGGCGATTCAGACATCCAACGGGGCGCCAGTAAAAACGTGGTTTGAAAGCAACCGCAATATCCGTCCATGGCACCACACGCTCTACATTCAATGCGGACGATTCCTCTCAGAAGGCGATCAGATTCGTGTCATATTTGGCGATCAATCCCAAGGTGGCCCTGGATTTCGGACGCAAACATTTGCGGAGACAAGCTTTGAGTTCCGTGTGCATGTCGACGCCTTCGCGACCTATGACTACGTCATGCTCCCCGCCGATCAGCAGCCGACCATGCAATTAGTACCCGGACCCGCAGCGCGGTTTCGAGCGATCTTGCCGACACTACGATTTGTTGACGATTCCTTTGAGTTTGCGATTAAAGCGGAAGATCGCTGGGGTAATCCCACCAGCCTTGTAGATGTGGAATTAATGTTGAAACCATCCCGTCCAGTCGCGGGCTTGCCTGATTTGGTGAAAATGCGGCAATGCGATGGGGTTCTGAAAATCCCAAATCTGCGTGTAGCGGAGGCTGGCCAACTGTGGATCGACGTGGTTCACGACGGTGAAATTTTGGCTCATTCGAATGTGCTGGTCAGTTCACAGTCTCATCCTTATCGTCATTACTGGTCAGACATGCACGGCCAGAGTGAAGAGACCGTGGGAACCAATTCCGCACGAGAATATTTTACATTCGCTCGTGACAAGGGGTTGGTGGATATCATTGGTCACCAAGGCAATGATTTCCAAATTACCGATGCGTTTTGGGATGAACTGAATCGACTAACTGCTGAATTCGATCAGCCAGGTCGCTTTCTTGCGATTCCCGGATATGAGTGGTCGGGTAATACATCGGTTGGCGGTGACCACAATGTTTGGTATCGCACAGAAGGGCGTCCGATTTACCGCGCACATCGAGCATTGGTGATGGAAGACAGCCAACCTCAGCACGACTGTTTGGATGCGAATGCATTGTTTTCGAAGTTGGCTGATGAGGATGCCCTGATCGTTGCCCATGTGGGTGGCCGTTATGCAGACGTTAAGTATGCACATAGTGCAAAGCTTGAACCCTCAGTGGAGGTACATTCGGCGTGGGGAACATTCGAGTGGATTGTTGAGGAAGCGCTGAGCTCGGGATATCGAGTCGGAATTGTTGCAGCATCCGATGGTCACAAAGGGCGACCTGGGGCCAGTTATCCGGGGGCATCGAAGTTTGGATCCTATGGTGGATTGACTTGTCATTTGTTGCCAGAGCTGTCTCGAGATGCGTTATTTGCTGAATTTCGTCAAAGGCATCATTACGCAACCACAGGATGTCGGCCTTATCTTGATATCCGTCTCATCGGCCTGCAAAACGCGACACGTGAAATACCCACTGGGGTTGAGCGCGTCGAAGAGGCATTGATGGGCGATATTATTGTCTGCGAAAACACTGAATTGACCCTTCAATTTGAGATCGCGGCGCAGTCAGGAGTCGAGCGAATTGAGATTCGCGATGGATCGTCTCTGCTGGATTGTATCCGCCCTCATGAGTCGTCGCGAGACTCTGGTCGACGGATTCGCGTGCAGTGCGAGGGGGCTGAGTATCGGGGGCGTGGTCGTTTGGTGAGTTGGGACGTATCAGTTGAGTTTTCTGATGCGACAATCGAACGAACAAGCGCCTATAACTTTTGGAATCCTGACAAACCAGTGGACGCGCAAAGCTCAATCGCGCACTGGTCGAATGTGACGACCGGTGGCACGCACTGCGTGGATTTTTGGCTGAACGATCCAACCGAGGGAGACCTCACATTTTCGAGTCAAGTGGCGACGTTTACAGTGCCATTGCGTAGTTTGGGAACCCAGGACTATCGTGTGGATTGTGGCGGACTTGACAAAGCTGTGCGTATCTTCCGGCTCCCCGATGATCCGCTGCCTGCTTTTTTTAGCGAAACACGTTCGATCAAGTTACATCACCACGCAGAACGCCGGCTTTATCTGAAAGTGGTTTTTGAGGATGGGCATATGGCTTGGACGAGCCCCATTTTTGTCCGCCATCCAGAGTGAATACGATCACTTGAGTTATTGAGAATTTTCGGTGACTTCAGCCATGGGTTCGGCGACACTCGGAGGGATAGATCTGATCTAGGGACGGTATCGTGAATCTGAAGTCACTCCGCGTGTTCGTCAATATTCTCGAAGAAGGCACATTAGGCCGTGCTGCAGACAAAATGTTTCTGAGTCAGTCTGCCGCGAGTCGATTGATACAGATCCTTGAGGATGAGTTTCAAACACAGCTGTTTATCCGGGACAAAAAGCGACTCATCCCGACGCCATGTGGAGAGCGATTTTATCCGGAAGCTCTTCGAATCCTATCGAGTATTCAGGCAATTCCTGCGTACTTTGAGCAAATCAAATCTGAATCCGCTGCGCCTTTGAAAATTATCTGTCACCCGCGCTTAATCAGTGGATTAGTGGTGCCTGCAATCACACGTTTTGCCGCGCAAGAGCCAGATATCAAAGTCAATCTCGAAGTCCATCCAAGGCGCTATTTTGGACAGCAGTTGATGCATGATACATACGATATTGCGGTCTCCAACCTCCCCCTACCCGTGGAAAATCTGAGTGTTGAGACCCTTGCGACCTCTGAGATCAAAGTTGTGTTGCCGAAAGGACATGCGTTGGAAGTCCATTCAGTCCTGACCCCAGATCTTGTGCGAAGCGAGCGCTATATTGCCCTAGATGAAACAACGCTACTGCGGCAGTTGACTGATCTTGAGATGGCGAAGAGTGGAAAGCTGTTACGGCCAACCTATGAGGTATCCAGTGCATCGGCTGCACTTGGATTAGTTCGTAATGGACTTGGGATTACGTTGACTGATCAGGTGATGTTCGACCGCGATTTATCTGAGCAGATTACGCTCAGACCTTGGCTCCCATTGACGCAGATTCGAGTGGGTTTCTGCCTAGGACACAACACGGAGTTACACCCGAGTGTTGCAGCCTTTCAGGATTGCCTCATTGCGGTAAGTGGTGAGCATTGGTAGATCAGCATCCCTACACTGATCGATAAGCAGGTGCGAGTGGGGCCTGCTTATCGATAAATTCGATGATGCACACAGATAATTCTAATTTTTTTGATCTTAATTGTTCGTTACTTTAACGAATGGCTTTTATTTTCCCCGTTAAGGCTAAATAAGTGTCGCGACAGCAAGGATATACCGATGGTAATACTGTCTCTCTGGTTTAGAGTTGTGCATCCATGCTGAGCTACCTCTTTCGGCGGTTCGGGTTGGCCTGCTGGGTCGCTTTGTGCGTCTCGATCCTGACTTTTGCCTTGTTACATTTCTCCATCGATCCTGCGATTGCCATGGCGGGTGAGGATGCGACCTCGGAAGATATTGAATTAATTCGCATCGCCTATGGGTATGACCGTCCGATTTGGATCCAATTCGGAGAATGGCTCTTTAGCGCGTTGAAGGGCGATTTTGGTATCAGTCCGTATTTTGGATTACCAGTTCAGGATCTAATTTTAGATAGGATGCCGGTGACTTTCACCTTGGGTGCTTTGTCTATCGCGTTTGCGCTTGGTTTTGGTATCCCACTGGGTGTGGTTGCAGCGATTTTCCCAAACACGTGGATCGATCGACTCTCGCTTTCAATCGCAGTATTTGGACAAGCAATTCCCAACTTTTGGTTCAGTTTATTATTGATGATTATCTTCGCTGTTAACTTGCAGTGGTTGCCCGTATCCGGGTCCGAGTCGATGTGGTCGTATGTGCTGCCCACGATCGTATTGGGGACAAATGCGATCCCACCCATCATGCGTCTGACTCGCACTGGGATGCTGGATACCTTGTCCGCAGATTACATTCGTACAGCATGGGCGAAAGGTCTTCCGCCCCACGTTGTATATTTTAAGCATGCATTACGTAACGCCATTATTCCTGTCGTTGCAGTCGTCTCGATTCAAGCGGCACATCTGTTGGGTGGCTCGATTGTGGTGGAAAGTGTTTTTGCACTGCACGGCCTGGGTATGCTCGCGTACGAATCGATCTTACGCTCGGATATCCCAACGATGCAGGCGGTTATTTTAATCTTTTCAGCGTTTTTTATTGGATTCTCTGCTCTCTCTGATGTCTTAAATGCATACTTTGATCCACGTATTCGGGTGCAATAAATGTCTGAGATCTCCTCAAGCTTCACCGAGAATCCTACTGAAGAGCTGACGCCTGGACAGTTATTGCGTCGGCGAATACGTAGCCACCACGGGATTATCCTCGGCTGTCTTTTGCTCATCTTCATTATTTTAATGGCGGCATTAGCGCCAATCCTGGCGCCGCATGATCCTTATCAGCAAGTCCTGTTAAGTCGACTCAAGCCACCTGTTTGGATGAGTGGGGGGACTTGGGTGCACCCATTGGGCACCGACCACCTGGGTCGTGATTATTTGAGTCGCCTGATGTACGGAGCGCAGATTTCGCTTCTGATTGGTTTTGCGACTGCGGCGATCTCCGGAGTGATTGGTGTTGGTCTTGGATTGATCGCAGGCTACTTTGGTGGTCGCGTGGATCAGCTCGTCATGTTTTTGGTGACTGTGAAGTTAAGCGTCCCCACGATTCTCGTTGCCCTCGCAGTGGTGCAGTTGGTCGGAGGATCGCTGCAGGTAGTGATTGTTGTCTTGGGACTCTTGCTATGGCATCAGTTCACTGTGGTAACGCGCTCAGTAACGATGCAAATTCGGGATATGGACTACGTGACCTCAGCCAGGACCATCGGGCTATCGACGACACGGCTTCTATTAACCGAGATACTGCCCAACATCACGAATCAGATCATCGTTGTCCTGACCTTGACGATGGCCTCAGCGATTGTGATTGAAGCAGCACTATCGTTCTTAGGAGTCGGCGTGCAACCGCCACTTCCCTCATGGGGAATCATGATAGCTGAGGGCAAAGAACATATTTTCTTTCGTCCTTGGTTGGTGATTATTCCGGGCGTCGCTCTTTTGACATTGGTCCTTGGGATTAATTTGCTCGGTGATGGCATTCGTGACGTCACTGTTCCACAGGGACGCAGTT
>ERZ887849.3712-NODE-3712-length-11264-cov-6.918102_pt1 | contig 11264 bp, 6 predicted proteins | sample MGYA00521267_ERZ887849 | MGnify/ENA primary metagenome ERZ887849 (study PRJEB32303, sample SAMEA104408601) | aquatic metagenome | biome: Brackish water; feature: Pelagic; material: water | place: Baltic Sea | collected 2014-06-06T16:11:00 | depth 2,863 m ... | reverse complement strand
CCATCGCCGATGAGGTGGGCGCCTACCTGCTGGCCGACATGGCCCACATCGCCGGTCTGGTGGCGGCAGGTGTGCACCCCAGCCCGATCCCCCACTGCCATGTGGTCACCACCACCACCCACAAGACCCTGCGCGGCCCCCGTGGCGGCCTGATCCTCACCGGTGATGCCGCCTTCGGTCGACAGTTCGACAAGGCCGTTTTCCCCGGCAGCCAGGGCGGCCCCTTGGAGCACGTGGTGGCCGCCAAGGCGGTGGCCTTCGGTGAAGCCCTCCAGCCGGCCTTCCGCGCCTACAGCCAGCAGGTGGTCGTCAACGCCAAGGCGATGGCGGCCCAGCTGATGGAGCGGGGTGTCCGGGTGGTGTCGGGAGGCACCGACAACCACCTGGTGCTGCTCGATCTGCGCTCGGTCGGACTCACCGGCAAGGTGGCTGATCTGCTGGTGAGCGATGTGAACATCACCGCCAACAAGAACACGGTGCCGTTCGACCCCGAATCGCCCTTCGTCACCAGTGGCCTGCGTGTTGGCAGCGCCGCCCTTACCACCCGCGGCTTCGATGCCGAAGCGTTCGTGGAAGTGGCCGATGTGATCGCCGATCGCCTGCTCCATCCCGACGACGCCGTGGTGGAACTGCGCTGCCGCGAGCGGGTCCGGGCGCTGTGCGCGCGCTTCCCCCTCTATGGCCCGGTGCGCGTGGCCCAGCCTGTCTGAGGCGCGAGCTCCGTCCCTAAGCTGCTCGCCAGGACAACCTGGCCCATGGCTCACCCTGTGATGAACCATCCCGTGTTGGCCAGAGCGGCGCAGCCGTCCCCTCTTTCCAGCCACGCCCCGAGCCTTCAGCCGAGAAGCCTTTCTCTGTCGTGAGTCTTCTCCGCAACCCGGTCATCACGGCCTTCTTCACCTTCGGTGTCGCGGCCCTGCTCACGGCGCTGGTGGTGCCGCTTGTGCGGCGGCTCGGCCTGCGCTGGGGCCTGTTCGACCCCCCCGATGAGCGCAAGCAGCACAGCATCCCGATGGTGCGGCTAGGCGGGGTGGGCATGGTGCTGGGCTTCTCGCTGGCGCTCACCTGCATCTGGGCGCTGGGGGGCTTCGGCACCCTCTCGTCCGCCAAAGACCAGCTGATCTGGACGACGCTGGCGGGCGCGCTCTGTTTCTTCGTGATCGGCCTGGCGGACGACCTGTTCGCTTTGCCACCGTTGCCCCGGCTCGCCGGTCAGGTGGCCGTGGCGATGGTGGTCTGGAGCCAGGGGGTGCGCATCGGCGCCATCGATCTGCCGTTCGGCCTGTTCGGCCAACCGCCGGCCAGCCTCGTGCTTCCCGATGCCCTGAGCCTGCTGGCCACGCTGATCTGGCTGGTGGGCATCACCAATGCGATCAACTGGATCGACGGCCTTGATGGGCTGGCCGCGGGTGTGGGCGGCATCGCCGCGATCGGCCTGCTGTCGGTGAGTTTCAGCCTGCAGCAGAGCGCTGCCGGGCTGCTGGCCGCGGCGTTGGCGGGGGCCTGCTTCGGTTTTCTGCGCCACAACTTCAACCCCGCCCGCATCTTCATGGGCGATGGCGGCTCCTACTTCCTCGGCTTCGCCCTGGCGGCGATCAGCATCGTGGGGCCGGCCAAGGGGCTCACCACCGTGAGCCTGCTGTTTCCGCTGCTGATCCTGTCGTTGCCGCTGGCAGACATGTCGGCGGTGATCATGGGCCGCCTCAGCGAGGGCCACTCCCCCTTTTATCCCGACCGGCGCCACCTGCACCACCGGCTGCTGCGGGCCGGCTTCAGCCATCGCCGCACGGTGCTGCTGATCTACGCCTTCACCCAGTGGCTGGCCACCCTGGCGCTGGTGGCCGCCAACGTGGAAATGCGCTTCCTCTGGCTGGCGATCGCCACCGCCATTTTGATCGGTGCTGTGATGGGGTCGCGCAGCCGCCTTCAGGCTCAGCTGCCGGATCCGCCGCCCTGTGAAGGCAGCAACCGGCCCACGTGAGCGCCGGTTGCCCCCCGGGGCCTGCGTGATGTTGAAGCGATGCGCTCACCGAGGAAATCACCCATGCGTTCTCAGCAGATGCGCGGTGCCGACAGGGACGAACCAGAAGGCCGGCGAGGGGGAGGGGAAGAAGTGTTCGCTGCAGCGGCAATGGGTGGGACAGACGCAGGTGGCAAGGACCTGGCGTCAGCGGGAAGCGGTGGGCGGGAGCCCTCAGGCGTTTCCAGGCCGGCGCGGGACACCGCCGCCGCCGAAGTGCTCTGCATCGGCACCGAGCTGCTGCTCGGCAACATCCTCAACGGCAACGCCCGCTGGCTGGCTGAAGAGCTGGCGGCCCTCGGCATTCCGCATTTCCGCCAGACCGTGGTGGGGGACAACCGCGAGCGGCTGATCCAGGTGGTGCGGGAGGCCGCGGCCCGCAGCCGTCTACTGATCTGCACCGGTGGCCTTGGCCCCACCCCCGACGACCTCACCACCGAGGCGATCGCCGCGGCATTCGGCACGCCGCTGCTGGAGGTGCCGCAGGTGTGGGAAGACATCCAGGCCAAGCTGGCCGGCCGGGGACGGCCGCTGGCCGCCAGCAACCGCCGCCAGGCGTTGCTGCCCGAGGGCGCCCGCGTGGTGCCGAACCCCACCGGCACCGCGCCAGGGATGCTCTGGAGCCCGCCGCCCGCCTCCCTGCCAGCAGGCTGGATCCAGCCCGGCTTCACCGTGCTCACCTTCCCAGGGGTACCGAGCGAGCTGAGGCCGATGTGGCAGCAGAGCGCTGTGCCCTGGTTGCAGGAACAGGGCCTGGCAGGAGCCTGCTTCCAGAGCCGGCTGTTGCGGTTCTGGGGAATCGGCGAATCCACCCTGGCCGAGCAGGTGGCTGATCTGCTGGCCCTCGAGAACCCCACCGTGGCCCCCTATGCCGGCATCGGTGACGTGAAACTGCGGCTGACGGCACGGGCGGCCAGCCCTGCAGAGGCTGCGGCGCTGCTGGCGCCCCTCGAGGCGGAGCTGCGCGCCCGCACCGGCCGCCTCTGCTTCGGCGCCGATGAGGAGTGCCTGGCCTCGGTGGTGCTGGCGCTGCTGCGGGCCCGGGGGGAAACGCTGGCGGTGGCGGAGAGCTGCACCGGCGGTGGCATCGGCGCGGCCCTGGCGGCGGTGCCCGGCGCCTCTGATGTGTTCCTCGGCGGGGTGATTGCCTACGCCAACACGATCAAGCAACAGCTGCTGGGGGTCACGGCCGCCGCGCTCGACCGCCACGGTGCGGTGAGCGATTCGGTGGCGATTGCCATGGCCGAAGGGGTGCGCCGCAGCACCGGTGCCAGCTGGGCAGTGGCGGTGACCGGCATCGCCGGCCCTGGCGGCGGCAGCGCCGAGAAGCCGGTGGGCCTGGTGCACATCGGCCTGGCGGGCCCCCAGGGCAGCTGCAGCGAGGCGGTGCGCTTCGGCAGCTCGAGGGGCCGCGCCTGGATCCAGGCCGTCACCGCCGGGGAGGCGCTCAACCGCCTGCGGCTGCAACTCAGCGCGCCCGCCTGATTCCGGCCAGCCGCTGCCAGCTCACCTGTGCGCGTTTCCTGCCGCAGATCGGCGCTGCCGACCGCCCGCTCCCCTCGGTTTTAGGGTGTCTTCTGACACATGGGGACGAACGGTGAGCGCCGGCACCCTCTACGACAAAGTGTGGGACCTCCACCGCGTGGCGGAACTGCCGGGTGGTTCCACCCAGTTGTTCATCGGCCTTCACCTGATCCATGAGGTCACCAGCCCGCAGGCGTTCGCCGCGTTGCGGGATCTCGGGCTTGGGGTGCGCCACCCGGAGCGCACCGTTGCCACGGTGGACCACATCGTGCCCACCACCTCCCAGGCCCGGCCCTTCGCCGACCCCCTGGCCGAGGAGATGCTGGTGAATCTGGAGCGCAACTGCGCCGCCCACGCCATCCCTCTGTACGGGCTCGGCAGCGGCCGCCAGGGCATCGTGCATGTGATCGCCCCTGAGCTGGGCCTCACCCAGCCCGGCATGACCGTGGCCTGCGGCGATTCCCATACCTCCACCCACGGCGCCTTCGGGGCGATCGCCTTCGGCATCGGCACCAGCCAGGTGCGCGACGTGCTCGCCACCCAGAGCCTGGCGTTGAACAAGCTGCGTGTGCGCCGCATCTGGGTGGATGGCGCCCTGCCCTCCGGCGTGTATGCCAAGGATCTGATCCTGCACGTGATCCGGGTGCTGGGGGTCAAGGGCGGCGTCGGCCACGCCTATGAATTCGCCGGCCCCGCCGTGGCGGCCCTGTCGATGGAGGAGCGCATGACCCTCTGCAACATGGCGATCGAGGGCGGCGCCCGCTGCGGCTACGTGAACCCCGATGCCACCACCTTCGCCTACCTGGAGGGGCGGCCGATGGCCCCCTCCGGCGCTGCCTGGGAGCGGGCGGTGGCCTGGTGGTCGAGCCTGGCCAGCGATGCTGACGCCAGCTACGACGACGAGGTGCGTTTCGATGCCTCCACGCTGTCGCCCACGGTCACCTGGGGCATCACGCCGGCCCAGGGCATCGGCGTGGATGAAGCGGTGCCCACCCCCGAGCAGCTCGATCCCCAGGAGCGGCCGATCGCTGAGGAGGCCTACCGCTACATGAACCTCAGCCCCGGTGCCGCGATCGCCGGCCTGCCGGTGGATGTCTGCTTCATCGGCAGCTGCACCAACGGCCGGCTCAGCGACCTGCGCGCCGCCGCCCTGGTGGCCCGTGGCCGCCACGTGGCGGCGGGCATCCGGGCGTTCGTGGTGCCGGGATCCGAGCAGGTGGCCCGCGCCGCTGAAGCCGAAGGACTCGATCAGTTGTTCCGCGAGGCCGGTTTTGAGTGGCGCGAACCCGGCTGCTCGATGTGCCTGGCGATGAACCCCGACCGGCTGGAGGGGCGCCAGATCAGTGCCAGCTCCAGCAACCGCAACTTCAAGGGCCGTCAGGGTTCCGCCAGTGGCCGCACCCTGCTGATGAGCCCGGCGATGGTGGCCGCCGCCGCCGTCCGCGGCCACGTCACCGACGTGCGCGAGCTGCTCGCCGAAACCGGCCGCAGTGCCAGCGCTGCCTCCCGCCAGCCTTCCCTCACCGCCTGACCCAGCTGACCCACCATGACCACTTGACGCCGTGATCGCTTCCCCTTCCCTGCCCCCCCTCACCGACGCGGTGACCGCCAGCGGCTTTCCGATCGGACCGATCCCCAGCGTCGAAGGGCGCGCGGTGGTGCTCGCCGGCGACGACATCGACACCGACCGGATCATCCCGGCCCGTTTCCTCAAGTGCGTCACCTTCGAAGGCCTGGGGGAACAGGTGTTCGCCGACGACCGCAGCGAACTGGGCGGCAGCCATCCGTTCGACCGCCCCGAGCACAGCGGTGCCCGGTTGCTGCTGGTGAACCGCAACTTCGGCTGTGGGTCGAGCCGCGAACATGCGCCGCAGGCGCTGATGCGCTGGGGCCTGCGGGCGGTGATCGGCGAGAGCTTCGCTGAAATCTTCCATGGCAACGGCCTGGCCCTTGGCCTGCCCTGCCTCACCAGCGGCCACGAACAGATGCTGGCCATCCAGGCCCATGCCAACGCCCATCCCACCGCCTCCTTCCTGCTGGATGTGCAGGCCGCCGAGCTGCGCTGCGGCGATCAGGTGTGGGCGCTGGAGCTGGCGCCCGGGCCGCGGCAGATGCTCACCACCGGCCAGTGGGATGCCACCGGCCAGCTGCTCGCCAACGACGACGCCCTGGTGGCCACCGTCGCCCGGCTGCCCTACCTGAACGGGTTCTGAGCCGGGCCGGGGCGGTAGCCCCGGCCACAGCCGCTGCAGCGCAATCAGCCGCTCGCTCAGAACAGGCCGTCGCCGGTGTTGCCGCGCATGCGTTGTTGGTAGGGCACGAAGGGCACGCCGGTACCCCTGAAGCCGAAATCGTTCAAGCGGATGCGCACACCGCCGATCCCTTCAAAGGGGCTGTAGTAGACGCTGAAGGCATAGGAGCGACGCTGCCAACGCAGTTCAACGAACGAGCCGGTGAGCTCGCCGTAGTTGGGTGAGCTGGCATCCACGTTCACGCCGATGCCGCCATCGAGCACCAGCGGGCCCACCAGTTGCTGGGTGAGGCCAATGCCCACCGTGCCCAGATCCACGGCGGCATCGAAGGCGAACGGGCTGAGGCCATCGCGCACGCTGATGCCACCCGTGATCGTGAGCTGGGTGTAATCGAGGAAGGGCCGGCTGAAGTGGCCCAGGGTGAGCGTGGGCCCGCCGGAGAGCGAGAACACGTTCTGACGGGTGCCATCGCCGAAGTAGGCGAGGCTCGCTGAGATGTTGGTGTTGAAGGTGAGGCCCGGCACGATCGGCACCGGCGAATAGCGCAGCGCCCCTTCTGGGGTGGAGGGCAGCGGCTGGCCGCGCCAAAGGGTGATGGAACTGTTGATGGCGCCGAAGGCGTTGCCGCGCCATAGCTGGGCGAAGTTCTGGGATTCGCCACCGTTCTCGAAGAACTCGTTGCTTTGGTAGTTGCCCACGCCCAGCCGCCAGAAGTAGCTGTTGCTGAGTGTTCCCACAGGCGGCAGCACGCCGCGCCGCTCGATCGAGGTGCCGTAGGCGGAGTAGACGTCCTGCTCGCCCAGCGTTCCGTTCCAGATGCGGAAGCGGTAGGCGCCGAAGATGCGTGACTTCACATCACCCAGCAGCGGCAGCGTGAGCGGGCGCACCAGTTCGCCCCAGCTGCGGGTGCCGTTGGAGAAATTGCTGGGATCAAAGGTGGAGATGTCGAGGTTGAGGTCGGCGTCAAAGCCGAACACCGGCGCCTGCAGGCGCGCTTCCAGGCCGAACAGATCGCCCAGGGTGCTGGGCTGCGACTGGGGATTCGCCCCGGCGGACTGGCCGGGCAGGGGATAGCTGTTGGTGGTGCCTTCGTAGGCGCGTTGCAGCAGGAACTGGGGCTCCAGCTCCAGGATGCCGCGCTGGCCGATGCCGATCGGCTTGAGGCGGCGGCCCACGAAGAAGCCGTCGCGGTCTTCGTTGTCGACGCCGAAGACCCAGCGGTTCTCCACCTCCTGCTCCTTGCGGATGCGGGTGCTGCTCGTGACGTTGATCGGCAGGCGATCTTCCAAAATCAGACGGTTGCGGCGTGAGGTGATCACCGTGTCGCCGTTCTTGTCCTGCACGGCCAGCACGTCGTCGGCATCCATCCACGACTGGGCGGGCGTGAACGGGTCGTTGGTGAAGCTGGCCCGATCGGCCCGCCAGCCTTCGGCGGTGAGCACGGCGCGGGCGGCCTGAAAGCGCAGCCGGGTGAGGGTGCCGTCCACCAGGTTCGGGCGTCGATTGCTCTCCAGCCGCCGCACCTGGGGCGGCCTGGCGGGCCCGAAGTCGTTGTTGTTGTTGTTGTTGTCGCCGATGTTGCCGCCCCCGGGAACGCCGAAGCGGCGCTCGGAGGACAGGCCTTCACGCGCTTGCACATCACTGATGCGTTGATCGGTGAGGCCGGCGATCGCCTTGCGGCGTTCCTCTTCCTGAGCGCGCATGGCGTAGAAATTGGGCCGCTGTGGCGCCTGGCCAGCAGCGGTGGCACCTGTTCCGGCAGCAGGATCGGTGGGGCCTTGGGGCTCGGCGGGGGCGCTGCCGCCCATCGCGACCTGCTCCAGCGCCTCGGCCAGCGAGCGGGGCCGCTCGGGCGGCTCGGCGCCGCGGTTGGGGCAGCCCTTGGGGGGCAGCAGTTCGGCCTGCGGGCTGGCAGCACGGGCGGGTTGGCTGCCGAAGCGATGGCGCAGGCCGATCAGGTAGGCGTTGCTGCCTTCGCGCACCCCGCTGTAAACGCCGAAGGCACCGGAGCGATGGTGAATCCGGCCCACCACCGACCACTCCGGCGAGAACGCCCCTTCCACCTCGAAGGCGAGGTAGTTGAGCAGCTGGGCGCAGTTCTCGCGGGTGGCGCACTCGAAGTTGCTCAAGCTGGTGTTGAGGCTCACCCCCTGCACAAAGCCCAGGCTGAGCCAGGGCTGCAGCCAGGCCCGCAGACCGATGCCAGCGGTGATTTCTCCGAAGCTCTGGGCGGCGATGCCGGCGCTGTTTTCGGCGGCCGCCTTGTGCCCCAGCAGGTTGAGATCGAGCTCGAGGGCGAAGGGCCCGGCCTGGAGCAGGCGCCGCTGCAGGCCTGCGCCCAGCAGGTAGTCCTGGCGCAGGGCCCCCTGGAAGACGAAGGTTTCGCCGAAGCCGGCGTTGGTGGTCTGGCCGGCCCAGGCCGTGGCCGCCCAGGGGTAGGGGTGCCAGTTCGGGATCGGCGGCAGCTCGGTGGGGCAGGCCAGTGGCGGCGGCGCCCCCAGGGGCTCGGCCGGGGGCACCTCCGGATTGAGATCCACAACAGAGGTGGTGAGGTCGAGCACGCCGTAGACGTCCTCCATCTCCCCACGGCCTTCGATCAGGTTGAAACGCAGCTTGCTGGCCTGCAGGAACTGGTTGCCGCGCTGAAACCGCACGCTGCCGGTGGCGTACACGGTGCGGTTCACAGTGTCGTATTCGATCCGCTCGGCCATCAGGCGGCCGCCGGACAGCAGGGCCGAGGCATTGCCGGTGGCCACATAGCGGTTGATCACCAGATCGAAGCCCTGCTGATCGGCGGTGATGTCGAGCAGCAGGGGAGGGGAGGCGGCGGCTGCCGCCGGCGCGGGCGCCAGATCTGCTGGGGGGCCACCGCCAGGCAGCGGCACCGGGCTGGGATCCTGGCCCTGGCTGGGAATCGAATCCTGGTGGCCACTGGCTTCGTTGGCGCCGGGATCCAGTGCCTGCACCGCTGCGGCGGGAAGGGAGGCAGGGTCGCTGGGATCACTCGTGGTCGTGGCCGTCAGACCGGAACCCGCCGGTGTGGTCGTCAGACCGGACTCCTTTGGTGTCGCCGCCAGGCTGGACGCCGGCAGTGCTGCGGGGCCCGTGTGTGGCTGTGGTTGCGCGGCTCCACTGGCTGGGCTGGCGTCGCCCGCAGCTAACTCCGTGCCTGGATCTGCTCCAGGCGTAGCGCTGACAGCTGCCTGTGGCTGGGGGGAAGGCGGATGGTTGCGGGCCTCCACGCTGGGAACCCCGGAACAGGCCGCGAGCACGCCTGCAACCCCAAAGGCCCAGCGAAGTGGCTTGGCTGAGGGCACGCGATTTCCCAATCAGCGGCTGATCCTGCCACGACGTGCATGGTCAGAGGCCGCTGCCGGGCAGGGCGAACACTGGCCCAGCGCTGGCCCGTAGGGGGACGCGGTGCGCTGGGTCAGGAGCTCAGGGTTCAGTCTTCGAGATCTTTGCGGCTGGGGGTGCGGCTGGGATCGCTGGCCAGGAAGCCGAAGACGAAGATGCCGATGAAGAAGAAAACGACCGAGTAAACCGAAATCTTGAGAGCGAGCATGGTCCGGTCCGGCGGGTGACAGGGAGTGACAGGCGCCAGGTGGGCCCTGAACGACCCTTCGGCAGCGGCATCATCCTATGGGTCATACCCGACCCGAAACGATGACGCAGGGCCTCGATCCCGAGCTTCGCCCCTGGATTGAAACGTTTCGATCACGTTCCTGCCTCGACCTGCAGCCCCGCTGGTGCCGCCGCTTCCCTGATGGGGAGTGGCGCGAGGCCCTCGGCGAGGCCTGGGGACGGCACTACCGCCCCGATTGGCACGCCCGTGGCCTGATCCTCTGGCCCCGCGGTGGCCAACCGTTGCAATTGACGACGACGCTGGTGTGCCCGGAGCCGTGGCGCGACCAGCCGCCGGCCGTGGCGCGGCTGGTGCTGAGCTGGTGGGCCGCCGAGGCCGAGCTGCGCGTTGATGGGCAGCCGGTGCACCGCGGCGATCTGTTCGATGCGGCCTGCCGCTGGCGGCTGCCGCAGCGCTGGTGGAGCGGGGAGCCGCTGCATCTGGAACTGGAGCTGCGCAGCCCCCTGCACGACGACGGCGCCCTGATCCACAGCCGGATCGAGGCCGAACCCCTCGACCGGCGCGACCCCGGCGGCCTGCTGCTGGCCACCGCCCTGGAGCTGGCGGCCCTGCGCCAGACGGCCGCCAGCCCGCCGCTGAGCCTAGAGGCGGCAGAGGCGCGGGCCCGGGCGGTGCAGGCGCCGCCGGGCGGTTTTCAGGTGTCGGGCCATGCCCACCTGGATCTGGCCTGGTTGTGGCCGGTGGCTGATACCTGGCAGGCGGCGGAGCGCACCTTCCGCTCGACGCTGGTGTTGATGGAGCGCGACCCGACGCTGCAGTTCGGCCATTCCACCCCGGCGCTCTACGCCTGGTTAGAGCAGCACCGCCCCGCTTTGTTCGCCGCGATCCGGGCGCGGATGCGGGAGGGGCGATGGGAGCCGCTCAATGGCCCGTGGGTGGAAACCGATGCGGTGCTGATCGGCACCGCCTCGCTGCTGCGCCAGTTCGAGGAAGGCCAGTCCTACAGCCGCGCCACCTTTCCGGAGTGGGAGCACCCGCTCGCCTGGCTGCCCGACAGCTTCGGCTTCGGCGCCGGGCTGCCGGTGGTGGCGGCGGCCACCGGGGTGCGCTGGTTCTGCACCCACAAGCTGGCCTGGAATGCCACGAATCCGTTCCCGCACCGGCTGTTCCGCTGGCGGGGACGCTGCGGCGCCGAAGTGCTGGCGCTGATGACCGCCCCGATCGGCACCGGCGGCGACCCGCTGGCGATGGAGCGCTACCGGCTGGAGTGGCAGCGGGCCACCGGCGACGCGGAAGCCCTGTGGCTGCCGGGCGTGGGCGACCACGGCGGCGGCCCCACGGCAGAGATGTATGAGCAGCTGGCGCTGTGGCAGCAGCAGCCCGCCGCTGCGCCCCAGGTCCACGGCGGCGTGCGCCCTTACCTGGCCCGGCTGGAGCCCTGCCGCGCCCAGCTGCCGGTGTGGCGCGACGAGCTCTACCTGGAGCTGCACCGGGCCTGCCCCACCAGCCGGCCCGACCAGAAACGCCACAACCGCACCCTGGAACGGCTGCTGCGCGAGGCCGACCTGGCGGCGGCGCTGCTCTGGGCCGATGCGGCGGACATCACGGCGCCGGAGGACGACACGCTGGCAGCTGACAAGCAAGCGGGCGATACGCAGGCAGCTGGTTCCGCCGGCGCCGGATGGCGCACGCTGCTGTTTCAGCAGTTCCACGACATCCTGCCGGGCACGTCGGTGGCGGAGGTGTTTGAGCAGGCGGAGCCGCAGTGGCGCCGGGCCCGCCGCGGGGCGCGGGAACGCCGCGATCGCCTGCTGCTGGCCTGGTTGGCGGGAGGGACGATGGCGGATGAGGCCCAGCCGGCCGGCCAGCCCTGGTGGGTGAG
>ERZ887849.3709-NODE-3709-length-11265-cov-9.834701_pt1 | contig 11265 bp, 8 predicted proteins | sample MGYA00521267_ERZ887849 | MGnify/ENA primary metagenome ERZ887849 (study PRJEB32303, sample SAMEA104408601) | aquatic metagenome | biome: Brackish water; feature: Pelagic; material: water | place: Baltic Sea | collected 2014-06-06T16:11:00 | depth 2,863 m ... | reverse complement strand
GAATACATTGCATATTGAACCTAGCTTCGGCTACGCTTTGCGCAGAAACGTATGAACGCATAGAGTTAGGCCCACAAGGTAGTCCTTGGGCTAAACCGCGAAAAAGGAGAAAAAAATGAATCAAGCATTACCGAAGAAGGCCGCGTTTCATCACATGGAGGACGGTACCGCGGAGGATTGGGCTATTATCGGGACCGAAGCACTTAAATGTCGTGCAACGCTTAATGAGCGTATTGTCAGCCACTTAATGCTTCTAGACGGTGATGACGGCGGGTTTCCTGTCGATCGACTTACCCATTGTCTGCAGACCGCAACACTGGCCCATAAGGATGGCAAGGACGAAGAATACGTTGTTTGTGCCCTGCTTCACGATATCGGTGACACTTTGGGACCGGCTAATCACGCAGACGTCGCAGCAACTATTCTTGAGCCTTATATCAGTGAAGCCAATCACTGGATGGTGAAGCACCATGCTATTTTCCAAGGTTATTATTTCTTCGAGTATCTCGGCCTGAATAAAAACCTGCGAGACGAATATAAAGAGCATCCACATTACGATCGAACCTTAGAATTTATTGAAAAATATGATGCGCCAGCGTTTGATCCCGATGCAGAAACCTACCCGCTGTCTTTTTTTGAACCCATGCTCGCGAGGGTCTTTGAAAAGCCTAAGCAGTCTTTGTATTTGACTGACAGTGAATGAAGCCTAATTAGTTGGGATCGCCGCGCGCGATCCCAATGATGAGCACCGTTAGCCTACAAGCCCGACCGAGACAGCCCGAGAGAGAAAGCCCGAAAGAAGTCGTGCCAATAGTGGAATTGCGAAACCAGCCGCGGTTCAACTGAGGCAAAAAAAAACCAACACGTGTCGTGTTGGCTTTATACGCCCTTGCTGCTTTTCAACAACTTTATTCAGCAAGTTAATAATGGCGCGCCCGGCACGATTCGAACGTGCGACCGCCTGATTCGTAGTCAGGTACTCTATCCAGCTGAGCTACGGGCGCGAAGAGCGGCGTAGTATAGCTATTCGAACGCGCGGGTCAAGCCAAAATGACGTGACCCGGTGGTGCATCGGGTGCGCCAACAGCGTCGAACCCTACCTAGAGTAACGCTGAGACCAAGGTGTTAACTTATTTGCGGCGAAGTGCAGAAAATACACCCCATAGCGATGGCACGAGTAGAATTGATACCGGCACTGCCGTTACCACTATGAAGCTCTGCAGTTTGCCAATGCCGCCAGTGGGGCCGGCTAGCAAGACCATCGCCGTGAAACCCATCGCCAAACCCCAAAATAACCGCAACCAGCGCGGAGGATGCTCAACGCCCGATGACACCACCGCCAAACTGTACGTCATTGAATCCCCGGTGGTAGCCACGAACAACACCGTCAGCACAAGAAACAGCGCAGATACCAGTTCATTTAAAGGCATAGCTTCAGTGATGGCTAACAACGCAGCTGGCAGGTTAAATCCTTCGAAAGGCCCGGTGATTGCGCCAGGGAAACGCAGTTCAATACCGAGCCCTGCTCCCCCGAGAATAGAAAACCACATCATCGTCAAAAGGGGGGCGACAAAAGACATCAGTAAAATCACCTCCCGCGCGGTTCGACCACGACTAATACGGGCAATAAAGATAGCCATCATGGGGCTGTAACCAATAAACCAGCCCCAAAAAAAGACTGTCCATGACGATAACCAGCCCGGATCGCTCAATAATCCCGCGTCACCACGGTACAACGCCTGCTCAAAAAACCATCGTAGATGAACCGACAGCGCTTCACCAAAACTTGACACAATAAAATGGGTCGGCCCCGCGAGCAGCAAGAATGCCAGCAAGGTAATCCCGAGCAAAATATTTAAGCGGCTGAGTATTTGAATGCCCTTGTGCATACCGCTAACCGCAGAGGTGAGATAGACAACCATCAGTAACGCAATGGTGGCTAGCTGAGCAGTTTTTGAATCACTCGTGCCATACAGCTCACTCATGCCGTAGCTAACTTGTAAGCCCAAAAATCCGATAGGGCCTACCGTACCCGCAAACACTGCCAAGACTGAGACCAGGTCCGCTGTGTCGCCCCAACGCCCATGAACGCCCTTCTCCCCCAACAAGGGATAAAGCAACGTCCGAGGAGCCAGTGGTAGCCCGCGCTCGTAGTGAAGGCGCATCAAAATAACCGCGCCGAGACTACCTAAAATTGACCATGCCAAAAAGCCCCAATGAAGAAACGATTGTGCAAGCGCGTACTTAACCGCTTTCGCGGACTCAGGCTGCACTCCTTCAAATAACGGCGGGGGCGAAACAAAGTGTGCAACGGGCTCTGCGGCGGCCCAGAAAACACCGCCACCGGCAAGCAGAGTACACAGCACCATCGCAATCCATTGGAAAAGAGGGAACTCGGGCGCCGTCAAATTGCCTAATCGATGACCCGCACTAGGTCTTGTTGCCACGAACAGTGCAATTGCAAAATTGACCAACAGCAGTATCTGCCAGAACAAGCCGAAGTATTGTGCGCTCCAATTAAAACTGTGACTGACTAGATTCGAGAATATCTGTTCGTCATAAAAAAAAGTGCCAGAAAACAACAGATCAGAGACGCCGCAATCGTGGTCACACCTGAACGACTTGCTCGATCGGCGACAGCATGCGTAGTACCGGACATAAAAAAACCAAACAACGAGAGTGTCATTCATCGTGACGCATGCTGGGCGGCGCTGCACGTAGCCCTGAGGCAGTACCGAGACAGTACCGAGGCAGTACCGAGACAGTACCGAGACAGTACCGCGAATGATGCGTGAATAACGCCACCTATTAGTTAGTCAGTTAATGTAAGCTAATCGGCGTGAACTGACCGTATCTCGCACGTACGATCGTATATTTAATGAATCGGGACTCTGTTGTGACGCGACAAAATTCCTCTCTAATTCCGCTGGCATTTAAAGCGGGTCCGCTCGCACTGGATATTCTTCAGCGGGAAGGACTCTCGCCACACTCACTCGGCGCAGTGGCGGGTGCAGCTGGCGGACCAAAGTGGCTCGTGTTAGCTGCAATGGATAAATTGATTTTTGGCAGTTGGCTGGCGCAGCGTAAAACACCACTACCGTTAATAGGATCATCGATAGGAAGTTGGCGCTTCGCCGCGGCCACCCAAAAGTCCCCCGTCGACGCCATCACGACCCTCGCCACACTTTACGTTGAACAGCAGTACAGCGATCATCCGACAATTACCGAAGTTACAGAAGTCGCACGAAATATCGTTGAGCAATTACTGGGCACTAATGGTGCCGAAGCAACACTAGGACATGACTGGGCCAGACTTAACATCATCACAGCGCACTGCCAAGGGGCTACTAGTAGTGATAAGCGAGCACGTTTAGTCATGGGCTTTAGCCAAGCCTTCCTCGCTAATATGCTATCAAGGGATCGTTTATCTCAGCATCTGCATCGACATGTTTTCGCAGATCCCAGACACCGTTTTACTCATCAGCCATTTCCCAGTTTCAACACTCACATGCAGGCGCTTACGCCGAGTAATTTGACTGATGCTCTTCTTGCCAGTGGCTCTATTCCATTCGTATTGGAAAAGATTTGCGTAAACGGTAAGGACGGTTATCGCGATGGGGGGCTAATTGATTACCACATGGATCTCCCTCTGGCTGATGAGGGTATTGTACTTATGCCCCACTTTTCAAAACGCTGCGTGACGGGATGGCTTGATAAAAACATACCCTGGAGGCGACCAACCGCCATGGGACGCCACCTTGTTATCTGCCCCACCGATGAGTGGATTGCGACACTTCCCAATAGCAAAATTCCCGATCGCAGCGATTTTAAGCGCTATCGCAATCAACCCGACCAGCGCATTAGAGACTGGCAAGAAGTCCTTACCCGGAGTCAGGAATTAGCAGACTGCTTGGCCGATCGCATTGTGAAAAATGATTGGCTTGACCATGTCCACCCACTCTAGTCACAGCGGCTCGTTTTGCTACTATGACGTCACTCTAGCACTGCCGGTGAACTACCTATGAATTTCGAATTTTCCGACGAACAGCTCATGTTACGAGAACAAGCTCGGGGGTTTTTAGCGCAACACTGCCCACCCGCAGTCACCCGTAACGTACTGGAGAGTGATGCTGACTATGACGCCGAACTTTGGCAAAACGTAGCCGATATGGGCTGGATGGCGACAACTATTCCTGAACAGTATGGTGGTTTAGGGCTGAGCTACTATGAACTCGCCATCATTGCGGAAGAACTGGGGCGCGTTGTCGCGCCGCTGCCCTTTTCGTCTTCCGTTTACTTAGCCACCGAAGCCATTCTTCAGTTTGGCAGTGAGCAACAAAAAGCGCGCTGGCTCCCTCTACTCGCATCAGGGGAAATGATCGCCACCGTTGCCATGACCGAACGGCCAGGACAGCTATCGGAACACTCAATTAGCACACGCTTTCACCAGGATACATTGACCGGGCAAAAACAACCGGTAGCGGACAGCGCCATTAGCACTCTGATAATCGTCCTCGCAAAGAATGCCGATGACGAGCTGGTCTTGTGCGCATGTGATGCAACGCATCCTACAGTTGTGCACTCATCGCTACGCAGCCTCGACTTCTCACGGGGCCACAGTGCGGTCCAATTCAATAGCAGCCCTGCAGAAGTGCTGACAGGGAAAACCACCGATTGGGCGAGCATCCAAGAACTGCTGGATCGAGCAGCGGTGTTAGTGGCTTGGGAACAGCTGGGTATTGCTGATGTGGCGCTAGAACAAGCCTGCGAATACGCAAAACAACGATATGCCTTCGGCCGTCCAATCGGCTCGTTTCAGGCTATAAAACATAAGCTCGCAGGTATGTACGTTAAGAATACTCTCGCTCGAAGTAACGCCTACTTCGGTGCTTGGGCATTGGCTATCGGCAGCGATCAACTTCCTCTTGCGGCAGCAACGGCTCGAGTCGCCGCCATTCAAGCGTCAGTCTATGCAGCACAAGAGAACATACAAACCCACGGCGGCATGGGGTTCACTTGGGAGTTTGACTGCCAGTTCTATTATCGGCGCGCGAAATTGCTCAGCTTGGCAATCGGCTCCGAGCGCTACTGGCAAGATCGTTTGGTGACCGGACTCAACAATCAAACACCAAACGCCGCTTAAGATAAAAGATCACCAAGGAATCGAGCATGGACTTTAACGACACTGCTGAAGAAGCCACATTTCGCAACGAGGCTGCCGCTTGGCTTGCTAACAATCAGCTGACAGCCGCGGAAACACAGGGGCTTAACCGGCTACAGATCGCAAAACTGTGGCAGAAGCGTAAACATGACGCAGGGTGGGCATGCCTTGGCTGGGACAGAAAGTTTGGTGGCCGCGGGGCCTCTGCTATAGAGCGCGTCATTTGGGACCAGGAAGAGAGCAAGTACGATGTACCTTCCCGATTTTTTGTCATCGGTCAGGGCATGATTGGTCCGACAATTATGGCTTGGAGTACGGCGGAGTATTGTGAGCGCTTCTTGCCCAAACTTGCGAGTGGTGAGGAAGTATGGTGCCAACTCTTTTCTGAACCTGCCGGCGGTTCGGATTTGGCCGCACTGCGCACCAAGGCAGAACAAGATGGCGATGAGTGGATACTAAACGGTCAAAAAATTTGGACCTCAGGCGCCCATTATTCAGACTATGGGCTCATCGTGACGCGAACCGACCCGAGTGTTGCAAAGCATAAGGGGCTCACCGTATTTATGATCGACATGCATTCTCCGGGCATTGAAATCAAACCGATCAAACAACTCAATGGCGAATCAGACTTCAATGAAGTTTACTTTACCGACGTACGAGTCCCTGATAGCTACCGGCTTGGCAGTGTAGGCCAAGGCTGGCAGGTTTGCTTAACCACATTGATGAATGAACGCTTAGCCATTGGCGGCGGAGGCCCCGGAGCCGACGTTAAGCTGGCAATAGACATTGCGCGCACTGTTGAAATCAATGGCAAGCCAGCCATCGAGGACAGTGCCGTCCGCGCAAAGATTGCCGAGTATCACGTGCTTGAAGCAGGTCTCAAATACAACGGCTACCGAGCGATAACCGCGCTGTCGCGGGGAGAGCTCCCGGGACCAGAGAACTCTATTGGGAAATTAGTAGGCGCCCCCAAGCTTCAGTCGATTGCTTCATTCTGCATGGATTTACTCGAGGAGCATGGTGTACTGTGGGACGAGGCGCAGCCCCTGTTTGACGGATTAGCACAGCGTTCTTACATGGGTGCTCCGGGGCTTCGCATAGCTGGTGGTACCGATGAGATAATGACCAATATTATCGCTGAACGGGTTCTGGGCCTTCCCCAAGATCCACGCGCCGATAAAGGTATCGCTTTTAGCGACATACCCACGGGTGGTCACTAACTTGAACAACCAGTGAAGGGCAGCGGCCATTCTGCCAATGACTGCCCGAGAAACCCCATGAATTAATGTCAACAAGAGATTTATTCACTGTGCTGCCGATATTTTGATTCTTTACCCACCACATATAGACAGGCGCCAAAAAAACCTTCACTGTTTTAGACGGTTATAAATCTAATAGCGTTGATGAGAGTAGAAAAACTATGCGTGTTCTATTGGCTGGGGCAACAGGAACAGCCGGGAAAGCAGTGTTGCATGCCCTACTCCAAAGTAATCATTCTGTGGTCGCCGTTGCACGAACCCCGCCACAGCGGGCGCAACACCCCAACCTCACGTGGCTGTCATGGAAAGACCTTGATCGAGCATCACATGCCAGTGCACCCATAGATATTGTCATTTCTTGCTTAGCCAGTCGCTCGGGCAGCGCTCAAGACAGTCATGAAGTTGATTATTTAGCCAATCAGCGGTTACTCGATTGGGCAAGTCAGCATGGCATAGGGCATTTTATCTTGCTCTCAGCCATTTGCGTCCAAAAACCGCGACTCGCGTTTCAACACGCTAAGTTGCGCTTCGAAAACGCGCTGCGCAACGCCGAGATCCCGTGGACAATTATCCGCCCAACAGCATTTTTTAAATCGTTGGCCGGGCAAATTCCAAGAATCCAGCGGGGTAAACCGTTTTTAGTCTTTGGTGACGGTGAGCTCACCGCTTGTAAACCCATTTCGGAACGAGATCTCGCAGACTATATCGTCGCATGTATTGGCAACCCCCTGCGCATGAATCAAACACTGCCAATTGGCGGGCCGGGGCCCGCCATCACCCCCTTGGACCAAGCTATATTCTTAAGTGATGCGTTTAAAAAGCCCATCGCCTTACGCTCGGTCTCACCCAAGATGTTTGATGCTGCTGAGTGGGGCCTAGATCGTTTTTCAAAACTATCCGGGTGGTGTCGCGATAAAGCCGAGTTTTGTCGTATTGGGAAATACTATGCGACTGAATCCATGTTGATCTGGGATGCGGTCCATGCCCGTTACTCAGCAGAGCAAACCCCCGAAACAGGCAGCGATACCCTCGCCGATTTTTATCAGAAAATCGCCTCGGGAGAGTCATTACAACCCTCGCTAGGTGAGCACTCGCTGTTCTAGTTAAACGGCGCAGATACTGAACAATTGTGCCCCGCTGCCGCACAGTAACTTGTCATTATTAACCAGATAAGACGGCGAATTCACAGGCGAATCAGCGTAGGCTGCGCACCTACATTATCAGAGCACTTCTTTCATGCAAGATTCCACTACGCCCGTCCCCGGCTTTAGCGATCTCGGGCTACCGACATTTCTGGTCAACAATCTCGTCAAGCAAGGCTACACTGAACCAACCGCTATTCAAGCGGGAACTATTCCCACCTTGCTTACTGGCCGTGACGTGGTGGGTATCGCGCAAACCGGTACCGGCAAAACAGCAGCGTTTGCGCTTCCGATCCTTGCAGACATCGATCTAAAATTTGCGCGACCACAGGCACTTGTGCTGTGTCCTACCCGTGAGCTGTCAATGCAGGTTGCTGAAGCTTTCGAAACGTATGCGAAAAGCATGGCAGGCCTGCGTGTGCTTACCGTCTGTGGTGGTGCTGACATGCGCAACCAGTTGCGCGTCTTAAAGCAAGGCGTCCATATCGTGGTCGCTACACCAGGGCGTTTGCTTGACCACCTCAACCGAGGCACCGCTGACTTCAGCAATATCGCAACCGTAGTGCTTGATGAAGCCGATGAAATGCTGCGAATGGGCTTCATCGATGACGTCGACACCATTTTAGCCAAAACGCCAAAAGAACGCCGAGTTGCGTTGTTTTCAGCGACTATGCCACCGCGCATACGACAGATTGCTGCAAAGCATCTGAAAGATCCGGTAGAAATTGCCGTCTCTCAGGCATCGTCGACCAATGACAATATCGAACAATTCTATTGGTTTGCGAAAGGCGCGAGTAAAATTGAAGCGCTCAAGCGTATCCTCGCTTATGAACAAACTGATGGCGTTATCGTATTCACGCGAACACGTGACAGTACCAGCAGCGTTGCAGAATCGCTGCGTCAAGCAGGTTACAAAGCGGCGCCTCTTAATGGCGACATGGATCAAAAGCTCCGCGTTCGTACGGTAGAACAACTTAAGTCAGGTGCTCTAGATATTCTTGTTGCGACCGATGTCGCGGCACGTGGCCTAGACGTTGATCGAATCACTCACGTGATCAATCACGATATCCCTTTTGACGAAGAAGCCTATGTGCACCGTATTGGCCGTACAGGGCGCGCTGGACGCTCAGGCAAAGCGATTTTATTTGTCACTCCTCGAGAAAAGCGATTACTGCACAATATCGAACGTTTGACGAAGAAGAGTATTCAAGAACTGACGCTACCCTCTGAACGTGCCATCGCAAAACGTAACTTGCGCGCGTTCGCCGTGCGAGTCGAGCAGCAACTTGAACAGGCGCCTACCGAGGAGCTTGCGCAGCTGATTGATGATCTCCATACCAATGGCAATGTAGATTATCGAGATATCGCGATCGCTCTCGCGGCGCTCAGTGGCGCGCCAGGCGCCGCAAAGCGTGAGAAGAAGCCCCAAGCTAAAGCGCCTGCTTCTGCTTATGATGGCTCGACTCAGCCAAGTGAAAAGCGGCCCGCCAAAGAGCGCAAGCGTGAGAAGTCAGGTGATAACTCGCTCGGGCAAGCAAGTCCTTTAAAGGGACATCCGGAAATCCCTATGGAGCGTTTTCGCGTCGAAGTTGGCCGGAAACACGGTGTTGAGCCTAGAGAAATCATGGGCGCAGTGGCCAATGAGGCCGGTATTGAAGGCGAGTTTATTGGATTGATTAACATCCAAGAAAACTACTCGACCATTGACCTACCGGAAGGCATGCCAAAGCCCGTCCTCAAGCACTTAAAGAAGACGCGAGTTAAAGGCGTCAACCTAGGTATGGTGCGAGTTGGCTAGTCACGCAAACAGACTTGCGGGGCGCTAAGCGCTCTGCAGATTGAGTTTGTGATCTATCGACCCCCACACCCTCGGCGTCAACAGCAGCAAGAACTAGCATCTCTCTACGATTTACACCACTATATGGGCGGGTAATGTCTACAGGCGATCAAAGCCGCTGACGCCCTTTTCTACTACCGCATTATCAAGAGGAAAAACTATGTTCAGCCATATTATGGTAGGTGCTAATGATATCGAGGCCTCCAAAGCTTTTTACGACGCCACGCTCGGGGCCCTAGGGCACGGTGCGGGCGTTATCGATGACAAAGGCCGGTGTTTTTACATGACAGAGAGTGGCATTTTCGCTCTCTCACTGCCGATCGATGGCAACACGGCCTGTCACGGGAACGGCAGTACCATTGGGTTTGCAGCCGCTACTCCGGAGGCTGCCGATGCTTGGCATGCTGCGGGTTTAGCTGCGGGCGGAACGAGCTGTGAAGACGCCCCAGGCGTTCGCTCGGGTGGTTTGGGTGATTTGTATCTCGCCTATTTGCGAGACCCTGCAGGCAACAAAGTCTGCGCGCTGTGTCGCGTATAACAAAATAAGGGCAGCCCTCGGGCTGCCTTTTTTTATCGCCGTGACTTCGTGGCGTTAGCAAAAGCTGAAGCAAATGCGCCGGACGGCGCCTTCTCAGCGGGCTTTTCTGCGCGCGCAGTCGGTTTCGAAGGTTTTTTATGGCGACGCTCATCGCGGGACTGCTTATCTTGGGGCACCACGTCATCATTGAGGCGGCAACTCAGAGCAATTCGTTTTCGATTGAGATCGACATCCATCACTTTGACCTTGATTATGTCTCCAGCTTTAACAACCTCGTGAGGGTCTTTCACAAACTTATCTGCCAGTGCTGAGATGTGCACCAAGCCATCTTGATGAACCCCCACATCAACAAACGCCCCAAAATTGGTAACGTTGGTCACGACGCCTTCAAGCAGCATTCCAGGCTCTAGATCAGACACTTTCTCTACGCCCTCTTTAAACGTCGCCGTTTTGAATTCCGGTCTAGGATCGCGCCCGGGCTTATCGAGCTCACTCAAAATATCGACGATCGTCGGTAGACCCACCTGCTCATCAACAAATCGTTCTGCCTGCAGCGACTTTAAAAACGTACTGTTGCCAATAATCGTGTTTAAGTCACCACCCGCCGTTTGAACAATCTTATCGACCACTCTATAACTCTCAGGGTGTACTGCCGAGCGATCTAGGGGATTCCCACCATTCATAACACGCAGAAACCCCGCTGCCTGCTCGTAGGTCTTATCTCCAATGCGGGGAACACTCTTCAAGGCAGCCCTATCGGCAAACATGCCATGCTCATCTCGATACTCGACCAAGTTGCCAGCTGTCGTAGGGTTCAAACCAGACACGCGTGTAAGTAGCGCACTTGACGCGGTGTTGACGTCCACACCGACGGCGTTTACGCAGTCTTCGATGACGGCGTCGAGGGAGCGTGACAATGCGAGTTGAGAGACATCATGTTGGTACTGACCGACTCCAATAGATTTTGGCTCAATTTTTACCAGCTCAGCGAGAGGATCCTGTAATCGCCTTGCAATCGATACCGCTCCGCGAATAGTCACATCCAAGTCAGGAAGCTCGCGAGAGGCATACTCTGAGGCCGAGTAAATTGATGCCCCAGACTCGTTCACCATAACCTTGGTCACTCGAAGCTCAGGCTTAGCATTAAGCATGTCCGCAACAAAGCGTTCGGTTTCACGGCTGGCGGTACCGTTGCCTATCGCTATCAACTCAATAGAATGCTTGTTGATCAAAGCCAGAAGTACCGCTTCTGACTCGGCAATGCGCTTTTGTGGTGGCGTGGGAAATATGGTGCAGTGATCAACGACTTTACCCGTGGCATCAATCAC
>ERZ887849.3691-NODE-3691-length-11311-cov-10.550817_pt1 | contig 11311 bp, 11 predicted proteins | sample MGYA00521267_ERZ887849 | MGnify/ENA primary metagenome ERZ887849 (study PRJEB32303, sample SAMEA104408601) | aquatic metagenome | biome: Brackish water; feature: Pelagic; material: water | place: Baltic Sea | collected 2014-06-06T16:11:00 | depth 2,863 m ... | reverse complement strand
TCCCTCAGCGTACGGCGTGCGACCGAACTCGCCCGTCCACACGACCAGCGTGTCCTTTAATAAGTCTCGTTGTTCCAGGTCGGCCAGCAGCGCGGCGATCGGTTGATCCACCTCACCGCAACTTTGCTGAAGCTTGGTGTTAAGATTGAAGTGATGATCCCAGTTGCCATGCGTGATTTCGACGAACCGAACTCCGGCTTCCACCATTCGCCGGGCGAGCAGACACTTGCGTCCCATGTCGTCGCAACGCTCAGAACCAACGCCGTACATCTGACGAGTCTTCTCTGTTTCGCGTGACAGATCGAGAACCTCAGGCATTTCCTGTTGCATCCGAAACGCCAGCTCATACGACTGAATAACGCCCTCCACTTCAGGGTTTACTGACTCTCGCTGCAGTTTTTCGCCGTTAAGCGTTTGAATGAAGTCCAGCTCAGCGCGTTGAATGGACTGAGATGTGCGCGCTTTCAAATTAGAGACGCTGGCGTTGCCGATGGGACGATCGTTGTGGCCGATGCGAGTCCCCTGGTAGATCGCGGGCAGAAACGAACTGCCATAATTGGTCGCACCGCCGAAGCCGCTGGGAGGCGTCAGGCTGACAAAGCCGGGAAGATTTTGGTTTTCGGTTCCCAGCCCGTACAACGTCCATGCACCGAGTGAAGGTCGGACAAACTGGGCGGTCCCGGTGTGCAGCTTGATGAAGGCTTGTGGATGCGCTGGCAGGTCGGTTTGCATTGAAGGAATGACGCAGAGCTTGTCGGCTTGTCGGGCGAGATTCGGTAATAGCTCCGACATCCACAGCCCGCTCTGGCCGTGCTGTGAAAACTTCCATTTCGATCCGAGTAGTTGTGATCCTGGACGCGGGCCGGGCTTTCCCGAATCCCGATTCAATTTGGGTTTGTAGTCCAGCAAATCGACCTGCGAAGGAGCACCACTCATGCAAAGAAAAATCACTCGCTTCGCACGTTGTTTCAATGGTGGAGTCTTCGGTGCCAGTGGCCCATCGTCGGGTTTCGCGAAGTCAGAGCCGATTGTTTGAGCGGCCTTAGCCTGAGAACCAAACAGTCCCGAAAATGCCAACCAGCCGAAACCGCACGCCGTGTTTTGTAAAACGTCACGGCGCGTGAAGAGATGTTGGATTTTTGAGCAGGTTGATGTGTTCATTGGTTAGCCTGTCGCTGTGGAAAAATTCGGGCCAAGGGCCCAGCCGTTTGTCTGGCCCAGGCCAACGGCCTGGGTGAATTGTTGAGTTGAATGAAAGGGCTGAAAGCCCGACCGTTTGTTGGTGTAGGTGACCGCCGGAATGCAAACTGCCGGGCCGTTGGCCCTTCGATAATTTTAGATCGCGTGTACCCAGCCCGGTGGGCTGGGCTAGGTAAACGAACGGGGCGTTGCCCCTGAATCGCATATTGCCAATCCCTTGCTGACGCGTCGGGTTACCTAAACTGCATCGCCGATGCGTCGGGGTTTCAAAACAACTTTCCTTTCAATCCACAAGACGGAACTCTGCCGATCCGAACAATCCTCGCGCGACGCTGGTCCATGCGGCTCGGTCGTTGTCAAAATTCTTCACCAGCTTCTTCGCCGCAGCGGATTCCTGCTCGGTCGGTTCGCGGTTTAGCGCACGCCTGAAAGCGAATTCCAATCGCTCGGCAAACGACGACAGTGAAGTTCGCCCCGGGTACTTCCTAAGCACCGCTTCAGCCAGCGCCTGCGATTGCTCGGCGACAAAATCGCTGTTGAGCATGAACAGTGCTTGTGACGGAACGTTGGTCGACTCGCGTGCTCCATCGGTCGCGGACGTGTCGGGCAGATCAAAGTCAGAAAGCACGCCCGGCAAAACACTGCGAGTCGCCGGAAGATAGATCGAACGGAAGTGATGACTCGCACCAGCAATCTGGTCTAACGTGACAGCCTGAAACCTCAAGCCGCCGATCGGACCATCACCGGCTCGACCAATCAGCGACCCCGCTTCCGGGCGTAAGTTCAGTTGGCCCGATGCGGCCAGCATGCCGTCACGAATTTCTTCTGCCTCCAGTCGCCGAGCACTGTGCCGCCACAACATGGCGTTATCTGGATCGGCGGCGGCAAAGCAGGTTGCATCGTGTGACGACGAAAGACGATAGACGCGGCTGAGTGTGATTTCGCGAACAAGGTCTTTGATCGACCAGCCATTGCGGACAAACTGTGAGGCCAGATGGTCCAGCAGTTCAGGGTGCGAAGGCATGGCTCCGGTTGTTCCGAAGTTGTCTACGCTTTGGACAAGTCCCCGCCCGAATAGCCAATGCCAGACACGATTCACAATCACGCGTGCTGTCAAAGTGTTCTTGTTTGAGACCAGTGCTTCGGCCAGTTCGAGTCGGCCGCTGCCGTTGCGAATCAGGATGTCGTTGCCCGAACCAAGCAGCCCTGGAACGCCTCGCGGAACCGATTCACCGACATTGTCGATACTGCCTCGCAGGAACAACGGGCTATCCGCAATCAACTCGAATCCGCTCGACTGACTGCGACCGTTTCGCTGCCCGCCCTGCATGGCTGGCCCACCCTGCATCGGCCTGCTTTGCTGACCGGGCCCCCGCTGTTGTCCACCGCCTCGTTTTTGTCCGCCGCCTGGTCTACGAGTTTGCACTGCTGTTGACGGACGCTCTCCAACGCCCATTGTTAGCGGCTTGGCAGAACCGTCGTCGTTGATCACGCTCAGTTCGAACTCCAGTTGCGAGATCTGCGTGTTGATGCGTACGAGATCAAAGTCGGTCAGGCCGTCGGTCGCGCGTCCGCCGTTGGCACGCTGAGCTCGAGCGGCGCGTTGCTGCTGTTGCAGTTGTTGCATTTTCTGCTGTTTGCGTCGGACTTCTGTTGCCGTCATTCCAGTCGAAACGACGGGCAGATTCGCAGCGGCAGGAAGTTCAATCAAAGCGGCTCGATTGCGTCCACCAACCGCGCCCGCCGTTCCAAACTTTGTTTCCGTCGAAAGGAAGATCCCAGCCAGAGCGGTATAGTCTTTCTGCGAAACAGGATCGAAGCGGTGATCGTGACATCGTGCGCACGACGCCGTAATTCCAAGAAACGCCTGGCTCACCACGGCGATTTGATCGTCCGCCAGATCGACAGCAAACTGCCTGGGATTTCTTTCGTTGATCGGATTCTCTCCGATCGCCAGAAACGCGGTCGCCGTCAATTGCTCGGCTTGCTGAGCAGCGTTGCTGGCAGGCAGCAGGTCTCCGGCAATCTGTTCACGCAAAAACTGGTCAAACGGTTTGTCCTTATGAAACGCCTGCACGACGTAGTCGCGATAACGCCACGCATGCGGATAAACCAGGTTTACGTCCTTCCCGGAAGATTCGGCATACCGAGCGACGTCCAGCCAATGTCGTCCCCAACGTTCGGCGTATTCGTGTGAGCTAAGTAATCGATCGACCGTCTCCTTCAGCAGATCCTCGCGCGACTGTGATGATGACTGCCAGCGGTTGACGAATTCGGTCGATTCTTGTTCGTTCGGTGGAAGCCCTGTCAGATCAAACCTAAGCCGTCGCAGCAAGACCTCCGGACCGGCGTCGGCAACCGGCGAAAGTCCGTGAATCTGCCAGCGAGCTGCGACAAATTGGTCGATGTTGGTTAGCGGCCAGTCGGCGTGCTGAACTGCGACTGGCATTGACGGACTGGCGACTGCCTTGATCGGCTGGAACGACCACCACGATTCTCTGGCCTTCGACGTGTCGTATTGACTGACCACTCGAGCCGGCCCATCGCGAGGATCGGGCGCCCCCATCCGCACCCAGGTTTCAAAGTCGCGAATGACATCATCCGGCAGCTTGCCACCTTCGTCTTTGGGCGGCATCGTCAGGTCGTCGTTGACGTACCGAATGGCCGAGATCAAAAGACTGTCGTTCAGTTTTCCCGGCACAACGGCCGCGCCGGAGTCTCCTCCGCGGCGAATGCCTTCGCGCGAATCCAGCAGCAGCCCGCCCTGAATTTCTCCCGCTTCTTCGGAATGACAGGCGTAGCAATGATCGACCAGAACCGGCCGGATTTTCGTTTCGAAGAAGTTCAACTGCGATGGCGACAGCTTCTCCTGCGCCGACACAACGCCAGGCAGCATGCTCAGCAGAAAGATGCAGAGGTAAGTTGTATTGGCTTGCATCAGCATCACCTGACCTTAAGAAAGCTTATGAGTAAAGTTGCCGAACATACGAGTCTGATCAGCCGCAGGGCGTTTGCTTCGGTTCCTGAATGTAGAAAACCGGGGCTAACGCCCTGCGGCTGATGGCATCTCACAAAATTATTTCGACAGCGACTGATCCACGATGACGCGAACCTGATCGCTGAAAAATCCGAACGCGGCGAGATCCAGTTTCACGGTCCGCCGATCTTCACTCAGTTGCACAATGTCGTCACGCGGCGTTCCGGATAATTCCAGTGCACGTCCCTTTTGAGGCACCTGGCCGCCGCGTACTGAGAATCGAAGATCGCTGGAACGCAAGTCGTCGCCACGAACGATCAACCCCAGCACAGGACGATCAAACGTGATGTCACCGACGATCCGTTTCAGCTCCTTCGGACCAGGCACAGTCTCTGGCGGTCCGGGCGTGTGGTCGCGCTGGTCAACGGGATTAAACTGCAACAGGAAACTCTTCACCCGCGTACCCGGCGGCAGTTCACCGGGCGTGAAGTCACCCGCGACTAAACACTGTCCCGGCAGAGTGACATTCAGCGCGAGCGGCTCGTCAAGCGTTTTGGCATATCCTTCCGGCAGCACAAAGATGTCGCTATCGCTTTGAATCAGCCCCATCGGTCGCGGCCATGGCGGCGCGAATCGAAAGGCTCCTGTCGACCCGGCGATACCCGATGACACCGGCCAAATCTTTTCATATGCGACCGTGTCAAATTCGGACGACTGAAGTTCATGAGTGTTCGTCACGCGAACGGCCTCGCCTTCCCGGACGAGCCTGGTTTTGTCTTTGTTGATTGCCGTCGTGTTGCTCGATGGAGTGACTTCCACTTCGCCATCAAAGACCGACACCAGCGAGGCGCCTTCGGCATCCAATTCAATTCCAAACGCGGTTCCCAAATCGACCACTTCGGCCGTGGGCGTGTCGACTTGAAATCCCTCAGCCCCCGGCGGAACGGTTGCGGTCAAGAGGCCGGAATGCAGCCGAGTCCTTCCCGGTGCGATCAGTTCATAACTTGCCGGACCTTGCAAAGTCACTTCGACGCCATCGTCAAACTGCAATCGAACTAGCCCGTCGGCAATCGAAATTGTCTGAGTGCCAAGGCGATCACCGACTTTCAATTCACCTGCCGTTGAACCTTGTATCATCGCAACCGACAGAAACGGTTCCATGGTTTCCAGGCGGTCTCCGGCTTGAAAAAACCAACTCACCGCGACCAACAGACAGGCGGCAAGGCTTGCCCACGCGAAAATTCTCGCCGTCGATCGCTGCGTTCGATCTTGAGTTTGTGCTTGAGAAGGCGTCTTGCGAACGTCCTCTTCAACCTGCGCACCACGAACAACATCGCACAGCATCTGATGGCGAATATTTGCTTCGACAAACCGCTGCATCTGCTCGGGATTTTCCTTCAGCCTGATTGCCAGTTCATCCTGCTGATCTGAATCAAGCAAACCCTCAAGCCACCGCTCGATCAAGCTTTCGATGTCGTCGTTCATGCCGAACCCTCCGACATCGCCATTCGTTTTTCAACGCATTGCTTCAGCGTTTCACGAACTCGTTTGAGAATCGTGCGCACATTCGCAGCCGACAGTTTCAGCTCAGCGGCGATGACTTCGGATGTTTGACCTTCCGCATAACGCAACGCAATGATCGCACGCGGTCGTCCTTGTAATTCGCTTACACAATCACGCAGCGCCGCAGCTTCGTCATTGATGCGTGGCGCGACCTGCGCCCATGTTTGCGTGTAGTGCTCCAGAAATTCCGAATCGCACAGCATTCTATCGCGAGCCGTATCTCGCCGATGTCCCAGAATTTCAAACTTCGCCACCCCCAATGCCCATGGCAGAAACGGCAGTGATGGATCGTATTGAAGAAACTTTCGCAGCAACGCCAGCGACGTGTTTTGCATGATGTCGCGCACCGCCCACTGATCCCGAATCAGCGATGCCACGTACTGCCCAACCGTCGGCTGAGCATCCGTCCAAAGCCTGGTAAACAGAATTTGTTGATCTTCGTCGAGCATCAGTCTGCCTGATTTTGCGAGGTTATGTTGTTCGCCAAGGATTACTCTCCAGAAACCGCCCCCACTGTGACAAACTTTTCGAAAGAAAAATCGGCGTCACTACTTGTATCAATGAATCTGCCGTGTGGGCAGATAAAAGGTAGGAACCCTATACAGGCATCCAATCCACAGAATTCAAACAATCGTAAAGCTTTCATGGCCGTGCCCGAGAATGGTCTGCGCTAGAGACCGTATTCGCGTTAAAACCGCGAACAATACATGGGGTACACCGTACAAACGAAGTGTTTTTGTCACTGTCGGCTTGCGCGAACATCCGACAGAGCGATCAACAACCGGCTTTAGAGGCGGGCACCACAGGCAAATTGCTCAACACGGCAATCGATAACCTGGCGGGGCGAGCGGAAGGGAATTCGATAGACATCGCAATCAAGATCAGGGGCCTATTGAACAAAGGCATCAAGCTTCGACTCAACAAACCTCCCTGCAACGCCCACCCGGAAAACAGATCAACAATTCAGCAAACACCCCTACGCGCTCGTCGCGAAGTCAATGCCTTGCTTGTTTGGCACGTGTATCACTTCGATAGCTTGATGTTCACTTCTAAATCCAGAATGTACCGGCGGTCCAGTGACTGCAGCCCGCGTGCTTCTTGAGGATGGCAACCAAATATTGCCGCGAACAAATTTTCAGATATCGGTTTCGGATCAGGCAGCACGAGCCACGTAACCGATTCCGTAAATGGTTCTGTCGTGAGAGAACCTTCGTACCGCAGCAGGCGTTCGTACGACGGCGGTAGCCACGACTGAGGTTGCAGCGGGATTGGTTTAGCGGGACCACTCACTGATTTGTGTGAACGTTGAAATGACTGGATCAGTTCCTTCATCTGGTCGGTTTCGGATTGGGAGTTGTCAATCGAAAGGAACACACCCACAACAGCGTATGACAAGTCGGAGAGATTCTTGTGAACCAAATGCAATTCACCGTGGAAAGCGTCGGCGTTGAGACAATGTTCACTTGGGTGGTGAAAATGAAAATTTCGCAAATGAAAAGGCTTGCCTTCAAGGCGGAGGAAGACGTCGGAGTCGGTGCCGAAAAGTACTTCAATGCCATGTGGGCCTTGGTGAAGGAATCCGTCAATTGCCTTTGACCATGCAAGTTCAAGGTAGTCCGCTGGCGTCGTAGCGCTGACGGTTGGTTGTAGGTTGATTGGTGATTGCTGTTTCCACTTCATCATTCGTATCCTGGATAACTAGCTGCAATCTATGGAGGGGCAGGGATGCTGACTTATTAGATTGCGAGTTGAACAGTTCCGCTTCGTGTGCGAGAGGCGGTTTCTAACCGTTTGATTCTGCCCTTGCGAATTCAACAATGTTGATGAATTTCCGATCCCACAAATGCTAACCTGCGGGTGAGTGTTTGTTACGACTGAAGTGTGGTCGAACAACGATGCGATTTCTACGGATGATGCGGCTTCAATGGTCTTCCTTTAGGGGGCGTTCACCGAATTCAGGGTCCTGAACTTGGCCTCCTGGATCAGGGAGCCATCCTGATACGCGATTCCCTACTTTCATTTTTGCATGATTTGAGATTCTTCATCAGCCACGTTCATTGTTATGGTCTGAACTCCCGCACTCATCAAAGATTCCTGGACAGTATTGGTAATACCGGGTTTCTGAACCCCATATACGGCCAGGTAGACTCCGATCTCTGAGTCATACTCGTACTTCTTTATGCTAATGAGTTCATCTTGCGAGACGAAGCGCCCGCTAATCCGGGTCATTTCGTCCGAGTCGATGTGGATTTTGTAATACCTTTTCCCTGCGTGCTCGAAAATAGCCCTCCTTAATGCTTCCGGTAAACTAATTTGTGCACTCGGTGGATCGGCAGTTGTGGGTTTGCCGCAGCCAGAAAGCATAGCGATCAACACGAAGGTCATGATTGTTCTTGAAATCGTCATGGTAGATTAGGCATGAAGTGCCAACCGAACCCCGGCACTAACGGAGGGCTTTGATTTTAGTTGCCGCGTGGATGAGTGCTCCGGTTCACGGCTTTGCTTGTTCATCTTATTGTGGTTTCGATTTGCACGGAACGTTCTGATTGCGTCAACTGGTCTCAACCTCGCCGTCTTGCGAGACCCAGTATTCTTCGGCTCATCCGAAAACGTGATTGTCACCCTCCAACCACTCTTGTTGTTCCTCGTCGAGTTCTTCAGAGTCTGGATCATACTGATCCACCAATTCAGGCGGCAACTGTTGAAGCCAACAGTCTGCTTCAGAAGACTCAAACGACCGAATTTGTATTAGCGCTTCCCAAAAGCCGATACTCGTTTGTTGCTTCTTCATCTGCGATTCAAAGCGTTCAGTGGATCCGAAATCGTAAACTTGAAAAGGGCCGTCATCAAGCATTCGTGGTGCAGAGTATACCCACGGTTCACTATTCGTTTCGAGATAACATCCGTCTGTGTCAAAGAATACGATCACAAGATCAGGGCAGAGTAAGCCCATGATGATCTGACGTCCATCAGCACAACGTCCTGTCGTAAACGCAGAGCAGGGGGAGCAGGTTTTGTGTTTTGTTCAGCATCTGATCCAGAGGACGTTCAAGTTCACCAGGGCCGCGACGGGTGATTCAAAATTCAGATATCGCACCGCTCGTGGCTCCGAGTGCAACGACAGGTTAGTCAGCTTTTGGCTTTGGCAGAGTTGATGGATCATACTTGTCAGGTTGCACCCAACGCTTGAGCTTCCAATCAAGCCTGTAACGGGCGAGACCGCCAGATGGTCGAGACATTGGGTCGCCTGATTGGTAAATGGGGAATTCACGATAGAGCGTCCTGCCTTTCAAAAAGAAACGATCATGCCCCATATAGCCAATGAATTCGGACATTTTGGGCAGGGCAATTTGTCGCAGTTGTCCCTTTCTGTTCAGTTCATAGACATCCAGGGAACCATAGGATCCACTGCCAGAACTCTGGCACCACACGATGACATGATGAGACTCTTCGCTTTCGCTCAACGTCGCGACCCACGCCTTTGCAATACTTCCATCACGTTTCGCGACCTTGCCCGCGACAAACTCACCGTACAACTTCGGATCGTCGCGATACACCAGGACTGAGTAACTGCCAACAGATGCAGGCTCTGACTCCCCTTCGGTGACGACGATTGTATACGGCCCAGCAGTTACCAGAGTGCGACTTATTTCACGTTTTGATGCGGCCACTGTATCGGATGCAGCAAGACACAGCGTTACTACGACCAAAGACATCCGTGTCATTCAAAGTCTCCATTAATTCGAAATACTGCCATGCTGACTATCGTCAACCGTAACCGGCCGGCTGCCAGAAGTCTGTGATTTAAAAACCACGTCGCCGGCCGCTTCAGTTTACGACATTGCTACGCCAGTCATGGCGTATGACTTGTGGGGTGTAAGTCCCCTGTAAGAGAACCAAAATCTTAGGGTAGTCAGGATACCAATTGTGACTCCGATTGATCAAGTACCAGGCAAAGGCAACTGCGGGGAGGCAACGAACCGTGGGGAGGAAGCCTGCGAATGCGCCGTTATGCTGGCAAAATTGTGGAAGGCTTCGGCTTTCTGCGACCGTCGTCGTCAGCCGCATTCTCGTCAATGCTGCGATCCGCCATTGGCGGTTGAAAAGTTACGGACAGAAACTCGAGACAAGGCCGGTGCGGACAGGTGAGTGAGCCAAACATCACGAAACTCGCCTCAAAATGAGAACACTGTGTTCATCCGCATTGGTAAATCGAGTGCTTGCGCAGTGATAGCCATACGTCTTATCCTGGAAGATCCGTCGCACCTATCTGCACGATCGGCTTGCCGGTGGGACAGAGCCATCATCGTAAACGATGATGGTGTGGGCGGAAGTCAGCCGAACAACACAAAGGTTCCTTCCATCTTTTTACCCTCACATAAAAGGGGGCCCCACAAAACATTCCGGTATACACGCACAATGAGACTTCATCGACGTGGAAAATGTTCATCATGCCCCGTCGCTTGCCATCAGGAAAGAACTCACCAACAAGTGCGATTATTGTTTGCCGTCAGACGCACCCTGCCAAAGCAACGCAGCCAGTGCAACTACCTTGGCGGCAGCCAGAAGCAACAGCGCTAAGCCGCCAACGTAGCGAAGTGATGACATATCAAGCCCTTTAATATAACAGTCAATGACATACGGGTGCATTCGCCCATTGGGTGAATGGCTCTCAGGCGACTGGCTAATGTTGTATCTGGTAAGCCAGAAAATCAATATCGCTGAAGGTTGGATCTCGATCTGCAATGCGGATGAAGCCCATCTTTTCGTACAGGCGTTGAGCGGCAATCATGCCCGGCTGAGTCCACAGAACCGTAGTGCGAAATCCGTGAGCATGAATCGACTCAAACGCGGCGGCCAGTAAAGCCTGGCCAATCCCGCGTCCGTGGCACTTTGGGTCAACCGCCAGCAACTGCAATTCGGCTTCATCGTGTTCTGCAAGTCGACGCGCCGGAGCATCAGGTAGTACGACAATCACCATTCCGACAAGTGCGCCATCCGCAATTGCTCGAGCACAGATCAAACGCCCTTGGTTTCGAACGGCTGATGGTTCAAAAATGGTTGCCGCTCGTTCAGGCGAAGTGAAACCGCCGCCCACATAAGCATCAGTCAGAATCCGAACAAGTTCCGAATCTGGAAACTCCCCACAAGGATTCTCAATGCAAAATTCCACGCTGGACTGCCTTCGATGTGTTTGTTCATTCGCCTGAATCAACACTGGATGATAACAAGGCGCTGCTAATTGAAGTGCGGCAGCCGACAGTCATTCCGGTTCATTGAATGATTTGCGGTCGGGCTCCATGTGCTGGAACGTGTAGGCATTTCTGACCAACAACTACAGCCGCACGGCAACTTATGGAGACGCAGCATTCAACAGGAATTATAGCAAACAGCCAAGGCGAGTAACGCAGCATGCCCACGCAAGCGAGGGCATGGCACCCCAAACTGGGGGTCTCGCTGGTGCAAGATGGGCAAAAAAAAGAACGCCAGTCAATGAATTGACTGGCGTTCTGAAAAAGTCCCGGAAGCAACGAATCCCAGGGGGGCGGAGGACTCAAGCTGCTTCCGGGG
>ERZ887849.3689-NODE-3689-length-11313-cov-4.047699_pt1 | contig 11313 bp, 5 predicted proteins | sample MGYA00521267_ERZ887849 | MGnify/ENA primary metagenome ERZ887849 (study PRJEB32303, sample SAMEA104408601) | aquatic metagenome | biome: Brackish water; feature: Pelagic; material: water | place: Baltic Sea | collected 2014-06-06T16:11:00 | depth 2,863 m ... | reverse complement strand
GCGAGCTACGCCGGCACCGCAAAACTCGCTGGTTCTGAAGCGATGGTTGTGATTGCTTGCTCCGATGAAGCCCCTGAGCAACGTTTTGTGGATGTCTTAAATTCCTGCGCAAAAGCAGGATTAAAAAACATCAGCCTCACTGAGTGACGCCTTAATAAGTAGAATTTTCTTTTTCAATCCCCCGAAATCCAATAACCCAAAAATATCATGCTTCTCACAGACCCTACCGTAGAAGAAAAAAACGGAAGCAAAAAGACAGTCGCAATCACGGTTGCCGTGGTTGTTCATGTCGTATTGCTTCTCATTTTTGCACTGATCGCAATCGTCGTTAATACCGAAGAAGAACCGGAGTTGATTGCCAAGGTGGTCGCCATCGGCCCTGAAGAGCAGCCGAAGATGAAGAAAAAGACGGTGATGAAGCAGGTAAAGCAAGCTTCGGCGGCCTCGGCGGCCTCACCAATTGCGAAAATGCTACGTGCCAACACCACCGCACGAATTGTAGCACCAAAGGTTACCCGCGTGAGCGATGGCCCACTTGGTTTGGGTGAAGGTGATTTCGGCGACGGATTCGGCGCAGGTAGTGGCGGAATGGGATCCGGAGCGTCATTTTTCGGAATGAAGACGTCCGGAAAACGATTCATGTTTGTGTTGGACCATTCAGCATCAATGTCCGGTCAACAGATCGAATTGCGTGACCGTGAGTTGGAAAAAGCGTTGAAGGCCCTTCCCGCGACGGTTCAATACAACGTCATTCTTTTCGCAGGCGGCTGCCTGTATGCGGAAAAAGGATGGGGACTGACCAATGGCGGCGGCGGATTGAATTACTCGGTCACAGGACCAGGCGACAAAAGTTACCCGTTCAAAGGTAAGAGCGCTGGTGATTTTGAATTCGACGGACCAGATTCAGGATTGCCTAAATCAAAGTGGCTTCCTGCAACAAAACTGAATGTGAAGCACACGATGGAATTCATCAAAGGCATCAAAAAATTCTTCGGAACTGACTGGGGGCTGGCCCTGAAGACGGCGATGAATATCGAACCCGCTCCGGACACCATCTTCTTCATGAGTGACGGAACCGGCGGAAATTCTCCTGCCCCGATTTTGAGCTACAACAAGAAAATGGGGAGCGCAAAAATCAATACGTTTGCGATGCAGACCAAACAGGGCGCGGCGCAGTTCAACGAGATTGCTGAGAAGTCGGGCGGAAAATTTATGATCGTCACCAAAGATGGCGACGCAATCGACGGAGCAAAGTACTTGAAGGATCCGGGCAAATTTGCCGGAAAACTTTAATTCTCCCCACTCTTTTTCTTCACAATGATTCAAATGACATTGAGGCAGCGCACTCTCTCGTTTTTCGTGGCGTCTATTTTGTTCGCCATCGGAATTCCAAAGCCTTTTTCTCAGGCTCAAGAAGGGGCGCTCGATATCGCGACCGCTTATGACACGGGCGTCCGTGCGATGGAGAATGGCAAATATGACATTGGCCTGCAAGCGGTCGATGACGTAATTTCTACCTATGGGTCGAGTGGTATGGCTGATTTTGGTCCTGTCTTTGGTCACTTCTATTACCTGAAAGGGATGCTCCACATTAAGAGCAAGCAGTATGCGGCTGCGATTCCGCCTCTCAAGACGTGTATTGAGAAGTTCAAGAATGATAAAATAAAGGCCGCAAATGAAGACGCTCCATTCTTGCCTAACCGATTCAGGGTAAACGCCATGTTCCAGTGGGGAAATGCCCTGATGGCACTGAAAAAATTCAAGGAGGCGGCAGACAAGTTTGATGAAACCCTGAAGCAAACCGAGGCCTTCGAGCCTTATATCCCACGCCTGCAGTGCCAGATCAATTTGGCGCAGTGTTACATCAATTCAGATCAAGTCGATAAAGGGAAGGATTTCCTCGTTACCCTTATAGACGGCGACAAGGTGACCGATTCAGTGAAGCGGTCCTTGTTCATGATTTTAGCCAATGACTGGTCGATCAAAGTGAAGTTTGAAGAACTCCGACCCATCATCCATAAGTATCGGGATCTGATGTATCGGGAATCCGTGATTGATCGTTATCGCAAACGCAATCGGGCTTTTCACGGACTTGCTTCGAAATCGATGGAAGACGAAGAGCCGATTCGCTCCCTGCTTTGGTATAGTATGATGGTTCACCCGGGAGATGTGAGCAAATATTACTCAGACCGGATTCTAGAGCTTGATGGCCGCGTAAAGGCAGAAGAAGCGAAACCAGAAAAAGATCGAAATCCAAAGTACATCGAGGAGACAAAGAAACAGATTAAAGACCTCGAGCCGGAGATTGATAACCAACGCACCCAGCTTTCCAATATGCTACTGGGTATCGGTGCTGCTCATTACGTGATGGGCAGTCTTTCAGGAGCTCGCTCCGCATATCTGGAACTTGCTGAACAATTCCCTCAGCATAAGCAACGCCCTGTCATTCTTCACAACCTGGTGATCACGGCGGTGAACCTTTCCCTTTGGAAAGAGGGATACAAATACGGACTTCGCTTTTTTGACGAGTTCCCCGATCACGAATTGAAGGGATCCGTGGCCCGAGTCCTCGTAGAGGTAATTTTCCTTCAGGCCGAGTATCAGGAAGCTTATGATATTTCAGTCAGCGTCAGAGAAGACATGCCGGTTGGCGACAAAGATCGCGACATCCCTGATTTTGTCACCGGTGGCTCGCTGTATCATTTGGGCAGATTTGAGGAGGCTGAATTTGAGCTCGAGGCCTATCTCAAAAACTACCCCGAACCTCAGCGCAAAGAACCTGCCATGTTTTACATTGGCGGGACCAAAGTAAATTTGCAGAAATGGGGGGAAGCGGCCGTCAGTCTGGATGCATTTTTGGAGGAGTTCCCAAATTCCTCTCTTAGACCAACAGCACTCTACCTTGCCGGCTTAAGCCATCTTGTGCTCGAGGATTACAACCATGCCTATGCGCGGATTGCCGAGCTTCAGGCAAAACATCCCCAGGCTGAGGAAGTTCCGGCTTCATGGAATGTGAAAGGTGATATTTTGTCAGGTCAGGAAGAAGACTTTGATAAAATTGTCGCCTGCTACATCGAGGCTAATCGCATGTGGGAAGAAGCAAAACGCGGCGACAAGGAGGTTGCCGGCTACTCCCACCGACAGTTGGTCACCGAGAATTCGGGTGCTGAAAAATGGGAAGAAGCGGCAAAATATTTTGATCACTTCAAGGCCAATTACGATGACACCTCGTGGAAGGTTGATGTGAATATCGCTGCCGTGAAACCGCTTTCTGAAGTTGGTCGGAAAGACGAAGCCAAAGCGATTTTGGAGCAATTTGTAAATGAGTTCGGCGCAAATCCAGGCACTACGGAACTGGACGAAATGTTCGGTGCCTATGCTTCTTTTCTTGGGGACAATTACACGATCGAAGAGACCCGTAAGGCATTTCAAGCGTTTCCTTCAACGATCACGCCACCGCCTCCAGCGCTTCGCGCCTGGCTCATCATGGGAGAAATCGAAGCGATGGAAGGTTCCGATCCCAAAGGATTTGCAGATGATATCAAGCAGGCATTTTTCCGCCTGAATGCACTCTACAACAGCAATGGAAACGATCTGAGCAACTACACTCTGGTTCGCCTCGCTCGCTTCAACCTCAAAGAACTTGGCAAGAAAGCCGAAGCTCGAAAAGTTTACGATTTCATTCTCAACGAACGTCCGATCGGTGATGCTATTGCCTACGCTTTGATTGATACCGCGAAAATGGACGCAGAAGCCGACACCGCGCAAGCGTGGCAAGGGGCTCTCACAAAATTCAACCGGGTCCTCAATGAAATCGACAATCCCAAGATGTTTGAAGAAGCCGTCCTAGGCATCGCTCGCATTTACGAAAAGCAGGAAAAATGGGATGAAGCCCAAGCTGAATGGGAGAAATATCTCGAAAACGGCGGATGGCGAATTGCTCGCCCTGAAGCGAATTTTGGCTATGCAAATGGTCTCGAAAAACGCGGCAAACAGGCGGAAGCCCTCAAAGCATACGTCAATGTTTACGCGAATTTCCCGGGCCATCTGGACTGGTCTACTCAAGCTTATCTTCGAACCGCTCAAATCATGAGAGATCGGGGTTCAGAGCTCGATTCTCTTAAAGTGCTCCAGGACATGCTTAAGCGCATGGGCCACCTCGAACACCCCGGTGTAGTGGAAGCCAATGTAAACTTCCAAAAGTGGCGTGCTGAATACGTCGCAAAAAATCCGGCAAAATAAGACCTCCTGTTTAATTTAAACTTTTCAAAACGTGAAAACACCAAACATCCCGGTCAGCGCACTCCTTGCTCTTGTTGGTCTGATTGCAGGCCTTTGCAGCACCACTGCAAATGCGCAGCAAACGGTTCCCGTGACCCTTAAAAACGGCCAACTCATTGAAGTTGTGATTGTTTCTCTCGGCGGAGATCACATCAATTGGCGGTATGCGGGCGGCGGAAACGTTTCCAAGCTTCCCTTCAAAGAGATTGACGGCATCGAATTTCCTCCTACCGAGGCATGGGCAGCAGCCATAGCTGATTTCGACGGGGGGAATTACAAAGACGCGGCTGAAAAATTTAAGAAGCTGTCACTCACCAAAGGACCTTCCACTTATTATCCTGCACCGGGAAATTTTACGAATCTCGCACAACGGAGGTTAATCGACTGCTATCGCCGCCTCCGTAATGCGGAGGACATCAACCTTCTGCGTTCAAAAATCGAGTGGGATAAGATTTCATCGAGCGAACGGAAAATCGGAGGTGTTGTCGCCTGTTGGGGAGTCGCCGGATCAGATGATCACGAAGGGGCACTCAACATGATTGAAGCCGAATCAAAAAAACTCGATTGGACCGATCCACTTAGGGGCGAGTTGGCTTACATTCGGGCGATCGTCCACAAACGCATGGGTGACGAGCCTTTGGCAGCAGTTGCATTTGGTGAGGCCTATGGTGCTTACCCCGGCGTTGATCCCTCCCTCTCGGCCGACGCCATGAAGCAGGCCGTGACGATTCTTTCGCAATACCCGGATCGGAAAGAAGAAATGAACGCGGTGATTCACATGTATGCCGGAATGTATGGGGATGGGAAAGTTTGGGACGATGCTCCTGACGACATCGTTGCTGTTTTGAGTAAGGAAATCGAAATGCTCGGCATCAGCGGACCTGGTAAAAATAAGAACACAAATAAAATCGCCCGCGGTCGCTTTGTTCGGATCGAACTTCTCGGAAAGCCACTTTCTCTTGTTGAAGTGGAAGTGTTTGCCGATGGCAAAAACATCGCGAGTAAAGGAACGCCCACTCAAATCAACGCAAAAGCCGGAATGGGACCTGACCGCGCAATTGATGGAAATACAGATGGAGCTGCAGACGGAAAGAGCTACACCATGACCAACCCTGCTGAATCAGACAGTCAGAAGCTGTGGTGGGAACTGGATCTGAAAGAATCCGCCATTATTGATAAAATCGTTGTCTGGGGTCGTGAAGGCAAAAATGCAAAAGGCATGTTGGAAGGATTCGATATCATGGTTTTCAGCGAAGGCCGAAAAGAAACAATTTTTGAAAAACGGGACAACAAAAAGGTGGCTCGTAAAACAGAATTCATCCTTAACGAAGCCAAAGTCCTCGAGGAACAAAAGAAAGCGGCAGGAAAATCAGTAAAACCGGCAGCAGAAGCCGACGCAGAAAAACCAGAAAAAGACGAATGAACAGGGTCCGTTCATCGATCTAACCCTACCAAATCGCGTCAGGGCTAAGTCGTTGAATGTCAGTGATAATGTTTTCGCGAATTGATGGGGACCAAACAGGCGTCTACCGGACGTTTTCTGCTGTTAAATCGCAGGGAAAAAAAGCCGGAATCAGAGTTGCCATTCGCGGTAGTTTACTGATAGGATAGCGCCCATTCCATTAATATGTCTCAACAATGAGACTCATATATTAATAATTAAGGTATGCGAAATAACCGTCACCACAGCATCTTTATCGCTGCATGCGCAATTACCGCCACTTTGTTGAGCGGGTCGTTTGCGTTTGCCCAGGATGCTCAGGCGGAAAGCGGCGGCGTCGCAGGTGTCGCTTCGCGTGCGGTCCTGCGGATGCAAGAGACTGTCAAAAAGGCAGATACCCTTGCAACACAAGGCGCCCAGCTCCAAACCAATGGAATGAACAAGGAGGCCATGGAGGCCTACCAACAGGCTTTCGAAATAATCCCGGGGGTTCCCGCTACCGAGCAGCGCCGCCTTGCTTACTTTCAACGCTACCAAAGTGCATCTGCGGCATATGCGCAAACGCTGGTGGATCAAGCGGAGTATGAGAAAGCACAGACCGTTTTGACGAATGTTTATCGTTCCGCGGGTCAAACGAGCGACATTCCTCCAACCGCGATCAGCGGTGAAGTTTCTTCATTGCTCAAAAAGCTAAAGGACGACCACTTCAATCGTGCAATGACTCCCGGACACCTAAAACGGGTTTCAGACGTGGAAAGGTTACTCAAAACAGCACAAGGGGCCATTGATCTGGGCGACTACGACAAAGCCGAAACTCTCTTCAATCAAGTTTTGGCAACTGATCCGTATAACTCGGCATCGCGACGCGGACTTGAAACTGTCGAACGCCTTCGATTGAAGTATCATGACGCATCGAGGGATTACACCCGTTCAAAAATGCTTGGCGAAGTCTCCAAAGGATGGGTTTTGCCCGTCCCGGTGGACCTTTCTGAAGGAGTTGATTCGTTTAAATACTCAGACGCGCTTTTGGGGTCAAACAAAGCCAGTATTGAGGTGAAATTGAAAAACCTCGATATTCCCAGAGTGGAATTTCAAGAGGCGAGGCTGGCTGATGTCTTAACTTTCCTGACCCAAAAATCTCAAGAGCTCGATGTATCAGAGCGTGATCCTGGAAAAAGAGGCGTGAATTTCATCGTGAACGGAGCGGAGGACGCAGACGAACGCCTTGTGACGATTCAATTATCCAATATCCCACTCGGAGCAGCCCTGACCTACATTGGCCAGAAAGTGGGCATGAAATATCGTGTGGATGAATTTGCGGTGACACTGATTCCAATTAATTCGACGGAAGACGAAGCCATGGTGAACCGAACTTACACGGTGCCGCCGGACTTTCTGAGCAGTGGCAGTGGTGATGGCGCAGGTGCAGGTGCAGGTGTAGCCGATGATCCCTTTGCAGATCCCTCACCAGCAGGAGGAGGAGCAACTCCTGTTTCCCGCCTTTCCGCACAGGAGTTTTTAGAGCAGTCTGGAGTCAACTTTGATACCGGATCGTCCGCTAGTTTTAACCCACGAACCAGTGTCCTCACGGTTCGCAATCGCCCCAGCCAGTTGGAAATTGTAGAAGCCCTGGTCGCTTCTTCGCGAGAGTCGGTTCCAAAAATCATCCAAATCGATTTCAGGATGATCTCAATTTCCACTTCCGGGGCCACTGAACTGGGATTCAATTGGTTGCTCGGTCCGTCAAACGTCGGGAGCACTCCTAAATTATTTACCAGTGGAGGAACGGCATCGAATGCAAGCCAGAACCGAAACGCAAGTGACTTCCCATTCGTTGATCCATCAACTGGACTCCCAATAGGTGGAAATCCGATTACAGCAGGTCTGCGAAGTGGCAATACTCGCGGAAATCTCTCCATTGATGACGTCATCGCTCGTGCGGCTCCGACAGACCCAACGCGGCCCGTTCCTCCTGCACCCGCGGTATTCGGCATTTCGGGAGTGTTCACTGATCCTCAGTTTCAGACAGTTATCAGGGCGTTGAATCAATCCAAGGCGACCGACCGACTCTGTGAAGCCAGTGTCGTAGTTCGCCCGGGTGAACGCGCCAGCATTCGTCAAATTCGCGAGTTCATTTATCCAACTGAATACGATCCACCGGAACTTCCTAACTCCGTTGGAATCGTCCAGGCCAACGTCAATGGGCAACAAGGTGGCATTGATACGGGAGTTGGAAATTCCTTCCCTGTAACCCCGGCCACACCAACTGCGTTTGAAACCCGTGAACTGGGTAAAATAATTGAAGTGGAACCCGTTGTCGGGCCTGATAATCAGACCGTCAGCCTGAATATAGCGACAGAGATCTCAGATTTTGTAGGATTTGTGAATTACGGGACTCCAATCTCAACAGTTGGTGTTGGTGCACTTGGACCTGAAGCGGTGGTAATCACCGAGAACCGGATCTTAATGCCAGTATTTGACGCCGTGAAGGAGAACACCAACGTCACCGTTTGGGACAGTCAAACCATTGCAATCGGTGGACTGGTTCAGGATGATATCGATGAGATTGAAGACAAAGTTCCCTTCTTAGGCGATATCCCGCTTATTGGGCGCGCATTTCGCTCAAAGGTTACTGACAGGAAGAAAAGAGGAATGGTCATGTTCGTAACCGTTCGTATTCTTGATCCGTCTGGCTTGCCAGTTAATCAGGCGGTTGGAACAAACCAACTTCCTAATCAGTAATTTCCGTTTTTTCCTAAACTTTATTCGTTTCATCAATTTAATGGACAAGCCGAAAGCCACCGCCTTTAAACCAAAAGTAATGGAAGTCGAAGCAGGCGAGTATTGGTGGTGTGCCTGTGGCCTCTCAAACAATCAACCCTTTTGTGACGGATCTCACAAGGGCACGAATTTCGCTCCGCAGAAATTCATCGTGGACGAGAAAAAGACCTTGGCGTTTTGCCAATGCAGGGCTTCAAAAAGTCAGCCGTTTTGCGATGGCTCACACAGCGCTGAAAAAGGCGAATAGACGGTCTGTAGTTCTGACCATCCAAACAAAGAAAGACTCCTTTTCAATAGAGGGACCTACTGGCGCCTCAATTAAAGGCGCGGAGCTACCTCACCTTCAGTTCACAACGAAGATGACTTTGGCTTCCTACCTTCCGCAGCAATCTCCAATGCTTTGAGCGCCTGCTTCGGGCTGATCAATTCCGGCATCATGATCAACGGTTGATCAGGATCTGCTGGAACAATCACGTTCACGGGCAAATTACTCCGGTTAAACCGAAAGAGATCATAATCGATTGCCTCGCTCGGTTTGGTGGCGTCCGCCTTGATCAAGACCACATTCAGCTCTTTTAATTTGTCGACTACCTTCTGATTTGAGAAGACACGCTTCTCATTTGTTTTGCAAGTTAGTCACCACTCAGCCGTATAATCAATCCAGGCGATCCGTTTCTTCGATCGCGAGAGCTCCATTGCTCCGGGAAACCATTGCTTCCAATCATCTCCCCCCGCAAGAATCGGCGCCTCTTTCTTCACCGCGATACTGGTCATTTTGATTCCGAGCAAGGCGACCAATATGGTCAGCCCGTATCCAATCCCCATGCGGATTTTCTTTGACTGCATCGGCGTTGACCACGTTCCGTAAATCCACGCGGCAAATGCAATCACAACCAACGCAAACAGCAGCCACGAAAGGCCATCGTATCCCGTTTGATTAGCGAATGATCTCAGGAAAAATGCCACCGTCGCGAATAGAGCGAACGACATTCCCTTTTTAAAGTGCTCCATCCATGCGCCTGGCCGAGGCAGCTTGTTGATCAACTTCGGGAAAAACGAAAGCACAATGTAAGGTGAACCAATTCCCAATGCGAACATCGTAAAGACCAACAGCGCGATTGGAGCCTTCTCAGCCAGTGCAAACCCCATCACAGCGCCGAGAAACGGGCCAGAACAAGGGGTCGCAATCAAAGTCGTCAGAACTCCGGAAAAGAATGACCCTGAATACCCCTTCTTGGACTGTAGTTCTCCACCGACGGACGTCATCGCTGTCCCGAACTCAAATACGCCCGCCAAATTCAATCCCATCAGAAAGAGTAGAATGATGATTCCCGCCACGAAAATCGGTGATGTCAGCTGAGCTCCCCAGGTTTCACCCGCAGCGATAATCAGTCCCGACAAAATCCACATCGAAACCAACACTCCCAATCCAAACACCATCCCGTGCTTCTTCACCTTACTTTCGTCTTCACCAGCTTGCTGGACAAAGCTCATGATTTTCAATCCCAGAACCGGAAACACACACGGCATCAAGTTCAGCAGCAGTCCACCAACAAAAACCAGCCCCAAAGCCGGCAGCAACGTCAATTTCTTCTCTTCACTTCCATCCAGTAGCTCAAACTTCGGACGATCATCCGTACTGTATAGCGCCGCCCCTTCCGCAATTTCCTCTTCCGTCCACTGGCTTGAAAAACCCTTAGCTTCGGGTTCGGCAACTTCCTCCTCTGTTTGTGGCTCTTCCGAAACAGCGATTTCTTCACCCCCGTCAAACGCTCCGCTCACTTGATAAGCAAATTCGCTTCCGCCTGCCTTAATAACCACAATTCCATCGAGACTCGCTAATTTGGGACCGGCCTCGATAAAATTCGCCTCATCCCCTAAATTCCGCTTCAAGGAGAATACCGCTTTGCCGTCTTTGAAAGATACTGATTGTTTCTGCTGAGCATCAATCTGCCGGTCTGACGAATAAAAATAGGCAGTCTTCGGATTTTCAACTTCCGCTGGAAGATCGGCAGTTACGATAATCCCCGCATCCGTTTCGGAAATCGATAACGGGATATTCTTTCCCGCTTTCGGAAGATGCTCCCGAGCTTCTTCAATCAAAACCACGCCATCTGGATTTGGCACCGTCTTTTCAGAAATGGTGATCGAATCATTAAAAGTCACTCGCTCCTGGTTACAGCCGCGATCATTGCAGACCAACCACATGGCTCCCACTTCGAAATCGATCTCCGAGCCGATTTCCGCATTCTCAGGCACCGTCACGTCCGCCAAAAATACGTTCCGGCCCTCGTATCCATAAAAGGTCACGTCGCCCTCAGCACCCGGCACAGAGGCTTTATGAGGCGTTGGAAAAATCACATCTCCTCCGCCGAACCCTTCCGGCAACTTCCATGTCAACGAAAGCGGCATTCCAACCCCACCCGGATTCTTATAGTATGAGTGCCACTCTGGAGCATGCGTTAACTCAACCGCCACCGTGAACGTTTCGCCAGGCGCAACCGACGTCACTCCCACGACCAGCGACGACTCCGTTTCAGGCGCTCCAAACTGGGCGTTCGCCGAAATAGCGAAACAGAGAAACAGAGCCGTGAAGATAGACAGAGGTCGCATCTTGCTACAGTCGCTCAATATTCAAAAGAATTACAGCCTTCCGTTCAGGAAAATCGTGTCACCCAGACTACTTTTTCTTCTCAAAAACCGCGATATGGCGATCAATCGATTTCCCGACCGTCGACAATTCGCGCGATTCCGCATTCTCCTCAGTTACAATCAATTTTCCGCCCAAACGCTGAATCGCCTCCAGTGCC
>ERZ887849.3687-NODE-3687-length-11319-cov-5.397638_pt1 | contig 11319 bp, 10 predicted proteins | sample MGYA00521267_ERZ887849 | MGnify/ENA primary metagenome ERZ887849 (study PRJEB32303, sample SAMEA104408601) | aquatic metagenome | biome: Brackish water; feature: Pelagic; material: water | place: Baltic Sea | collected 2014-06-06T16:11:00 | depth 2,863 m ... | reverse complement strand
CGGCCACCGATGGAGGTCACGCAGGCCGGTTATCGGGGCGTGGGCATGGAGGCGGTGACTAACCCGCGTACCGAAGCCATGAAGATGGCGGTCAACCAAGCACCGGAGGTACCATATGAGGTATCACCGGGCGGTCAGCCGGTCTCAGAACTCTATGAGAACGTGCAGGTGCTCGGCCATCTCAACAACGATCAGTTCAACCGACTGATGTTATCGATCACTGAATGGGTGTCGCCGGACCAAGGCTGCGCTTACTGCCATAACGAGGCCAACCTCGCTGATGACAGCAAGTACACCAAAACGGTCGCACGCGGCATGCTGCAGATGACGATGGCGATCAACAAGGATTGGGACGACCACGTAAAAGCGACGGGGGTGACGTGTTACACGTGTCACCGTGGCAATCCGGTGCCGAAAAACGTCTGGTCGACGAACCCGGGCCCGGATCAAGCCGGTGGTATGGCGCGCGGTCGGAATGGTCAGAATATGCCGACCGTCGACAACGGCTACTCGTCTTTGCCGTATGATCCGTTTGCAAAGTATCTGGTCGGCGACGGTCAAATGATTGCCGTCAACTCGTTGGCTGCGCTGCCAGCCGGCAGCGACCGCACAATCCAGGATGCAGAGTCGACCTACAGTTTGATGATGCACTTCTCCAACTCACTCGGAGTCAATTGTACGCACTGCCACAACTCTCGTGCTTTCTATGATTGGGAGCAGAGCCCGCCGACACGTCTGCAGGCGCAATACGGTATCTCTTTGGTGCGTGAAATTAACAATGTCCATATTGAGCCGTTGGCCAGCGTGTTGCCAGACGAACGCAAAGGCCCGGGGGGCGATGTCCTAAAGGCGAACTGTAAGACCTGCCACCAGGGCGTAAATAAACCGCTCTATGGGGCCTCGATGGTCAAAGACTACCCTTCGCTGAGCGGCAAGTAAGTCCAGCGACGTCAACCGGGCAGACCTTCTCCCCGCCCAGATGACATTCGGCCGCTCCCTTCACGGGGGCGGCCGTTTTTTTATGCAGGCCTAATGATGGGTCTTTATTTCAGTCTTAAGCAGCCAATAGTTGACCGGCCAAGCTGCTAAAAAGCCAGCTGGCGCTGCAAATCCGCGGCCGATCCAGAAGACCGGTGTCATCATCGATGTTGTTTGCACACCACCGATCCAGTAATCGACGCCGTTCATCGCCACTTCCATCGTCGCGATCGAGATCGCTTCGCCGAGTCAGACCACCCGCATCGCTTCACTCAACGCGAGGTCCATCGATTTCATGAGTGGCTGAAGCGCAAACGCAAATCCAAAAATATACGAGAACACAATGCCGAGCCCGATGGTCATAGGGGTACCAAGCCCGAACGAGACACCGAGCTCGACGCCGATGAAACAACCGATCAGACAATGCAGCGTTGCGTGCGCAGATGCCTGCGGCGGATTATGGTCATGTGCGTGATCGGAATGATCATCGTGTTTATGTGTCGCCATACCAGTGAACAGGGAACGATCCGACACGGATGCAAGGGGGGATGCGACGAGTAATGACACAAATTAGCGCCGCAAAAAAAGGCGCCCCCTGGGGAGCGCCCGATTTTGAATCGTTGATTTGGCGATTACGCGGCGCGAACGAGGCCGCGCTTTTTCCAGATGCTGGACAGTGCACCGACCAGATGGTCGATGTCGTCATCGGTGTGCAACGGACCAGGTGTAATGCGAAGCCGTTCGGTGCCTTTGGGCACGGTCGGATAGTTGATCGGCTGCACGTAGATCCGATATTCGTCCATCAGCTGATCGGTGATCTCTTTGCACTTCACCGGGTCGCCGACGATCACCGGCACAATGTGTGACGGGTTGTCGTAATGTGGGATGCCGGCTTCATCGAGCTTGCGGCGCACCACGGATACCCGTTCTTTCTGACGCAGACGTTCAGCCGACGACCGCTTAAGGTGGCGGATGCTGGCAAGTGCGCCGGCGGCAACGGCCGGGGGCAGGGCAGTGGTGAAGATGAACGCGGAGGCGAAGCTACGGACAAAGTCACAGAGCGCTGTCGAGCCGCAGATATAGCCGCCCATGACACCGAACGCCTTGGCCAAGGTGCCTTCAATGACGGTCAATCGGCTGGCAACGCCGTCTTGTTCCGACACACCGCCACCGCGTTGGCCGTACATGCCGACCGCGTGCACTTCGTCGATATAGGTCATGGCGCCGTATTTCTCGGCGACGGCGCAGATCTCGGCGATCGGCGCAATATCACCGTCCATCGAGTACACGCTTTCGAACGCGACCAATTTCGGGCGGTCCGGTCCGATCGCCTTGAGCTTGGCTTCCAAGTCGGCGACGTCGTTGTGCTTAAAAATCACCTTGTCGGCGCGGGAATGACGGATGCCTTCGATCATTGAGGCATGGTTCAATTCGTCCGAAACCACGACGCAGCCGGGGAGGCTGGCTGCCAAGGTACTCAGCGCTGCCATGTTCGACACATAACCGGACGTAAACAAAAGTGCGGATTCTGTGCCGTGAAGGTCAGCGAGCTCACGCTCAAGCAACACATGATAATGGTTGGTGCCGGAAATGTTGCGGGTCCCGCCCGAGCCGGCGCCGCAGCGATCAAGGGCTTCACGCATCGCGTCAAGGACGACCTGATTTTGGCCCATGCCGAGATAATCGTTCGAGCACCAAACTGTGACGTCGCGCACCGCGCTGCCGTCGTGATGGTTGGCGTGTGGGAAGTTTCCGTTTTGGCGTTCTAGATCAGCGAAGACACGATAGTTGCCTTCTTCTCTGAGATCGTTGAGCTTGCCTTTAAAAAAGCTTTGGTAGTCCATTTTCATGCGCTCCTATCAGCGATTCGTTGTCTGTTCCACGGTCTTTATGCCGGGTACTGTTGCAGGTGTTACGTCTCGGCCCCGAAGCGACCAACCCCATAATGGGGTCAAAGGCAACGGCATAACCATGAAGACGTGCTCTAATATCGCAAGCCCCATCAATGTCGCGATGAAAGCGTGCGCGGTGGTTTCATATGCGTGTACGCCTGATGCCATCATGCCTTCGATCAAATAGCCGAGCACCACCACCGACGCGCCCATCGAGACGGGAAAGAATATATTCATATTGCGCCGAGTGAAATAGCTAGCGAGATATTTAAGATGATCAGGCAGGAACTCTTCGCTGAGGTTCCGGACCCCTAAAAACACATTGAGCTTGGCACTGAGACGCATCGCGAACAGCACAAAGAACGTCCAAAGCCCGGTTTGATTGGCCGCACCCCAGCTCAGGGCCAAGATCAACAGTCCGGCCGCGATGATCGCGAGCTCGTAATGGATGATCGTTTCGATCGCTTGCTTAGTGCGTTTCCAACCGTGGTTGGGCTCTGTACAGGGGGTGCGGCGGGTGCCGGTCACAAACCCCATCAAAAAGCCCATTTCCAGCCACGCCCAGATCATCAGGCCGCAGGTGAAAGAGATATACGCCCCTATGACGCTGCGGTCTTCGGCGACCACTGTAATGCCGATCACGGCGACGCACGCCAAGGCTGTCGCAATTGCCATGGAACGGCGATAGGTCCGGCGCGGGCGGCCGTCCAGATACAGGATCACGCCTGTTCCGAGCCACCAAACCATGATGGCAAAAAGCATCGGTGCGACGATATCCATAATCACAATGCGTTCCTTACCAGATCGGTTTTAAGCGGACTTTTTTCGGCAACGGGTTTTTGATCGTCGGCAGGAAGTAGAGCTTGGCGAACGTGGCAACGCCCTGCAGCTTACCGCCCCATTGCGTCAAATGGCCGATAATGCCGCCGCGTTTACGTGCTGCAGTGTTACGCACGTTAATTTTGCGGAGCGTCTCTAGGCCTGAACGGAAAGCCGGGTTGTTGATGTCGAGCAACACCGGGAAGCACTGTTTGCAGCATTCCAGGGTGATGTCGAACACCCGATAGTCATAATCCGTCGGATCGAAGCCGAAAGCTTTGTTCATTTCGGGTCGGGTGTGGTCGCGCACGTACATGGTGGCGAATACAGCCAACTGGAAGAACTTGATCCACAGCTTGTTGCGGCCCTGCGTCAGCTTAGGGTCGGCGCGGATGATCAGCGCGAACGCTTCGCCGTGACGGAATTCGTCGTTACACCAGTCTTTGAACCAGTCGAAGATTGGATGGAACTTGTTTTCGGGATGTTTTTCAAGCTGGCGGAAGATGGTGATGTAGCGCGCGTAGCCGATCTTTTCAGATAGGTACGTCGCATAGTGAATGAACTTTGGCTTAAAGAACGTGTAGTCCTTGGCCTTTTTCAGGTAGCCCATGTCGACATCGCGGTCGAAGTCCTTCAGTGCTTTGTTGATAAAGCCGGCATGGCGCGCTTCGTCGCGGCTCATGTAGCCCATCAACTTGTGCACGTCTTCGTTTTGGATGTTCTTTTTGATATCGGCATACAAGATGCAGCCGGAAAATTCCGATGTCAGCGAGCTGATGAAAAAATGTAACAGTTCGTCATATAGTGCCGGGTCGTAGTTGGCGACATTGACCTCGCGGTCGTAGCCGGCATCGCGACGGAAATGCTTGGCATTCGCATCGGCTTCGAATTCCGACATCATTTCGTCCCACTCGTCTTTGACGAGGCTGACATCAATGTCGTTAAACGCGGCGAAGTCGGTGGTATAAAAACGCGGCGACAGCATGTCGTCGTGCTCGGCGGCAGCGGTCGACTCGTTAGGGGCATCCCCTAAATCATCAATCAAGGAAAAATCGGTGCTCTCTGTTTGTGTAACGGCGTTCATATCGTCCTCCTCAGACTAAGACGAAGGCGGTCTTATTGCCCGCTTTGGGCAATGACGGCGTGATCGAGAAACTTCGCGAAGACCCGATAGTTGGTCGGGCCGAACGGCTCAAGGTTGACCTCCCGTCCGGTTGATGGGTCGGCGAGGGAAAGCCGCCCATCCGCCCAGCGGGTCAACGTGTAAGCTGGTTCCGGGCCCACGTTTTCAAGCTTACGGGTGCGGGACATGCCACGCAGTACGCCACGTAGGAACCCGTTGGTTCCTGGTGGCACCACATAAACGCTGGTGCCTGTGGTCACGTCCGTGACGTCGACGCCGCCATCGGTCCGGTCTGCGAATTGCAGGGAACGTGCCTGGACGACTTCGGACGCGGGCGTCATCGTCGTGCCGACGCCGGTCAGACGCCCGGTGCCCGCCGAAACCATTGTGATGATCACCAAAAGTGCGGCGCCGATCAGCAATGGACGTGGGATCGATTTATCATCGTGTGCGGAATTACTCACCTAATTCCTCCTTCTATAAATTCGGCATTAGCTCGCCGCGGCTGCCCATTGTCCGTGCCCGTTACGGTCTTCTTTTTTGCCGTCTTCGAGGTGCGGGTGGGTTGTTTGTACGTTGGCTTTGGCGACATCGTCGCCGGCTTCTTGCAGGTACGACGCCTTCAAGGCTTCGCGAAGAATTTGTGCAGCTTCGTCCGCATTAGGGATGCAACGCAGCATCGGTTCGGGGCGCAGCAAGTGCCATGGGCGTACGTGCGGCCACAACACCAGATACGATACCCGGGCGTCTTCGGCGATGGTCAGCGGAATGTCGCCGAGTCCGTTTTTATGACGACGCAACGAGGCACCGACAATTTTTGAGAACGGAATCTGTACGGTCATCGGCAAAGCAATGCCGAAACGCATTACAACACGCTCCGACGTGATGGTGTACACGGTGCCCGTGCCCGCCAAGTATGCGAGTCCGGCCAGCATGCCGATGGCTGCCGCGCACAGCACCGCCATCAATGTAGAAGACGTGACCGCTGCCATCACTGCGCCACCGTCATAAACCGTGGTGACGCCGTGCCAGATGACGATGATCGCTGCATAGGCGGCAAATTTACGGATATGGAAGGTGCGTTTTGCAATTTCCTTCCAATCCGGTGCGCCCTGCCACAGCATTTTCTCACCGACCGGGAGCTCCTTGGGGAGCCCTGGGACCGGCTCTGTGGCGAAATCGTCGTGACCGTGGTTCATAGCAACGGATCCTTGCGGTCTTCGGTAGCGTACAAGTGACCGCTGCCCCAATACGCGCAGATCTTATCTTCTTCAAGGCGGGTTACTTGATCCGGGTTCGCATGCGCCGGCACACCGGTAAAGTTAGATCCCTTAAGCGACTTCGCTTTGACGCTGTCTTTGCCGACTTTAGCCAATGGCATCGGCATCAGGACCTTGCGGCCTGCAACGTCGAGCTCCAGATAGCGGATCATCGCTTCGCCACGGTCGACCCATACATCGGTGACGGTGCCACCGGTGTTGCCGTCGCAGCCGATAACCGGCATACCGCGTGGATCCGGATCGCGCGACACAATCGCGAACTCAGCCGCGACGCGCATCGGCACAATCTTCGGCTTTCCGTCGAAGGTCATATCCGGGACATCTTGGCGCAGCGCATAGGCGGCCGGGCCGACACCGTCAGCCATCGGATCGCCTGTCGGCTCAAGTGGGGCACCATGCCATGCGGCAATTGGCTCCGCTGCCAATGGACGGTCTGCATCGGTCTCGGCACGCGGTGCAACGCGGTCGCCCTGCGGCGTGCGGAACACCTTCGGTGCTGGCATCCAAATTGCGCCCGGATCGCGCATCACGCCCGGTGCATCTTCGAGGGGATACCCCTCACGACGGTCTTCGCGGCGAAGATAAAAGATCAGCCCCGCAAAGAAAATCCAGAATGCATAAAGTGTCACTTGCGCGACGTCGATATACTCAGTGATTCCACCAGTTTCCATGGGTTTCCCTCCTCATAAGCGCTAGCCTGGAAATTCAGCTAGCCCAAATTTTTCCGATCCCGAGCGGGCGCCGCCGGTGGTGCCGACGAGCGGTCCAATCGCGATCAGAGTTGCAAACAAAAGTACAATTTCGAGAACGTAAACCACCCCGTAGCCGGTCAACGGGTCGACCAGTGTAGGGCCAAAGGTACCAGACATCGCCAAGCTGGTGACGACGTCACGGATAATGCCGCCAAGAGCAAGTGCGGTGCCCATGGCTGTTGCTTGTACGGCGCCCCAGGCGCCCAGTGCGATACCGCTGTCGCCGTTTTTGGCGAGCGCCATCGCTGCGGTCAGACCGCCGACGGCGAACAAGCCGCCGCCAAAGCCAATCAACAGCGTGCCGAAGCGGAACAACTCGGTCGAGCCTATTGGGGCTGCGAACGTCACGGCTGCGAATGCCGGCAGGCCAAACAAGGCGCCGATGGCGGCTAGGCGGCAGGCGTCTGCGCCGTTGCCGAGTGTACGCGCTGCATAGGCAAAACCGGCCAATGCGCCGCCGGCCAAAAGTGCCGTCAGCAAAGTTGTTTGCCCGACGCTGAGTTTAAGGATTTCGCCGCCATATGGCTCAAGCAGCACGTCTTGCATACTGAAAGCTGCGGTGCCGAGACCAATCGCAACCAACAACCGACTGGTGCGGCCGCCATGGCTGAATCGCGCCCATGCATCACGGAATTTGACGCGAGGCTTGGCAGGGTCGGTTTGCGCCGGGTTGCGGACTTCTTGTTTCCACAGCGCGATCACGTTCAAGATCATGGTGACGGCAGCGGTGCCCTGGATCACCTGGATCAGACGCATGTTCGAGAAATCGGCGAGCAGCGAGCCTAGGATGATCGAGCTGCCGACCATGCCCAGCAATAGCATCACATATAATAGAGCAACCACGCGCGGGCGGACCCGCTCAGGGGCTAAGTCGTTCGCCAGCGCCAAACCGGCGGTCTGCGTGGTGTGCAGACCAAAGCCGACCAGCAAGAAGGCCATCGCGGCGGCGACTTGACCTGGAATGATTTCAGGGCCGCGGGTATCGCCGGACAACACCAGCAGTGCAAACGGCATCATCGCCAGCCCGCAGAACTGCATCAACGAGCCCATCCAAATGTAGGGCACGCGGCGCCAGCCGAGCAGGGACTTGTGGGTGTCGGAGCGATGCCCGATCAGGACCCGTAACGGTGCGAACACCAGCGGCAATGCCACCATCAACGAGACCAGCCATGTTGGGACGTTGAGTTCGAGGATCATGACCCGGTTAAGGGTGCCGGTCAGTAGCACCACTGCCATGCCGACGGAAACTTGGAACAACGCAAGCCGCAGCAGGCGGGCGAGGGGAAGCTCGTCCGTTGCCGCATCGGCGAAAGGCAGATATTCCGGCCCAACCTTGGACCACAACCCTGCCATTGCGTTGTTAATGCGTTTCATCGACGTGTCAGTTCCAGGCTTTGCGAAATGTAAAATCCGGTCGTCACGCGGTGTGTGCGTGCCGGCTGCCATTTGGCGAGCGAGCGGACCAGGCGTTTGCGAATGGCGTCCTGACCGACCGGCACAATGGCCGGCGAACGGTTCGAACGCGGGAATAATTTTCCGATGCCGCCCATCACCGTCAAAAGCGGGGTGCGGGGCGCGAAGGTGAACAAGACCGAACCGCTGATCCGCTCAGACACCGTGCCCAACGCTTTGACGACGTCGGCAGCGCTGTAGTGGATCAGGCTGTCCATGGCGACCATGTGATCAAACGTGCCCAGCGATGGGTCCATCATGTCGCCCACGGAAAATGTGATGCTGCCGGCGCCGAGGTCGGTCGGCTTGCGCTCGTTGGCAAGGTCGATCAGCGTCGGCGAGATATCGACAGCCGTCACATGGGCGCCACGGCGTGCCGCTTCAACGGCCAGCATGCCTGTGCCGCAACCCGCATCCAGAATGCGCTTGCCGCGAAGATCGGTCGGCAACCAGTTCAAAAGCGTGTTGCGGGTCTCGTCACGACCGGCGCGGACGGTTGCCCGTATTTTGCTGACCGGTGCATCAGAGGTCAGCTTCGCCCATGCGTCCGCAGCGGTGCGGTCGAAATAGGTCTCAAGCTGGCCTAAGCGCTTTTGGTAGGTATTGGTGATCGTCGTCATCAATCAAACCCCAACAGATCGAAGATATCGCGGTCCTTCAACGGCTCCGGATGCAACACCGGCGTGCCGGCCCACAACAGGGCAGCCAAGCGCAGGTATTCGTCGGTGACCTTTTTCAGTTCCGGCGTTTCTTCCATTTGGAACAAGGTGGTCTTTTTCAGGCGCGACCGGCGGATCACGTCCAGATCCGGGAAGTGCGCCAACTTGTTCAAGCCGACGCGCTCGTTAAAGCGGTCGATCTCGTCGGTGGCGGCAGACCGGTTGGCGATCACGCCGCCCATCCGCACGTCGTAGTTTTTCGACTTGGCTTTGATCGCAGCAACGATCCGGTTCATCGCGAAGATGCTGTCGAAGTCGTTGGCAGCGACGATCAATGCGCGATCGGCGTGCTGCAGCGGCGAGGCAAAGCCACCGCACACCACATCGCCCAACACATCGAAGATCACAACGTCGGTGTCTTCGAGCAGGTGATGCTCTTTCAGCAACTTCACCGTTTGCCCGACGACATAGCCGCCGCACCCGGTGCCCGCAGGCGGGCCGCCGGCTTCGACGCACATCACGCCGTTGTAGCCTTCGTAGACAAAATCATCGAGTTGCAGCTCTTCGGAGTGGAAGTCCACTTCCTGGAGTGCGTCGATCACCGTTGGCACCAGCCGACCGGTGAGGGTAAACGTCGAGTCGTGCTTCGGATCGCAACCGATCTGCACAACGCGCTTCCCCAATTTCGAGAACGCTGCCGACAAGTTCGACGATGTCGTCGACTTGCCGATGCCGCCCTTACCGTAAACGGCAAATACTTTGGCCGTATCGATGGCCAAGCTCGGGTCCATTTGGACCTGTACGCTGCCTTCGCCGTCTTTACCTTTGTCTGGACCTGTTATCGGGCCCTTTTCCAAGACTGTCGTGGTCATGCAGCTACCTCCACACCTATACCTTCAAGTTTATCTTCCAGTTCCCGGCTAGCACGACGAAGTGCATCGAGTGTTTCGTCGTCCGGGTTCCAGTATTCGCGTTCTTGCGCTTCTAATAATCGACCGGCGAGTTTTGCCGATGCGATTGGGTTAAGCGCCGTCAGACGTTCGCGCAGCTCGTCGTCGAGCATGAACGTCTGGGTTAATTGCTGATACACCCAGCCACCCACTTGCCCGGTCGTTGCCGACCAGCCGAGTGTGTTGGTGACGTGGGCTTCGATTTGACGGACACCTTCGGAGCCGTGCTCGAGCATGGCGTCGTACCATTTCGGATTGAGCATCCGGGTCCGGGTTTCCAGCGCGACTTGTTCAGACAGCGTGCGGACCTTTTCGGTGCCGGCGGTCTGATCGCAGATGTAAACCTGCACCGCTTCGCCCTTGGCAGACTTGATGGTCTGGTTGATACCGCCCAGCGTGTCGAAGTAGTGGTCAATCGTCGTGACGCCGACGTCGATGGACTCCAGGTTCTGATAGGCAAAGTCGACATCGCGCATGATCGAGCGCATCAGCGCGGACTGCTGAACCGGTGCGCCGGAGACGCCATACGCAAAACCTTTGCGCTTGGTGAACATGTCGGAAAGCTCTTCTTCGTCATCCCAAGCGCTGTTTTCGACGATGTAGTTGACGTTCGAGCCATACGCACCGTCGGCGTTCGAGAACACGCGAAGCGCGGCTGTTTCCATATCGCAGTTATGCTCTTCGGCGTAGGCGAGGGCATGTTTGCGTACGAAGTTTTGCTCAAGCGGCTCGTCGGCAATCGCAGCCAAATAGGCGGCTTCGGCCAACAGCTTGGTTTGCAGCGGCAAAAGATCGCGGAAGATGCCGGACAGGGTCATCACCACGTCGATGCGCGGACGGTCCATGTTTTGCAGCGGAATAAGGTCGGCGCCAGCCAATCGGCCAAAGCTGTCGAAACGTGGCGTAGCGCCCAGCAGGGCCAGGGCTTGTGCAATCGGCGCGCCGCCGCTTTTCAGATTGTCGGCACCCCAAAGCACCAAGGCGATGGATTCTGGCTGTTCGTTGCCGTCGGCCATGTGCCGGGCCAAAAGACCTTCGGCCTGGCGCTTGCCTTCTTGATAGGCAGCGGTGCTCGGCATTTTATATGGATCAAAGCCGTGAATGTTGCGGCCGCTCGGCATCATTTCAGGCGTCGTCAGCAGATCGCCACCCGGTGCCGGTGACACGAAGTGACCACCCAGGGCATGCATCAGTGCTTTAAGCTCGTGATCGACCTTGAGCATCGCATCGATGCCTTCGAGCCGCTGGAACAAGGCTTTGCTATCGACGTCGGTGCCAAGTTCTGAAAGCTTGGCGGCTTTGTCTGCGGCGGTGCCGTCGACCAAGGCGCGGACGGATTTTTCACTCGGCAACGGGGCCTCGCCCATGCCGGCAATCGACATCAGCAGATCGACCCGTGCGTCTTCGGACATCG
>ERZ887849.3678-NODE-3678-length-11334-cov-5.429293_pt1 | contig 11334 bp, 4 predicted proteins | sample MGYA00521267_ERZ887849 | MGnify/ENA primary metagenome ERZ887849 (study PRJEB32303, sample SAMEA104408601) | aquatic metagenome | biome: Brackish water; feature: Pelagic; material: water | place: Baltic Sea | collected 2014-06-06T16:11:00 | depth 2,863 m ... | reverse complement strand
TGCTCGTCGCGGAGCGGGCTGTGGCCCGGGAGGCCGCCGAGTCGACGCGGGCCACCGCCGAAGTCGCCAAGGGGCAAGTCCAGCGGGACCTCGCCGCGGACCGGGTGGTGGCCGCGGGGGCCCGTGCTGCGCTGGCGGCGAGACAGCGGGATGAGCGTGGGGCGGCGCTGGCGCTGCTTGCGGCCGACGATGCTCTGATGACTGCCCTTCCAGCCTTGGCCCAGACCGAAGCGGGCCTCGGTGAGCTGCGGATTCAGTGTGCCCAGGAGCAAGCCACGCTGGCGTCCCGGCGGGCCCAGCTCGAGGTGGACGCGGCCGCACTGGCACAGGACCAACAGGCCCACGCGGGTCGGGCCGCCGAGCGGATGGCCCCCCTCAAGGCGACGCTGAACCAGTGTCAGGCCGCGGTGCAGGAGCTCGGGGTCGACGACGACCCCACGCCGGTCCTGCACACCCTCCGCGAGTCGGTCGATGCGGGTGGGAGACGGGTGACCTTGCTGGAGGCCGCGCAGCGCGAGGTGACGACGGCCAAGACGTTGGCCGAGCGGGTGGTGTCGCTGGGCACGGAGCATGCCCAGGCCCAGACCTCGCTGCAGGCTGCGGCCGACGTGGTCACCGGGTCTGTCGATGCCCAGAATGGCTCAATGGTGGGTCTTCAGGTGGCCGAGGCTGCCCTGGCTCCCCTGTCGCGAATCGCCGCGCTGCGCACCGAGCGGGCCGAGCTGGAAGACGGCGCTCCGTGCCCGCTGTGTGGCAGTGCGGCGCATCCGTTCCTGGCGGATGCTGCCGGTCGGGCCCAAGCTGAGGCTGTCGATGGCGAGCTGGCGCAGGCAGAAGCAGCAGTGGCCCAAGCTCGGGCGACCTTGGACGGCTGCCGACAAGCGGTGAGTGACGCACGGGTGGCCCACGCGGCCCGTCAGGAGGCGTGTGAAGCCCGAGCCCGGGCCGTCGCCGAGGCCCAGCGCGCACAACACGAGCACCAGCTGGTCCTGCACGCGGCCTGTGGGGCTGCGGGGCTGGCGATCGACAGCGATGTGTCCACGGTGACCCAAGCGGTGGCGGCCGCACACGCCCAGGTTCAAGAGGCACGCCAGCGCCTGAGCTCGCTGCAGTTGGCGGTGGATGCCCTCGCTGCGGCCGAAAAGGCGGTGTCTGCGGAGGTGCTGCGGACTTCGGCCGATGCCGAGGCGCTGGGGCGTCGGGACGCGGCGCTTCACCAGTCCCGAGCCGAGCTCACGGCCCACGTCGCGCGGCAAGCGGACCGCCAAAGTCAGCTCCAACTGCGGGAAGCGGACCTTCGCCAAGACCTCGTTGCATTCGGTGTTCTCGAAGATGGGGATGACCTGTCGATGGGCATGGCGACCGCGCGGCAGCGGGTAGCTGCGCTCAAGGCCGCCCGAGATGCGCTGCAACAGGCGACGGTGGAAGCCCAGACTGCCCATCAGCAAGCCACTGCGGCCACCGCGGCCTTGGACACCGCCGCGCAGGCGCTGACCCAGCTCACGACGGCCGCCAAGCAGCGGACGGTGGCCCTCGCCGAAGCCCAGACGGCCCACGGGGTGGCGGTGCACGCGGTCCAGGTCGCATGGCTGGCCTGCCCCGAAGCGCTGCGTCTCGAAGTCGCTGGAGAGGACGGTGCAGACCTGCGGCCCGAGCTGCGACTCCAGCGCACCGAGGCCCTCCACCAACAGCGCACCCTGACGGTCGAGACCCTGCGCCAGCGGGCCCGGCTGGCCGATGATGCCCTCACCCGTGCCCAAGCCCAGGCCACCACCCTCGCTGAAGCGGGTGCTCGCCTGACCGTGGAGCTCGAGGGGCTTCGTGACCTGCTTGGTGGCCACCTTCAGGGGCTGGGGCTCGCCGACGGGGGTGCCCTGGCGGCCCTGCGCCTCGACCCCCCGACGCTGCGGACGAGCCGTGCCCTCCGGGACCGGCTTCAGTCCGATCGGGTGGGGGCGGCCGCTGCGGTGGCTGCTGCGGTGGCCCAGCGCGCCCGCCACACGGCCCAACGACCCGAAGACCTGCCTGAAGACCTACTTCCCGACGGCATCACCGAACAGCTTGCGGCCCAAGCCGAGGCCCGGCAGGCCATCCAGCTCGCCCTCGATGAGGTGCGGACGACCTTGCGGATGGCCGACGAGAAAGCGGCGGCGCTGGCCGCTGCGAGCCAGGTGCTCACCGCCGCCCGAGCGGACGCCGCCGTGTGGCTGCAGCTCCACGAGCTGATTGGCGTGGGGGACGGGGAGCGCTTCAAGCAGTTTGCGCAGGCGCTCAACCTCAACAAGCTGGTGCGCCGGGCCAACGTCCACCTGGTGCGGCTCAACGAGCGCTACCGGCTGCGGACCGAGCGGGACGACAACGGACTGCCCACGCTTGAGTTCTGCATCGAAGACCTGTGGCGGCCGGGCACCACCCGCTCCCTCCGCACGTTGTCCGGTGGGGAGAGCTTTCTGGTGTCGTTGGCGATGGCGCTGGGGCTCTCCGACCTGCGGACCACGTCCATGCCCGTCGAGACGCTGCTGCTGGACGAAGGCTTCGGCACCCTCGACCCCCAGACCCTCGACGTGGCGCTGGCGGCACTTCAGCAGCTCCAGTCCAGCGGACGCCAAGTGGGCATCATTAGCCATGTGGTGGGGCTTCAGGAGTGCATTCCCGCCCGCATCTTGGTCGAGCCCCAGGGCGAGGGCCGAAGCCGGGTGCGGCCCCAGCTCGGTCCGGGTGAGGGCTGAGCTTGGCCAGTGCGTGCTCCACCGGACACCGTCCGCCGCGGCCTACCGAGCGGGGGGACTGGGCGAGCGCAGTGCGGGCAGGGCGTGACCGCGGCGACGGCGATCCCGGAGGTCACAGAAGTGGGTGGCGAACCGCACGGCAAAGTCTTCGGTCTGGTCGGCACAGTGCGGCGTGATCAACACATGGTCGAGCGACCACAGGGGGTGGCCTGCGGGCAGCGGTTCATGGTCGAAGACGTCCAGCCATGCGCCCCCGATCAGCCCATCCTCAATGGCCTGTATTAGGTCATTCTCGACGATAATGGGCCCCCTCGCACTGTTGAGCAGCAGCGCCCCGCGAGGCAGGCGTGCCAGGGCCTCCCGGTCGATCATGCCGGCGGTCTCCGGGGTCAGTCGCACATGCACACTGAGCACGTCCGCCCGAGGCAACAGCCGGTGCAGGGCCTCGGGTGGGTGCACCTCCGCCACGCCGGGCACGGGTGCGCCGCTGCGCCGGGTGCCGATCACCGTCATGCCCAGCGCCGATGCGCGCATCGCCAGGGCTCGACCGACGTGGCCGAGTCCCACGATGAGCAGGGTGCGGCCAGCCAGCGGTCGAAACCGACCGGGCGCCCACTGCTGGGCTTGCTGCAGTCGATGGTACCGGTGCAAGCCTGTGGACAACGACAACATCGCAGCCATCGCCATCTCCGCCAAGAAAGGTGCGAGCACTCCCGCCGAGTTGGTGACGGTGACCGCGGGCGTCCACGTGCCCAGGTGCTCCGTGCCCGAGCCACCGACATGAAACCAGCGGGTGTCGGGCCAGTGCAGCGCGGGCCGGTGGGCAGGCCCGGGGAACAGCGAGTGCTTGATGGACAGCACGGTGTCGGGACGGGTCGATGCGAGTGCTGCTGCGACGTCGTCGGGCCGATCCACAAACTCCAGCGCCGCCGCGTCCCGGCACCGATCCTGCAGCACGGCCCGGAGCTCGTCGGGTTCGGTGTGCAGCACGACAATGCGGTCGGACACGGGCACTCCGGACACTGGGGGGCGGTGGTCCTATCGTTCGAGACGGCACAGTGGTTATTGCGGGTCGCCTCGGAGGACCCATGACCTCACGCGTCGCGCTCTCTTTGCTCACCGCCACGCTGGCGCTTGCAGTCCACGCACCTGCCGCCCACGCCCGCAAGGACGAGGCGCCGGATGCCTGTGAGCGCATCAAGCCTGAGCAACAGCTCAGCACCGAGACCCGCGACAAGGTCGACGCCATGATCAAGGTGGGGGTGATTGGCCTGGGCAGTGGCCAGGGTGCGGTCGCGACCGAGTCGGAGGCGACCTACGACACGGCGCTGCTGACCGGCGATGACCTCGCGCGCTCTTGGTACACCTACCAGCTCTGTGTGCTCAAGTCGGCGGGGGCCATCTCACCCCAGATGCACGAGGAGCTGATGCGGTCGGCGTGGGGTCTCGACCCAGCGGCGCCCACCGTCGACGCGGATGGCACGCCCAACCCGGCCGGCACCAGCACCAGCCAGGTGCAGGTCGCCCCGGTGGAAGTGGGGATTGCCGGCGGTGCAGGGCTGAGCTTTCTGCCGACCGAGGACCGTGCCACAGTCATCTTGGCGGGGTGTTCGGAGAAGGGTCGCCTCGGCAACCCCAAGGCGATGGGGACCATCGGCTGGCGCGTCAACGGCAACCGCCACACCGCCTCGACGGAGGTGGGCACTGCGGTGGATGTGCCCCCGGGTCGGGTCAGCCTCGAAGCGAGCTACCGCTACATGACAGTGGGCCACAAAGACCTGGCCGAGCTCGTGGTGGAAGCGGGGAAGGTCCACTACATCGCGGTGGACTACGAGTACCGGATGGGCTCGGTGGCCAGCTTTGCGCTGCGGCCCACCGGCGCGGGCGAGGGCGAGCAGATCTTGGCGCGGTGCAAGAAGACCCGCCGGGTGCAGTGAGCCGCCTTTTTTTGGGTTGCGGTCAGAACCTGTCCGCCGTGCGCCTTGCGACCGGGGGACCGAGGGGTTCTGTGGAATGGGCCAGTGGGCGCGGTCGCCGCCCGCGTGTGGCTTTGCCCCTGTGGGTGAGCGCTTGATCCCGGCCATCGCCCCCTGAGGCTCCATGAAGTGTGTGCTCCGCCATCGCCTCCGCAAGGGTCCCCCGGGCAAGGGGCGCATTGTGGAACTGGAGCTGATCGCGGTCGATGGCCCGGATGGCGATGCGTGGCTGGTGCCGTACCGGTCGGGGCGTGAGGGGATGCCTTGGTGGAGGGCACCCGCACCACCCTGCCGGTGAGTCGGGAGCGGGCGGACGCCATCCTCACGCGCGAGCTGAGCCGTCGCCGCACCGAGGGCTATGTGCTGATCCAGGGTGAGCCCCTGGCGGACGGGGCTGATGCGCCCGCAGACCCCCGTGCTGACCGCATTGTCGGCTACCTGCACACCCCGGCGAGCGCGCCCCCAGACTGGCCCCTCTCCCGCATCATCCACCGTGCCGGCATGCTGCGGATTGCCGCCGCTGCGCCCTTGCTGGCGGGCATGGTCCCGGCCTCCGAGGGGATGGACCGCGTGGTGCTGGCCTGGGCGCTTGCCCGCCTCGCGAACCCGGGGACGGCCGGGGCACTGCGCCGCCTGGCGAGCCCGGGCCAGCCCGACACCGTGCGGCGCTTTGCCACCGCGGGCCTGCTGGCGATTCCGGGGGAGCGCGACGGTGTGCGGGCCGCGATGCTCGATGAGCTCCCGGCGGGTGTCTCGCGGGCGCTGCTCGCTGAGGATGGCCCACAGCTCGCGATTGCGGTCGGTCGCTGGCTGGAGGGGGACGCCCCGGAGCGCCCGTTGTTGATGGTGGATCTGGCGCTGCTCGACCTGCCCTGCGCCCGGCCGCTGGTCGTTTTGTGGTTGCGTGAGGTGCCGCTGGCGCCCCCCTTCTGGCGGGCGGTCCGGCGCATCTTCAAGCTCGCGGTGATGCGCGATGATGCCGATCTGGTGGGCATTGTCACTGCGCGAATCGAACGAACAAACGCCCAACCGGGCACGGCCCACCAGAGTGTGTGGCTGCCCGGTCGGGGGTCGGTCAACATCCGAGAAGAAGCCCAGCGCGCCAGCTCTGCCGTCGGCTACACGGCGGGCACGCGCGCTTGGTTCCGCTCCCATGCGTGGCGGGTGCTCCGCCGCCGCGGCAGCACCGGCCAAGCCGCCTATGTCGACCTCGCCATGGCCGTCCTGCGAGAGCTCAGTGGTGGTGCGGACCACTCTGTGCCGTCGATCGTGGGCCACATCTTGTTGGGGGAGAGCCCGGCCCACGCCCCGCCGCTCCCCCGGCGGCGGTGGCACGGGGCGAACTTGTCCAGCGTGCCCCCAGGGGTGCGCACGGAGCGCTACCCGGCCCTGTGGGACGACCGTCCCGACGCGTTGTTGGCCCTCGCCCTGGGGGGCCACGCCGGGCCGTCGATGTCGGTCGGCTGCCGCGCGCTGATGGGGCGAGCCGATCTTGCCGAACATGTCGATGTGCACGCCATTCTGGAGCTGTTGACTGGCGACCCAGAGCCGCGGGCGCTGGCAGTGGTTGCGGCCCGGGCGGGCTGGGATCCGGACCAACCCAACCAGCCCCTCCTGCTGGCCCTCGCGGGCTGCCTTGATCCCGACGCCCGGGCGATGGCGGTGGGATGGATTCGGGATGCGTTGCGGCTGTTGCTGGCGGAGCCTGGCTTCTTTGCGCGCTTGCTGTTGTCTCCGGCGCCGGATGCGCGGGCCCTCGCGGTCGAGCTGTGGCCCACCCTCGCGACGATTCCGGGTGCCGAAGATGCCTTTGTGCACGCCTTGCTCGCCGAGCTGGGTGCGCTGCCCGCCGATGGGGACGAGGGCGTGCATGGCGACGCGGCGGTGCTGCTGCACAATGGCTTGGCGGCCCGGATGCGCGGGTGGGACCTCGATGCCCTCGCCGCGTTGTTGTCGGCCCCCAGCGTCGGTGTCCAGCGCCTCGGGTCGGTCCTGCTGATGCGCCACGAGCGGCCGGCTGAGGGCTTTCCCGAGCCCCTGCTGGCCGCATGGATCACCGCGGCTGATCCCATCGTCCGCGCCGGCGGTGTGCGGGTGTTTGGACAGCTCCCCGACGCTGTGCTCTTGGGCCGCTTCTCGGTGCTGCTGGCCCTCGCGGCGGCCCCGGCGGGTGAGGTGCGGGATGCCGCGAAGGGGCCCATTGCGCGGCTCGCAGCATGCAACCCTGACTTCGCCAACAGCATGCTCCACGCCGTGTTGCGGGTGCTGTGCTTGCCCGAAGAAGCGGTCGGGGTGCATGGCGACCTCCGCAGGCTCGCTGAGACGGCGCTGGCCCAGGCCCTCTCTGCGCTCGATGATCAGGCTGTGTTGCGGCTGCTCACCGCCCAGACCGCGGTCGCGGTGGACTTGGGTGCCGCCCGGCTCCCGACCGTGGACTCTGCGGCGCTGTCGGCCATCGACATCGCGGTCTTGGCCGGCCACGACCGGGCCCACGTCCGGTCTACGGCGCTGGCTTGGGTCGACCACCATGCCGTGCGCATCGCCGCCGACACGGCTGCACTGCTCAAGCTCATCGACGGCGAGTGGCCCGAAGCGCGGGCGGCCGGGGCCCGGTTGCTGTGCGAGGTGTGCCCCGCGGTGGACCGCACGCCCGAGCTGCTGGTGGCGGTCTGTGACTCTCCCCGACCCGCCGTTCAAGCGCTCGGTCGCCAGCTCATTGTGGACCTGTTCTCCTCCGCGCACGGCCCGGTGTTGTTGGCCCGTCTCGCCGAGCATCCCAGCGGCGACATGCAGCGCTTTGTCTCGGGTCTGTTGGTTGGCCATGCCACCGACAAGCCCGACCGCATCGCATCTCTTGCACCGTTCTTTGCCTCGGTGCTCAGTGCCGTCGGCCGGGGGCGGGTGGCCCGGGCGCGGGTGTTCGCCTTCTTGGATGCCGAGGCCCTCAAGCGAGAGGACGTGGCCGAGCTGGTGCTGCCGTGGCTGGAGCGGGTCTCGGGCACCATCGCCATCGGTGACCGGGCCCAAGCCATCGCGAGCATTGCCCGCATCCGGCGGCGCTGGGGCTTGGCGTCCAGTGTCGTGACCGTGCTCCCCCCAGAGTCCCGTGGGGGTCGCCGTGCACTTTGAGCATCGCTACTTTGGCCGCACCCACGGCGAGACTGGCCCGGTGCGCTCGGCGCTCTGCTTTGCGCCCGACACCCGCCGTGTGCCCACCCACTTCACCGGTCTGGTCGACCGCCGGCTGCCCTTTCGAGAGGGCATGGCCGCGCTGCATGCCGTCGTGGTCAGCGACCTGCGCCCGGTGCAAAAGGACCGCTCGGCCTACCTCGCCTGGCGGGCCGACCAAGACGGCCTAGAACTGGCCAGCCTGCTCGCCGGTGCCAAGCTCCAGCGGGCCGGGCTGCAAGCCGAAGTCAAGCGCCTGCGACACCGCCTGAATGAAGTCAGCGAGGGTCTTCAGGTCGCGCGCAAGCCCTATCTCAAGGCCCGCCAAGAGTACTACAGTTGGCTCTACCGCAACGACCGCGGCGCCTGGATTGTCCTGGATCCCGTCGTCACGGTGCATCCCGACCAGCTCTTCTTCGAGTGCTTCAGCCAGGACGAGAGCAGCTACGCCCGCTTCGGCTGTGGCTACGAGGCCTTTGCTGAGGTGGGCGAGCTCGCCTGTGGCACCACCAATGTGGACTACAGCCGCAAGCTGGCCAGCGAGTTCGAGAAGCTGCGCACCTACCGCGACACCCGCCTGACCGTCGACCCGACGGGCTTCGAGGTCGCCACCGACTCCGATGATGCCCACCGCGAGGTCAAGATCGACCTGCCCGACTCCTGGGTGCGGGGCTTCCTCCAAGTGGGCGCGGCGATGAACTTGCCCGGCGCCCGGCTGCGCATGCACCCGATGGACCTGCACAACCTGTTGTTTGTGTTGAAGTCCCGCCGCGAGACCCACGGCCCCCGGTCCTTGCGGTTCCACCTGACCGGTGCGCTGCGGGTCGACATCGAGCCCTTCGGCATCACGGTGCCCCTCGCCCGCAGCATCGTGCGAGACAACGTCGGCATCGATGGCAAGGCCATGCGAGAGGTGCGGGTGTGGGGCCGCCGTCGCTTGGCGGTGCTGGAGCGCTTGCTCCCCGTGTGCTCCCGGGTGGACGTGACGCTGCTGGGCACCGGCCTCCCCAGCTTCTGGGTGGCTGATCTGGGTGGGCTGGACTTCACCCTCGGGCTGTCCGGCTGGACCGCCAACGACTGGTCCCGCCACGGCGCCTTCGACCTGATGGCTCCCCGCGGTGAGGTCGACGCCCCCACGGCCCTGGCGGTGTTCGCGTGCTTGAAGTCCGGCTGGTTTGCCCCGGCCGAGGCCATCGCCGCCAAGCTGGGCATTGCCCGCGCCACAGTCGAAGCGGCGCTGCTCCAGCTCACCCAAGCCGGTCGGGTCATGTTTGACCTGTCCCGCCGGGTGTTCCGTGCCCGCGAGCTGTTTGCCGACCCCCTGCCGATGGACCAGCTTCGCTACGCCAGCCCCCAAGAAGCCAGCGCCCGCGCCCTGGTCGCCGCCAACGGTGTGCTCAGCCTGCAATCCAGCGAAGTGGACGGTGTGTGGGTGTTGCGGGGTGAGGTCCAGGGCCCCCGCACCCAGTTCCGCAGCGAAGCGCGCATCGACGGGGACGAGCGTCTTCAGTCCGCGCGCTGTTCGTGCAGCTTCTACCGCCACAACAAGCTATTCAAGGGCCCCTGTGCCCACGTCCTGGCGCTGCGGATGGCTTGGCAAGCCCGCGCCCAAGCATCGGTGGCATCATGAGCCTTCGATCTTTGCCTTCTCCTGTTTTGCATCCCCCCTTTGGTCTTGATGGGGGCGAGCTCCGGTCGCGTGCCTTGCAATCCGGGCGGCGTCATCGCCGTCCATGCGCCCAGCTCTGCCCTGCTTCACCGGCCCGGTCTTCACTTGGCGGAGCCTCGCCCAGTGACACAGCAACCTGTTGGAGTCCTGTCGGACTTTGCTGTGTCACTGGGCGGGCTCCGCTTCGAGTGAACCGATCCGGTCGCCAGCGCGTGACGAAGTCCCGTCCCGCCCGGGCTCGCCTCCATCTCGTCCATCCCCCCTCGGTCGCCCCCCTCCCGGCCCGGAGCCCCCAATGAGCGGCGCCGGCGACCTCCGGGACCGGGTTCGTGCCTCGTCCGCCGAATAAGTCACCGTCGAAGAGATGGTGCGCCTGGGCTTCTGGACTGAAGAGCAAGAGGAACGGAGCGGCCACGCCGCCTTGCTTCTCGAAAAGCACGAGCTGCAGGACAAGATCGCTGCGCTCAGCACCGAAGCGCGGCGGCAAGAAAACATCGAATTCCTGCGGGTGCAAGCCCACAAGGCCCGGCTGGCGGCGGCCCGCCAGAAGCGCATCGAGACCCGCGCCCGACGGGAGCAAGAACGCAAGGACCGTGCGGCGGCGTGGAAGGCCCGTCGAGAGCGGGAGATCTTGCACTTGGGCCCCGGGGTCAGCGTCGGCCTCACCCCCGCCCAGGGCGGCGATCCCGGTCGCCTCGCGGACGCCCACCTGCCGGTGCTCCCGGACCTGCCGGCGCTGGCCACCGCCCTCGACGTCACCGTGGGCACGCTGCGCTGGTTCGCCTTTCACCGCGAAGTGAGCGAGACCAGCCACTACGTCCACTTCACCATCCCCAAGAAGACTGGCGGACTGCGTCACATCTCGGCGCCGATGCCCCGGCTCAAGGCGGCCCAGCGGCGCATCGCTGACTGGTTGGTTGCGGTGCCCTTGCACGATGCGGCCCACGGGTTTGTGCCGGGGCGCTCCATTGTGTCCAACGCCGCCCAACACACGGGGCGGTCGGTGGTCATCAACTTCGACCTCCAGAGCTTCTTCCCCAGCATCAGCTGGCTGCGGGTGCGGGGGGTCTTCGAACAGCTTGGCTATGGCCGCCCGGTGGCGACGGTGCTCGCGCTGATCTGCACCGCCGCCCCCACCGAGCAGCTTGAGGTCGATGGCAAGCGCTGGTTCGTGCACACCGGCGACCGGGTGCTGCCCCAGGGCTCGCCGGCCAGCCCGGTGCTCACAAACCTCATCTGTCGCCGCCTCGATGCCCGCCTCACGGGCCTGGGGCTCGCCCTCGGCTTCGACTACACCCGCTACGCCGACGATCTGACGTTCTCGGCCCGGCCCGACGCCGACGAGGTCAAGACCGGGCTGTTGCTCAAGTGTGTGGCCCAAGTGGTCGCCGATGAAGACCTCACCCTCCACCCCGACAAGACCCGCGTGATGCACCGGGGCCGCCGCCAGGAAGTGACGGGGCTGGTCGTCAACGAGCGGGTGGCGGTGCCCCGGGAACACCTGCGTCGGTACCGCGCGGTGATCCACAAGCTGCGCACCCAGGGCCCAGAGTCCTTGTCCTGGGGCGATGCGCCGTCGGTGTTCACCGGTCTTCAGGGCTTCGCCGCCTTCGTGCACATGGTCGATGTGAACAAGGGCCGGGCCATGCTCGACGACGTGCGGGCCCACGGCTCGGCGCATGGCTGGACCCCGCCCCGCCCGCCTGTGGTGGTGCCCCCGGACCTTGGCTCGCCCGATGGCGAACCGGGCGAAAATGGCGCAACAGAGGGCGTCTTCGAGTACATCACCGGC
>ERZ887849.3674-NODE-3674-length-11339-cov-6.127348_pt1 | contig 11339 bp, 9 predicted proteins | sample MGYA00521267_ERZ887849 | MGnify/ENA primary metagenome ERZ887849 (study PRJEB32303, sample SAMEA104408601) | aquatic metagenome | biome: Brackish water; feature: Pelagic; material: water | place: Baltic Sea | collected 2014-06-06T16:11:00 | depth 2,863 m ... | reverse complement strand
CATAGTTTTCGGCAAATCGCCCCAGAAAGGCCAGAAATGCCGCCATGCCCGTCCATTGTTCGACCGGCAGCAATTGGGCGATATCGGGCACGATCACCCGGCCGAAATAGACCAGCATCCCGAAGACCATCGAAAACAGAAAGACCGGATAAGTCAGGCCACCGACAATCGTTCCCACGACCTTTCGCTTCTGGCGCAAGGTCCAGCAGTATTGTTCGAGCTGGCCGGGAAAATCGTCAGAGTTTTCGCTGGCTTCCAGCACCATCCGGTCATCGGACGGAACCCAGTTCTTGATCGCTTCACCAAAGGACCGCCCATTTTGCATGTCGCGCAGCACGGCGGTCAAGAGGACCGACATCGCCTCGCCCTTTTTCTTGCCCTCATCGCTGGCCACCAGCGCCAGCAGCGCCACCGCCTCGGGCTTGGACATGCCCGAGCGCAGGAGTGCTGCGAATTCCTGATAGAACCGGATACGCGGCTGGAACCCGAATTGTGCCTTGGCAAGATATTCCTCGATCTTGGACGCCATCAGCGCATTGCCTCTTTTGATGTCAGTTCCATGATATCCAAACGCAGACGGTCGACCAGTTGGCCAAGCTCGCGCTCATAATTCTCGACAAGATCGACCTCTTCCTCGACCTCGTTGACGTCGACGATGCCGGCGCCTGCCTTGGCAAGTGCATGGTGGAGCACCGGGTATCCACCCAAGCCACCTTCGTCGCGCGGGGTCACCCAATAGCGTTCAGCTTTCGAACGGCTGTTGCCCATATAGAGTTCAAGCAGCTGGGTATCGGGTCGGATCGTTTCGGCCACCACCGTGCGCCCGGTCAGACCCATGAAGCAATGCGGGCAGCCCGGCCCGCGGACATAGAGATTGTCGGCCGATCGTCCGGACAGTCTGATGAACCGTTCGCCCAGTTCTTGCTCAAGCAGGCCGGTCGCCATCGCCTGGGTAAACGGCACCCGGCAATGGCGGCACATGACGCCCAGCAGACGCTGATAGATCAGCCCGCCCACGGTTTTGGGGTCTTTCAGGTCTTCGCGGTCCGCGCCAAGGTTGATCAAGCGGTTCAAGATGCCCAGCGCACTGCCGGCATGCACCGTCGACCAAAGCGCATGGCCTGTCTTGGCGGCTTCGATGGCCATGGCGGTCAGCTCTTCGGAGCGGATCTCGCCCAGAACGATGACGTTGGGGTCTGACCGCAGCGCGGCCTTCATCGCCATCTTGAAGGCGTCATCCGCGGCCTTGCCCGCGCTGATCTGGGCTTGAACGGCACCCAAAAGCTCCAGCTCTCGGGGGTCTTCGGCGGCGTAGATGGTGATTTCCTTGCGCTTGTCGAGATACATGGCATTCAGGCAGCGCTGAAGCGTGGTCGTCTTGCCCGATGACACCTTGCCCGCGAAAATATACATGCCATTCGTCTTGAGCCGCATCTTGCGCAAATCGGAAGCCTGCTGGTCAGAATAGCCAAGGCTGTCGACATCGGTTTCGATGTCCTTGCTGACAAATTTGAGGCGCATCACCAGCGCGCCGCGAAAATCCGATGTGGGCGTGTACTGCAGGCGCAGCATTTCCACGCTGCTTGGCAGCAGGCCCGACTTTTGAAACATGGCACCTTGTTGAAAGGTGGAATCCGTCCCCGTTGCGCCTTGGCCCGAGGCGACGGCAAAGGCGGCGCGGATCATCTCTTGCCCTTCGAGGGAGCCGACCGAGGAAAATTCGCGCATGCGCCCGTTAACGCGGAACTTTATTTCCGTTCCGCTGTCGAGAACGCGCATGTGAATATCGGAGGCCTTCATCCGGGCCGCAGCGGCCACAATGCGCGCCAGAGATTTCTGGCGCTCAAGGTCAAGCTTGCGGACGTGGTCATCTTCCTCGGCGGGTCTGGGTTTGGCGACGACATTCCATGATGGCGTGGCCGACAGCCCGCTCAGCCCATTGGCATAAACCTGTTCGATCACCTCTGCGGGGGCCTCGATGACGGTTTTTTGCGGCATTCCCACACGCTCTGCGCGCTGCAACGCCATGCGTACCGCAGGCATGTGGCGGCAGCCCGTCCGCACAATGGCGGTGCCCTCCTTGAACAGTGCAAGATTGCGGCGTATGTCGGGCGCCAATTCAAGCGGCTGGCCCGATCCGCTCAACAGGGTCCATCGACTGGCGGCTTGCCTCACATCATCGGCACTTGGCGCCGCATTCATGCCCGGCGCGCCTTTGGCAGAAGGCTCATCGGATTTCGAATTCACGCAATCCTCCGTCCATGAGCTCGACCGCCAACCTGTCACGGCCAACGCTGATCACCCGGTGCCCGGTGGGAAGATTGTCATTGTTGCGCACTGTGGTGCGCGTTCCAGCAATCCTTACGACCGCCTTGAGGGCGCCCAGTTGGCCATAGATTTCCTCGATCACCAGCGTGCCGAGCGCCACAGCCTCGGGCAAGGTCGCGCTTTGCGACAGCCCTGCCGGGTTGGCAGTGTCGGGCGCGGTCAATTGTGCAAGCGTGTCAGTGCCATCTTGCGTTTGGGCTGCTGCGCCAGCGGCCTCCATCAGCCGCCCAAGATCGGCCATGACCATGCCGTCTTGCGTGGATTGGCCGCGCATCTGATCAAGCTCTGCGCGTTTCTCGGCCAATTGCAGTTGCAGATCGATATGGGCGATTTCCTGCCTCATTCCGGCGGGGGTGTCGCGAAAGCTTCTGAATTCGCCGGGGGCGATTTCGACCTGTGCTTCGGGGCCATAGGCGGCAAGGATCTGTTCGACCAGTTGCATCTGCCGAAGCTGGCGATCCATCAGCAACAGACCCTCGCTTAACGCGGCCTGCCGCTCGATAAGCCCACCCAGCGCGAATTGCTGGATGCGCGTGTTGGTGATCGTGTCCGGGGTCGCCGGTATGGCTTGCGCTACCGCTTGTGGATCCTCGGCCGTGGGCGGCGTCGCCGCATTCTGCGCGAATGCGTTGGTCGCCATCAACGAAGCCGTAAGCCAAAGGCCAAGAGCCAGCGAAATGCCGGTGGTCACCCCGCCTGCGCGCGGCCAAACGTTTTGCGTGCAAATCTTTGTCGGCATGTCCAACTCCTTTATCGCAGACCGCCGATCGGCGGATGGTAGATGCGAATGTCGAGAACCCATTCATGGTTTGTCGGGCTGTAGCTGAGCCCTTCCGGCACGATGGCCGGAAGATCGGCGACGACGGCCAGGTATTCTTCCAGCATGGCCGAGGTACGAAACGATGCCCGGTGGTAGTTCCAGATCGGCGCGCCTTGTTCTTGCGCCGCTTCGGGCGCGGGCCGCGCTGCAACTTGGCTAAGCCCGGCGTCGAGCAAAAGCGTATCGAAACGGAGCCGCAGGAGCCGGTCCAGATCGCTGCTGGACATCGGTTCAAGATCGATGTCCGTTCTTGGCGTAAAGGCGACCTCTTCGGAAAAGGACGCGCTGTTGAGTGCCTCGTCCAGGGCGATCTGGATGGCGCGCTCTTGTCCGGCCGCGATGATCCACGCAGAGCGCCCGCCGGAACGCGACCAGCTGGTGCTGACAGACATCCGCCCGGCGTCATGCGTGCAGACAAGATCGCCGGGGGTCCAGCCGGGTACAAACATCAGATTGCGTTCGACCGAAGTCGTGCAGGCCCGCAGGAATTCCGCCACCGTCGGCGTGCCGACCCAAGGCGGCGTCTGCAACGAGGCCAGTCGATCCCGCTCGCTTTGGCGGGCTTGCATCTCAAGCCAGAGGCGTTCTTGTTCCTGAACATTCTGCCAGTAAAGATACCCCCCCACGCCCGAGGCCGCAACCAAGACCGCGACAGCCACTGGAACCGCATAGGCCTTGATCGTGCTTGTCGAGGTCAGATTTCCGGCCTTGCGGGGTGAAAACCATTCGGCCAGCGTGCCGGGCTGGGCATAGGGGATCTGCCAGTCTTCTGGTGCGATTACCCGCGCCCATCCGGGTGCCGCCAAATGCTCTTGCAGTGCCGCCTGCGCGGCGGCCGGCTCGTAGAACAGCTTGTCTTCGTAGACCAGATCTTCGCGATACCCGACCAGCCACCATACCGGGATCTTGCCTGTGCCAGCCGTGATCTGCTCCAGCGCAAACACGGCGATCCAATCGTCGTCGCTGGGAATGCGAAAGCCTGTCGCGGCCGCACCATGGCCTTGAGCCAGCCCGGCCGACGCAAAAGCAAAGCCGATCTGTTGCGCCTTGCGCCGCCGGATGTAGAGCTCGGGCGCCCCCCCGGCGATGGCGTTTGATTGGGCAGCCTCGCGCAGCGACACACCCTCTTGTTGCGCGACCCACAGCAACCCGATGCCAAAGCGCCGTCTGCCGATGCGCAGGATCCTGTTGTCATCGAGATAGGGCGCGGGGCTGCGTTTCTTTCCGGCTGGCCTTAGCGCCGATCCGCCTTGAGCCGATGATGTATCCGGCGCGCGCCGGATCGGGCGCGCCGCCAGCGCCTTGATCCGGGCCAGCAGCGGCCGCGTCGCCGCAGCCTCGCCATCGGGTGCGGATGGCAAGAGCGTGCCGGGTTCCTCAACCGTATCGGTCAGAACCAGCACCCCGAATGCATCAGTGGAGTTGCCACCCTTGCCGGCCATGTCACGCGCGCCTTTTCATGATGCTTGCCTCATCGCGAACCGGCGCGCGTCAACAGACGGGGGGTGATGATGATGATCGTGGATTTGCGATCGACGAGCGCCGCACGGTTTCCGCCCAACCCAAGGAAGTTGGGATTGCCGACGCCGCTTCGATCGATCTCGGTCTGGCGTTCTTCGAACCCGGCGATGACCAGCGATTGCCCGTTGCTGATAATGGCCTGCTGATCGAGCACCTGCTCGCTGGTATTGGGCAGTTGAAGATTGCCGAGTTGCTGAAAGCCATTGTTGCTCGACAGCGAGATCGAATAGTTCAAAAACACCTCGCGCGAGTTCAGAACCCGCGGCGTGACCAGCAAGACAAACCCGACCTCGATCGTGCCGGGGGTCGTTGTAGTGCCGATGGGGTCGCCCGCATCATTGAAGACCGTTTCTTGCGATGCGATATAGGCGATCGTCTCGGTGACCTTGATCGGAACCGGCTGGAAATTCGTGGTGATGGCGCCTGCGCGGGTTTCCACGGCAACACGGCCCCGCCGCGCAAGCGAACGGATGACCGCGTTGACATCAACCGACCCTGAGGTCACGCCGATGTTGAACGCGCCGTCAGCCGCCGGTGGGTTCGTGATGCCCGCCGTGATGTTCTGTTCGTTCAGCGCGGCGCTCAGCGTCAGCGACAGCTCGGATTCATCTTCGAGAATGATCGACAACACGTTGATGTCAAACGCCACCTGCTGGCCCAATTGTTCGTTCAGCTCGGCGATATAGCGCTGGACGGCTTGGTGGTCGCTGGGTCGGGCGGTGACAGAGATAATGCCGGTCGAGGTGCCGAAGCTGACCCGTGCATCGCCGCCAAGCAGCCCTTGAAGCCCCTCTCTGACCTCGCCCCAGAAATCGTAGGTGCCCGCACGGCTGAGCGGGCCGGCCTCGAAGCTCGCCGAAACCGTCGAAGCCATCAGTGTGACCTGATAGCGCCGGGTCGCATAGTCGCGAAACACGATGCGGCCATCTTCGTAATCCCATTCCACCTCGAAGGCGGCAGAGATCTGGTCCAGAACCTCGCCCAGCGACCCCGACAGGTTCGGCCGGATCCGCAACGATGTCGTCGGTGATCCGCCACCATCAGCCGACACCGTCACCGGTTGTGCCGATGTCTCGGTGCCGTCTGCCGTGGGTTCAGGGGCTGTGACCTGCACGGTGCTGCCCGTCGGCCCAAGCCGGATCACAAAGGGGATGCCTATGCTTTCGTTCAGCCGCCCGGCGATTTCGGACAGGCTGAGCGGTGCGCGCGACACAATCGAGATATCGCGCCGCGCCCTGATCCCCGCCGGCAGCCGGTCGGCCGGGGCGACCATCTGGCGTTCAGGCCCGACAAAGGTGCGAGAGTCGACCTGAACACCGCCGGCCCGTCGTGTATCCGCATTCTGGAATTGCCGGTTGGAGGCGTCGACCCGGTCGGCGGCGGTCACAAAGCTGCTTTCCGCCTGTTGAGAGATGTCATTGCAACCACCCAAAAGGGCCACGGCGGCGATGCAGGCAAAAATCCGTATGCGCGAGGTCATGGTCATCTCGTCTCGTTCAGGAGTGTCTGGACGTGGATGACGCGGTTGCCCGTGTACAACGTCACTGTCAGCTCGGGGTTGTTGACATGGATCGAATCCACCAAAGCGGTGACCACGCGCTGAAAGCTTCCTGAAAAGGTTGCCGAGGCGCGCAGGAGGTAATTCATTTCGGTATCCCAGACGACCGTCCAACCAGACGTCCTGGACCAGGTTTCAAGCGTATCCTTCAGCGTGCTTCCCGACATCGCCGCCCAGTGCTGTCCTGTTGCGCCGGTGCCCGTGACAGGGCCGCCCTGGCTGCCGGTTGGGCCCCCCTGTGTCACCGATCCAAAGTCGATATCGGCCTTCACCCCCATCGACAGCACCGACAGAACCGCAGACATCGAGACGACGGCCATCAATCCACGGGCTTTGCGCATTCGCGATGGCTCTATCCGAACGCGTGTCTTTGTCATTTGGGATCCCACTTTCTCGTACCGAATACATTTGCCCGTTTTCATTGGAAAATCCTTGCGAAACGGGTTTCATAAGTTTCCCGGCTGATCGTGGCACGGTTGCCATTGTACCCGTGATAAGCCGAAAGCCCCGAGCGCAGCGGAAGCCCGGCCCAGATCAGTGCCACATCATCCATGAAGCTGCGAGGGTCGATTTCGCCCTGCAAGAATGTGTCAAGCCCGACGTCTTCGAGCAGCCGAAGTGCCATTCGATCCTGCAGTACGGGATCAAACACCGCGTCCGTGCTTAGCCCCATCACGGCGACAAGATAGGCGAGTGTATCGGGAATGATCTGGTAGCGGCCGATGGCGTGCTGTTGTCGCGGGGTGGCTGCGATCCAGTCCTGTATCTGGGCAAGTGTCATCTGGCTGGGGGGCTTGGGCGGGGGAATGACCGCTCGGATCTGAACGGCGTCATAGCCATCTGGCCCGGCTTCGGCCTCGGCGATCAGGTCCAGCAACTCGTCTATCGCGGGCCGCATGATCGGTGGCGCAAGCGTGGGTGTGCGGGGCGTGGGTGCGGCCGCCACCGCGATGGGCGATGAAAGCCCAAGCAGCAATCGCGCGATGTCGCGGCGTTCCTGTGCGCGGCGGTCAGGTGGCAGGTTGCGCGCGGCCTGCAACCTTTGATGCAGCAACGCCTGGGTTGCATTCATCGGTGGCGCGCTCTGGCTCAGGGATGTCGTACTGGCCTGGGCCTGTGGCAGCGATGCTCCAAGGATCAAAAAGCTGGCACACGACAGGCGCGCCACGCCAGCCCATAGGCTTGCCCAAGCGCCGCGCTTGCCCTTGAGGGGGCGGTGAACCAGCCGATGCCCTGTTGTCATGCTCATGTGATGCGCTCCCGGACCTTGCTAAAAGCTTTCGGCGAACCGGCCGAGGTTGCGCAGGTTTGTCTGAAAGGCCAGATCTTCGCGCAGCAGCCGAAAACGCCCGTCGCTGATCTTGGTCCGCATCGCCGCCGCGTTGCGGCCGCGAAAGGAAAGATACTGAACCTCGAGCCGGCCCTTGGTGATCGACTGCCAAACCACGCCCAGAACACAGGCCGCGATGCGGTCGTTGACGGCCTCTGCTCCGCCACGGCCCGCCCCGAATTTCGACAGCGCCATCAGCGCCTCGACGGCGCCTGCGGCGTGGATCGTGGTCAGAACCATGGGCCCGCCAAGCGCGATCTGCAAAAGCTCTTCGGCGCCGGTCTGGTCGCGCACCTCGCCCAGAAACAGGTAGCGGTATGCCCAGCGCCGCGATGCCCGGATCGCTTCGGCAACCGCGTTGTCGCGCACTGCGATCTGGTAGATCTGTCCGCCATCGTAATAGCCTTCGAGCATCTTTTCCGGCGGGTCTTCGATGGTCACGCCGACGCCCCCATGCTTGTCCACCCATTGCCGCAGACACGCCGCCGAGGTTGTGGTCTTGCCCGAGGCAAAGGCCCCCGCCACAAGCAAAAGACCCGATGACGCCCCCAAGCCTGTGATTTCCTCGGCGCACCAGCTTGGCAAGCCAAGCGCCGCAAGCGACATCTGAGCGGCATCGATCCGCCGCAGACACCAGTTGCGACGGTCACCGACCCGCGTGCTTTCCCGTGGTTCGGCGGTCATGGAAACGGGCGCGCTGATCTGTGAACACCGGTAGCGAACCCCGTCGAAGGCATGCGTGAATTCGGGCAAGAACCGCTCGGCCGCCCATTTCCGCTCCACCTCGGCCAGAAGGTTCGCGGCGTCGGCGCGGAAGATGTCGGGCAAGGAACGCGGCGCGCGCTCAAGACCCGCCACCCCAAGATTGATGCCGGTCACGTTCAGCGCAAGCAGCGGCGCCTGGGGATCGGTCGACAGGTAGATATCCGAGAACGAAATCTCGGACAGCCGTGCCGTCATCACCGGGGTTGCGCGCGCGGCAATCCCTGCCCCGACCGTGGCACCGTGCTGGACGTCGCTCATTCGCCTTGTCCTCTCTCGGGGCTGGTCCTGACGATATAGGCATCGGCAAAGCCCAGCGCGCGCACCGCGCTCAGGGCATCGGCAAGGCGCGCGTCGGCGGGGCGCGCGCGGACGCTGTGCAAGCTTTGCCCGGTGTCGCTTGGGGGAATGGTTCGTACCTGAAAGCCGCTGTCGCGCAAAAGCGCCTCGGTCTGACCGGCATTCGCGGCGATCTGAAAACTTGCGACCTGGATCCAGGCGGCACTGTCGCCGGCATCGGCGGGAATGCTTGCCGGGGTGGCTTGTGCCGATAGCGCCGGCAAGGGGGGCGGGGCCGCTGCGGGTTGCGCCATCTGTGCCGGATCGGCGGCGATCACATAGGCATCGGCAAAGCCCAGCGCGCGCAACGCGCCCAAGGTGTCATCCAGCGCTGTTTCAGCGGTGCGCACACGCACGACATGCCACGGCTCGGCGGCCGCGCTTGCCGCCATGCTTTGCGCTTCGAAGCCGGTATCGCGCAAAACCGCCGCAAGCTCTGCCACGGTCAGGGCGGACCGGAAGCTGGCCACTTGCACCCAGACCATGCCTTCGGCGGCAGCATCGGCAAGGCCGGGCTGGGTCGGGGCGGATGCCAGCACTACCGCGTCGTCGCTTTCGCCCTCGCTCGCACCGTCGGTGACGCTGGCCTCCGTGGCCTGTGCGATGGAAGGTTCGGGGGCGGGGTCAGCCGGGGTATCTTCGGGGATGACGGGGGCGGGCGCGGCGGCGGCGCGGGCGGCAAGTTCGGCTTCCAGCACGGTGGGGTTGCGGGCGGCGGCGATTTCGCGGCCATCGGTCAAACGCAACACCACCGCCGTGTCGGATCGTTCGATTGTGGCCACTTCGCCCAAGGTGCCGATGATCATGCCCGGCTGAACGATGATCTGCGAGAACCTGTCCCAAGGCATCTCGACGATCAGCAAACCATCGTCGGCTTCGACAAACTGCCAAGGGTGCGGCAAGACGCTGTTGGTCTGGGCAAGGGCCAGATCATCGCCCGTCAGGGCCGTATCGTCAGACAGATCGTTGTCGTTCCAGTTGCCGATCCAGGGGGCGTCGGATGCGGCGGGGGTTACATCCGATGCGGCCACAGACACCGCGCCGGGCGCTGCGCTGGTGCCCAGCGATATCAACAGCAAGGTCAGCGCGTCGATTTGCTCAGGCGTCATCGTGGCGATGATCCGGGCGGTTTCGGGTGTCAGCAATTCACCCCGCTGAAGCGAGAGCAGCCGGTCGGGCAACGCTGCGCCATTTCCGGGGGCCGATGGTGCGGCCATCGCCAGCGGCGGCACGAAAGCGTCGCCGGTCACACGGGTGGCGCGGTCGGATTGGCTGCCAGAGGCCGCGACCGCCGTGGTCGTTTTCGTGCCGGGCGCTTGCCCACCCTGACCCGATGCCGATGCGGGGGCAAAGCCCATCGTCAGGGCGATCAACGCGATTGTCGTGCCGGGGGCATGGCGCACAGGCAGCGGTGATCTGGCCCAGGATGCTGGTTCCATGTGTTTGAAAAAAGAATTTATTCTATTCACGATTTTGCCCCTTGCCCGCCGCTTGTTTCAATCTGGTCGTCTTGTCTGGTTGCGGTGCCTCACTCCACAAATGTCCAACGCGCCCGTGTGGTGGCGGTGCCCGCCGCGCTACAGGCGGCCGCGGCTTCGGCGGGCGTCACACCATCGCCCGGCCCCCCGGCGCGCAGGTCGGGATCGGCCGCCACAAGATCGCCGCCCGTGCCCAGCACTTCCAGATTTGCGATCCGGTCGCCCAGAATGCCCGCGCCACCGGCGGAATAGGGGCCAAGCCGGGTGCAGGCGGCCACCGACAGATTGAACATTGTCACCACAAGACGGCTTGGGTTGCCGGGGGCGGGGCCGATGTCGATGGCGCCCCATGGGCTGTTGATCGCGTTGCCCGTGCTGTTGATCATGGATCGCGGCACCGCCCCGGCCGCGATCAGCACCGCAGGCGTCAGGCCGGCGAAATCGGCTTGTCTGGCGAAATATGTCCGCGCCTCGGCGATCAGGGTGGTCAGTTCGCGCACGGCTTGTGACACATCGGTCGTGTCCGATGTTTGTCGGTAATAAGCCAGACCGCCCAGCGTGATCGACAGGGCGATGGCCAGAAACAGGATCGATTCAAGCAAGGAAACGCCGCGGCGCGGCGCATGGCTTGCGGCGATATCGGCAAAAACCCTTGGGGGGCGCCACAAGGCACCCGTTGAATTCCGGCGCGCAGCCAAGCGCGGGCCATCGGCCGCGATCCCCCGTATATGTGCCCCGGCCCCCATCAGTGCACCAGCGTGAAAAAGATATGAACCGGCGGTGGGTTCACCGCGCTACAGGCGGCGGCAGCCTGATCCGGGGTGACAGTCAACCGGCCGTTCGCGTCGAAATTCACTCCCGTGATGGTGATATTGGGCTCGCCGCCGCTCCGAAAGCGGATTGCGACAAGCCCCGGCCCGAACGCGCCAACGCCATCCTTGGCCCGCGCCAGCCGAGAGCAGGCCCCCTCGGGCACCCTTCGGTATTCGATCTCGAAATACCTGCCCACTGGCGCGGTGGTGGCGTCGGCAGCGACAGCCGAAGAAATCCCGGCGCTGTTTGGTAGGAGCAGGACCAGATCGTTCCACGGGTTCAGGATGCGAAAGTTGCTCGGGGTCAACTCGGAAACGGGCGCGGAGCCTGTGCCGATCAGCACTTGGTCGGTGAGGCCGACAAAATCGGGTTGCGTGCGATACTGCGCAC
>ERZ887849.3670-NODE-3670-length-11350-cov-13.526516_pt1 | contig 11350 bp, 9 predicted proteins | sample MGYA00521267_ERZ887849 | MGnify/ENA primary metagenome ERZ887849 (study PRJEB32303, sample SAMEA104408601) | aquatic metagenome | biome: Brackish water; feature: Pelagic; material: water | place: Baltic Sea | collected 2014-06-06T16:11:00 | depth 2,863 m ... | reverse complement strand
AGGTGTGCTACGGGGTTTTCTCGAGGTGTGCTACGGTGAAACTCAATAAAAACAGTAACTTAGATGGAGTCGCGTACCGGAATCGAACCGATGTACACGGATTTGCAAAAGCTTGCACCCCATATAACCGATTGTATTAACAAAGAAAAATAAAAGTGTGCTACAGAGTGTGCAGACAAACAGTCTGAATATCAACAGCTTCAAACATTGAAACAACCATCGTTTTGAGCCCATCCGTGAAAATAAGGTAGAGCCCCTACGTGACCATCAATCCCTAGTCTGCACAGAATATTCCAACTAAGAATCCGGATCACGACGACTCCGGCAAGATATCTTGTGCCGCAAGTATTGCCTCTGCGACTTCCGAAAAACCTTCTCCACCTCGATTCTCTGTGACATATTTAGGTGGAGTATCCAACTCCCCCTTAAAATCGCGTACGTTAGCCACGCCGACAGAATTCGAGAAAAACTCGAACATAGGACTATCGTTTGGCGAATCACCGGTAAAGAGAAATTCTGACTCTTGCTGTGTTAAATCTATATCGAAACAATCTCGCGCGCAGACTTTGCTCATAGTCAATTTGTCATAATAACCAAACCATCCGTTAACGTGGATAGAACTCACTTTCACCGTCAATCCAAATCTCGACATTATCTCAACAATTTTATTGACGCTTTGTCGAGGTAAACGAGGTACATCTTCACAAAAATCTATCGCTAAATCTGTCTCTCTATAAGCTTGATCCGCAGAGATACCCGATCCCTTGACCGTCGCGAGAACCTCATTAGCGATTGATTGCAACCTGACTTTGTCCTCAAGGCGTTTTTCAATCGGGTCGACAAAATGACGGATCATTTGCCGATTCTGAGAATCATAGCGAAAGTAAAAGGCACCATTTTCACCAATTACAGCATCAACAGGCCATATGCGTGCAATGGCGTCACACCAACCGGCCGGTCGCCCGGTAATCGGGATAACTAAGATGCCATTTTTCTGGAGCATCTCCATCGACATATAAGTCGACGCAGGCAATTTACCATCGGTCGTGAGCGTATCATCGATGTCGGTAAGTACGCCTTTTATTGCGGCGAGTGTTTCCTTAGAACATGTCGAAAAAGGGATCATAATTTGCTAGTCAAATCGTAACCTCTAAAAATCTGTGAAATCATGCCAAATTCAAGTATTGGGTTCCAATTCGAGCCGAAACAATGGTCTCGAATCCGAGATGATCAGAAGCTAACGGTTTGACCTCAACTCCTCCAGTTTCTAAATCTTGCCTAATCTCGGGTCGAATTCCAAATAGTAAACTGGAAACTTCCCTACCACTTCGCAACACCAAAGCTTCTGGCGCACCGTTTTGTTACCTTACACAATTCAGTCGCTGACATGTTCTTTCTCGATCAAATCAAATCTTCGCTTCTTTTTTCGAAAATCTTTTGATTTTTTCGCAGTTACTACTTATGCGATTCATATAATTCGTTTACGAATCTGCGTGACAACCAATTCAACGGCAGCGACTACGACCAACATACTGATCAAGACCATACATACACGATCCCAGTAAAACAGTTCCAACGCTGTGCTCAAAGCCACACCAATACCGCCTGCGCCAACAAGACCTAAAACTGCAGACTCTCGAATGTTTATGTCCCATCGGAATAAAAGGATTGACCAGAACGTAGGCAGTACTTGAGGCCAATAGCCCATGTACATGATACTAAACTTAGACGCGCCTGTAGCTTGTAGAGCCTCAATCGTCGAGTGGTTTGCTTCCTCAAGCGCCTCACCAAAAAGCTTTCCAACAAACCCAATCGACCGAAAGGCAATGGCTAAAGATCCAGCCAAAGGACCTGGGCCGAACACCGCAACAAATAGCAATGCCCAAACCAAAGAATTTATGCTTCTCGAAGAAACAAGTAAAAATCGCGCAAGCCAATTCAGAGGCTTATATGGTGTAACGTTCTCGGCAACCATTACGCCAATCGGAATGGCTAGAACAACTGCCAAAATGGTTCCTACAGTTGCTATGTGAATTGTTTCCACCAAAGCGTCGTGGATTGTTTCTGGGTAATAACTGGCATCAGGAGGCCACATTCGATCTAGCATATCCACCATTTGAGCTGGCGCATCAAAAAGGAACTCTGGGATCACTTCGATGGTGCGAAGTGAAACTACGATAGCTGAGCAGATCACCACATAGAAAGCGTAGCGAAAAATTCGCTCCAGTGGTGTAAAACGAGTCCACTGTCTTTCTTCGAGGGAAGAACCGGGAATAATCATCGATATATTCTCCGCATAATATTATTTACACCCTCACCCGCCAGTATTACGGCAATAATTGAGATCAATATTGCTGATACAAAGTCATAGTCGAACCGCTGAAAAGCCGCAAATAAGGTGCCTCCAATACCACCGGCGCCAACTAATCCAACCATCGTTGAATTCCTCAAGTTGGAATCCAATTGATAAGAAATAAATCCAGTAAAGCGCCCCATAACCTGTGGAAATACACCAATGAGAATTACGTTTGGAAATGAAGCTCCCGTAGCGCGAACAGCCTCTATCTGCTTCAATGATATTTCCTCTATAGACTCGGCGAAGAGCTTAGCAATGAACCCAACAGAGGCAACTGTTAACGCCATTACTCCAGCCAGCGCACCAAAGCCGACAGCTTTAACAAAAAGGATTGCAACTATCACTGGATGAAAGGACCGGCACAGTACTATCACACCTCTGGCACACCAAGTTACCCATGGTGGCATCAGGTTACGAGCGGCGAGAAATCCCATAGGGAGTGATATCAGAACACCTAAAAATGTTGCTATCACTCCGATTTGGAGGCTCTCGAACAATCCCTCCATCAGCAATTCGTAACGAGTGAAATTAGGGGGAAACATCCGGCCCAAGAACTTAGAGCCATTATCTAAGCCAGAGATAAATCTATCGAAATCTAGATCGAATAAGCTGGTGATATAAGCCAAATATACCAATAGGGAAAGCCAGCCGACCAATGCATACCAATTTCTTTGAGGAGTATAAGTTCCTGAGGTGCTGAAGGTTCCCGTTCTCATGACATCCAACCCTGACCACCATAAATTGTTTTCAAGTGCTCCTCATTGAGCTCTGAAGGGCTGCCATCAAACACAATTTTACCATTCGCCATACCAAGCACTCGATCTGCAAAACGCTGAGCGAGAGAAACATCATGTATGTTGATCATTACAGGAATTTCTAGATTCTTCGCTTGATTAGTCATGAGTTCTAGAATCTCAACCGAGGTTCGGGGGTCCAATGACGAGGTAGGCTCATCGGCAAGTAGAAGTGCGGGTGATTGCATAAGAGCACGAGCTATCGACACTCTTTGTCTCTGACCTCCTGATAGAGCATCAGCTCGCTGGTTAGCGAAATCTGCCATACCGACCTGCTCGAGAATACTGAATGCTCTCTCAATGTCTCCTGCTGAAAATTTACGCATCCATGCGCGCCAAGCTGATACGTAGCCTAATCGCCCGCTTAGAACATTTTCCATAACGGAAAGACGTTCAACAAGGTTATATTCTTGAAACACCATCCCGATGTGTCTCCGCGCAAATCGGAGTTCTCTTCCATAGAGCTTAGCAAGATTCTTTCCTCTAAATAGGATATCGCCCTCAGTGGGATCAATAAGTCGGTTGATACAACGAATTAAAGTACTTTTACCGGTACCCGACGGGCCAATGATCGCTGTTATTCCATTTGCCTCTATGGAAACAGACACACTCTGGAGAACTGGAACTCCCCTAGTGTATTCTTTAGTCAAGTTCCGGATATCTAAAGAGTGATCGGTAACAGATTGTATTTCTGAACCTTGATATTTTGATGGTTCGGTCATGCTCGCTTCACCTAAAATTTACGGTTTACTAGTAACCTTTCGCGACTTTTGATCCTGCAAAAATAGAAATGAATCAGTGTTTCAAGCTGCACTCACTATTGTCTTTAACGCTGAACGAGAACTAGGAAGAAGCCGACGAATCCCTACGAGTCGCCGGATCAACCTGGGTAAACATCTTTGAAACTAACTATTTCTATTTCTTTGCAGCTTCTTTTTCAGCCATGGCTGTAAGACCTTTGCGGTCATATGAAGTGCCTGTGGCCTCAGCAATTGTGCGAATTACGCCCCAATCTGCCTTGTACGTAATTGGATAAAAACGATCAGCTCCTTTGAATGCTTTTTGCATTTCGGGAGGGAACCGATACGTGTGAAATGCACCTACAATTTTATGAACTAAATCCGGATGCAGATCGTGCGCATATGCAAACGATGATGTCGGAAACTTCGGACTGCGATAAAGAATTTCTAAGTCATTAGCGTTGACAATCCCTCGTCCGATCATTCGCTCGAGAACATCCGACGCGACGGGAGCAGCATCGTAGTCACCTGATACCACTCCAAGAATGGACTGGTCATGCTTCCCTGAAAAAGAAACTTCATAATCTTGATCCGGAACAATGCCCTGATCAGGTAGCAATGCTCGAGGTGCTAAATTGCCCGAGTTTGATGAAGGCGATGTATGCGCGACCTTTTTACCCTTCAAATCAGCAAGAGATTTTATTCCGCTATTTTTCCGCGTGATTACGACGAGGTTATAACCCTGAAATCCATCGGGGCCGCCTTTTACAGCAATCGGTACGGCGCCTGCAAGGTTGACAGCAAAGCCTGTAGGTCCGGTCGAAAAGCCAGCAATATGCAATCGACCCGAGCGCATAGCTTCAATCTCAGCTGAGTTAGACTGAACCGTGTAGTAAATAACTTTTTTCCCAGTCGCCTTGCTTAAATAAGCTTGAAAATCAGCAAAAGCATCCTTGTAAACCGCCGGATCTTCTACTGGAGTGTACGTAAATACTAATGTACTTGGATTTTTCCACTTAGATTCATCAACAGGAGAATCCGCAACTAAATCATTATCAACATCGCAATAATTTGTATCCAGTGACCCTCGCGAGCAATCAGCAGACGCAAAGTTGGCATGACTAGATATAAGAACACCACCCATGATGGTCGCGGCAGACAAAAACTTTCTAAAATTTATTGGCATAAAGCCTCCCAATCCGTTTGTTTATTATTTTCCGGTTTGCCTTTATTGACTAACTGAAAGAGTTACCCTATCCGTTAAGACACCTCATAATGTTGGTATGAACAAAAATGAAAGTCAAGCGAAAAATTATTTGTGTTTTTTTTCGGCTTCATGCTAGCTTGGATCCGATAACAACATTCGAATGAACATCAACGGAGTGTCTATGGAATTGTCCGATCGGCAAATTGATATCCTATCGCGCATCAATCGCGAAGGTCGAGTTGATGTCGATGATTTAGCGGGTGAATTTGCGGTCACAACCCAGACGATTCGTCGGGATTTGAATGAGTTATGCACCCGAGGGCTCGCCGCCCGAATCCACGGTGGGGCCATGCCAGTTGTATCGGTATCGAATGTTGATTACCAGCAACGTCGTCAATTGGCTTCGACAGAAAAGGAATCTATCGGGCGCGTTGCAGCACAACTGATCCCTGATCATTGTTCTGTGATTTTAAATATTGGAACGACGGTCGAGCAGGTGGCACGGGCGCTCTATGAACACACGGGCTTGGTGGTAATCACCAATAACATCAATGTGGTTTCGACCTTGACTGGATCTCGGCAAAAAGACCTGGTTCTCGTTGGCGGTACGGTTCGTCAAAGTGATGGAGCCATTGTCGGTGAAGATGCTGTTGAGTTTATCTCGCGCTACAAAGCTGATTTCGCCTGCATCGGGGCAAGCGCCTTGGATGAAGATGGCGCTGTCTTAGATTTTGATGCACGCGAAGTTTCAGTGGCTCGAGCCATTTTGAAAAATGCACGCACGAAGATTTTAGTGTCTGACAGTCTCAAATTTGAACGAACGGCTCCAGTCAGAATTTGTGACATCGGCGACATTGATTATTTCGTGACCGATAACGAACCGCCTGAATCCTTCCGTCGAGTCGCGGAATTGAGAGGCGCACGTATCGTGACTTTGAACGATGCGAAATTTTTGGAATCTGTAGATCTATGAATACCCAAACCGTTTACGACATCTTAGTCATCGGCGGAGGCATCAATGGGTGCGGGATTGCACGCGACGCAGCGGGCCGTGGCCTGTCCGTTCTCTTGTGCGAAAAAGATGATTTAGCTCAGGCGACCTCGTCGGCCTCAACCAAACTGTTTCATGGTGGACTTCGATACTTGGAATACTATGAGTTCCGATTAGTTCGAGAAGCCTTGATTGAGCGCGAAATCTTACTCAAAGCCATGCCACATATCTCTTGGCCGATGCGCTTTGTTCTTCCTCATCACAGCGGATTGAGACCCAGTTGGTTATTACGGCTAGGGCTCTTTTTGTACGATCATTTAGGTGGACGAAAAATCCTGCCGCCCACCGAAACACTAAATCTACGGACTCATGTTGCAGGGAAGCCGTTAAAAAATCTCTATGTCAAAGGCTTTGAATACTCCGATTGCTGGGTCGAGGACTCTCGACTCGTCGTCCTCAATGCACGGGATGCCGAGGCGCGTGGAGCCACTATCAAAACGCGCACTCGGGTTGAAGGGGCTCGTCGAACGGACGGACTATGGAGCATCGATCTCAAAGACACCTGGTCTCAAGAAATCTCTCAAGTCCAAGCAAAAGCAATCGTCAACTGTGGTGGACCGTGGGTCAGCGAAATTCTGCATGATCGGATTCACGAGCAATCAAAAGACGGCGTTCGACTGGTTCGCGGCAGTCATATCGTGACCAAAAAATTATTCGACCACGACAAGTCCTATATCTTCCAACAGTCTGACGGTCGGATTATCTTTGCGATCCCTTATGAAGACGACTTTACATTGATCGGAACCACCGATGTCGATCACATCGGCGACCCTAAAGATGCAATATGCACACTGGAAGAAACCGAATACTTAACACAGGCGGCGTCAGAATATTTCGAGAAACCTGTGACCCCAGCCGATGTCGTCTGGACCTTCTCCGGTGTTCGGCCCCTGTATGACGATAACGCCTCTTCAGCCACCGAAGCCACGCGTGATTACGTGCTCAAAATCCGAGACGACAAGGGGCACGCACCGTTGTTGAATGTGTTTGGGGGCAAAATCACCACCTATCGCAAACTCGCCGAAGCTGCCATCGCGGAAATCAAAGGATATTTCCCAACACTCGGTAAATCCTGGACTGCGAGCCAATCGTTGCCCGGTGGAGACTTTCCAGTCGACGGTGCCGCACGCCTGGCATTAGATTTGGGAGTTGCCTACCCTTTTGCATCCGATCGACTTCTGGTCCGACTGGTAAAAGCGTATGGAAAGGATGCCTACCAAGTCTTGGGCGATACGAAATCCGAAGATGACCTTGGTCACTTATTCGGATGGGATCTCTACCAACGTGAAGTGCAGTGGCTGATGGATCATGAATACGCCTGCACCGCCGATGATATTATCTGGCGGCGGTCAAAGCTGGGCCTCAGACTGACGCAAGAAGAAGTCGCGAGCCTTGAGCACTGGATGCAGACCGAGGGCCAGAATCAGCGCGCCTTAGCCAGCTAGTGACAGTGAAGCAGCATGCCGAGCACGCGCTTGGATCTCTGCATAATCGCCGGCCAGCAACAGATGTCCACGGACTTTGCAAGTTAAAAAGCCACGTTAAACGTGGCTCTCGCAATGTGTTTGCCTTAACGAGCAACAGATTTCAATCGTCACTCACTTCGTTACAGGCTTCCTAAAACCCTGCCCTTCCAACAAAATATCAAGCTCTCCGTTGGCAACACCCGCTTTGAATTGCTCGAGGGTGGTAACAACTGCCTCAGCCTTTTCCAATGCGATCCCAGCCTTGCCTTTGGCAAACTCCAACGGCTTGCTGCCATAGCGTATCGTCAACACAACCGTGCCATCCAAGTTCTCATGCCACCACCGCTTCACGCGTTTTGGCACAGTGACTTTTTGATCTGAACCATATTCGTCTTTGATCCATTTGGTCTTCACTGGCTGGAACTGGGGATCACTGGCCAGTTGGATTTGCTCTTCAATCTTTGCGATCAGTTTCTTGCGACGTAGGATCTTTGGATCACGGGCAGATTCACGCTCATAGGCAACCAAGTTCATTGATGTAAGTAAAGTCATAGCAACCTCCTTTTGTTGTGCTATGACTCGAGCATGTTTTCAGAGACACCAAGATGTCATCCGAAAATGGCAATCAAAGACTCTGTTGCAACACACTGTTCAGCGACTGGTTCTCAATGGAAAGTAACCCTTCCCCACGTTTTCTATGTACTGCTCAACAATGCGTAAATGGCGCTGTGCGGCAAGCTGCTTACGTCTGCGGATAACTCGGTGGTATTTGTCATAGCCTTCTGTGCCCTCTTTGACAAACCGTTCAGTCATCCCGTCAACGAGGCGGTTAATCGGTACATTCGCGATGTCGGCAACCTGCAAACATCAAAGTCACTCAAATTAACCCCTGCATAAAAGAAGCCGTCCACACATGACAGTGCCCGTCTTGAGCGTGTTCCAAGTTATTGACCTTAAATGTAGAAGTGTACAGCACGCATTAGACCGTAACCACTTTACCCCAAAGGGATTGTGATGGGCCAAAACCGCGCCGAGCAGCTTCGAGCTTTTCAACTTTTGTATGGTCGACCATTAGGTTTGATTTTGGCCCAAAAACATCGATATATCGGCTTAGGACATCTTGGTCGTCGGCCTCAAACATCAGTTGCTCCGTAGAAAAGTTTGATGCAATCCGGTCGATCACGTCCCAACGGTAGGCCTGGCCATTTCGGTTTTCAGTAAGACCTTCACTTTCCACTAAGATCATCTTAGCACCGGCTTGCAAAGCTAGCTTTGCCTGCTGAATTCGGCGCTCAATGAAAAGGTTTCCATCTTCCGACTGGGAGTGTGCAAATTCGACCCCAACCTCGATAATGACATCAATATTACGCTGCTTGGCAGCTAATATCACTTTTTCTAAGTCTCCATCATCAATAGCGCGGGCAATACATGAAATTTCAACATAGTCGATGCCACGTGCCAATAATTCATCAAGAAAGCCGCAAGTAACCCCCCAGCCGCCACTTAGTGCGACGTCCATGGGGGGGTTTCCAACTGCCACTTTAATGGAGTTAGAATGGCAAATTTTGATCGCTTTAGAAATACTTTCCGGTGAGGAAAAGGTCACCTGATGACCCGAAAGCTTTAGGATATCTATATGCTCTGCATAGCAACCGATGAAATCATTTAGATACCCCCCCAGAACGGCTGGTCCACGGACGTAGTTAATCCCACGTTGACGCGGTTTAGCTTCACGAGCGGCCCATGGTGCACCTGACAACAATGGTCTTGATTTTTCCGTCATTTTTTTCCTTAATGAATTTTTATTGAGTTTCCAACCTGATTAGTGACCTGATAACCACCAAGGTAAATTAACGAAATTGACGATCCATCCCGCCGGATATTGTAGCGTCAAAAGATTTGATAAAAGCCACATCAACCCAACCAACGTAAATCCTAGCAAGGAAGCAATCACAAAGCGTGTCGGTTCACGATGTACTATAAAACATATTACGAAGAGTACTGTAGCAATCGGAAACCCAAAAATAACGATTAACATCATAAAGATCACTAAATTGCTAAATTCGAGAAGCTGTGGCCATAATGCGCCATCTTGCGAAAATACATCCCGCATCAAAACTTTGTCCGGAAGTGGCGTCCCAATGCGTGTTGATTGCAGGCTTCTGAGTTGCGACCAAAGTATGAAAATTAAAAAGATGATTAATACAGCTGACAAGACCATTGGATAAAGGCTAGCGCGCGCGTCGAGGCCTAAAACACCTATGGCCATAGCTATTGGAAAGACCATAAAGCTAGCCGTTACTATTATATGCGCCTGCTGTTGAGACTTGTCTGTAGACTGTAGTTCATTCTGGATTTTCTGACGCAATAAAAACCAGACCGTGACCACTGCGACAATAATCAGGATTAGTGAACCGGTACGCGTCAAAAAACTAAAGCCATAAACTGCTGATGTTTGATAGCTTAGAAGCTCAATTTTTGACGACAAGAAGAAGCCAATAAGAAGGGCCGGACGTGACCAGCCAAAGGTCTTTAATATGACACCCAAAAGCCCAAAGAAAAGTAACCCTACAAAATCGTTCCAGTCCCGATTTATCTGATAAGTTGCAAAAAAAATTAATGCAATCAGAACTGGCGCTAAAAGGTAATAGGGCGTCGTAGTGATCCGTGACATCGGGCGCGCTAAAAAGATACAGATTCCGGCACCTAAGACGTTCGCTAATGCCAGAGACCAAATGATCAGATAGGTCATGTCCAATTGAGTTGTAACCATCTCGATGCCCGGCTCGATCCCGATCAATAGAAACCCACCAAGCAATAGAACCTTATTTCCAGACCCAGGAATGCCGAACAAGATTGTTGGGATCAACGCGCCGCCTTCTTTGGCATTATTTGCCGATTCTGGTGCAATCACGCCTCGAATGTCACCCTTGCCAAGGTTTTCAGGATTTTTTGCTGTTTGGCGCATATGGCTGTATGCAATCCAGTCGACCACCGTGCCGCCCAAACCGGGCAAGGCACCGACGATCACGCCAATAGTTGAGCACCGCAGCACTAAAAACCAATTAGACGCAACATCTCGCATCCCTTGGCTCCAACCGCCTTTTAGACCGTCTTTACCTGCGATAGTGCTGCGTGATTGCAACAGACCTACTATCTCAGGAATGGCAAAGAGGCCCATACCGACAATGATAAGTGGTACACCGTCGACCAAGTAAAGCGATCCAAAGGTTAACCTGGGATCGCCCGTAATTTCGGCCAAACCTATAGCACCCAGAACGAGACCTATGGTGCAACTGGCGAGGCCCTTCACTAGGTTTGCACCAGTCAGAGCTCCTATCATGATCAGGGCCAGAATAATGAGAAGGAATTGTTCGCCAAATCCGACAGCTAAAATGATCGGCTTTGCAAAAACTATCGAAATCGAAAGAATAAACGCACCCCAAAGTCCGCCAATAAGCGATGAGGTAAATGCTGCACTGAGTGCTCTAGCGGCAAAGCCTTGTTTGGCCAAAGGAAATCCGTCTAGTACCGTCGCTTGTGAGCCAGCCGTTCCAGGAATTCCAATCAGCACAGCCGGAAAGGTGTCAGATGTCGTAGTCGGCGCCAGTACTCCAATCATCAGTGCCAGAGCCATACTTGGTTCAAAGCTGGAGACGAAAGGCAAGAGAATCGCAAGTCCAGTCGTTCCACCAAGGCCGGGAAGAATACCAACCGAAAGACCCAACAATACACC
>ERZ887849.3664-NODE-3664-length-11361-cov-5.123209_pt1 | contig 11361 bp, 7 predicted proteins | sample MGYA00521267_ERZ887849 | MGnify/ENA primary metagenome ERZ887849 (study PRJEB32303, sample SAMEA104408601) | aquatic metagenome | biome: Brackish water; feature: Pelagic; material: water | place: Baltic Sea | collected 2014-06-06T16:11:00 | depth 2,863 m ... | reverse complement strand
GGGATACACATCACATCGCCCCGTTGCCTGGCCGATCCGCCATACCTGCTCCACCACACCGGCTGTATCTGCTACCGGGGCGGTGTTAGCCATTGCGTGAACGGCGGTAAATCCGCCAAGAGCCGCAGCCGCACAACCCGTGGCGATTGTCTCTGCGTCTTCACGACCGGGCTCGCGAAGGTGTGTATGGAGGTCAACCAATCCCGGCAGCAGGATCTGGCCGGCGACATTTGGTCGCACGGTGTGAGGGTCACCAACGAGTGAGCCGGCAGCACCGACCTGTCGGATCCGGCCATCGCTAATCCAAACGTCGCATGCCTGCTCATTGAGCGGCCGAACACCGCTGAGTAGGACATCAGCCTTGGGCATCTGGTTCTCCTCCGATGAAATTGTCGACCTCGGCATTGCCGATCGCGCCCACCTGTGCTCGTGCTCCGAAAACTTCATAGAGCACGGCCATGCGAACGCTGACGCCGTTGGTGACCTGATCGACCACGACCGAGCGAGGACCGTCGGCCACATCAGCACTGATTTCCATGCCGCGGTTCATCGGACCGGGGTGCAACACAATGCCGTGATCGGCGAGTCGCTGGGCTCGAGCCGCGGTGAGGCCGAAGGATCTGGAGTATTCATGCGCGGATGGGAAGTATGCAGCGTTCATTCGTTCGGCCTGCACCCGCAACATCATCACGGCGTCAGCGCCGGTGAGGGCCTCATCTAGGTCGTAGGTGTATTGGCATGGCCAGGATTCGACGCCTTTAGGCATCAACGTCGGCGGTGCAACGAGGGTCACCTCAGCGCCCAATGTGCCCAGCAAAATCACATTCGAGCGCGCCACCCTGCTGTGCAACACATCACCGACGATGACCACCCGGAGGCCATCAAGATTTCCTGCGCCGGCACATAACCTGTCGCGAATGGTGTAGGCGTCCAACAGCGCCTGAGTGGGGTGCTCATGCGTGCCGTCTCCGGCATTAATCACACCGGCTTGTGTCCAGCCAGAATGGGCTAACCGGTGCGCAGCACCGGATGCGCCATGGCGAACAACCACCACCTCAGCGCCCATCGCCTCCAAGGTCAGCGCGGTGTCTTTGAGACTTTCCCCTTTGGAAACACTCGATCCCTTGGCCGTGAAGGTGATCACATCAGCTGACAGTCTTTTTGCCGCCGCCTCAAAAGACAGTCGAGTTCTGGTGGAGTCTTCAAAAAACAGGTTGGCAATCGTGCGCCCACGAAGTGTGGGTAACTTCTTCACCGATCGGTGCTGCAGGGTAGCTAATTGGGCGGCGGTGTTCAATATCGAATCTGCCCGGTCGCGGTCGAGGTCTGCTGCGCTCAGTAGGTGCCTCATGCCTGGTATCCGTCGGAGGCCACGGAGGCGGCTCGATCATCTCTTCCCAGCAGCACTTCATCGTGTCCGTCGATTTCGCTCACCCTTACCATCACTGATTCGGCCGAGGCGGTGGGCAGGTTTTTGCCAACGTAGTCCGCCCGGATAGGCAACTCACGATGGCCTCGGTCGATAAGTACTGCCAACTGCACCGAGCGGGGCCGACCGATGTCGTTGAGAGCATCAAGGGCCGCGCGAACGGTGCGACCACTAAACAACACATCGTCCACTAACACCACGAGTTGATCGTCGATACCCACATCGGGAACCTGGGTGACGCCGACCGGGCGGGCACCACGAATGGACACATCATCGCGATACATCGTGACGTCTAGGGCACCCAGCGGGATGGAGTGGCCGGCGATGTCTTCGATGCGCGACGCGATGCGCTGCGCCAGCGGCACTCCGCGCGATTGGATACCGAGAATGACAAGATCGTCGACGCCACGAGAACGTTCAATGATTTCATGGGCAATGCGGCTGAGGACGCGACTCATATCGTCAGCGTCAAACACGCGGGCAGGTGACGTCACCGTCGACCTCCTTCCCCGCCTCTCTGGACGGGTCGTTAAAGGATGTCGTATCAAACGTCACCTTAGCGGACGCTTGCGTGAGCGTTACTGCGAGGCACCCTAGACTCCCGCACCTTCTCCGCCCCGGCCCATGCGATGAACGCGCATACCGTTGGTAGTTCCGGGTGTGCCAGGCGGGACTCCGGCTACGATGACCACGGTCTCACCGGCATTCGCCCGGCCGATGTCCAACAGTGCCTTGTCTACCTGTTGCACCATGTCGTCGGTATGGGCCACCGATGGCACCAGAAAAGTTTCCACTCCCCAGGTCAGCGCGAGTTGACTGCGCACCCGCGGATCAGGAGTGAATGCCAAAAGTGGTGTTGGTGACCTCCACCGCGCGATGAGCCGGGCGGACATGCCGGTCTCGGTGAAGGCAATCAAATTACTGGCTTTAACTGCGTTGGCTACATCCACAGCCGCGTGACTCATTGCCTTGGCGGTTGAGCCGCTGGAATCGTCAACCGGATCCGTCACCCGGTTCAGTGCCTGCGATTCCACATGTTCGATGATGCGGCTCATCGTTGCGATCACATGATCTGGATGGACACCCACACTGGTTTCACCGGAAAGCATGAGCGCATCTGCACCGTCCAGAACCGCGTTGGCCACATCGCTCACTTCCGCACGAGTCGGACGTGTGGCCGTGACCATCGAGTCGAGCATTTGAGTGGCCACGATGACAGGTTTAGAAGCATTGCGGCACATATTGATGGCGCGTTTTTGTACCAACGGTACGGCCTCAAGCGGCAATTCGACGCCAAGGTCTCCGCGAGCGACCATGATGCCGTTAAAGGCCGCCACGATCTCGGCTAGGTTGTCCACCGCCTGGGGTTTTTCAATCTTGGCTAGGACTGGAACTCGGATGCCTTCTTCATCCATGACCTGGTGAACCTGCTTCACGTCATCGGCCGTTCGTACGAAAGACAGGGCGATCAAGTCTGCGCCGATCCGCAACCCCCAACGCAGATCGTCAACGTCCTTCTCCGACATCGCCGGAACACTCACGGGCACACCGGGCAGGTTGATGCCCTTGTGATCAGAAACGCGCCCGCCTTCGGTCACCGTCGTGATGACATCGGTGTCCGTCACCTGATTAACCAATAGCGACACACGCCCGTCATCAATCAAGATGGTGTCTCCTGGCCCAACGTCGCCGGCCAAACCCCCGTATGTGGTCGACACGCGCTGCCCATCACCAGAAATATCGTCGGTGGTGATGGTGAAAGTCTCACCCACAGTCAGCAGTGCCGAACCATCAGCAAACATGCCCAGGCGAATCTTAGGGCCCTGCAGATCAACCAGAATTCCTACGCCGCGACCAACCGCATCGCTGGCTGTTCGGACGTGTTCGTAGATCGCCTGATGATCTTTATATGTTCCGTGTGACAGGTTCAGTCGTGCAACGTCAAGCCCGGCCACAACAAGACCCAGCACCTGGTCATAGGTAGCGCACGCCGGACCCAGAGTGGCCACGATCTTTGCGCGACGAGCCATAACTGCCTACCTCTTAATTTCTCGTTGCTAAACGGTGAGTGGTCGAGCCGATGCCGGAATTGGACTCGGTAGGTTCGTCGACCCGCTGAGGAATTCATCGACGGATGCAGCCGCGGCACGTCCCTCTGCGATGGCCCACACGATGAGCGACTGGCCACGTCCGGCATCGCCGGCAACAAACACACCCGACTGTTCGGTGACGTAGTTGTCGGCTCGCACAACTTCACCGCGTCCGGTCATGGGCAATTCGAACTGCTCAAGGAGTGGACCATGCTCGGGTCCGGTGAATCCCATCGCCAAAAAGACGTAATCCGCGGGGATGTCGCGTGACGTAGCGCTAGCCGGCACGGGCTTTCCATCCTGCCACTGCACGTCGGTGAGCCGCAGGGCCCGGACATGACCGGCGTCGTCACCGACGAAGGCTTCAGTGGACACCGCGAAGACACGATCGCCGCCCTCTTCGTGCGCGCTGGACACCCGGTAGGTCATCGGGTACGTCGGCCACGGCTGAGCGTCTGGCCGATCCGCCGTTGGCATGGGCATGATTTCCAGTTGAGTGACCGACGCGGCCCCCTGACGGTGGGCGGTACCTAGACAGTCAGCGCCGGTGTCTCCACCGCCGATGATGACCACGTGTGCACCGGCCACATCAATGGGAGCCATGTCAATGTCGCCCTCCTGCACCCGATTTGCACCGGGCAGATATTCCATGGCCTGATAAACACCCTCTAGCTCGCGACCGGGAACGTCGAGATCGCGCCAGGCGGTGGCCCCTACGGCGAGGACGATCGCATCGTGGCGATGTCGCAATGCCGCCACCGTCATGTCGACGCCGATTTCAACGCCGGTTCGAAAGCGCACTCCCTCGGCCATCATCTGCTCGACGCGTCGATCAAGGTGCCGCTTCTCCATCTTGAATTCAGGGATTCCGTACCGCAATAGCCCACCGATACGGTCAGCCCGTTCGTACACAACCACGGTGTGGCCGGCTCGGGCAAGTTGCTGAGCAGCTGCTAAACCAGCCGGACCAGAGCCGATTACGGCCACTGTCTTCCCCGACAAACGTTCCGGCGGTTGCGCCGTGACCCATCCCTCGTCCCACGCTCGATCAATGATGGATACTTCAACCTGCTTGATGGTGACCGCGTCAGCATTGATGCCGAGCACGCACGCTGTCTCACATGGTGCGGGACACAACCGTCCGGTGAACTCAGGAAAATTATTGGTTGCATGGAGTCGCTCCATCGCCCCATGCCAGTCATCGCGCCACACGAGGTCGTTCCACTCAGGAATGAGGTTGCCCAGCGGACATCCATTGTGGCAGAACGGAATACCACAATCCATGCAACGTCCCGCCTGAGTTTGCAAGCGACTCGGAGACATGGGCTCATAGACCTCGTGCCAATCTTGAATTCTGATATCGACCGGACGGCGCTCAGGGAGCTGCCGATCTGCCTTCAAAAAACCACGCGGGTCAACCACGGGATGCCTCCATTACCACCTCGGCCGGATCAAGGCCCTCATCTTCGGCCCTCTTCAGAGCGGCAAGGGCCCGTTTGTAGTCGCGCGGCATCACCTTGCTGAAGCGCACACTACTGCGTGCCCAATCAACCAAAAGATCCTCGGCAATGGCGGATCCGGTCTCCTCTCGGTGCCGACGTAGTAGATATTCGACCTCCTCAGTTGATACCGAATCCATGCCCTCTACATCCACCATGTCTGGATTAATGCGATGCAGGTCGGCATCGAGGAGGTAGGCGACCCCGCCAGACATACCAGCAGCGAAATTTCGACCTATCGCGCCAAGAATCACCACCCGACCACCGGTCATGTACTCGCAACCGTGATCGCCAATACCTTCAACAACAGCGTCAATGCCAGAGTTGCGCACGCAGAACCGTTCGCCAACCTGACCTCGCAAATACAACTCGCCAGACGTGGCGCCATACGCGATGACGTTGCCGGCGATGATGCTGGACTCGGCGACAAAACCTGAATCGCGGTGTGGTCGCACAACGATGCGGCCACCGGAGAGCCCCTTCCCCACGTAATCGTTCGCGTCACCTTCAAGTCGCAAGGTGATGCCAGCCGGCACGAAGGCACCAAACGACTGACCCGCTGAGCCTTGGAAGGTGATGTCGATAGTTCCATCGGGCAGTCCGCGGGCGCCGTGTGCTCGGGTCACCTCCGCACCCAGCATCGTGCCCACCGTGCGGTTCACATTGCGTACCGCCAAGGCTGCCCGAACCGGCTCCCCTCGTTCGATCGCTGCAGCACACAGTGCAATGAGTTCATTGTCTAGAGCAGCTTCAAGGCCGTGGTCTTGGGTGGTCATTTGACGGCGAGGCGTATCGTGAGCAATCTCGGGCACATAAAGAATGGGACTGAGATCCAAACCTGCTGTCTTCCAATGCTTGGTGGCGGGGTTGATGTCGATAAATTCCGCATGGCCGATGGCCTCATCAAGGGTTCTAAAACCGAGTTCGGCAAGGTACTCGCGAACCTGCTCGGCGATAAACTCAAAGAAATTAACCACGAAATCAGCCTGTCCATCGAACCTGGCCCGCAGCACCGGGTTCTGTGTCGCCACTCCGACCGGACATGTGTCGAGATGGCAGACACGCATCATGATGCACCCCATCACGACCAAAGGTGCGGTGGAGAAACCGAATTCCTCAGCGCCGAGAAGAGCAGCGATAACTACATCGCGCCCCGTCTTCAGTTGCCCATCCACTTGAACCACGATGCGGTCGCGCAGGTCATTCAGCAGCAACGTCTGTTGGGTTTCGGCAAGCCCCAATTCCCATGGGCCGCCCGCATGCTTGAGCGAGGTCAACGGCGAGGCACCCGTGCCACCGTCGTGTCCAGAGACAAGAACCACATCTGCATGGGCCTTGGATACCCCCGCGGCTACCGTTCCGACACCGACCTCAGAGACGAGTTTTACGTGGACTCGTGCCAATGGATTGGCGTTCTTTAGGTCGTGAATCAACTGCGCCAGATCTTCGATGGAATAGATGTCGTGATGCGGCGGTGGTGAAATAAGGCCGACACCAGGAGTGGAGTGACGAGTTTTGGCGATCCACGGGTAAACCTTGTGGGCGGGCAGTTGACCGCCCTCTCCTGGCTTCGCGCCCTGGGCCATCTTGATCTGGATATCGTCGCTGTTCACCAGGTATTCGCTGGTCACACCGAATCGACCCGATGCCACCTGCTTGATGGCGCTGCGTTTCGAGTCACCGTTCGCCAGCGGCAGCAGGCGTTCTGAATCTTCGCCACCCTCGCCGGTATTGGATTTTCCGCCAAGTCGATTCATCGCAATCGCGAGGGTCTCGTGCGCTTCGGCCGAAATAGATCCGTAGGACATTGCACCCGTCGCGAAACGCTTGACGATGTCAGAAACTGGTTCGACTTCATCTAAGGGAACCGCGGGTCGCAAACCATGTTTCAGTTCAAAGAGTCCACGCAGGGTCATTAATGCCCGGCTTTGATCGTCAACGGCATCGGTGTACTCACGAAAAATGTCGTAGCGCTTCGTGCGCGTGGCATGTTGAAGTCGGAACACCGTTTCGGGGTTGAACAAATGCGGCTCACCCTCGCGACGCCACTGATATTCCCCGCCCACGGCAAGTCGCCGGTGCGCAGGGGAGATTCCTGAGGCTGGGTATGCTGAGCGATGGCGTGCCGTGACCTCTTCGGCAATAACGTCTAAGTCAATGCCGCCCAGTCGAGATGTGGTGCCGGTGAAATAGCGCTCAACCAACTCGTGCGAAAGCCCTACCGCCTCGAAAATCTGAGCGCCGCAGTAAGAACCAACGGTCGACACGCCCATTTTCGACATGACCTTCAACAGACCCTTGCCCAGGGCCTTAACCAGGTTGCGTACCGCTTTTTCTGGCGTGACATCTGTGATGACACCGCGCGCCACCAAGTCTTCGACCGACTCCATAGCGAGGTACGGGTTGATGGCAGCGGCGCCGAAGCCCACAAGAAGTGCCACGTGATGTACTTCGCGTACATCTCCCGCCTCAATGACAAGGCCCACCTGTGTGCGTGTCTTATTGCGTACGAGGTGGTGATGCACGGCAGAACACAGCAAAAGCGATGGAATGGGCGCCCGGTCTGCATCGCTGTCCCGATCGGACAGGACGATGAAACGCGTACCCAACTCAATGAGCGCATCCACCTCGGAACAGATCACATCAATGCGGTCATGGAGGCCTTGCCCACCATTGTCAACGTTGTACAGTGCCGAGACCTTAGCTGCTGAGAATCCAGGCAGATCACCATCGGCGTTTATATGCAAGATCTTGGCAAGTTCATCGTTGTCGATCACGGGAAACGGAACAACAACCTGTCGACAATGCGCCGGGGTCGACGAAAGCAGATTGCCCTCGGGGCCGATTGTTGTGGACAGCGAGGTGACGATTTCCTCGCGAATTGCATCCAGCGGCGGGTTGGTCACCTGGGCAAAAAGTTGTTGGAAGTAATCAAAAATTAGTCGCGGCCGCTGCGAAAGCGCCGCAATAGGCGTATCCGTTCCCATGGAACCGATCGCTTCCGCCCCACTCAACGCCATGGGGGTGAGCAGGATCCGAAGTTCTTCTTCGGTGTATCCGAAGGACTGTTGGCGACGCAGAACGGACTCGTGGGTGTGGACAATGTGCTCGCGATCTGGCAGTTCATCTAGGTGAATCAAGCCGGCATGTAAATAGTCCAGATAGGGCTGAGCCTCGGCAAGGTCACTTTTGATTTCGTCGTCTTCAATGATGCGACCAGCCACCGTGTCGACGAGAAACATGCGTCCTGGCTGCAGCCGGCCTTTACGAATGACAGTCGACTGCTCGATATCAAGTACGCCGGCTTCGGATCCGAGCACCACGAGGCCATCTTCGGTGACCCAAAATCGCCCCGGACGCAGTCCATTGCGATCCAGGACAGCACCAATCAAGGATCCGTCGGTGAAACATACGGCTGCTGGACCGTCCCATGGCTCCATGAAGGTGGAGTGGAATTCGTAAAAGGCTCGGCGTGCCTCGTCCATTTCAGCGTGGTTTTCCCACGCTTCCGGGATCATCATCAACATCGCATGCGGCAAACTGCGTCCGCCAAGGTGCAGTAGCTCTAAACATTCATCGAAGGAAGCTGAGTCACTGGCGCCCGGTGTGCAGACGGGGAACAACCGGGTCAAATCACCTGGAATGAGATCGCTTTCCAGCAGTGCCTCACGTGCGCGCATCCAGTTGCGATTGCCCTTGACCGTATTGATTTCTCCGTTATGCGCGATAAGCCGATAGGGGTGCGCCAGCGGCCAGGACGGAAAGGTGTTGGTCGAAAAACGCGAATGAACCAGACCCAGGGTTGACACCATGGTCGGATCGGCCAAGTCGGGAAAGAAGTCGCCCAGTTGAGTGGTGGTGAGCATGCCCTTGTACACCAGCGTGCGAGCCGATAGCGATGGGAAGTAGACCTCGCTGGCGTGCTCGGCGCGCTTGCGCAGCGCGAAGGTCATTCGGTCGAGGTCGATACCCGCCACTGAACGGTCGACCGCGGCCACAATGAGATGAACGAAACGCGGCATCACGCTTCGTGCCGTGGCACCGAGGGAAGATGCATCGGTGGGCACATCGCGCCAACCGAGTACCTCTAGGCCTTCCTCCGCGGCAATGTCACTGATCAGGGCCTTGGTCGCCGCTTCGCCTAGGTCGTCATTGGGCAGGAATGCAAGGCCGGCGGCATAGTGTCCTGCCGGTGGGAGTTGGACACCTGCGACGTGGCGAAAGAATGCATCGGGGAACTGAATCATGATGCCGGCGCCATCGCCGGAGTCAGGCTCGGCTCCCGATGCACCACGGTGGTCGAGATTACGCAGCGCGGTGAGCGCCTTGCTGACAATGTCGTGGCTGGGAACTCCGGTGAGGGTGGCGACCATGGCCACGCCACAGGCATCGTGCTCCTGTTGCGGGGAGTACAAGCCCTGAGCGTTCGGCACGGCCGAAAACGGCATCTGTTGGTTTCGAGTTGGCATTGCGTCCACGCTAGTAAGCCCTTTCCACGTCCGACAAGGCAGCACCGCAAAATTATGCGGCGAGAGCGGACGGGACATCGTTGGCCCGTTCAAGACGCAACGGTATCAGAGTCCTGCTCGCTCACAATTTCTTCTCGCCCCGGCTTCGTGCGCAACGACCAGAGGAAATAGGCGAGCGCACCTAGGCCGACAATTCCGGCGGTCCAAATATTCAAGCGCAGTCCCAGGATCGTGTTCGCGGCGTCGATGCGCAAGGCTTCGATCCAGAGTCGACCAAGGCAGTACAGGGCGACGTAGAGAGCGAATACCCGCCCGTGTCCCATCTGATATCTGCGATCAGCCCATACCAAAACCACGACCACACCGATGAGCCACAGGGATTCATAGAGGAATGTCGGTTGGAAGGTGTCAAATTCGGCGTAGCCGGTCGGTCGGTTGGCCACGTCAATCTCTAACCCCCACGGCAATGTGGTGGGCGAGCCGAAGAGTTCTTGATTGAAGTAGTTCCCCCATCGCCCGATGGCTTGGGCCAGGGCAATCGCTGGTGCAATGGCGTCTGCGACGGGCGGCAGGGCCACGCCGGCTCGGCGGGCTCCGATCCAGGCACCCAGGGCCCCCACTGCCACCGCACCCCAGATTCCAAGGCCGCCATCCCAGACGCGCAACGCCGCTACGAATCCACGACCATCCGGCCCGAAATACAACTGCCAGTCGCTGAGCACGTGGTAGAGGCGGCCACCGACAATGCCAAACGGGACCGCCCACAGGGCGATATCAGCGATCGTGCCCGGCCGCCCACCGCGAGCGACATAACGGCGACCGCCCCACCACACCGCCACCACGATTCCGGCAACGATGAACAATGCATAGGCACGAATGGGAATCGGACCCAGCGACCAAGACCCTTGCGCCGGACTAGGAATACTTGCGAGCAGGCCCGCTGGGTTCACCAGCCAAGCCTCAGTTGCCGCTGGCAGCATCTACCAGGCTTTGCAGTTCGGCCTGATCAGCCAATTGCGCGCCGGTGAGCTCTTGACCATTGAGGTAGCCGGTGGGGGTGCCGCGAACTTCGTCCTGGTAAAACACATCGGTGGAGTTAACTGCCCAACCGAGGTACGTACCGTCATTGACGCACTGGCTAAACGTGTCAAAATCCGGGCCACCGATGCCGGCCTGCTGACCAAAATCAATCAACTCATCGGTGGTGAAACCCGCCCCCTCGGCGGGCTGATTCAAGAAAACAATGCTGGAGTATTCAGCCGTCCTACCCTGATCAACCGCGCAGCCCCAGGCCCCGATCGCTTCAGCGGAGGAAGTGTTCCCCAGGTTTCGATCCAAGAATGCGGTGGGACGAAGCAGTAACTGTACCTGGCCGGTATTGGCCAACTCCTTGATTCCTGATCCGTTAATCAACTCCAATTGCGCGCACGCGGGACACTGGAAGTCCTCCCACAACTGCAAAACCGGAGCCGTATCAGCGCCTTCACCGTAGGGCAGTGCATATGGGTATTCCGATTCAGGGCCCAAAACTCCGGTGGGTAGCGCCGCGGCCGGATTTACGTCGGGCAGGTCACGGCCACCGCTACCGCCGCCACCGTCGGTTGCTCGGGCGAACACCGCGATGCCGATGATGGCCACAACAACGATGAGGACTCCCACGGCGCCGGCGATACGGATAGTGCGCTCACGTCGCTTCTCTGCCGCCTGCGCTGAGGCGCCCGCTGCCGCAGCCTTGTCGCGCGTGGTTTTGGCTTCGCTAGAAGACCCGCCCTTTTTCGCCATAATCATTGGTCCTTCGGTGTGTGATGGGTGCAAGTGTGTTGCTGTGGCGTGGTAACTAAACTCTAAATTAGTGCGTCCTCGTTGATCTTGCG
>ERZ887849.3661-NODE-3661-length-11364-cov-5.114776_pt1 | contig 11364 bp, 8 predicted proteins | sample MGYA00521267_ERZ887849 | MGnify/ENA primary metagenome ERZ887849 (study PRJEB32303, sample SAMEA104408601) | aquatic metagenome | biome: Brackish water; feature: Pelagic; material: water | place: Baltic Sea | collected 2014-06-06T16:11:00 | depth 2,863 m ... | reverse complement strand
CACTTGAGCAGGGGGCTGGTCTTGCGCAGCTCCAGTCCTCGGACCGCCGCCAGGGGGTGCTCCCCTTCGGCGAGAGAGCGCAGCACACCGTGTTCCACGTCCAGCTCCACCAGGGACGCCGCGCTCCGGGGGCCGGCCCGCACAACATGCACGCCGCCGACCGCCACACACAAGAAGCTGAGCGCCCCACTCCCGGCGCCGACCACCATCGTCAGCACCCCGGGCTCCTCGCCCTGAAGCACCTCCAGCAAGGCGAACAGACCGGTCAACAACACCAGCAAGGCCGGCACCAGCAGCGCCAGCACCGCCCCGCGCTTGATCCAGAACGCTGCCGGGGTCTGGATGCGCAGCACCGGTCCGTCTTCGACCACTGCCGTCTTGATGCTGAATGACACAGACCCTCCGTCGGGGGACACCCCGGCTGCCCGCAGCGTCAATGAAGGCGCGCGCGTCGGCTTGGTTACCGCGCGGCCCACAATACCCAAGCCGGAGGCCCACGGTGCTCAGCGCTGGGGGAGCCGCCCGCTCTTCAGCCGAGCAGCGGTCTGTCGAGCAGCCGTCAGCCCAGCAATGTCGGAATCATCGATGCGTGGAGCTGGTTGGCTTGGGCCCGTGCGGCGAGGGCGGCTTGTTGCACGATCTGTTGGGCGACCAGCTGGGATGTCAGGTCGGCCATGTCGGCGTCTCGAATGCGGGACTCGGCCCCGCTGAGCGCCACGGTTGTGGCCTCGTTGTGCCGGAGGGCTTCGTCGAGTCGGTTCCACGCCGCACCCAGCTTGGCTTGCCGGGACCCCACCACCGCCAGCGCGTCGTCGAGGGCGTCGAGGGCTGCCCGGGCCTCGGCGGACGTGGAGATGGACACGGTGTCCAGGCCGATGCCGGCGATGCTCGCGTCGGTGGGCACCCCGATGCCGATGAGGTCGTGCTCGGTGTCGTGAATGCCGGCCTGCACCTCAAACTCGCTGGTGCGTCCCGCCTGGGCAATGATGTCGTCGCCGATCGTGGCCATGAGGCCGGACACATTCGCGCCAGCGGGGTCGAGGTTCTCGGTCAGTCCCCCCGTGGCAGCGGTGATCTCGTCAAACACCGCGGCATGGGTGGCGACCAGGGTGGTTGCGTAGACCCGAAAGCCGCCACTCGCCAGTGCCGACGCCGTGCCCGACTCGGTCACTGGGGTCAGGGCGGTCTCTCGGCCCGTGTCGGATGCGTAGATCAGGATCTTCTGGACCGCCGGCCCACCAAAGTCGTGGGTCTCGGGCCCGTCCACGCCGGGGGTGTCGGTGAGCCCGGCTTGGTCGAGCATCGCGGTGTAGGGGTCCATCAGGCCCACCCCGGTGACCCCGAGGCTGGCGAGTGCCGCGTCGGTGTCGGTGGGGTCTGCCGAGAGCTCGGCCAGGGTGGTGTTGCCGTCAAGAGGGTCACCGGCGGGGGCTGCGCCGGCGCTGGCTTGGGCCACTCCCATTCGCACCACGATGCCCTCGGCCTCCAGCCGGTCTCGCAGCAGGGGCAGCTCGGCGGCAAACACGGGCAGCTCGGCCGCCATGCTGTTGGACACGTCGGCCAGCAGCAGGATGTCGACGGCCGGACGGGCCAGCAAGGACTCGCCCCCGTAGGTGGTGGTGACCGCGGTGCGGTCGATCTCGTCGGACAGCTGGGCGAACTCTTCTTGGAGATAGGCGCGCTCCTCATCGTCCAGGGTGTCACTCGCCGAGGCGACCGCCAGCTCGCGCATCCGCTGGAGGTTGTCCACGATGACGTCCAGCCCGCCCTCAGCGGCGTGCACCGCCGACATGCCGTCGCCAATGTTGTTGCGCGCCTTGACCAGCGAGCGGGTGTCCGTCCGCAGGTCGGCGGCCACCCCCAGCCCAGCGGCATCGTCCGACGCTTGGCGGATGCGCAGCCCGGTGGCCAGCCGGTCCATCGTGCGCTCCAGCCCACCACCCCGAGACGCGGCGAGGCCGTCGGCGGGAATGGCGATGGGGCGCACGGTGAGCATGGGGGCAGCGTCCTGAATTCCGAGGTTGGGGTCTTCCCTCGAAGCGCCGTCGGCCGATCTGGGAGGAAGATCAAGCCGGTTGGGGAATTCGGATCCAGAACATCGTGTTTGTCAGTGTTCTGGTGGACTTTGTCAGGGGGTGCTCAACCGTTGGGCCAGCCGCACTGGGGACCGCCGGGCTACATGCGCCGGCCGGAGGTGGCTGTGGCTCGCTATGTCATTGCGCTCGTGATCGCTCTGTTGCTCAATGCTTCGGCCAACTTGATGATCAAGTTTGGCATGCATGCCATCAATGTGGAGCTGGCCGGCGCGAGCATCCTCGCGGAGGGCCCTGTGGGGGCGCTCAAGCTGGTGCTGCGGCACTGGATCTTGCTGGTGGGCTTGGCTTGCTTTGCGCTGAACGTGGTCTTCTACTCGGTGGCGCTCCAGAAGCTCCAGATCAGCGTGGCTTACCCCATCATGGTCACCATGGGCTTTGCCATCATCGCGGTGGTCGCCGGGTGGAAGCTGGGGGAGCAGCTCACGACAACCCAGTGGGCGGGCGTGGCCGCGATCATGCTGGGGGTCACCCTGGTGGCGAAGGACGCTGGGCGCCAGCTGGGGGACGGACCGACCCCGGCCAGTGAGGACGCCGCGGCGCCGTGATGGGTGGGCTCATTGGGTCGGCTTCGGTGGGTCGCCCAGAGCCGCCGCCAGAGCCGCAATGGTGGCGGGTGTGGTGCCGCAGCATCCCCCGATGAGCGTGGCACCGGCGTCCACCCACCGTCGCGCGTGCTCGAGATAGCGCGCTGCTGCGGTGTTCTCATCGGTGCTCCAGCCGCACCTGTCCTCCGCTGCGCCGGCATTGGCGTAGGCACCCACCGCCACCCCGGGGCATGCGCGGGCGAGCGCCTCGACGTAGGGCAGGGTGTGGACGGCGGGGCAACAGTTGACCAGAACGGCCTGTGCGCCGGCATCCACGGCCCGAGCCGCGGCCTCTGCCAGCGCGTTGGGGGTCAGCAAGCGCGCCGTGTAGCCGGGGGTGAGGCTGACCCACGTGGGCAAGCCCGTCGCCACCGCCGCCTTGGCCGCGGCCAGCGCTTCACCGGGATGGGCGAAGGTCTCGCACAACAGCAGATCACAGCCAAGCCGGGCCAGCTCCTGGGCGAGCTGTGCGTGGTCGGGACGGGGGTTGTCGGGGGACCGCTCGGGGTGCCAGCAGTCCTCCAGCGGGGCGATGCTGCCGGCGACCCTGGCCCTCGGTGCAGCCGCCCCACGGGCCAGGGCGACAGCGGTCTCGCACAGCGCCCGCCAGCTCGGGCCGGCAGCACGCTCGGTGGTCCGGAAGGTGCATGTGGTGAGCACTCTTGCCCCGGCCGCCGCATACCGGGCGTGCAGCGCGCTGACCTCTTGAGGGTGAGTTCGCAGTGCAGATGCACTCCACAATGGCCCATTGGTGGGTATTCCCAGCAACTCCAGCCCGGTGCCCATCGGACCGTCCAAGATCGTTGTGTGCATCGGTCTGTCCGCTGGTTGTGCCCTGCCCAAGCCAAGCCTCTGGAGCCCGGGCTCGTGCCCCATGCTACCGTCTCGACGATGACTGCAGTGCTTCTGGAGGCCAGGTGGCGACCCGGCGGGACACATCGACATCCGACTCGCCTTCGGGCGCCCGACACGATGGGCGCACCGGGCGGACATGGTCCCGTTCCCGACCCGGACGTGCGCGAAACACCGGTGATGCCCACCACAGCGAGTCTTCCAGCGACGTCCGCCGCCCCGATGCGGTCGATGCGGAACGAGAGTTAGGGCTCGGGACGGAGGTGACGGCGGCGCTTCCGGTGGTCACGAGCTCGGCTCCGGGCGTCACCGAGGCGTGTCCCCCGGCCTTGTCCCATCGGATGCGGATGCAGGATCGGCAGGTCACCGGGTCGGTCACTGGCACCGACACACCCTGGGGACCGCCTCTCTCGGACGACACCCCCGCCGGCGGGCGCTACGTCGACCTCGGGATCGAGCTGGGGCGGGGGGGCCAAGGGCAAGTTCGACTGGCCCACGACACCCGCATGGACCGGAAGGTGGCGGTCAAGACCCTGCACGATGTGCCCGACGCCTCGAAGGTCTTGCAGCGGTTGCTCTCGGAGGAGACCCTGGCGGCCTCGCGCCTCCAGCATCCCCACATCCTCACCGTGCTGGACGCCTTCCGGTCCCAGGACCGCCAGCGGATCCACTTGGTCACGCCCTATGTGGCCGGCCGCACCCTCAAGGCGTTGGTTCGGGACAGTGTTCGGGGGACCGCCCGAGATGCCGAAACTGGACTGCGCAATGTGCTCCAGGATCGTGTGTTGGTCGATATTGTCATCGACATCTGTGAGGCGCTATCCCACGCCCATGTGCAGGGTCTGGCCCACCGTGACATCAAGTCCGAGAATGTGCTGGTGGTGGAGTCTCCCGGTGGGGTGCCCACGACTTGTTACCTGATCGACTGGGGACTCGCGAGCCCGGTGGTTGAGGTCAACGCAGACCCCAGCGGGTGGTCGCTGCCGGCCCGTCGGGGGGGCACCGCGACGGCGATGGCGCCCGAGGTCGGGCGGGGTGACGTGGTCGCCAGCTTGCACGCCGACGTGTACTCCGTCGGTGTGCTCATCTACGAGGTGTTGGAGGGACGGCGTCCCAAGCGGGGAAGCCGGGCCATGATGCAGGCCCACTTTGTGGATCCCCAAGTCCCCCACATCTCCCGGGACTCCCACCCGCCAGGGCTCGCCGCGCTCGCGACCCGGTGCTTGGCCATCCGACCGGAAGATCGGCCGACGGATGCCCGGGAGGTCCTCGACGCGCTGCAGGCGTGGCGCCGGGCAGCGTCCCGCTACGACGTGGCCGACCGGCTCGTGGAAGAGGTGACGGGCCTGCTCGACCAGATCAGCGCCCACCAGCGCCTGTGCGACGAGCTGGTGGGTCAAGTGCGTGCGGCCCGCGCGCAGATCGTGGCCGGCACCGATGATGGGGGGCGAGCCGCTGCCTGGGCGCTCGAGAGCCGGATGGACGCCGTCCAGGACGAGCTGGTCGACCTGCACGCCCAAGTGGACCTGCGGCTGCGCGCGGCCCTCGCGTCGGCGCCGGAGCACGAGGGCGCCCGCGTCCTGCTTGGGGAGCGCCTCGCCGGCCAGCTCATCAGTCGGGAGCAGCGCACGCCGGCCGAGCGACGCCGGCTGGAAGTGGAGCTGCAGAGCATCGACCACCAGGGGCACCACAGCGCGCTGCTCAAGGGTCTGGGCACTGTGAGCCTCCAGACGTCCCGGCCTGCCCGCCTGCGGCTGGAGCACCTTCAACGCAACGGCGATCGCTTGGATGGCGGAACCTTCGTCTACGACGGTCCGGGGGAGCTTCGGAAGTGGGCACTGCCGGAGGGCAGCTACATCGCCCACGTCCAGAGCGTGGATGGTGTCGCGTTTCGCATGCCGCTGTGGATCGAGCGGGGTCGCCACTGCATCGTTGGCGAGGATGACCAGTTGGTACCGATTGTGGTGCCCATGCCGGGTGAGTGCCGGCCCGATGAGGTGTATGTGCCCCGGGGCTACAGCTTTCTGGGCGGCGATCCCCGCGCCCAGGGGGACCGGGTGTTTCCGGCCCGGCGGATGTTTGTGGACCGGGACCTCTTTGTGGCCCGCCGACTGACCACGGTGGCCCAGTGGTGTGCATTTCTGGATGGACTGTGGGCAGAGGGACAACCGGAGCAAGCCGGAGCCTGTGTGCCCCGGTGCCGCGATGCCCATGGCCAGCGGGGGGCGCCGGTGCTCCAGCGGCTCGGAGACCGTGGCTTCCAACCGGTGCCCGATCCCGATGGGGACGTCTGGGCGCCCCAGTGGCCGATTGTTCAAGTCACGCTGGCGGCGGTGCGCGCTTACCTCGCGTGGCGCGCCCGCACGGATGGCATCGCGGCCCGGCTGCCCCGGGAAGATGAGTGGGTTCGGTATGCCCGCGGTGCGGACCTCCGCATCTACCCTTGGGGGTATCAGTACGAGCTGGGTTGGGCGGGACTGGGGGACAGCCAAGGGGAGCGCCGCCAACCGTACTGCGTGGGCAGCTTCCCCCGTGACTGCTCAGTGTTTGGCGACATCCGTGATCTGGCGGGCAATGCCATGGAGCGCATCGACCAAGCCGACGAGCCGGAGCCGCGGTTTGATGGGGATCGGCTGCTGACGTCTCCCCCCGCGCGCACAAACCAAGTCCGCGGGGGCAACTGGGCGTCGGCGCCTGGAAAGGCCCGACTTGGCGGCCGGCCCAGCGCGCCGGTGGACACACGGTCGTCGTTGATTGGGTTTCGGGTGGTGCGAACCCGGTCGGATGTCGACGCGTAGAGCGTTGGTTTGGTGGACAGGCACGCACAAGACTTGGGGCGAGTCCACAAGCGTCGGCCCCCCCTCGCTGCCCGATCTTCTGTATTTAGACGTGGAAGGGACCGAAGACTCCTCGCCCTGATGGGTGGGCTGGAGGAGCACTGGCCCCGACGCCGACCGGCCCACAGTGGGCATCATCACGATGATGAGGTCGGGGCCTGCCCTTGGGGGGCACGGTGACCGAAGGGGGGGCGGCTCGCCCGGTGAGCCTGGTGGCGTGTCCGTGGTGCGCCTGGAGGCTGCGCACACCGCGATGGCGGAGAACGAACTTTGTGCAGCACGCGTGTCCGCAAGACGGTGGGCCCCGCGTCTACCTGTTGAGCAGCGGTGGCAGGGTCCCCGAGCGGTCCCGAGCTGCTGCAGAAGGCGACGCTGCGGTGGCCGACCGGCGATCAAAGGCGCCTGTGCTGGAACTGGTTTTGATGTCCAAAAACCGACCATAATAGGCGGTCAAAATAGATTGATGTGTTTGAACTGGTGAATTTGCGCTTTCGAAAGAAGCGTGTCGACATTGTGTCGACATTGTGTCGACAGCGTGACACCGTAGAGAGGGGGGGGCGCCAAGCCGGCGCAGACCCCCAACGCCCCGGCTCCGGTGCGATGAGTGGACGGGTTCTCCGTTGGTCCTTCGGGACCGATTGGATTCCGTGCCTTGAGTTGCATTGGGGAACTGTTGCGGGCTGGATCTGATCCAGCTCGGGGGCAGGGCTGCGCGTGCCGCAGTCCTTCAGCAAGTGCATGCGTTGGACTCTCTGGTTTTTCCGAGAGTCCCTCGTGAGTCGTCACTCTCCGCACGCGAAAGCGGCGGGGTGAGGGGACTGCTGTGTGACCGGTAAACCCCCTCCAACGCTGGGGGCCCGGCTGGTGAGCAGGCAACAACAATGCAGGAGAACACTATGTCCATGGCGACCATCCACCGCACCACCCTTCGGTTCTTCGCGCTCTTGCTGGTGGTGCTCTTCGCCACTGTGCTGACGCCAGCGGCAGCCCACGCGTCCGGCTCTCAGTGCACGGCGGACCTGAAGACGGGCATCATCGACGTCAACAACGACACCCCCACGTCGATCCTGAAGTGGTGGGGCATCGACGAGTGGGAGGATGAGGGGGGCTTCACCGGCCTGCTGGATGCAACGTCTGTGATTGGAAGCACCACCACCACGACCACCTTTGACGTGGCCAGCACCACCCTGGTGGTCGTCATCAACAACTCCACCGGTGCATTGTCGGGCACCAACATCGCCGCGGTCGTGGGTTGGTTGGAAGCGCGAGGGCTCGATGACACCGATGGTCAGGGCATTGTCGAGGCACTCGGTAGCTGCCCCCAGAACATCCTGCCCACCGTCGTGGACGCCACCCTCAAGGACATCTACGACGACGTTGGCATGTAGGTTGCGTGCTCGCCCCCGGCGAGCGGTGATCCACTCCGTGCCTTGGGGGACCGTTGGGTGTGGTGCCTGTCGGTCTCCCCTGGGTGCACCCTACTCTTCTTCGGTTGGGGCGATCTGGGCCTTGGTCGGCTTGCCCCAAGCTTGGATCCCGGGCAACATGGCGTACAGCAGCCGGTGGTAGATGCCCCGGGGCAACAACCGGCGCAGCCAGACGAACAGCCACGCATCGAGGGTGGCTGGCAAGCGCAGAGGCGGCGCGGGGTGCATCAGCAACCAGTGCACCCGTCGGGCCACATGCACCGGCTTTGCGGGAACACGCTTCATGATGCGGGCCACAAACGCGCTCATGTTTTGGTAGTGGGGGTGGTAGGGGTGGGCGGGATCGGCCGTGGCATCGCGGCTCTGGGCCGTCCAGCGCACATTCTCGAAGCCGTCCGAGTTCAAGAAGCCCGGCTCCACCAGCGTGACGTGGATGCCCCAGGGGCGCACCTCATACCAGAGCGCTTCGCAGGCCCCCTCCAGCGCAAACTTGGACGCGGAGTAGACGCTCATGGTGGGCATGGCCATCATGCCGCCCACGCTGCTGATGTTGATGATGCGACCGCGCCGGCGCGCGCGCATGCCGGGCAGGGCGAGGCAGATCAGCTGCATCGGACTCAAGAAGTTGACGTCCATCTGGGCGATGCGTTCGTCCGGGTCGACGTCCTCCACCACCGCCCGCACCGAGTAGCCGGCGTTGTTGATCAGCACATCGAGTCCCCCAAGCTGGGTCTCGATCTCTTCGATGACGGCCTGTCGCTCTTCGGCGACCGTCACGTCCATGGGGCGCAACCACAGCCGGTCCGTCTCGACGATGCCTTCCTTGGCGAAGCGGGCCATCGACGACGCCCGGGCGGTCAGAATCAGCCGGTGGGTGTCTCGGCTCATCAGGCGGCGGGCGATCGCGAGGCCCAGCCCCGTGCTGGCCCCCGTGATGAGCACAGTCGGGCGCCGCATGCTCATGCTGACCGGTCCCGCGTGAGCCAGGCGTGCAAGCTCAAGGGCCCTGGGGGATGCCACCAGAGCTGCACACGGACGCCCAAGAGGCAGAGGTTCTTGACCAAGTTGGACCGCTGCAGGATGACCCACGCCCACTCGGTCGTGCCATCAGGAGGTGGCTGAATGCCCACCACTGCGGGCAGGTGGACAAGGGCGGTGACCAGCACCAGAAAGGTGCCGAGGACGACCGCCGCCAGCCGCAAGCGCACGCCCAGCGCCACCATGCTGCCGCCGCTGAGCAACACCAGCCCCGATGCGAGGCTGACCAAGCGGGGCGCGGGCACCCAAGGGGGCATGAGGTTCTGGATCAGTGTGTCGTCGAAGATGTGCTCCCCGCCGAGTCCGATGAAGATGCTGCTGAACAGGATGCGAAACGCAAGCTCGCCGGCATCTCGGGGTGTGGTCGTCACGGGAGTCCGGGGGATTGAGGGGGCCGCGCGGCGCGGAGGACCAGCAAGACGATAGCAACCGGGTGGGCGCAGCTGTGGCCCGACCTGCCTCGGCGCCCTCCGAGGGCTGGCCTGGACGTCTCGATGGACCGGGCGTCAGGGTGTCGCCGCCGCCTGCGTGGGGATGGGTGTCCACCGTCATGCCCGAGGTGCTCCGATGTTTGCTGCTGCGCCCGATCTTGCTGCCGGTCTGCGATGACTGTGGCCCCCAAGCCGCGCCGCCTGGGCAATGGGTGCAGCTTTGTGCTGGCCGTGGGGCTGTTGTTCGCCCTGCTGGTGTTCCGCAGCATCGGTCTCGAGCCGTTTGATGTGCCCTCGGGGTCGATGGAGCCCACGCTGCGCATCGGCGACAGCATCCTGGTCCACAAGTCTGCCTACGGCTTGCGGGTGCCCTTCACCACCGTGAACGTGCTCGGGCCCAATGTTCCCGGGCGTGGGGATGTGGTGGTCTTCACCGCGGGGGAAGCCCGCGCGGACGACTGGACCACCAAGGTGGACCTGCTGCCCGTGTTTCCAACCGACGACATGATCAAGCGAGTGGTGGCGCTTCCCGGCGAGCAGGTGGCGGTGCGCGGCGGTGCGGTCTGGATCGATGGTCGCCGCAGCCGCCGGACCGAGCTGGGTGCCTACCGCTACGTGGACGCCGCATGTGAGGTCTATGGGAACCGCCGCTACACCGAAGCGCTGCCCGGCCACGCCCATGTGGTGCTGCAGGCCAGCGAGCCGGGCCTGCGAAAGCCCGACTGGGGGCCGAAGACGGTGCCGAAGGGCCATGTGTTTGTGCTGGGCGACCAACGGGACCGGTCCAAGGACAGCCGCAGCTTCGGCTTTGTGCCCATCTCTCGCATCAAGGGCCGGGCCACGCGGGTGTGGATGTCGAGCACGACGTGTGAGGTGGACGGCAGCTTGCCGGAGCTTCGCACCCAGCGCATTGGTGTGAAGATCGACTAAAACGGTATTTTCGGCGCTTCATGGCCCAGGCGCCAGCATCCCCAGTGGGGCGGGTGGCGCGCCGCTGTCGTGCACGGGGCGGGCCTCGGCCGTCCTGGCCCGATAGGGCGTTTGGCCGTGCGTGGAGTGCGGGGAGTCCCGTCGATGACCTTCGTTGCTCACACTGCTGCCGTGCCGCTGGGCGCCCCCGCGTGATCGTCTCTGCGCCGACGTTGTTGCTGGTGGTGGCCGTGCTGGGGCTGGCCGTGGGGCCGCTGCTCGCGCGGATCTGGGACCGGGGTGAAGCCTGGCGGGAAGCCCTCGATGGCTTGTCGATCACCCTCGTCGGGGGCATCTGCCTGTTCCACTTGCTGCCCCACGCCATCGACCGGGGTGGGGTGTTGGCCGTGGTGGCGGGCCTTGCCGGCGTGGTGATGCCGCTGGGGCTGCAGCGGGTGGGTGCCGGACTGGCGAAGACCTGGACCGCCGCGGCTTTTGGGCTGTTGGCGATGCATGCGCTGTTCGAGGGGGCCGCGCTGGCGGTGGTGACCACCGGGCGGGTGGGCCTTCCCCTGGGCCTCGCGGTCGCGGCGCATCGGCTGCCGGTGGGCCTCGCGGTCTACACGGCTGGCGCACGCGGTGGCGACTGGCGAGGCTGGGCGGCGGTGGGTGTGTTGATGCTGGCGACGGTGGCCGGCTTTGCGGTGGGCGCCCCCCTCGCCGGCGCGGGCACGGACCAAGCCCACGGCATCTTTGAGGCGCTGGTGGCAGGGGTGCTGCTCCACATCGTCTTTGAGGTGCCAGCGACCAAGAGTCGTGTCCAGAAGGATGTTCTCGGCGATGCTCAGCCGGCGGATGCACCGCGAGAGCCCATGCACGGGGCCCATGAGCACAGCGCGCATGAGCACAGCGCGCACGACCACAGCGCGCACGACCACAGCGCGCATGACCACAGCGCGCATGACCACGGTGCGCCCGCTGCGCCGGCGGCGGCCCACGACCACGGGGCCCACTCCCACGGCGGTGTGCATGGGCACCACCACCCCACGGATGCCGGGCGCTGGTCCGCCTGGGGCGCGCTGCTCGGCTTGATCTTGGTGGGTGTGGTCACCGCCATCGGGTCCGATCCCGACCACGGCGGCGGTGTGGAAGACCACCTCGCCACCTTCTTCTCCCTCGCGATGGAGAGC
>ERZ887849.3658-NODE-3658-length-11367-cov-8.037040_pt1 | contig 11367 bp, 10 predicted proteins | sample MGYA00521267_ERZ887849 | MGnify/ENA primary metagenome ERZ887849 (study PRJEB32303, sample SAMEA104408601) | aquatic metagenome | biome: Brackish water; feature: Pelagic; material: water | place: Baltic Sea | collected 2014-06-06T16:11:00 | depth 2,863 m ... | reverse complement strand
ATACGGACGCGTGGTATGCCGATACCGGCTATCCAGACCCCCTGACTCTGGCTGCTGCCGTCGCAGCTAGCACCAAAACTTTGCGGGTAGGGGTGGCCGTTACCTCGGTTTACGCTCGTACTCCCGCAACTCTGGCCTCGACGGCGGCGACCCTGAGTCATTTGTTGGATGAACGCTTCGTGTTGGGTTTGGGCTCTTCTTCCAAGCCCATGGTGCAAGACTGGCATGGTCAGCCGTTCGACAAGCCACTCACTCGCGTGAAAGAAACCACGCAGATCTTGCGCCAGGCACTGTCTGGCGAGAAAACGGATTTCCAAGGATCGACAGCGAGCAGTAAGGGCTATCGCCAGCCCGCTCAAAGCGTCCCCATTTTCCTGGCAGGTTTGCGCTCCAAGATGCTGGAAACCGCGGCTGAGCATGGCGATGGCGTGGTACTAAACCTGTGGCCCGATCGAGCGTTGAAAAAAATTATGCGGCATATCGGAATCGGCGCCCAGCGGGCGGGTAAAGCGCCTGAGGACGTTGAGGTGATCAACCGCTACCAAATTTGTGTTAGCGACGATCCGGCTGCTGCGCGCGACAAGTTTCGCCACGCTTTCGGTGGCTACTTCGCAACGTCGGTGTATAACGATTTTCTGGCTTGGGCCGGATTCGAGGAAGAGGCAAAGAATATTCTCAATGGATGGCAAGCCCGTGACAAGGAAGCGGTCGCCAAGGCGTTTACCGATGAACTGGTTGACGAGTTGGCGTTGATTGGGTCGGTGGAGCATGTGGTAGAACGCTTACAGGACTGTGGTAGCCGCGGAATCGATACCCACATATTTTCTTCCGCCTTCGCGGGGTATTCTCAGCAGGAGTACAGCCAGGTGGTGAGAGACCTGGCAGAACGCTGGCATCGATAGCTGCGTTAACTACCGCGCCTAAGCGGCGCTATTGATCACTTGGCTGGCCTGATTCTTCAGTGCCGCTATCGACTGGGGGAGCCGGGCAAAGCGGGCGTCATTGGCTTGACCGTGGTAGTACCGGTAATAGATTTGTTGGCAGATTGCGGCGCGGCGAAACAGGCCGTATACGTAGTAGAACTCGAAATTGTCAAGAGGGACTTCCCAGCCGGCAATCTCGCCATAGCTTTTCAGTAGCTGCCAGCGGGTTAGCGCACCCGGTACATTACTGGGCATATTTCGTATGGCCTGCAAATCTTCAGGGTCCTTCGCTTCAATCCAGTAACCGAGTGTGGCACCAAGATCCATCAAAGGATCACCCAGAGTGGTCAGTTCCCAGTCGAGTACGCCGATCAGTTCCGCGGGGCGCTGGCTATGCCACACCAGATTGTCCATCTTGTAATCGTTGTGGATCAAGCTGTGGCGCCCGCTTTCAGTCGGTATGTGAGCGGCGAGCCAGTCGGTGATTTCGGTGAAGTCCGATGCATCGGGAGTTAGGGCGTTTAGATAGCGTTTGGTCCAGCCACCGATCTGACGGCCGGTGTAGTTCTCGGGCTTGCCTAGCGATCCCAGCCCCGCAGCCTTGAAGTCTACGGCATGCAATTCCGCTAGGACCTCTACGAAACGGCGTGATTGGGTGGCGACGAACTCGGGGTTGGTCTTGAGCCCCTGCGGATAGTCGCAGCGCACGATCAGGCCCGGCACATAGGCCATGAGGTAAAACGGGGCACCAATAATAGCCTCATTTTCGCAAAACAGGATAACCTTGGGGGCGTAAGGAAAGTGTCCGCCCAAGCCTTTGAGCACAGTGTATTCCCGGCCCATGTCATTGGCTGACTTGGCTTTAGTGCCAACAGGGGCTCTGCGCAACACCCACTGCTGCTCAGCGCTGCTGATCAGGTAGGTCAGATTCGAGTAGCCGCCGGGGAACTGTTTGATATCAAGTTCACCTAACGCGATACCCAGTTCTTGTGTAAGGAAGTCCTGCAGCCGCCGTGCGTCGAGGTCCCGTCCTTTGGCTACGGCGACCGCTTTGTCCAGTAATCCACTCATCATGTACCTCGTTACTGGGTGAGTAGGCGCTTTGGTTGTCAGCTATTCGCTGGCCATCGCTTGGCGGTAGGGGCGCAGCTCACTTTTGGCGATGGTAGTCAAGTGCACCTCGTCCGGCCCATCTGCCAGGCGGCGAATGCGGTTGGTGCCGAAGGCCTTGGACAGCCAGGTATCTTGCGAGATTCCCAGTGCCCCATGCATTTGTATGGCGCGGTCAATGATGTCGCAGGCGACCCTGGGGGCTATGACCTTGATCTGGGCAATTTCACTGCGCGCGGCTTTGTTGCCATGCTTGTCCATCATATCCGCGGTCATCAGGGTTAATAACCGCGCCATATTATTCTCGATCCGTGATTGCGCGATCAGGTGCTGGTTGGCATTGAGATCTACGATGGGTTTACCGAAGGCGTGCCGGGAGAGTCCCCGTTTGCACATCGCCTCAATCGCACGCTCCGCCTGACCGATGGAACGCATGCAGTGGTGGATGCGGCCGGGACCCAAACGCCCCTGGGCAATTTCAAACCCGCGGCCGGCCCCCAGAAGTATATTTTCCTTGGGTATTCTTACATCAGTGAATTCAAATTCCATGTGGCCCACGGGCGCATCGTCGTAACCAAATACCTGCATGGGGCGAATATAATTGATGCCCTCGGCATCGGAGGGCACCAGAAATTGCGAGTGCTGTTGGTGCTTGGGGTTTTCGGGGTTGGTCAGGCACATGAAAATCAGTAGTTTGCAGTTTTTATTTCCAGCACCGGAGATATACCACTTGCGCCCGTTGAGCACCCACTCGTCCCCGTCAAGCGTGCCGGTGCACTCCATGTTGGTGGCGTCCGAGGAGGCCACTCGCGGCTCAGTCATGGCGAAAGCGGAGCGAATTTTTCCGTCCAGCAGATTGGTAAGCCACGCCTCCTTTTGCGCTTCAGAGCCGTAGCGATGTAATACTTCCATGTTTCCTGTGTCCGGCGCTGAGCAGTTAAACACTTCAGAGCACCAGTTCACACGGCCCATTTGTTCCGCCAGTGGGGCGTACTCCAGATTGGTAAATCCGGCGCCAGAGTCGCTGTGGGGCAGGAACATATTCCATAGCCCTTTATCTTTTGCCATGGCTTTGAGTTCTTCCATCAGGGGGACGGATGCCCAGCGGTCTCCTTCGTCAACCTGTCGCCAGTACAGCTCTTCGTTGGGATAAATGTAATCGTTCATGAAGTCCTGGAGCATGGCGAGGTAATCCAGAGTTTTGCTATTGAAATCGAAATCCATGGAGATAGTTCCAACTTTAATTTGAATCGTGTAAGAAAGAGTATAAGGGGCTTTTTTGATAAACAAAATTTTCGTTTATGATACGCTTATACAAATACGAGTGATGAAAGAGAGGGGAGATTTAGTGATTTCTCGTAATCTACGGCGGACTGATCTCAACCTGTTTGTTGTGTTCAGTGCGATCTACGATGAGGGGAACATCACCCGCGCTGCAGAAGCTCTGAGCGTGACTCAGCCAGCGGTTAGCAATAATATCGCCCGCTTGCGCGAGATTTTTGATGACCCCTTGTTCGTGCGGGTGAAGGGTGGGGTTTCACCTACGCCTCTGGCCCGGGATCTGATCGGCCCAGTGCGGCAGGCTTTACGCATTCTTGATAAAACGATTAATAACCTTGAGGTGTTTAACCCGCGGACTTCCGAACGCACCATTCGTATTAGCATGGGCGACCTGGCGGAGGTCATTATTCTCAGTCCTCTGGTGCAGGCTATTCGCGCCGAGAGTGCCGGAATAACCTTACACAATTTCCTTTCTTCTAGGAGTAAAACGCTTGCGAAGCTGAGCTCCGGTGAGATAGATTTTGCGATAGAGCCTGTGGAGCTTAATGGTCCCAATTTAAATAGCCATCGTTTAGTCAGCGACCACTTTGTTTGCGTGTTACGTAAGGGGCACCCACTGACAAACCAGGACTTGTCTATTGAGGGCTATATTGGCCTGGATCATATTCAGGTCTCCAGTCGTCCGTGGGGTGCAGGGCTCATCGATATGGTGTTATCCAAGCTAAAAAGCTCGCGGCGTGTCGCGGTTCGTGTTCAGCATTATTTGATGACACCGAAGTTACTACGCGAAAGTGATATGGCGATTACGGTGCCTGGGGCCTTTGCCCGCCGTATTTATGGCGAAGAACATTTTCAGTTACTACCTTTACCCTTTAGGGCGCCACCACTTGAGCTGTGGCTGCATTGGCACGCCAGTGCGGAGGATGATCCTGCCAATAGGTGGCTACGCGAGCGGTTGTTGCACTTGTGCGGGGTGGGTTTTTTTAATGAAGAGCGCGGATGATTGCTTGTAGTTTTTCCCCTGTTCTCAGTGGCTGCACAGGCCGCTGGTTATGAAGCCGACATGATTGGGGGAGACCCAACTAAATCCACGAGGTAAACCCCATGTCAGATTTATTTCCCCGTTTCTCGGCCGGGATCGGTCACTTGTTTACTGAGTGGGATCTTCTCGATCGTTTCGCGATCGCTCGCGATCACGGCTTCGAGGGTGTTGAGCTGACGTTGCCTTATAACAAAACACCTGAGGAGTTACAGCGGGCTAAACATGCTGCGGGGTTAGAGGTCATCATCTTTACCGCTCCATTAGGTGATTTTATGCAGGGTGGTGAAGGTATTGCCGCTGTTCCCGGGCAGCAGCAGGCTTTCAACGCATCACTCAACGTTGCCCTCGAATATGCTCAGGCCCTGGATGCTCAGTTTATTCAGATAGTCTCTGGGCGCTGCTTTGATCAGGAAAAAAATCCAGATAAGAGAGATCTTTACTTCAATACCTTTGTCTGTAATGTAGAGCGCGCTGCCGAGGCCTTTCATAACTACAAAACCAATGTGGCCCTTGAGGCTATAAATACCCGAGACTTTCCTGATTATTTGCTCAATTTACCTGAGCACCTGTGGCAGCTGCTCGACACGTCGAAGCGTAGTGACATAGCGGTAGAATTTGACAGCCTACACGCTAGTGTTATGGGTGTGGACATCAGTAAAGAGATATTGACCAACGGCAAGCGATACGCACACCTACAACTCGCTGATGCTCCTAATCGATCACCTCCTGGTACCGGTGTTTTAGACTTTCCATCGATCTATCGCGCCATTAATACGAGTGGCTACCGCGGCTGGATAGGAACGGAATACCATCCTGGAGAGGGCGGGTCACTCAACAGTTTGGCATGGATGGAACAAGCCCGGGAAGCGCTTGGAGCGAAGTAAGACGCGACAGATGGAGGCTGCACCCAAGCCGCTGGTAACTGTCTATCTATTATGGCTGCTAGCCCATGTGGTGTGGATCAGCCATGCTCCCCTACAGCGGGACACTGCGAAACTCAACATGCGGCCCGCTGTGTCGCCACAGTTCATCGAACAGCTCCCGGTAGCGCTCGGCTCTGGCGCGTGAATCCGGCTCACAGAAAGCGGCCAGGCCGCTGTCAGCCGGTTTACAAAGTACGCCACTGCGGTCAGTCAACACCAGGGTTTCGCCGTTCCAGTCCGGGTGTTCATCCAGTTGCTGTAACAGGATGGAGGATGGCAGCCGTCGCGCCAGGGCCAGCAAGCGGTGGCCGCGCTGAATCATGGGCCGATAGTCGCTGACCAGGATGCGGACTCTGGATTGCGGAGCGCGGCGGGCCAGGGCGCTGAGCGCGGTGGCCAGGTCGCTATCGTCAAAGACCCGGTGGTCCAGATCGTGGCTGAGGATACAAATCTCTCGTGAGGCCTCATTGCACAGGGCGACGGCCCACTGAGCAAACGCTTGCGGGTAGGCGATACCGTTGGCGTACACCTTGCCCAGGCCGGTATGCCGACGCATGGCGACGTGTGCGATGCCGGCTTCCTCAAAGGGCTCACCCTCTGTCTCAAAACCGGCACGCGCGTAGAAAGCGGCAGCGTGTTGTTGGGCATGCAGATACACATGGCTCAGCCCGCGCTCTCTGGCTGCGGTGACCAGTGCTTCCAGCAGCGCTGCGCCATAGCCGTGGCCCCGGTGTTCCGCGAGCACCGCCATGCGGGCGATTTTGCCGCTCGCCAGCAGGCGCCCACAGGCGACGGGTGTGTCATTCAGCCGGCCCAGAACATGCAGCGCGTCTTCGTCGCAGTCGTCCCACTCAATCTCTCGGGGTACACCTTGCTCAACAATGAACACGGTTTCCCGCAGCGCGCGCAAGGTGTCTTTGTCGCGCTTCCAGTCGGCGGCCTGTACGGCAAAGTTGCGTGTCGTTTCAGTCGACATCCAATGCTCCCTGTTGCAGCAGAAACTGTAGCACGGGTTCCGCATCCGTGCCGCCCGGCCAGCTGACAAGCTCGTCCGCACAGAGCCGGCACAGCCAGTCGCGCAGTGAATTCGGGCAGGCTGCGCTGGCACCGTTGGCGAAGACTATGATGCCGTGGTCCAGCGCCTGCCAGGCCACTCGGGCGCCGGGTGCCAGGCGTGCGTCTGCGCCCGCTCGCAACTGCGTGCAGAGCTGATCCGCCTGCTCCGCTGCCAGCGGTTCAGCGCTGGCTTCTGTGACCAATTCGCCAAACCATGCATCGTTGGCAACGGCCGCCAATTGGGCCTCTATCTGGCAGCGTGCGTTGGTGATGTCAGCTTGGGTGATTTCTCCACAGTGTTGCGCGTGGTCTCGCCCCGCGTCGCGCAGCAGCAGGCTGTTGGGCAGGCCTTCCAGTCGGGCATCGGTCAGGCGTGACAGCAAGTCAGCCATGCGCGGCGCCCGGAAGCCGATGGAGAAACAGGTGGATTCGCCTTGTGAGATACCCCAGTGGGCAACGCCGGGAGGGATATAAAGCACGTCCCCGCAGCGCAGTGTGTATTCAGCTTGGCAGTCGAAATTTGCCAACAACTTGAGGTCGTCGTGGGGTAGCAGGGGGGTGCTGGCATCGCAGCGTTGGCCGATGCGCCAAGTGCGCTCGCCTTCGCCCTGCAGCAGGAAAACGTCATACAAGTCGAAGTGGGGGCCGATGCTGCCGCCATCGGTTGCGTAGCTGACCATGATGTCGTCCAGCCGCCAGAGGGGGATAAAATCGGCTAGCTTGCGCAGCTCGGCAACTTCATCTACCAGCTGGTCAACGCCTTGTATGAGCAGCGTCCAGGGGTGGTTGCGTTGGAAGGCACTGGGGCTGAAAGGCCCGTGAGTGAGCAGCCAGCTTTGCGCGCTGCCTGGGCTGCCCTGGCATTCAGCAATACGTGATTCAACCTCAGCTTCCATGGCCAACCCCGCCAGTTCATCAGCGCTGATGGGTGGCACAAACCCTGGTACGGCGGCGCGCAGCAGCAGAGGCTCGCGCTGCCACTGCTGGGCCAGAAACTGAGCTGGGTCCAGCCCGTTCACGGTGTGCTTATTCTGGCCGGATGGCACGAGCCTGGGCAGCCGCGTTGCCGGTATAGCCGGCAGGCGTAAGCTCAAGCAGAGCGTCGCGGGCGGCTTGCGGAATGTTTAGCGCCGCGATGAACACTTGCAGGGTTTCCTGGGTCATATCCTGGCCTCGCGTCAGCTCTTTGAGCTTTTCGTAGGGCTTTTCGATGCCGTAGCGGCGCATCACAGTTTGGATCGGTTCGGCGAGCACCTCCCAGCTTTGCTCCAGGTCTGCCGCCAAGCGCTGCTCATTCAGCTGCAGCTTGCCAATACCCTTCAGGCAGGCCTCGTAGGCGATCAGGCTGTAACCGAAGCCCACACCCATATTGCGCAGCACGGTGGAATCGGTGAGGTCGCGTTGCCAGCGGCTAATGGGCAATTTGCTGCCCAAGTGCTGGAACACAGCGTTGGCGATGCCTAAATTGCCTTCGGAGTTTTCAAAGTCGATGGGGTTGACCTTATGTGGCATGGTGGAAGAACCCACTTCCCCGGCGATGGTGCGCTGGCGGAAATAGCCAAGGGAAATATAGCCCCAAAGATCTCGATCCAGATCAATCAAAATGGTGTTGAAGCGAGCCACGGCATCGAACAGCTCGGCCATGTAGTCGTGGGGCTCAATCTGTGTTGTGTAAGGGTTCCAGGTCAGGCCGAGGCCCGTGACAAAGGTTTCTGCCATTGCCTGCCAGTCGACCTCAGGGTAGGCGCTCAGGTGTGCATTGTAGTTGCCGACCGCACCGTTAATCTTGCCCAGATAACTGGCCGCTTCCAAGTGTGTGAGCTGACGTTGCAGGCGCGCCACCACGTTGGCAATTTCTTTGCCCATGGTGGTGGGGCTGGCGGTTTGGCCGTGTGTTCTCGAGAGCATGGGTACGCTGGCGTGGGCGATGGCCAAATCGCTGAGCGCCGCATGCAGCCGGTACATTGCCGGTAAAACCACGTCTACCATGCCGTCGCGCAGCATCAATGCATGGGACAGATTATTGATGTCCTCCGAGGTGCAGGCGAAGTGGACGAACTCGGCCACCGCTTCCAATTCTGCATTGCCGGCAAAGCGCTCCTTGATAAAATACTCGACGGCTTTGACATCGTGGTTGGTGGTCGCTTCGATGGCCTTGATACGCTGTGCATCGTTTTCATTGAAGTTGGCGGCGATTGAGTCCAGCAGGGCGTTCGCCTGTGCCGACAGGGCGGGCACTTCGCTCACCGCAGGCAGGCTGGCCAATTGCTGCAGCCAGCGCACCTCAACCAGCACGCGGCGCTTGATCAGGCCGAATTCGCTGAACACCTCGCGCAGCGGCGCTGTGCGGGCGGCGTATCGGCCATCAATGGGGGATACCGCAGTGAGGGAAGTGAGGTCCATGTTTTACTCCGGGAAATCTGTCGGTTGACGGTTTACGCCCAGCTGGCGCGATAATTCATAGGCACGCCGGCCGATGCTGCGGCGCTGTACTAAAAGTTTCCAGCGCCGCCCGCCAAGCTGGCGCCACAGGTGAGTAGAGCGAATGCCGGCCAATAACAGCGCGCGAATCATATCGGCGTTTTGACGATTTTGCAGGTGCTCTGAATTGCCACTGACCTTGATGCGAAATTTCAGCGTGCTCAGCGTGTCCTGATAAACGCCGGAGACGCTGTGGCAAATATCGTTCATGTTGTCGGAGAAGTGCGCACTGCGAAAGCTGGCGTGCTGTAGGCGCGAATGCACCACAGACATCATCGCAGGGTCCGCCGCAAACTTGCGCTCCAGATACAGCAGGTTGAACACGTAGCGTACCATTTCACGCAAATCATCCGGCTGCTGGTTGTTGAGCACCATAGCCAGCGTGTCCAGGCCGAGCTTGATGCCGCCCAGTCCGCCGTAAATGCCCTGCACCGTATCGCTATCGAAGGCAAACAGGCTGTTTAGCGAGGCCTGCAGGAATTCAGGAGGGCAGCTGCCGGTGCGCGACACCTGATCCACCAAGCGAGCGGCTTGGGCGACCCCGGCCAAGGCAATGGTTTGCTGGTCCAGCGGCGGTTGGTAGCCCACCACTTGTTCAGTTGGTGCGTTCAATGACGGCTCCTCCGAGGCAGCGATCGCCGGCGTAGAGCACTACGGATTGCCCGGGCGTTACGGCGCGCTGAGATTGTTCGAAAGTGATGTGGTAGCCGCTGTCTGTGCGACGCACCGTGCAGGCCTGGTCCGGCTGACGGTAGCGTACTTTGGCGGTGCACTGCAGGGGCAAATCCGCTAGTTCCCCTGCGATCCAAAAAATGTCCCCGGTCGTTAGCGACTGGCTGAACAGGGCGGGGTGGTTGTTCCCTTGGGCAACCCGCAGCACGTTTTTCTCGAGGTCCTTGGCGACCACATACCACGGTTTGTCACCGTGCGCGGCGAGCCCTCCAATACCCAGACCCTGGCGCTGGCCAATCGTGTGGTACATGAGGCCTTGATGCTGGCCAAGGTGTTCATCATCGAGGCTGAGAATAGCGCCCGGCTGTGCCGGCAGATATTGCTGCAGAAAGTCCTTGAAGCGGCGTTCGCCAATAAAGCAAATGCCGGTGGAATCCTTTTTGTCTGACGTGACCAGGTGATGCCGTGCGGCGATCGCGCGCACTTCAGGCTTGGCGATTTCACCCACTGGGAACAGCGTTTGCGCTAATTCGCGGTGGCCTACTGCATGCAAGAAGTAGCTTTGGTCTTTGTTGTCATCGAGGCCGCGCAACAAGGTGGCTTTGCCGTGCGCGTCACCGCGACGTGCATAGTGCCCGGTGGCTATGCAGTCGGCACCCAGCAGCAAGGCGTAATCCAGAAAGGCGCGAAACTTGATTTCCCGGTTGCACAGAATGTCAGGATTGGGCGTTCGGCCTGCTTGGTACTCAGCCAAAAAGTGCTCGAATACGTTGTCCCAGTATTCAGCGGCGAAGTTCGCGCCGTGCAGCGGAATATCGAGCACATCGGCGACAGCCTGTGCGTCAGCGAAATCCGCCTTGGCCGTGCAGTACTCGGTGCCGTCGTCTTCGTCCCAGTTCTTCATGAACAGGCCTTCGACCTGATAGCCCTGCTCGCGCAGAAGCAGCGCAGCGACAGAGGAGTCTACGCCACCCGACATGCCGACAATTACTTTGGTCGATGCGTTGAGGCTCATGCTGGTGAAATCAGGTCCAGAGGGTATCGAATGCCGCTGCGGTGCTGCTCAATGGCAGCCAATACGAGCGGGCTGCGCATTCTAGCAGAACTGGCGAGGATTTCCTCGTAATCCAGCCAGTGTACAGCCAGGATGTCCGTGTCCAGCGCCGCATTGGGCAGCGGCTGCAGTGGTCGTGCACAGAATGTGGTGCGATAGTAAGTGGTGCCGTTGCCTGGCGCCGTGTAGAGCGCGAGTCCGAGCACACTCTCCAGGGCAACGTCCCAACCGGTTTCCTCGCGGGTTTCCCGCAGTGCTGCTGCGCGCAGGGTTTCATTGGCCTCAAGATGCCCGGCAGGTTGATTGAACACGCTCAGCCCGCTGGTTTTGTCGCGCTCCTCGACCATCAGGTAGCGCCCCTTTGCGAACACCACCGTGGCTACCGTCACGTGTGCATACCAATCACTCATCTGCGACTCCTGGGGGTCGTCGGGTCGCGATCGGTCGGGCCGCGATCGGATTGGCGTTTACCGGTTGTGACCCGCTTTACAGCCTGACGAGTGCCACCGCCGGCTGGCGGTGACACGGTGATTCTCCGCTGCTCACCGGGGGCGAGACCTTCCAGTGTCCAGTCGCCGATCGCGTAGCGGATCAAGCGCAGGGTTGGCAGGCCCACGGCCGCGGTCATCCTGCGCAGCTGACGGTTGCGGCCCTCGCGAATGCTGATCTCCAGCCAGCTATCGCTCACGGTCAGCCGTGTGCGTACGTGCGGCGTGCGTGGCCACAAGCCAGCCGGAGCATCGATGCGCTTGACACGCGCAGGCAGCGTTGGCCCGTCGCGCAGAGTGACGCCATGACGCAGTGCGTCGAGCTGCGCCGCTTCGG
>ERZ887849.3651-NODE-3651-length-11375-cov-43.173940_pt1 | contig 11375 bp, 9 predicted proteins | sample MGYA00521267_ERZ887849 | MGnify/ENA primary metagenome ERZ887849 (study PRJEB32303, sample SAMEA104408601) | aquatic metagenome | biome: Brackish water; feature: Pelagic; material: water | place: Baltic Sea | collected 2014-06-06T16:11:00 | depth 2,863 m ... | reverse complement strand
ATCCCCGCAGTACTGAAGATCATTCCCCGTCTGGATGATTTATGCCGAAGCCGCGACCGTTGGCGGTCGTCGCCTCCGAAGCAATAACGGATTCGGCCGATAAGACCTTGATCGTTGCGGGTTGAACTCATCAGCCTTGGCCCCCCGCTCGATCTTGCACAGAACAAACCCGCTTTTAACAAGCCCTGTCCGCCGCCATCTTCGGCGCTAGCAATACCCGTCCCCAGGGGCTTTAAATTACGATCTATCTAAACGGTATAACGACCGCAATACGGCTTGGCGCTGCATTTCAATACCTTCTAAACTGGCATAACAGGAGACCCGCCATGAACCAACAAACCGAAAGCGACTTAATAACCGCATTAACCGACGCAATCACGCGCGCGCAGAATGTGGTGGTTTTTACCGGCGCCGGCTTATCCACAGAGTCGGGCATTCCAGACTTTCGCGGCCCCAATGGTATTTGGAATACCCAAACACCCATCGACTTTAGTGATTTTGTTTCGTCCGAAGATTGGCGCCGAGAATCCTGGCGCCGCCGTTTTTCTGGCAGTGACCGCTTTGGGACGGCGGAGCCCAATCTGGGACACGCAGCGATTGCGCACTGGGTAGGCGCCGGCAAGATTACCCGCATCATTACGCAGAACGTGGACGGCCTACATCAGAAATCGGGGGTGCCAGACCATCAGATCATCGAACTGCATGGCAACGCGCAATACGCGACGTGCTTATCCTGCGGCGACCGGTATGAACTAGAGGCAATTAGAGCGATATTTCTACCCCTCGAGACCGTCCCAGATTGCCAGCAATGCGGCGGTATCATTAAAACCGCCACAATTTCCTTTGGACAAGCCATGCCCGAAACCGAAATGCAGGCAGCGCACGATGCCAGCACCGACTGCGACCTATTCATTGCGATCGGGTCTTCCCTTACGGTGTACCCGGCTGCGGGCTTTCCGGTTCTGGCCAAACAACAGGGCGCAGACCTCATTATCATCAATCATCAAGCCACCGACCTAGACCCCATTGCTGATCTGGTCATACCCCATTCCATCGGCGCTGTGCTTTCTGCAGCGGCCGGGTTAGATCAAGTCAATCATTGAGCAGGTCTATCGCCGCCCGCAGCATTTGATTGATATCCATCGGCTGATCCGGGAGGGTTCGACACCGATCCGCGAAATCACCTGCAAGGGCGGCCCGCTCTGAAAAATCACCACAAACAATGATCGAGGCATCCGGGTTAGCCTCGCGCCATTGCGGCAAGCCGTCAACGGCATCATCGGTCACCAGCAATCGGATGCCCTTGGCGTTTTCCTGAAGCGCGGCGGCGGCTAAGCGTGGGCCCTCAGCAATGCGAGCCGTCATACCCTGGGCGCGAAACAATTCCGCGACCAGCTCACTCCTAACCGGGTTCGATAAACTCACGAGCGCGATCAAGGGCGCCTCATCAGCCAACTGCGCGCCCATGAGCAGTTTGCTGCTGGACGCCTGCCCCAGCAGACCTTCCATATCCATCAGGTGATCATTCACATACTGCTCGTAGCGCCGAATGGCGGCCAACCGCTCTCCCGCGACCAACTGATTCTCTTCCAGCATCACCGCAATCAGCTCTGAGTAGCCCTTAGCCGTGGACACCATGTTTTGAAGCGTCTGGATCAATTGTCGCTGTGGTTTTTTCAGAGACTGCAGCTCGACTTGGAGCAAGTTTAATTCCTGATGATGCGCCATAAACACAAGATACCGGGCTTCATCCTTGACGTACGTCAGCGTAATGGGCGCGCCTTCGAACTCTGACTCAAAGCTCCCCACCTCGTCTTGAAACGCGGGGCATGCGGTCAAGCAATGATTAAAAACCTGTTCAGGATCTTCAAACTCGGCGCGTGCTGCTTGATTAAAACACGCGAGTTTATCCTCTGAATCCAAGACAAAGCACGGCATCGGCATGGCTTGAATCAAAAACGACATCCTTTGGGTCATGGCGCAACCCCTAACCTTTGTTTGTGTGCTGCGTGCATGGCGTCGAGACCCGCTTCTAAAAAACCTTGAAACGCCGCCAGATCAAAGGGTTTGGCCAGTGTTGTATGAACCGCGGCATGATCGAAGGGGTCGGCGGTCATTAACATAACCGGCACGGTTGAACCCTCATGGGCCATCTCGTCCAGAAAGGGTAGGATGCTGTCACGGCCTAAATTACGATCGGTGATCACCAAATCAAAAGCGCCCTTCTGCCAGAGATTGATCGCACGGCTTAGAGACGCCGCCGTTGTGACGCTTAACCCCGCCTCAGACAAGACTGGCAGCAGCGCTTGGCGCACCACCGGGTCGTCTTCAATCAGTAGAACGCGTCCTGCTGAACCCTGGTCTTTATTTTCAGCATCCCGGTCAAGCGCAAGCGATGCTAATGCGGGAAGTGGTCGAGCCTGGCCCACGCCCTTTAATTCATCATGTGTTAAGGCAACCCCATCGGGTGATGCCGCATCTGTCACCGCTCGTCCTGAACGCGCCTTATCAACCCGTGACGCCGGGGCACCAACTGGGCCGCCCTGACGCCTTTGAGCCGTCAGACTCCCCTCAGCCTGACCGGTCTGCTGATCCAACTGAATCTTCAAAAGACCCGCGCCACAGCCCGCATTGGCTCCGGCTGTAAGGCTACCCAAGGCATCGGGTAATGCGATCACCGTCAAACGCAAGAACAACAACTCCCCTACCAGGGTCGCAACGCGGCAGGTTACGTCATCGACGACTTGCCCCGTAAGACACTGCAGAACACGCTCATAATCATCGGGATCCAGGCACTTTTGCCAGAGGGCCGAGGACAACCAGCGGTTGTTTACCAGAAACCCCATACGACGATTGAGGTCTGGACTGGGTTGCAGGCGCAAGCTCTTGCTGTCGAACAGCGCATGATAGGTTTCAATTGCATCCCCGGCGTGGGAGGCCGCGAGCACAGAAAAGAGCGGTCCTGGCGCCAATGGGATCGGGATCGGCAATGCTGGCCGGGAAGCATCTGATGGCGTCAGCACCCGCGCGCGGCGCTCGACTTTCGTCGCTGCTTGCACCTCAACCGCCTCGACACCCTCGATCACCCGAATTCTTAAATCTCCGGGCAAGGTTTGACCCTGCGCTGTCTGCAGCACGAGTGCCTCGGGTTTGACCGCGCCGCTGATCAGTTGCACCAAACTGGCATTCTTAAAATGCGCAGCGCCATCGAACTGCGCCAAACAATCGGCGGCGCGCCGGTAACCTAACAGCTGCGAGATATGAGCCCCCGCGGCAAGGATCAAACCAGTGCGCATTTCAAAATAAAGACTGTCGGGACCGGGCGCCTGAATCGGGTTCGGCGCAATTGCAGCGCGCTGCATCACAATACGCACTAAAGACCACAACGCGAGCGCCGCAATAAAACTGGTTAGCAAAAACATCATAGCGCTCGAATCATCTGCAAAGAACACAGACTATCGTTAATCGAGATTGATGGGAATGCCTTCTGCTGGATGCTGCAGGCGGGAACAGATGCTACACTTTCGCCGTTCAAGAAGGTGCCCTCATGCTTAAAAATTTAACCGTTCAAATCCTCATTGCGGCCGTGGTGGCGGCCATCGGCGCCCGGCTTTTCGGCGACAGCAGTTGGCTCACATCGCCCACGCCCTTTTACGACACCATCTTAATGATCAAGGTTGCCTTTCTCGCCGCTTTGAAAATGCTCATCGCGCCGATGATTTTTTTCTCGCTTATTAGCGGCATCAGCAACATCGGCAATGTGGTTCGTCTGCGCCGCCTCGGTGGCGTCACCGTTCTGTACTACATGGGCACGACCGGCCTTGCCATTGTGCTTGGACTCATCGCCGTTTTTTGGATCCACCCTTGGGAAGCCTACCCGCCAGCCCTTGAGAGCAGTCTCGTGTTTTCAGAATCCCGCATGATCGACCCTGGCAGCGACTCCCTGATTGCCATTTTAAAGCAGATCCTCGTCATGGCCTTTGCAAACCCCTTCCACGCGCTGGTCAACCTCAACATTATTGGCATTGTCACCAGCGCGATCTTACTGGGCCTTGCGATGGTCATCACCTTAAAGCCCGAGAGCCCGGTCTTCAGCATCGTCCGCGATCTAAACCAAATCATCATGACCGTCTTAAGCTGGATTATCCGGCTGCTGCCCATCGGCATCTTCGCCATTATTTTCGACTTTTCGCTGCGCCTGAGCATCAGTGATGAATTTAGCCAGGACTTCCTCACCCAACTCTTACAGTTCTCGGTGCTGGTAACGGGCTTAACGTTATTCCACGGTTTCGTAATCTTGCCGCTGGTGGCCTGGATGACAACGGGCCAACACCCGGTGCGCCTCGTGCGGTCCATCGCACAACCCTTGCTCGTCGCCTTCTCGACCTCATCGAGCGCCGCGACCTTGCCGGTCTCTATGAAAACCGCTCAGGAAAAACTGGGCGTTTCTCAAAGTGTCAGCAGCTTCGTGCTTCCCTTGGGCGCCACCATGAACATGGATGGCACGGCGTTATTCGAAGCGGTCGCTGCGATTTTCTTGGCCTATCTCTATGGAATCGAGCTCAGCACCTTGATGGTGATCACGGTATTCTTAATGGCCATGATTTCATCGATCGGCGCGCCGGGCATGCCAACCGCCTCCATGTCCGGGATGCAAATCGTTTTACTCGCCGTCGGCATCCCCCTCGAAGCCATCGCGATCCTACTCATCATCGAACGGCCTTTAGACACCTTTCGCACAACGGTGAATGTCCAGGGTGATTTGATTGGCACCCTCGTGGTGCAGCATTATTTGAATCGTCGGGATCAGCAGGCATCGCGATCAGCTTGATTCCTTACTTGTTTTCCAGATCTGTCATGGCCCAAGGTTCAAGGACCGCCGTGGACGCATTCAGAGACCGCGCAGCAAAATTGGCGAAAATACCATTCTAAGCTTTGGGCTCGACCTCACGCTGCAGGATCAACCGCGCAAAATAAAACAAGAATTCACGATGATTTTGGCTGGTCTGTAATCGGCTCATGCTGTCCGCGCCTTTTTTACTGACCAAAAACTCAAAGGTCGACATCAGGTTCTCATCTGCGCCGACCACCCGATTGAGCTCCTCATTCAAGAAATCATGTAAAACCGGCAGGTCGTCTTCGGTGATCCCTGACCGATCCGGCTCAAGCACCGCATTCCCCCAAATGGTTGCGATCATCATCCGAAATTTCTCTTTATCAACGAATTCATCAACCAACCGGCACTGATCGAGGATCTCCTCAACGGCGGGAATGAATCGTTCTCGGGCTTCTTCTATTTTCATCATGGGCACGCGACACACTGGGTAACAACACGATAAAAATGATAACAGTTCGATCGCAGGTTGTTGAGCGAATCCCGTCAGTTTGATCAAGCAAGGCGCTGCAGTGCGGAGATCCTGCCCGAATGCAGGAAACCCTTAAAAAAGCCAATCGTTACACGACAGACAGACGCCAACCTTTCCCCGCGCGCCTATTCGCAATTCTCGTAATCCTCGTTAGACTCGTGCCAAAGCACCAATCCATAAGCTGTCAATGGACGCCGACACATCGCAAGCCTCGAGCGAGGAGACCACTCGTAAATTCATCCATGTCGACATGGATTGTTTTTATGCAGCGGTTGAAATGCGTGACGACCCCACGCTCACCAATCTGCCCCTTGCCATTGGCGGCCGTCCCGATCAACGCGGGGTGGTCGCAACCTGCAACTACCCTGCCCGAACCTTTGGCATTCATTCCGCTATGGCAACCGCTTATGCCCGCCGTTTATGCCCTGACCTAATCGTCCTCCCCCCTCGCATGGCCTATTACCAAGCCATCTCCCGCGAGATCCGCGCGATCTTTCATCGTTACACCGACCTGATCGAACCCATTAGCCTCGATGAGGCCTATTTGGACGTCACCGATTCCGAGCATTGCCAAGGCAGCGCAACCCGGATTGCCGCCGAGATTCGGCAAGTGATCTTTGATGAAACCGGCCTCACGGCCTCAGCCGGTATCGCACCGATCAAGTTTCTCGCCAAAATCTGCAGCGATGAAAACAAGCCCAATGGCCAATTTGTGCTCACACCTTCGACCGTGGACGACTTTGTGCGCGCGTTACCGCTTAAAAAAATCCCAGGCGTTGGTAAAGTAACCCAAGCAAAGCTGGGCAAGCTTGGCCTCATTACCTGCCAAGACATCCGGGATTTTGGCGAAGCGGCGCTGTCACAGCACTTCGGCAGCTTTGCAAATCACCTCTTTCAGCGCGCTTGGGGGCATGACCCGAGGCGTTTGACAACCGAGTGGATCCGAAAATCCGTCAGTGTTGAACGCACCTTTTCAGAAGACTTAACCGAGCAGGCCGACGCCGCGCCGATCATTGAGCGTCTGACCGCGGAACTCGAAAAACGCTTAACGCCCTATGCGAGCCGGCGGATCAAAAATCAGCAAGTTAAACTGAAATTCAGCGATTTCACGCAAACCACCGTGGAGCGCCAAAGCGACAGCCTCGACCCTGCGCTGACGCAAACGCTACTTGAAAGCGCTTGGGACCGCGGCTTTGGCAAAGGCGTGCGTTTGATTGGCCTTGGGGTTCATTTTTATGACCCAGAGCCCGAGCAAAGCCAACAACTTGCCCTATTTGAGGCGGCCGAACTACAAGGCGCGCCGTAAATCCTGTAAGATTCGCCGCTTTTCAGGCAAGGCCCCGTCATGCGAAAAACCAAGATCATCTGCACCATCGGCCCAAAAACCGAATCCTTCGATCAGCTTGAAAAACTGGCGCTGGCTGGGATGAACGTGGTTCGCCTAAACATGTCCCACGCCAAGCATGAAGGCGCGGCCCGCATTATTCGCGCGATTAAAACCCTCAACCGTAAGCTGCCGGATCCCGTCGCCATTTTGTTAGACACCCAAGGGCCAGAGATTCGAACCGGTGATATAACGGGCGAGCTCGCTCTGACGACTGGGGATGAGATCACCATCAGTGTCCGCGATGGCGGTGATGTTGAGGCATCAAGCATTCGCATCCATTACGACGATTTGGTCAGCGCCCTTAAAATTGGTGATCGCATCACCGTCGACAACGGCATCATTAACCTGGAGGTCCTCACCAAGAACGACAATGGCACCTTGGGCTGTAAAATCATCGATGGCGGTATTTTAAAAAGCAAACGCCATGTCAACCTGCCGGGCATCCGGGTCAACCTCCCCGCGATTACCAACAAGGATCGGTCTGATATTGCCTTTGGCATCGAGCAGGAAGTCGACTTTATTGCCTTGTCATTTGTTCGTGAAGCCGAAGACGTGCGTGAACTCAAAGCACTCCTCGGCAAGAAGGCCGGCAAGATTAAAATCATTGGCAAGATCGAAGACCAATCTGGCGTTGCGAACTTGGATGAGATTTTACAAGAGGTTGACGGCATCATGGTGGCGCGCGGGGACCTCGGTGTTGAAATCAATCTGGCCGAACTGCCCAACGTGCAACGAAAGATCGTGCGGCGGTGCGCCGAGGAAGGCAAACGGGTTATCGTCGCCACGCACCTTTTGGAGTCGATGATTGAAAACCCGATCCCGACCCGAGCCGAAGTCACGGATGTGGCCAACGCCATCTATGAGGAAGTGGATGCGGTCATGCTGTCCGGTGAAACCACCATCGGAAAATATCCAATTCGGTGCGTTGAACAATTGGTCGAGATCGCACGTGCTTCAGAGCGCGTTCCAGGCCTGAGCTTCGTTCAAAAGCTAACGCCGGACTCCGACAAGCAGCAGATAGCCCACTACGCCGTACAGCTGGCCGAGAGCATCGGTGCAAAAGGCACCGTTGTCATCACCCGCCGAGGCTACATGGCAGACTTTGTGACCAACTGCCATCCACAGAAAAGCCGTATCTACGCCTTTACCAACGATTCTCAGACACGACGGCGACTGGTTTTGAACCGGAACGTTTCACCCTACCGTATTGCCTTTAGCCAAGACCCTGAGAAAACCCTCACATCGGCCTTTAAGTTATTAAAAGGCAAGGCCGGCTTAGACAGTGGCGACAAGGTGGTCGTGATTTCGGACATGCTATCCGGGCAAGGCATCGAAGCCATACAGGTGCGTAAACTGCCCTAGCCTTTGACTTGATTCTGACCAGCCACCAGGTCCCGCAGCGGCTCGCCTCACGACACGTGCGATGCACAGACAATGCGCGAGCCGTGCGCTAAGGTCAATTTGGGGCCAGCGACAAACTCAAGGCGTTGCGGCGACCGTTGCAACAGCGGCGCGCCGGTGCAGGACCTGTTGAAACACAATGCCAGCAATAATGGTGATCAGACCCGCATAGGTCGTCCAATGAATAATCTCTCCCAGAACGAAGTGAATAAACTGCAGGGATAAAAAGGGGGACAGGAAAATGAGATTGCTGATGGTTGCGGCATTGTCGGTTGCTTTCAAAGCCAGCGACCAACAAACAAACGCAAGCGACATCTCAAACAAACCAATATAGACGCCGCCAAAAATACCCGCGACCGGCGGCAATGCGCCGTCAAAGACCCACCAGATCACCAGTACCACTGGCGCTGCGATCACAAAATTCAGACACATCCCAACAAGGGGTTCGCGTTGATCACGAATATTGAGCGTCCAATACCCCGCCCAGACCAGGGTTGAAACGATGGCCAATCCGACCCCGATCCAATCGGCTTGCAGCAATTGGGTGACATCGCCTTGGCTCACGATCACCAGGACCCCGGTATAACTGATCAAGGCCGCTGCGTAGTCAAATCCTCGGATCCGCTGCTTTAAGAAAAAACCAGCCATCAAAGACAGCACAATGGTCCAGGTAAGATTAATGGGTTGCGCCAGCTGAGCTGGCAATCGATCGTAAGCTTCAAACAGGATGAGGTAATAGATTACCGGGTTGAGCAACCCGGCCAACAGCGTGAACCGCCAGTTATCCCAAAACACGTCCGCAAGGGCTGCCCCCTTTCCGCTGAGCGCGACCAGGATCACAAGCACCAGACTCGAAACCACGCTCGCAATCGCCAGGGTCTGCAGTACGCTGGCGTAGGCCAACGTGAGCTTAAACGCGGTGGCAACCGTTGACCACATGAGTAAGGTGATCAACGCAAGCCCGATGGCGCGCGGCTGATTAGCCATTTCGACTCATAACGCGCTGTCCCGGCTTAGAGCGACTCGCCTGATGGCTTTGACGTTTCCGGACTGATGGTTTTCATAGCGGTCGTCACCGTTGCGACAAACGCGCCAATATTACCGACATCTGCGGGCAGAATTAAAGTGTTCGTTGCCTTGGCAAGATTGCCGAATTCCTTCACGTACTGCTCGGCAACACGCAGGTTCACCGCTTCCATACCACCGGGCGAGTTAATGGCGCTGGCAATCGTCCGGATCCCTTCAGCCGTAGCTTGCGCCAACAGCTCGATTTCTTTCGCCTTACCTTCCGCCTCATTCACCTGCTTGAGCTTCTCAGCTTCAGAGACGTTAATCATTTCTTGCTGCTGACCTTGTGAGACATTAATTCTGGCTTCTCGCTCGCCTTCGGACTCTGCCACAACCGCGCGTCGTTCCCGTTCTGCGCGCATTTGTTTCTCAAGTGCATCCCGCACTGTTGCGGGCGGGTTGATGTCTTTAATTTCATAACGCAAGACCTTGACGCCCCAGGGGTTAGAGGCCATGTCCACCGCTTCCACCACTTGCGAGTTAATGGTGGTGCGCTCTTCAAAGGTTCGATCCAGCTCAATCTTACCGATCTCAGAACGCAACGTAGTTTGCGCTAATTGAGAGGTTGCATAGTGGTAATCCTGAATCCCATAACTCGCAAGATACGGATCCTGAACCTGCAAATAGAGAATGCCATCAATCTCGACCGAGATATTGTCTGCGGTGATACAACTTTGCGACGGCACATCAATGGTCTGTTCTTTCAAGGTGTGCTTGTAGGCCACCTTTTGCACAAACGGAATTAGAATATGAAAGCCAGCACTCAGGGTTTTTTGATACTTACCCAAATTCTCCACCACAAACTGCTCTCGCTGCGGCACAATGCGCACCGTTTGAAAGAAGATCCATAGAATCAAACCGACTCCGGTCGCGTAAATGACAAAATCACCCATGAGTTATCTCCTTTATCCAAAGTGTGTTCGATTTAAATTTTACAATTTCGAGCTGAGCTTCAGCGGAAATGACTGCCGCCTCACTCCGAGCTTGCCAGTTCGAACCTCTAAACTGCACAATCCCTTCGCCCGGTTGCTCAGGCGTGAACCCTGACACATATTGCACGCGTTGGCCAAGGAAACCGGCATCCAATTCAGAATCCCCTTCCGCAAACTCATCCCCAACAAAATAATGCTTAAATCGCGCTCGCGCGCCAAACAACAAGACAATCGATGAACCCAAAAAAACGGACCAGACGGGCCAACCGCTGGCTGGCAGTCCAAGTGTCAGCGCGAGCGCGGTAATCAACGCGCCCAGACCAAAAAACAACGATATGAAGCTGGTCAGCAATAACTCTAAAACAATCAGCGCAATGCCAAACAGCAACCAAATTGTCGGCCAAGAAACAGATTCAAAGGGCGTGCCTTCCTTGGCCTCTAAATCCGTCGTTTCCAGCACAAGGTCAGCCTCACCCATCTGAACTCGGCGCCCCTGAAGTTGCTTCAGCAAATCCTTTTGGTTAACGGCAATCAAGTCAATGACGCCCAGGCCAAGCGCCTCTTCTGCGGTGATGTTTTTTGCCGCCACCACCGATTGCTCAAGCCAGTCTGCGTTGCGATTACGAAGTTGCGCCAAAGCCCGCATTTGGGCGGACGCATCGTTGGTCGCCTTGAGCTTTGCATCCTCATCAATCTCGCCGAAACCAATAAATACGGGCTTCGCGGAGCCGACATTCGTCGCCGGCGCCATCGCAGCAACGTGGGTTGCTGCCAAAATGTAGGTCCCCGCGCTGCTGGCCCGAGCGCCCGCTGGCGTCACGTAACCGACAATCGGTACCGGTGAGTCAAGGATCGCTTGTATGAGCACGCGCGTGGGTTCCAGCATCCCGCCCGGCGTATCGATGCGCAAAACCACCAGTTCGGCGCCCGCTTGCTCTGCTGCTGCGAAATCGGCGACAAGGCTTTCAACCCGACCACTGGTGACCTCGGCATTCAGATCGGTCAACCAGACCGTACTGGCCGACGCGAATGATGCAAAACCCAAAAGGAACGCGGCGCACAACGCGCTTGGCAGCAACACGTTTCTCGTAATCTGCTTTATCAATTCAGGCTCCTTATTATGCTTCGTAACGATCGGGGCAACGATAACCAACCGCGCATTACGTATTCCACCAAGAGTCTGTAAGCCTAAGGCGCCGCGTCCAAAAAAGCCAATAATCC
>ERZ887849.3647-NODE-3647-length-11386-cov-5.878034_pt1 | contig 11386 bp, 9 predicted proteins | sample MGYA00521267_ERZ887849 | MGnify/ENA primary metagenome ERZ887849 (study PRJEB32303, sample SAMEA104408601) | aquatic metagenome | biome: Brackish water; feature: Pelagic; material: water | place: Baltic Sea | collected 2014-06-06T16:11:00 | depth 2,863 m ... | reverse complement strand
CAGGGAGTAAAGCTATGGAACAACACGTGCGCGTGATTTCACACGGCGGGAAGGATCCGCACGTGTCTATGAATGCTATCTTGCTCGCCGAAAAGCATCGTTTTAAACGCGTGGTTGCATTTTCGCCGTCCGGATGGGCGTGGAAATGGCAAATGCGGAAAACGTACGAGGAGACGAAATGCTTGATTTGCGAGCCCTGGATAGGGAACGACGGATTGACGAAACTCTACCACGTTCCGTACAGCGAACACTCGAGTTACGGCGAGCTCTTAGGTTTCGTCGAGAGGATAAGGCCGAGGAAAATAACGCCGACAGTGAACGCCGAAACAGAAAAGGACCGCGACAAGTTACTCAAACGGTTCGAACAGTGGGTGGATTTATCCGCGAATAAAGGCAAACTTCATCACTACTTTTCAAAGTCTGAAACAAACAACAACGCGACGACGACGAATAATAACAGCGACGACACGATTATTTGTTTAAGTTCTGACGACGAAGGTGACGTTGAAATCATCGATCCTTCGATACGCGCGGCGTTGCCGAACGTTAAGATTGACGTGCGCACACAACAAAGAGAGTTGGAAAGACTCGCCTCCTCGAAGAACGAGAAGAAGAGAAGCAAACGAGAAGAAGAAGAGAAAAAAGAAAAAGAACACATCATCATCGATTTGTCCAAAGAGAGCAACAGTCCCATGAAAGGAATCAATCACCACTCCAACTCCCGAGAAGTGTTAGAACCTTTCCCTCTCGGGTGCGTCTGTGTCGTTCGTAACGGCGAGTTTAAGCAATTCAAGAATCGAAAACACGTCGAGCAAAGGCTCCGAGAACTCGGCGCCGAAGTCGTGAACAGAAAATCGTCGCGCGTCACGCACATCATGTGTGCGCACGGAAGCATGCAAGCGACAGAACTCTTGAGATTAGAAAAAATGAATACTACCTCTGCGAATGCACCTTCTGCCGTCGCTGCCGTCGCCGCCGCCGCTGCCACCGCGAGTAAAACATCAAAGAAGGGGAAGAAGAAGAGCGAGGACGATGAAGAAGAAGATGAAGAAGAAGAAGAAGAGTATCCCGACGACGCAATCACGGTCACCGAAAGTTGGCTCATGCGCCACGTTCGCGCGATGAGAAACGGAACCGCCCGAGAGCACACGAGCGAAGAAATCAAACACTTCCAAGAGCGACAGCGGAAACGCTTAAAACTCGCCCAAGAGGAGAAGAAGAAGAAGAAGAAGCAAAAGAAGCAAAAGGAGAAAAGCGAGGAAGAAAAATGTACAACAGTAGAATAGAGCCGCGCGGCGTCACAACTCTCTGAGAAGAGCCGAAAGAGCTTTCCACGTTCATCAGAGTAGTAGTAGTAGTAGTAGTAGAAAGTAGCGTAAACACCTCGTGTGTGTAAAAAACATCGCACTTTTTTTTTTTGCTTTTTTCCTCCTCTGAAAAAATCACAAGGAACAAAATTTTCGTCTGCCCTTTTGTTGGTCCGTTCGTTGCCTCTGTTCTGTCTCCCAAGTTCCCGATCGGTCTCTCTCTCGACATGTAATTGCCCTCACTCTTTTCCACCTCTCTCATCTCATCATCCGCCTACACACCACTGCATCATCACTTCAACATGAACGCCACCAACAACACGCCAACCCCGCACGGGATCCACCACCGCGAGGGCCAAACGGTCGAAGACATCGCTCGAGCACCGCCGGGAGAGAGAGTGTTAAAAGTCTCCCAAAACACGCAGACGAATAAATTGGCCACTTCGATTGGTTTCGTGTGCGAACACGGAGAAGCGCCGCTGATTTTAGCGCTCGGGCCGGCGAACGTGAACACGGCGGTGAAAGCGATGGCCATCGCGAGGAGGAAATTGAAGGAAGAAAACGTGGATTTGCGTTTGTATCCGACGTTTCGAGAGGGGGCCGCCAAACGATTTTCGGCGATTCTTTTGCAGACGTGGAAAGAAGAAGGGAACGGGAACATGCAGATGGAGGACGAGGAAACGGACGTGAGTTTGACGTGCGGGGCAAACTCGGTGCCGAGCCAAGTGGCTGGGGCAATCGCCGGGAAGATTCGCGAAGGGTATTCGGTCTCTATCCGAGCGTGTGGCGCGGAGGCGGTGAGTAAGACGGTGAGCGCGGTGACGTTCGCGAGAATGTTTTTGGCGGACACGGAAAAAAATCCGCCAGAATCCACGCCGTTGGGAAGAGTCGTGGATATTTCGTGCGCTCCGGAGTTTCGACACGAGTCGGTTGGGAGCGACGGAGACGAGAGGACGATTTTGATGTTTACTATCAAAGTGATCGACCCGAGAGACGCGCCGATGGTTTCGATGAGCGCGGAGGCGAGCGGAGCCATTTCCATGGAACGGCAGCGAAGGTTAGCCGACGAAGGTAACGCTGCTGCTACTACTAATGCTGCTGTGAATAACGGCGAAGAAGTTTCGTATTGTCAGCAATGCGGCGCTGTATTCAATCGCATGAGTGCAAATTTCTGTTCCCAGTGCGGCTGTAAGAGAAGCTAGATGGGTGGTTGTGGTAGTTCCTCGTGTATCGTCCTCCTTTTACTTACCTTACCCTTGTTATTGAATTTCTTGCACTGTGTGATCTGTTTTCACGTGTAACTTTACTGTTCTTAACCATTAAACTACTACAAATTGCTCCTTCAATTGTACAACTGTACAGGTGCTAGCTACACTACTACTACTGCGTGCTAACGCAACACTTCTCGCTCTATCCTATAATTTTTTTTATTAGCGTTTCGAAAACACCATGAAATACCGTTCGATTCGACTCCCGGCTTGCCAAAACCGGTCGAAGAAACTTTCTTCGTACTTTTCGAATCCAGAGCCTTTGCCTGGAGCCGACCCGGTGTATAATCGAACGCCTTCTACGTTTTCAAACGACGCTTCAATCGTATCGCTCGACTCGTCCGCTCCGTAACTTTTCTCGCTTTCAAACGCTATATTGTCATCATCGACGGTGAGCCCAGATATCATCTTTGCTAAGGTGTGCATGTACCTTTCGTTGTCAGAATAAATCGTTAGTCCTCCTCCACCATCACCGTTTTTGTCCTTCTTCTTCAACGCTTTGTGTGCGGCGACGAAAAAATCTTTATTCAACAACGCTTTATCGTTTCTTGACTTTTCGTCTCCGGAGTGATGCGGCGGTTCTGGGAAATTAATAAAGATTCGATGCAATGAATTCGGAGGAATGCTTTCATTGAGTAAACGAAACGCATCTCCGGAAACGACAGCGATGTTTCGAAGTTTTGAAACGCAAATTCTGTTGAAGATATCGCAAGAACGGTCGCGGCGCAACTCGCTCGCGATCCAGACTTTTTTGTTCTTGTTCGATGAAGACAACGAGCTCGCGGCGGCTTGAGCTAAAGCCCATTCGCCGTTTCCAGCGGCAACTTCGAGGCTTATCTCGTTTTCCTCTTTTGCTTCCTTTTGCACGCCGTGGAAGAGCTTCTTAAAGTTTATCTGTCCAGTCTTCGAATCGATTGTCTTCTTCAAGCGTTTTCTGAGTTTGTCCTTGCGCTTCTTTTCGTCATCTTCTTTGACGAAAACTTCGTCTAAACCCAAAGAGTTTTTAAGTTCTTGAAACAACGTTTCGCCAACGCTGCTACTGTCTTTCTTGTTGACCAGTTCGCCAAGTTTTGAGGTGAACAAAAGGCACCTGGAAAAACAGTCATCGATGGTTGTTGTCGTTGTATCTTTTGAAGAAGAAGAAGAAGGAAAAGAAGAGTCTCCGTCCTCCTTGCTGACGATGTCTTTCAATCTGGCCATATCGCGCTCAAGTTCCGAGCGATTTGTATTACGAAAGAGTTTGCGACGGTGCGGGTCCGCTAGTTCTGAATCTTCCTCTTCCACCGTTTCCGCTTCCTCTTCTCCTTGGACCGAGCCTTCGCGAGCTTGTTTGCACGCTTTTTCGCACGACTTTATCGCTTTCAAACACGCTTTTACGAAGCTCTTTTTCTTTTTATCTGTTGTCGTTGTTGTTGTGAGTGCAACGTTCGCTTCTAAACGCGCTAAGCCGCCGTACATTTGCGCCAGACAATCGTATTTTTGCGCAATCTCTTGTTTCTCCGGTACTTTTTGCTTTACGTTCGGATCGTGATAAAATTTGCACATCCTACCGCGTTGACACTCTCCGTTCTTCCAAAAGAGACACGTCGGTGCCTGTCTTTCTTTGATACCATTCTTTAAGCCGTCTTTCACGCCTTTTCCGTTCAAACAGTCGTCGATGGATGTTTGCATGGATTCAATCTCTCGCTTTAACAAATCCCGACGAAACGACTGCGCGTACATTTTTGCCAGGAGAAGTTTTGACGTATCGTCTAATACGTCCTCAACATTCGTACCCGTCCATTGAATCGCAGATGATACGTCTCCGGTGCGCAAACAAACCCGGAAAAACGTATTCAAAGCTCTCGAGTCGATTCCAACGCCGCACGCGCATTGAGAAATATCATCCTCACCATCTTCGCTGCCAACTTTACTCGTCGTAGACGCCGCCGCCATACTCTCGACGAGCTTCACGGCAGCTCTCACATCGCACTCGATCAAGTACGATTTTAATAACATCGTAAAAGCAACTACATTTGGTTTACAATCTGGTCGTAAGATTGCGTCTTCTTTTCCTTTCTCTTCTTCTTTGTGTTTGGTTTCACTCGCCATGCGCCTGAGAATGATTTCAATATCCTTCGTTCTCCCTGCGTTGGCGTAGGCATTTAACAACGCGCAATAAGTATACACCGACGGATTAATTCGTTGATTTTCGACTAAATTTTTAAACGTTTGCATCGCTTTCGAGAGCTGTTTGACTCTCGCAAAGTGCTGAATATTTGACGTCGCGTCGTTTCGAGCGCGTTCGACCGCTTTACTATTTTCCATCGCTTTTCCATTCGATGAGGAAGAGGATGAGGAGAAGAATAACAGAGGACTTTGAGGCAACAATGCTGCCGAGATATCTTTTTCCCCCTCTTCGAGTAAAGTTTCTTCTTCTTCGCCGTCGTCGTCGCCGTCTGTTTTCCTTCCTCCTTTTCCTCCTCCTCCCACCTGCTCCCTCAAATTGCTCTTCTTTTTCCCCGGCGGTCTCGTCAATTTCATCTGTCGCATCAGCTCTTTCCTCGCTTCAAACTCATCGTAACTGGCTGCTCCTTTTTCCCTTGCGTGCTCTTTCTTCTCTTCCTCGTATTGGTCGTCCTCCTCGCATCTTCTGTCGTTCTCGTCCACTGCAGCAACGCCGTAATTCGTACGCTCGTCGAACGCAACAGTTTTCTCCTCCTCCTCCTTGCCGCCGCTGCCTTCTTCAAAGCACTCGTTTTGCTTCTCCCGAAACTGTCTGTTCCGTTCCGCGCGTTCCTTCTGTTTCACTCTTTTCTTTTCACTCTCCATTTTCGAGTGCTTCTCGGGGTCTTTGTCCATCAACCACGGACGTTTGCGCTTCCCCATTATTATTATCTTCTTTTATTCGAGTTGTTGCATTTCTAAAAATACGTTGTGTTAGGCAAAAACTCTTCTGTTCATGACGATTGAAAATGACGCTGATGAAAGAAGAGAGAAGAAGAGAAGAAGAAGAAGAAGAAGAAAAACAATTTTGGGCTTCGGTCGACGGATTTTTTATCATCGAAAAATATCAGCCGAAAAATCTCTCTGTCCTCCCTTTCTTAAGCGATCGGATCGGCGCGGAACCAAAAAAATCTTCTCAAAGCAAACGGACCTTTCTTTCTCTGCGTCAAAATACTAATTGCATCGGCCACACGCTTCGCCGCGTTTGGGGCAGAAAAAGAAGAGAGAGAGAAAGAAACGCGCGCGTCTTCTTATCTTCTTCGCAGAGAGAGAGAGAGAGAGTCTTTTTGTCGCGCCATCCATCGTCTCTCAAAGAAGAGATTTGAACAGAATGATTATTTAATTTTATCCCGACTGACTGTGTGTGCGTGTGTTGGTTTTGCTGTTGAGATTCTTTGAAACGACGCGAGCGTGTTTACGAAAGTTTTAGCGGTTGAGTTCATCGAAAAACATGGACAGAAACAACAACAACGCGCAGACAATAATGAAACGAACGTCCAGAGAAAGTCGACGACGTCAAAGCTTGGAGAGAGAGAACGACGAGTTGAAGAATATGGTGGAAAGATTACAAGAAAGATTGGAGCTGACGACGACGAGGAGCGGCGTCAGCACGACATCATTATCGTGCGAGTCGGAGAACGGATCAGACGTCAAAGCTTCGAGCGCGTTCTATTTACCCACGAAAGATGACGATCGAAGGATGCAAAAACACGGAGGGCAAGAACAACAACGTCGTCATCATCGTAATCATAGTCATTCACCCCGGGAGAACGCGAGGGTTGGAACGCCCAGGAAATCCATGCAAGGCCACGACGCCGTGAGGCCAGATTTTTTCCAAAATTCAAACAAGAAACTTCCTCAAGGATGGGAAGGCGTGCACGACCTCATCGAAGAAGGCGAGTACGCCGGGTGGTTGATTAATCCGAAACAAATAACCATGCTGAATGAGATCGGGAAAGGTTGCGAAGGCACGGTGTATAGAGCAAAATGGGGAGGCGCTACGGTGGCGGTGAAGAACGTAGGCGCGAGAAACGCCAAGCAGGCGAAAGCGCTGGTTCGATCGACGGAAATCTCTGTAAAATTGAGACATCCAAACGTCCTTCCCTTACTCGGGGCGTATTTTAACCCGTTTGGGGATTCGTGTTTGATGTTCCCGGTGATGCTAGTTGGGACAATGAAGCAATGGTTGTATAGCGATTTGGAGAAGGGCGGAGTCGGCGCTTTGTTTGGAGGCGGCGCGACAAAGAGTAAAGCGCACAAGTATAAGAAGCGGCTAAAAGCCGCGTGGGACGTCGCGAAAGGCATGTCTTACTTAGAAGACATGTTCATCATGCACAGAGACTTGAAACCGTCGAATATTTTCATGAAGAGCTCGGCGAAAGGCTGTGCGGTGATTGCAGATTTTGGACTGGCCCGATACAGCTCCTTGAAAGATAACGAAAGCACGCCCACGGCTTGTACGGGGACGTTTATTTATATGGCTCCAGAAGTTATCACCGGCAAGTGGTACGATACCAAATGCGACGTTTTCAGTTTTGGCGTCTTACTGAACGAATTGCTGGATAGAAAAGCTCCGTATTCGGGATCGTACTATTCGCCGCAACAAATCGCTCGAGCAGTGGTGGAACAAAACATGAGACCGAAAGTGTATTCAAACGATAACTCGCGAGATTCGAAACGTTTAGCAAAGTTGACCGAAAAATGTTGGGTTGCAGATCCAAACGTGAGACCCTCGTTTGCGGAGATTATCAACGAAATGGATGCGATAATGCCGAGTTTAGGGGTGGAGGACTCCCCGGAGAGCTTTCCGGGTACCGGAGATTTCGATGCCGATCAGGGTCGAGAATCGGTGTCAAATAGTCGAGAATCGGTGTCAAATACATCAAGCCCAGGGAGCGCAGATAAAAAAAATAATACAAATCCCATACTCGGAAGTTTGAATAAAGTTCTCGAAGCGTTCTTTTGAAGAGACGAGAGCAGATAATGGTCAAAGAATTGTGTACATAAAAACGATTGAGAATAGAAAATAGAATGCGCGCAGGCCGGAAACGGCGAATGTGTTTTCGTATATATTTACGTGAAATATTTATTTATACTTTTAACATACCGAACGAGATGAACACGCACGCGCGCTCCGTAATCAATCCATCCATCGACAGAAGTACAGAAGTACATCAAAGTTAACGCTCATCGTCAGAAAATGAAAAAGAAAGAGTTTGTGTTTCCTATGTTGCGCAAAAAATACGCGATACTTCTTCTCTCAAAACGATGTTGCAAAGAGAAGAGAGTAAAACGAGCGCGATTGAAATGAGCATTGAATCTTCTCGAGAAAGACGACGACGACGACGACGACAACGAGGACGGATAGAACGAAAACAATCATCGTCGTCGTCCTTGATATTCTTCTTCTTTTTTATCTTCTCCGCGTCGTCCTCCTTCGTTTGTTTGTTTTCTCTTTTCGCGTCTGCTGAAACAAAAGTCGGACCGAGAAGCACGACGACGACGACGACGACGGCGACGACGCCTTTTGCGACGACTGCAACACTCTCTCACACGGGAGGTCGTTCATTTACAAACTCTTCGGGAGCGCCAAACGTGGTAAAACCTCGAGAAACGAGAATCATTAACGGCGTTCCATCGCTCGTATCATCTCCAAGAAATCGAATAATTAACGGGGTACCGGTGTATGAAACATCCGCGTTTCCCTTTATCGTTGCCATTTTTGGATCGTACGCGGATGAGAATGGTAACACAGTTCGCGATTTTAGATGTGGAGGGACTTTCATATCCACCCGACACGTTTTGACGGCATCGCACTGTTTCTTTTCTGATGGACTCGTTTCGAACACGCGAAACTTTTACGATAAGATGGAGGTACTGGTAAACTCAGTTCAGCTCGATCAAGGAGGAGAAGGTCAGGAACTTAAGTTTATTGAAATTGCCGAAGCGCACGGAAATCCGGATTTCAATGGGATAAACTTTGATCAAGATTGCACTGTGCTTCGTCTGGTAAGACCGGCGAGTGAAATATTCGACGTACAACCCGTTCGACTCGCGTGGGGTGCCGAAGAAGTAGACGAAGACGAATACAAAACTGTTTACGACGAGAACGAGATGTGCTACGTCGTTGGGTTTGGCGTAGACTCGAGCGGTTTCTTAACTGAACATTTGAATAACGCGACTGTTCCGCTCGTCTCCGAAGAGACGTGCGAGCATAGCGATTCCTATCCGGGATGGCCATACGGGAATCCAATTTCATCCTCCATGATTTGCGCGGGATATAAATCTGGAGGTACAGATGCTTGTCAAGGAGATTCGGGCGGGCCGTTATTAAATGCGCGTACGCTTGCTCAAGTCGGCATCGTAAGCTGGGGCGAAGGCTGTGCCTTGGAAAATAAATATGGCGTATACACAAAAGTAAGCAAAATGCGAGCGTTTATTCACAGCATCGTTGGCGACGAACTATACGAGCATTCACCGTTTAAATCCCCGGAGGAAGTTGAAAACGGAGGAGAAAACGAGATACCAACAAGACCACGTCCGTTTCGATGCTTTTAATTAAAAACTAACCGTGGAATAATATTCTATCAAATACCTGTAACACTTGCTTGGACCGAACCTTCCTCCGGAAGTTCCTCCAACAGCTTCATCCAGTTAGGAACACCGGCGCCAGATTTCCACAACGTCCCATTCTTAGCCACCGCAAAAAACACATCTCTCACCGACGGATCGAATCCGTCTACTTCTACTTGATTAATGATCCATCTTCTCCACGCCGTTTGATCCTTTGCCTGTATGCGCCATCTTTCCTTGGCGTCGGCAAACACGTTCACATCAACCTCCGAAGAACTGCTCTTCTTATTTCGTTTCGAGCGATTCCCAAAAGTCAAATCCATCGGCTCGTCGCTCGTTGGTTTTCCATCGTTCTCCAACATTGTCACCGTGCATACCAAAATCTTATTCTGAATAAACTTCTCTCTGAATTTTTCCAAGTTTGCCATCGTTTCAAAGACGTGCGCTTCAGAACCGGCAACCACAAAGACTCTATACAAAGACCGAAGTCTGTTCAAAGGAACCGCGCCTTCGTCTTTTTTCAATTGCACTTGTAATCTCCCAAGTTCTTCTTCTCTTTCTGCTTCCTGCAAAGTCTCATCTCGCCCTTTCAACTCGTTCTTTAAGAGTAATCCCAAAACAACCAACGCCGTGGTGTTTACGCCTAAATTTTTCAACGTTTCTATTAAATCCGGCACATCTTCCGCGAGTTCTCCCTCGCCACCTCCGCCTTTCACAGCTTGCACTAACCGCGACAGAATAATCAAGAGACCAACTGCTGCTCCACTCGCTAACGACCCAAACAGGAAAAGTTTCAAAAATCGAAACGGTTCCGCCGCTTCCGCTCGAAGCTTCGCCTGCGCCGCTTGTTTCTCTTTCCCGTCCCCGTACTCGACGTCGATTTCTTCAAACTGTTCTGTATTTCGAAACTTCGCCAAGTCGTCGTCGCGTTGCAACACTCGGAAGTCCAAGTCAAACTTTTCCAACGCGACCATCAAATCGTCTTTCGCTTGCTCGTATTTGTTCATCTTTACGTACGCGCACGCTCGATTGTAGTGACTCGCTCGAGACTCTTCTTCGTTCGGGTTCAACTTCAAAGCGTCCGTGAAAAAATCCGCCGCGTCTTGGTACTGTTTTGCTTCAAACTTTTCCAAGCCACGGTTGACTTTCTCCGCCGCTTTGGAGACGGGAGCGTCGCCTCCTTGTTCGCCGCCCGCTTCGACCACCACCACCGTTCTTTGTCCACTTTTTCTTCGCGGTCTGTTGAAAAGAAATCCAATATTAGTATTAGTATCACGACGACTCCTTTTATTCCTTCTGCTATTAAAACTACTGTTGTTGTAAGCGCTGCTGCTGCTGCAGGTGGTGGTGGTGGTGATGAAGCTGTTGTTGTTTTCGTTCTTCTTAAAACGCGAAGAAGAAGAAGACAAAGAAGAAGAAGAAACTCTCGAAATGATTGCTCTCCCTCTTTGTCTTCTTCGTTTCGTTCGCGTTCGTGCTCTCGCAGTCGTCGTCGCTCTCGTCGGTGGTATCGATGACGATGACAACATTTTTTATCTTCACTCTCTGTTTCGTTTTTGTGTCACCTTCTTTTGGCGTGAAAGAGAGAGATTCTTTTTTGTGAGTGAACACTCGAGACCTAAATTTTCTTTTTTTGTCTCTTTTGATGAGCTTTTCTCTTTCGTTGTTGGTTTCGCACCATACAAAGTGCTCGTCTCTCTCGCTTTTTTCCTTCGTGTTGGTTTCTTTCTTTCGTGTTTGGGAAGAGAGGAGGACTCTCTCCCTTACAGCGTGATGATGATGATGACGACGACGTCAACGAGAACGACGATTGGGTTTGCAAAAACAACGACTACTGCTTCCATCCCGATATCATCATCGTCATCGTTTTTGTCGCGAAGAAGTTTAAGGACCACCTTTGAGCGGCGGCGATTGACGATGTGTAGTAGTAGTAGTAGGTAGTAGAAGTTTGGAGGAAGAAGAAGTCGTGCAACGAGCGATGCGTTCGTTGATGAGGAAGAAATCAGAGGAGGAGGAAAAGGAGGGAGAGAACGTGATGACGAGGTTGGACGAGTACGCGAGAACTTTGGTGGAAGCGTCGAGTTGGTCAACAGGAAACCAAACAGAAGAAGAAGACAAAGAAGAAGAAGACAAAAGAAAAGTTTCTTCTTCGTCATCACTTTTAGCCACGTCATTCGCCTTGGACGCGCTCGTTCTGAGCAGAATGTTTACGTTGATGCGGAAACGAGAGCCTCCGGGCTCGGAAACCATGGG
>ERZ887849.3646-NODE-3646-length-11388-cov-6.501191_pt1 | contig 11388 bp, 14 predicted proteins | sample MGYA00521267_ERZ887849 | MGnify/ENA primary metagenome ERZ887849 (study PRJEB32303, sample SAMEA104408601) | aquatic metagenome | biome: Brackish water; feature: Pelagic; material: water | place: Baltic Sea | collected 2014-06-06T16:11:00 | depth 2,863 m ... | reverse complement strand
CGCACGACGGGATTATCACTCAACACGATGCGATCTTCGTTGGGGAACACTTCGGCGCGACCACAGGTGGCTTCCCGTTCTCCTTGCACGATGCGCACGCGACCAGTGGCCACGAGCGACTTGAAAAAGCCGTATTCGCCGAGAGTGGCGGTGGGATCGCCTTTGCGACTAGCGACGACTCGAAGATTATCACAGTAGAGCTTCAGATTGTTTCCGCTCACCACGACTTGATCGGTAAAAGTCGCGATGGTTTCGGTGTCAGTGCTGATCGTTTCGGCAGCACCCGCGCATTCGATGACGGTGGGTTGCAATTTCTCGGCTGCTCGGAGCGAAGCCGTGGCGAAAGAAAATGCAGTCAGCAGAAGGAGAAACAGATTGAGGTGGATCATTTTAAAATATCGGGGAGCTGAGCGCGGAAAACTACCCGCGCGCTGGAGTGGATGGAAACTATTTTCTCTCGATGGTTGTAAGTCCAACCCCGGCCTGTGATTTCCACATCATCGCGAATGATCCGCACGGAAGCGCCACCTCTGACAGTGCCCGCTTCAGGATTCACGGACGCGAGTGGGCTGAGAATAATGGTTTCTACCTCATTAGTTTCATCGCCGGTAAATAACGTGAGGTTGAGATCAATGAGTTGGATGTGAGTTGATCCCACGATGGCCTCCGTGCCGACCAGCATCATCGAGCGATGACCTTCTTTCGTGAAGGTGGGGAGGCGGAATTGGCTGACGGGGGTTTGCGACATGGGCGACGGTTCAGCCCATAGTGACGAGCCGCCTAAGACGAAAACGATTAGGAGTAAAACTCTCACGATTCTTCAGATGGACTGCGATGGGAGAGAATATGTTCACAAATTTCCCGCACCGCTCCGTGGCCGGCTGCTCGCGTGGTGATCAGGTCGGCTGCAGAGATAGCGGCTGGCATAGCATCAGGGACGGTGATACCGAATCCGGCCCATTCCATCGCGGTGGCATCGATATCATCGTCGCCCATGTAAACACATTCTTCAGGTTGTAGTTTGAGGCGTCCGGCGAGTTCTTGCAGCGCGGTGATCTTATCGGTGCGACCTTGAATCAAATGAGGCACTTTGAGTTCGGTTGCGCGAATAGTGCTCGCGTCGGAAGGGCGTCCACTGATCCACGCTACGGCGACTCCGGCTTTGTTGAGCCGCACAATACCCATGCCATCAAGAATCGAAAATACCTTGGTTTCCGTGCCGTCGGAAGAGATTCGCACGGTGCCATCGGTAAGGATGCCATCCACATCCATCGCGAATAGTCTGATCTTGGACCATGCCGCATGTTGGATCTTCGATTTTGGATTTTGGTCTTCAGGCATGGCGGTAAGAATGTTTTCTGTGGTGTTGGTTAGTAATCAAAAGTCCGAATTCTAAAATCCAAAATCAAATCATCCCATCCATGTGATCAGCTTTTCGATCACATCGTCTTGACTGGGGCGGTAGGCTTTTTCGAGCTCTGGTGCGAAGGGAACGGGAATATCCATGGAACCGATACGTAACGGAGCCGCCTTGAGCTTATCGAAATTGTCTTCGGTGAGTTGAGCTATGATCTCCGCTCCAAAGCCGTGGGTGCGTCGTCCTTCATGCAGCACGACAAGTCGTCCGGTGCGAGCGAGTGAGGCTTGAATGGCATCGAGCTTCATTGGAGCGAGTCCACGCAGATCGAAGAGATCGAATTCGGTTTCGTATTCCTCGGCGAGGTAGTCGCAAACGTCGCTCGCGAGGTGCACCATTTCGCCATAGGTCACGAAGGTGGCGAAATCGCCTTCGCTGAGTTGTTTCGGAGACCAGATGTTTTGATAATCAGGATTCCAAACGACGGGTTGTTTGCTTCGGCGATAAAGCGCTTTGTGTTCGAAGAGGATGACAGGGTTGTTGTCTTCGTAAGCCGCGAGGATGGCATCATAAGCGTCTTGCGGATTGCTCGGATAGAGACCCTTGAGTCCAGGCATCGAAAGGAAGAATGCTTCGAGCTCTTGCGAATGAAAGGAACCGAAAGTCAGGCCTCCACCGCAGGGAAAGCGTAGAACCAACGGACAAGCGGCTCCGGAACGGAAACGCATCGTGGCGGCATTGAGCGTGATTTGAGTGACCGCTTCTGTGGAGAAATCGGCAAACTGAAATTCCTCGATGGGGCGATGTCCATTCACCGCCATACCGATCGTGTAGCCGGTGCAGGCACTTTCCGCGAGCGGGGTATTGATTACGCGAGAGCGGGTGTATTTTTCGAGCAGGCCGTCAGTCACTTTGAACGCACCGCCGTAGGTGCCGATATCCTGACCAAGCACGAGCGACTCATCGCGCTCGGCGAGAATCTTATCGAGACCGGTGGTGATCGCTTGCGCCAAGTTGAGCGAAATTGGTTCTGCAGGTTCAGGTTTCCAATTGATCGGGGTGGCGGGAGCAAAGACGTCATCGGCCATACCAGCTGGATTGGGGGCGGCGATGGCCATACTGACTTTGATGCACTGCTCAACGTAGTCGGTGAGAGTCGAGTCAATCTTGTCGAGCTCTGTATCGTGACCGCTGGCGACGAGTTTAGCGCGAAACTTCGGTAGGGGATCTTGCGCGACAATGGCCTCCGCTTCGCCTGGCTTCATGTAATCGCAGGTATCGTAGGCCGCATGCCCACGGAGGCGAAAGGTGCGGGCTTCGATCAAAATGGGGCGCGAGGTGTTCCGGGCTTTATCAATCGCCTCGCCGAGCACGTGCGAGCTGGTTTCGATGTCGGTTGTATCGATGGAGAATCCTTCCATCTGATAACCGGCGGCGCGTTTCCAGAGTTGGGTATTGGGTGCGAACTGCTCGCTGATCGGGGTGGAGTAGGCATAGCCATTGTTTTCGATGACAAAGACAACGGGGATCGAAAGGAGAGATGCGAGGTTGAGAGATTCGTGGATATCGCCGGTGCTGGAGGAACCGTCGCCGAAGAAGGTAAACCCCACGGCTTCTTGGCCAAGACGACGTTGCGAATCGACGGAGCCTGCCACGGTGCTGAGCATCGCGCCTAGGTGGCTGATCATCGGCAGAGATCGATTTGCAGGATCGCCGTGATGGATGTTCCCTTCGTGAGCCTTAGTCGGGCTATCAGCATTCGCGAAATACTGATTGAGGTGCTCGCAGAGGTGTCCGCTCCATATGAGATGGCCTCCCAAACCGCGATGGGAAAAACAAACGACATCGTTGGCTTTATTGGCGAATAAGGCGAGGGGAACGACGAGACCTTCATTGCCCTGGCCACCGGTCACAGTGCCTTTGATCAGACCTTGGCGAAAGAGATCGAGGATGCGGTTCTCCGTGATGCGCGCGAGCTGCATCCATACGTAGATGCGCAAGAGGGCCGCATCTTTCTGCTCGGTTAATTCGAAGGGTTGTAATGTGCGCTCCGTCAGGAACGGTGGTGGGGTCGGAAAAGCCATAGGTATTCCTCACGGTGAAGCGTGGACTCCACACGCGCAAGCGAGAGATTGGTCTTAAAGGAATTCGTCGAGGAGACGGAAAAAGCGAAGACGGGCTTGATCGGGATTGCTAAGGCCTTATCGCTCGAAAAAAGAGTCGCTCAAACTGGGGCCGATATTTTCCTGATCGAAGTCATCAGTGTTGATGCGGCCTGCATGTAGAATCTGCGCGGATTCGGCGATGCATTGATCATTGGAGTGCCGAAAAGGGCAATCGGTGACATCGAGGGAATAGAGTTGTCGCAGATTATCCGCCAATAGATTGATCTGATCTTTAGGCGGGAGCTTTGAAGTGGTGGCATCGCCACCGGGCAGCGCGGTCATTAATAACCAGTCGTCCTTTTCGTCCTGAATGAAATCAATGACCTCAGGCACATCGACTTTGCCTGACAGCCAACGCATCCGCTCCATTTCGCCATCAAGGTTGCGAAGTTGGTCACGTGGTTGATATTTGAGAATAAGATCGGTCTGCTCTGGCGATACTAATCTGTAAACGCTGGCTGCAGATTCGCCGATAGTGATCGATTACCATTCACGGTTCTCAAGGAGCTTTCTTAGCGATGATGGAGGCGAAAGCATGGACAGGAATCATTCAGACAATTTGATCTTCGCTAACCGAATTTCTGTGGGCACGCGGTAGCGGCCTCCTTCAGTCGCGCCATCAGAGCTGGTGTAGTAACTGACCCAGAGTAAGCCTTCGTGATAAACAATTCCCGGATAGCTGGAATCGAAAGTGGCGGGAAGTTCGATGAGCTCGTGGGATTCGCCGGTATCGGGATCGATCTCGAAAAGTTTCATTTCGCCCCATTGCCCACCACGGCCTCCGAGGATATATTGGCCGTCGGGGAGCCCAAAGAGTTTCGGGCCGCCGACATCCCGAGTGTCTGCCCATTTCCAGTTAGTGTAGAGAGGAAGGGACTGTCCAATGACATGGCCTCCGCGAAGATAGCAGAGCGCGGTGCCATCGGCTTTGAAGGCAATCGAGGATTCGTTGCCTTCGTGTAATTCGGAGACAAGCACGTCCCACTTGCGCCCGTCATCACTTTTATAAAGGCGGGTCTTCTGGAGATCAGAGTTTTGGTTGGGATAGCCGATACCGTAGGCGACTCCATCGTGCCACGTGACACTCCAAATCCAGATATCGGGTTCGCCGATTTTCACGGGATCGCTCCAAGTCGCGCCGTCTTTACTAAACCACACATAGTTTCGGTGGAGGTCTGGATAGGGGTGATAAACTTGGATTGCGGAGTTGAGCATCAGTTCTCCATCTGGGGTGATGGAAAGCTTGGCGTCGCGCAGATCTCCTGCTGGTAACACGAAATGACCGGCGCTGGTCCATGATTCTCCGTCGGCCGAGCTGATGACGCGCATAGAGCCCATTCCTTCGAGTCCGCCGTGATGTTTCTGGGCTTCTCGCAATCCGACATACCAACGATCCTGAAAACAGATCATATCGTTAAAGGCGTTGTGAGGTTGGCCGCTGTCCTCGTGAGTCCAGATCGTTTGGAGCGAGACGAGTTCGGCGGTGAGTTTTTTTGGGGAGGCTGCCATGGTTACGCGCGGGAGATGAGCACGTTGAACACAGTTTTCATCTCGTTAGAGAATGATGAATCAAAGTTGATGAGATGGCCTCGCTGATCGTGGCTTAAGCCATGCTATCGAGTTTCTTAATACGTGGAATATGACGCCCGCCTTCGAACTCCGTGGCGAGCCATACACGAACGATCTGGAGGGCTTCTTCTTCGCTGATCGTGCGCTCACCCAATGAAAGGCAGTTAGCATCGTTGTGCGAGCGATTCCAAGCGGCGACCTCTTCACTCCAGCACACACCGCAGCGCACACCCTTCACGCGATTGGCTGCCATGGCCTCACCGTTGCCCGATCCACCCAGAACAATGCCGCGTTCGACTTCACCGGAGGCGACGGCACGGGCGACCGGAAAGCAGAAATCAGGGTAATCGCAGCGCTCCGTCGAATCGGTGCCCATGTCGCGCACGGTGTGTCCTTCCGCGAATAGCATGGCTTTGATGGACTCTTTGTAATTATAGCCGGCGTGATCAGAACCGATGGCGATCGTGTATGTTTTCATAGGGGGGAGGGAACGGGATCAGAGTTTGCAGTTCTTATAATCCGGGGCCAGTTTAAAGGCATCTCCATTCCACTATGAAAACTCTGCTTACTACTCTTTCGCTCGGATTGGCTCTCATCATCAGCGGCTGCGCGACGACTGAAACCCGCATCAGTAAAAATCAAGCCGCCTTCGATTCGTGGCCGAGTGAGGTGCAATCTTCGATCCGCGCAGGGAAGGTGAAGATCGGATTTACGACCGAGCAAGTGCGCGTGACGCTGGGTGAGCCCAACCGGGTGTATTCGCGTCAATCAGCTGAAGGTGAATCGGAAGTCTGGGCGTATTTTGAATCCGGCCCGAAATTTTCGTTCGGAGTAGGCGTGGGATCGGGCGGCTATGGCGGTGGCGCGAGCGGCGGCGCGAGATATGACCGAACAGAAAATCGATTCGATGAAGCCACGCGCGTGGTGTTTACTGATGGAGCGGTGATATCCATCGAGCAACGGACGGATACGTAAGCATTCGGCCTAAACTTTAAGCGCCGATTGAGCGTAGAATCGCTTTCGTGTCGCTCAGATCGTTGAATAGTGCCGTGGGTTCATGAGGCGCGAGCGCCTCTGGAGTGTGATTGCCGGCGGCGACGGCGTTCCGATGATGAAGGGGTAAAAGCCGAGCTTGCGGAGAGAGTCGAGAGGCGTAAATTGAGAATATGAAATTTACCGTGACGATTGATCGCGATGAGACCGGCGCTTGGGTAGCTGAGTGTCCAGCGATTCCCGGCTGTGTTAGCCAAGGAGAGACTAAATCCGAGGCGATGAAGAATATCGAGGAAGCGATTGAGCTTTGCTTGGAAGTGCGTTCGGAACGTGGACTGCCGCTGACGATCGAGACGAAGCAAGTCGAAATCGCCGTCTGATGCCGATCCTGCCCAAGCTGAGTGGGCGGATAGTCGCACAGGCTTTTGGTCGAGCGGATTGGGAACTAGCCAGACTAAAGGGTAGCCACATGATTCTTGTTAAATAGGGAAGTTGGGCGACGCTTTCGGTCCCTGATCACAAACAGGTCGCGCCCGGCACTCTGCGCAGCCTAATAAGGGCAAGTGGTTTGAGCGTCGAAGAATTTATCGCGGTCTCAAAAAAGTGACTTCGCTTCATCTTTACCCACGCGATTCTGGCAGATCAGGCGCCAACTGAGCGTAGAAACGCTGCAGTGTCACTCAGATCGCTGAATAGCATCGTGGGTTCGTGCGAATCGAGCTCGTCGCGAGTGTGATTGCCGGTCGCGACGGCGATGGTTTTAGCGCCGATGACTTTGCCGCATTCGATGTCGTGCGGGGTGTCGCCAATGATGAAAGTTTGGCTGGGATCGAAATCGACGCCGTGAAGTTCCTTCGCGCGACGTTGGGCGTGGGGGCCGAGATCGTTGCGCGTTGGGCTGTCATCGGCGAAGGCGCCGAATTTGAAATAGTCCCAGACTTGATAATGGGTGAGTTTGTATTCTGCACCGCGTTTCTGATTGCCGGTGAGCAGGCCTTGCGCGACGCCGTCATGACTGTGGAGTGTATCGAGGATTTTGAGAACACCGGGAAGGACGCCACCTTTGGTGCCTCTGGCCAATTCAATGGGCAGAAGTGATAAGTAGGTGTCAAGGTAGGCTTGAATGTTTTCCGGGGTGACGGGCATTTCGTAGTAGCGAAGCACTTCGCTGGTGATCCAGGTGTCGGTGCGTCCGGCCCAGTCGATTTTGCTCAGATCGGCTTTCATGCCGAATTGCTGCCCGAAGGCTCGCTGCATCGCGCGAAAGCCGGCGCCGTCAGATGAGATTAACGTGCCGTCGATATCCCAGAGAACTAATGTATGTTTACTCACGCTTTCAGTAAGCGTGTCTGGGGTTTGGGCGGGCAAGTGATTTCACGCTGATGGGTTCTGTTGTTTCCGTTTGTAGGCTGTGGGGGTGTCGCCAGTAAAACGTCGAAACACAGTCGCGAAGTATTGGGAGCTGGAAAATCCGAGAGAGTGGGCAATCTGCGTGATCGGCGTATCGATTTGGGTTAGCGCCTCACACGCAGCATTGATTTTACCGCGCAAAACATAGTCACCGGGTGGAATGCCAACTTCATCCCGGAAACGACTTTTGAAGCGTGATTCGGACAGGCCGATGTGGTCGGCAAGTGCGGGAACAGGGAGTTGATCACTCAAATGCGCAGCGATGTGATCGAGAGTGCGTTGGATGCGAGGCGAAGGTTGCGATGCTCTCTCACTGCTGCTGGCTTCGATGACCTGAAAGAGGTAACGTAGAATGATTTGAGCAGAGGCGAGGCGGTCGATCATGCGGGTTGGTTTGGTCTGCAGCATGTTTAATATTGTCGCGGCCAGTTCGTCGGACTCGGAATGGGCCGAGAAATGGCGAGTAGGTAACGCGAGTAAAGCTTTGCGGAGTCCGATCGCGGCTTTGGGTTCGAGGAAAAGCAGTGGCCCATCGATGAATTTCATGCGGAGAATAAACCAGTAGAGGTGTCCTTTTTCTTCAGGGGTGCCGGCGGTATCAAGCGTGTCTCCGGGGAAGGTGATCAATTGATCGCCTCCGCTGAGTCGATAAAGGCGTTCATTAACCCGATAAGTCTGCATGCCCCGCGCGAGATGGCAGATGCCCAAGCAGCCTGGATGGACGACTCCTTTAATCCCTCGCTGCGCCGATTTGTAATGATAGCTGCCGATCTCAACGATACCTAGGATGTTAATCTCGCGTGGTTTTAAATCAACTCGTCCGGAATTTCGCGCGCTAGGTAGGCTTGGCATGATGTTTGATTTTGTGCTGCGATATATTGGTGGACGCAAGTGAATCGAAGTTCGGATATGATCCGCGACCATGATATCTCCTGAGACACCAAACTATGCCGCGCCTGCCTCGCTTGAGCCTACGCATTTACTGACACCCGAGCAGATCGCATTTTATCATCAGCATGGCTATCTGGCGATTGATGCATTGATGCCGAACAGTGAGATCGAGAAGGTGCGCGGGATTTATGATCGTCTTTTCAACGAAGATCGCAGCAAGGCCGAGGCCGATTTCTATGATCTGAGCAGTGCCAAGAAAGAGGGAGGCAAGGCTTCAATCCCGCAGATTATTCAGCCCGGAAAATATGCGCCAGCGCTGCTTGAAACGCAGATGGTCGCGAACCTGAAAGCTATGATGAAGCAGCTCCATGGCGACGAGACATCGATGGTGGGAGATCACGCGATTAATAAGCCGCCGCACAACGCGACCCCCACGCCATGGCATCAGGACGAAGCGTATTGGGATCCGGCGGTGGAGTATTCGAGTCTGAGTGTTTGGATTCCACTGCAGCCCGCCACGAAGGAAAACGGATGTATGTGTTTTGTGCCGGGTTCGCATCAGATCGAGATGGTGCCGCATCGTCCGATCGGCGATGACCCCACCACGCCCGGCTTGGAAGTCGAACCTGGCGCCTTTGATTTCAACAGTGCCGTGGCCTGTGAAATACCCGCAGGTGGTGCAACCTTCCATCATGGTCGCACGCTCCATTTCACTCCGGCCAATAATTCCGATGATTTTCGCCGCGCCTATATCGCGATGGGTTCAGCTTACGAAGAACCACGCGCGACGCCTCGTGAGTTTCCGTGGAAGGAACGTCAACTCGCGGCGAAGGCTGTTGCGAGTTAAGACTTACGACGGCCGTAGCTTCACTTGCCGACGCAACGCGGGGATCATGGTTCCGATCAGGATTAGCGCGGCACCTATGCACTCGAGCATGGGAAAGCGTTCTTGGTAAAAAAAGATACCACCGGTGGCGACACCGAGGGGCACGAGCATTTGGATTAAGGCGCCTTCGCCCACGGCGAGATGACGAAAAGAATTAGTCATGGTGATTTGGCCAACCCCCGAACACAGACCGGCAATGATCATGAGAATCCAGGCAATCAGATCGTGAGCAGCCCAATTCTTAAGTGCAGGGATGAAACACAGTATCAGACCAAAGACACACTGAGCGGCGAAGATGGTGGCCGTATTTTCTCCTTCGGCGTGGAGTTTGCGGATGGTGACGATCACGTATACAGCCGTGAGGGCTACGATAACGGCGATTAGATCAATTTATACTGATTCCCGCACCGGTGCCGAAGGCGTTGGTGATTAGAGCCAATCCAGTTAAAGCCAGTAAAGAGCCGCCCAGCAGGGCCGCTCGAAAGCGTTCTCCCAGCAGCACCACGGCGAGTAACCCGCCCATGATCACGTAGGTGTTATTAATGAAGGTAGCTCGCCCCGCACCAAGATGAACAATGGTATAATAAAAACCATAGATGCTGAGACCGCCAAGGATTCCCCGAGTGATCAGGCGGCGTTTCTGAAAGAGATGTTTGGGTTGAAAGCCACTGGCTCCAATCGGATAGACTATCCAGATCAAACCCAGACCGACAACGAATCGCACACAACTCAACAGCCACACGTCGACATCTTGAGCAGTGCCAAGCGCACGAATAAACAAAGCATTGGCAGTGAAGCACAGGGCCAAAATCAGCATCAAGATGACCCCATGCCGATGTTGGTTCGGCTTGGTCATTTCTGTTTCGCGGCCCACACTGTGGCGGCGATGATCAGGACCGCGCCAACGATATCAGAGCCACCGAATTTTTCCTGAAATAGGATCACTCCACCAATAGTTACGCCGACGGGCCCCAGTGTTAGAAAGATGACGCCTTTCCCGACGGGGAGTGCTCGATAGGCTCGCGTCATAAAAAGCTGGGCGGCGGTGGCCAAGAGGCTCGCGCCAATCAACGCAGTCCAAAGTCCGTCAGGTATGCCGGATCCGGTCCAGATGGCCGGAATGCCGCAGATGATCATCCCATAGAGACATTGGGAGGCACAGATGGTGGAGGTGTGTTCATCATTATGCAGACTGCGAATTAGGACTGCCACACTGGCAGAACCAAAGGCAGTGAGAAGTGCCAGTCCATCGTAGATCCCCGGTTTCATCCCCGTGCTGAGAACCTTGGTCAGCAGGGCGAGACCGATTAAAGTAGCGACGCAGCTCAACATGAGCCTTGGTTTGAGCTTTTCTCCCAAAAACCAGACTGCAAAAAGAGCCGCCCATACCACGTAGGTATTATTGATAAAAGTGGCGCGCCCAGCTCCCAGATAAATGATGGCCTGATAAAACCCGACCGTTGTGATGGCACCAATCACTCCGCGGGCTATTAAACGCGGATTCGTTACAAGATTAACCGGTTTGAACTGCTTACGATAGAGCAAGCAGGCGACCGCAAACCCCACGATGAAGCGGATGCTAACTAGAGTCCACGCATCGATTCCTTTCTGCCCGAGAGTTCGGACGACGAGGAGATTCACGACCAGGCAGGCTATTCCTGCCAGCATCAGTGAAACCCCTAGAGGATGATATTCTGTCCTGCTGGAGTGGCTCATGAAATGAGAGTAGGAATGATCCTAGCGAAACAGTTAAAGCGCGTGAATCGCACTCTTGCTCACGGCGAGTCCGGCTTCCTTGACCGCTTCACTCATGGTGGGGTGAGCGTGGATGGTGCGACCGAGGTCTTCGGCGCTGCCGCCGTATTCCATGTGAGTGACGATTTCGCTGATGAGTTCACCGGCGTTGCGACCGAGAATTTGAGCGCCGAGAATTTTATCGGTCTCTGCATCGGCGATGATTTTTACGAAACCATCAGCGGCGTCATTCGCGTGTGCCCGAGCGTTGGCCGCAAAGTTGAACTTGCCGACTTTGATCTTGAGTCCCTTGGCTTTGGCCGCGTCTTCACCGAGTCCGACGGTGGCAATTTCAGGGGCGGTATATATGATTGCTGGCATGA
>ERZ887849.3644-NODE-3644-length-11398-cov-4.992595_pt1 | contig 11398 bp, 10 predicted proteins | sample MGYA00521267_ERZ887849 | MGnify/ENA primary metagenome ERZ887849 (study PRJEB32303, sample SAMEA104408601) | aquatic metagenome | biome: Brackish water; feature: Pelagic; material: water | place: Baltic Sea | collected 2014-06-06T16:11:00 | depth 2,863 m ... | reverse complement strand
GAGTCCGTCGATGGTGCGCCCCACTTGGTCAAGGAGCTGCTCGCCGCACCGCCGCCCCCGCCGCTGACCGCCCCGGCGTCACAAGCAGGAGAGGCTGACGCTCCATGAGCTGATCTGCCCTTGGTCCGAGCCGGCGTTGTCGGCGACGCTGAGCTGCCAGATGCCGGTGCCGGTGCCCCCCACAAACGAGGCCATGCTGCCCGAGGCGGACAGGGTGCCGCCCGAGGTGCCGTACGTCCCGGAGATGTTGTCGGTGGAGCCGCCACTGCGGTCATGGAGCACCACTTGGGTGCCCGACGGGGCGCGCAGGATGACCTGCAGGTCGCCGATGTAGGAGTGAGTGATGTTGACCGAGACCGTCACGCCGTAGACCGTCGGGCAGCTCGACACGTTCGCCGACGAGAGGGTGGTCTGGTAGTCATAGATGCCGTAGCCGCTGCCCCCGCCCCCGCTGGCGGACGTCGTGAAGCCGCCGTCGTCCCCGTCGCAGTCGGTGTCGACCGAGTCAAAGGGAACCTCGGCCCCATCGGGATTGCGGGCAGGGTCGCCGTCGTCACAGTCCAAGCCCGCGACCACAGGCGGCACCACCGCGGACGCCCCCCACCCATCGCCGTCGGCGTCGGTCATGCACGCCGTCGCGTCGTCCTTCCACGCGAGACCGGCGCCCGTGAGGGGATCATCGTCGTTGCAGTCGCCGCCGCAGGGGCTGGCACCGTCCCCATCCGCGTCCACCGGGTCCAGATCGGGGTCGTCGTCGTTGCAGTCGGTGCCGGGCACCACGTCGCCCGTCGCCATTGCATCACCCCAGCCGTCTCCATCGGCGTCCCGCATACACGCGGTCGCATCGTCTAGCTCGGCAGCACCGGGAAAGACGTTGGCATCGGCATCATCGCAGTCGCCTGAGCACGTGTCGACGCCATCTGCATCGGCGTCCGGGCAAGGGTCACCATCGCCGCTGCCGTCACTGCCCCCGCTGAGCCCCGAGTCGACCCCGGCACCGTCGCCGCCGCCGTCGGCGTTCCCGCCGTCCTTCACGCCTTCTTGGGTGCCCGAGTCCCCCAAGAAAGCATCAAAGCTCTGGATGCCACAGCCCCAAGCGAGCAGTACGGGAAGCAAGACAAGCGAACGTGGGTGCATAGGGTCCTCGACGCCCGCACTCTACGCCAATCGGGCCATGGCCCGCTCAGGACTTCGCAGGCGACTCCAGGATCTGCTTGATCAACACCAAGTCCGCGGTCATCGCCTTGCGCATCATCACGCCCATCAGCGGCGCCACCAGCCGCGAGAAGCCCGCCGGCTCGCCCCGGTTCTGGAGCACCATGCGCGTGGCATCGGTGCCCACAGCCTCGAAGCGGTAGACCGTCTCCATCGGAAACGGCCGCTCGGCGGTGCGCATCACCATCCGCTCGCCGGGCACGAGCTCGGTGATCTCGTAGGTGTACGCGAGCGTGCGCCCCATGAACTGAGCGACAAAGTCCATCTGGGCGCCCAGCTCGGCACGGGAGCCCTGGCGCCAGGCCATCGTGTCGATCTTGGCGTACCAGAGCGGCGCGTGGGTGGGGTCGCACGCATAGGCGGCGACCACTGCGGGGGGCCGGGCAATGACGGTGCTGACCTCGATGTCGACGGCCATCGCCCCTCCGGTTGGCAGCTCAGTCGCGGGGCAAGGCCCGGGACAGGTTGGCCAAGGCGGCCTTGAACGAGCGGTGCAACGCGTCGCTGATGCCCATGCCCACAAGCATCTGGCCCAGCATCGAGCCGGGGTCGAAGTCCATGTGCATGGTCACGAGCGTGTTGGTGCTCGGCTTCATCGTGCGCAGGCTGTAGCTGAGCTTGCCCCGGAAGCGCTTGCCGCCCGTGGTGACATGCACCCGGCGACCACCGTGGCTGTCGTCCACCCGATCGAAGGTGTACTCCAGCAACCGGGTGCGGGGCGGGGTGCGCACTTGCAGGCGAAAGGCACCCGGACCATCCTCGTCGAGGCCATCGAAGGCCCCCTCGACAATCTGGCGGTGATGGGCGGGATTGGCGAGCCAATCGAAGACCGCGTCGCGGCGGATGCCCTCGACGAGGATGTCGGCAGTGACGACGGCCACGGGACCTCCTGGAACTGGCGCACCCGCTAACCCGCGGCTTTGCAGGGCGCGGGTCTGAGCTGGCTCGATTAGGGCCCATCGCCGCGCAGCTTCGCCCTGGAGTGCAACTTGATGATCGGCCTCATCCCGTACTACCCGCCCTTCATCTGGGAGCTGGGTCCGGTCGTCCTCGACTCGTGGGCGCTGCTCGTGAGCCTCGGGTTCATCATCGGCTTGGAGATCTCCCGGGCCCGGGGCATCAAGCAAGGGCTGCAAGTCCGCGATGTGGTCGACAGCGCCGTGTTTGTCGTCGGCATGGGCTTTGTGGTGGGCCACCTGGTCCACGTGCTCGCCTACAACCCCCACCAGCTCGAAGAACAGGGCGTGATGGCCCTGGTCAAGGTGTGGGCGGGCTTCTCCAGCACCGGCGGCTTCTTGGGCGCGGTGGTGGGCGCCGTCCTGCTGTTTGTGGCCTTTCCCCGCTGGCTGGGCCCGACCCGGGACCGCATGCAGGCCGCCGGCAAAGAAGGCGTGGTGCGCAATGTGGTCGAGTGGATGGCCCGCGAGCGGGGGTTCTGGCCCCACGCCGACGCGCTGGTCTTTGGGTTTCCGTTCGCGTGGACCTTTGGCCGCTTGGGTTGTTTTTCGGCCCACGACCACGTCGGCAAGGTGTCCGAGTTTGCCCTGGCGGTCAACTTTCCCGCCAGCTCCTATGGCGGACCCCGGCATGATCTCGGGCTCTACGAGGCGATGTGGACCGCGGTCATCGCGGCGACGTTCTACGCCCTGCGCAAGCGACGGGTGCAGCCGGGCTTCTTCTTGGCGCTGTGGTGCGCGATGTACTTCCCCGCGCGGTTCGGCTTGGAGTTCCTGCGCAATACGGACCTGCGAGGGGCCGACGTGCGCTGGATCGGCATGACGCCCGCCCAGTGGGGGTCGATGGTGCTGTTCGCCGGCGGTGTGTGGATCGCCACACGAACCTGGTCCAGCCCAGCCGCAGCTGAAGAGTAGGGCCAGCGCCGCTCAGGCCTCGCCGTCTTCTTCGCGCCACTCGGCCTCACGGCGATAGATGGTGCGGGCAGTGATGCCGAGAAGCTGCGCAGCAAGGGCTTTGTCACCATCCACTTGGGCCATGGTCGCCTCGATCATGCTGCGCTCCATGGTCTTGATGGGGGTGCCCACGGCGAAGCTGAGCACATCGGGAGGTGCCCGGTGCTGGCGCAGCGCAGGGGGCAGGTGGGACAGCTCGATCACGCCCCCGCGACACAAGACAACGGCCCGCTCGACGGCATTCTCGAGCTCTCGCACGTTGCCCGGCCAGGCCCAGGAGCTGAGTGCAGCCAAGGCATCGGCGTCGAAGCCCGAGATGTCCCGGCGGTTGCGGCGGGCGTAGTGCTCCAAGAAGTGGTGGGCGAGCAGGGGCACGTCGTCGGCCCGGTCCCGCAGTGGGGGGCACGCGAGGCGGATGACATTGAGGCGGTAGAAGAGGTCTTCGCGAAGGCGGCCCTCTTGGATCGCCCGCTCGGGATCGCGGTTGGACGCCGCGATGATGCGCACGTCAGCTTGCAGGGTGCGGGTGCCGCCGACCCGCTCGTACTCGCCGTCTTGCAGCACCCGCAGCAGCTTGACCTGGACTTGGGGGCTCATCTCGGTGACCTCGTCGAGGAACAGCGTGCCGCCCTGGGCGAGGTCGAAGCGGCCTTGCTTTCGGGCGGTGGCACCGGTGAACGCCCCGGACTCATGGCCGAACAGCTCACTCTCCAGAAGGGCCTCGGGCAGGGCACCACAGTTGACGGTGACCAGCGCGTGGTCCCGACGGGGGGACGCCCGGTGCAGCCAGCGGGCCAGCCGTCCCTTGCCGGTGCCGCTCTCGCCCGTGATGAGCAAGGAGGCCTCCGAGTCTGCGACCTGGCGGCCTTCTTCGAGCAAACTACGCATGGCGCCGGACCGACCCACGATCTCGTCGGGCAGCACGCGAGCCAGCTCGTCGCGGAGCTGACGGTTTTCCCGCACCAGCAGTCGCTTTTCGAGGGCCTTGCGCACCGCCTTGACGATCTCGGCGCGGCGCAGGGGCTTCGTGACAAAGTCCCAGGCCCCCTCCTTCATCGCCTCGACGGCGGTCTCGACCGTGCCGAAGGCGGTCATCACGATGACTTCCAGGTCTGGGTCGAGGGTGCGCGCCACCCGCATCAGCTCCAGACCGCTCATCCCGGGCATCTTGAGGTCGGTGAGCATCAGGTCGGGTGTGGACCCGCGAAGCACGGTGACCGCCTCCCGCCCATCGGCGGCATGGAGCACATCGAGCCCCTCCCGCACCAGGATGCGCTCCAGCACTTTGCGATTGGCCGCTTCATCGTCCACGACGAGCACGCGATGGGACACCGGACCTCCAGCCCACCCCACAACTCGGGGAGGGCAAGGTCATCTTGTCACAGCCTGACAACCAGTCAAGCATTATGACAGGTTGTCTCAACTATGCGGAGCGGGGCCCACCCCGGGTCGCGGCCCGGCGCGCGAGCTCCCGAGCATCCGAGACCAGCTTGCGGCCCCGTTCCATCGCCTCTTCCAGATCGGCCTCCACCCGGCCGTCCTCGGTCAGCTCCCGGGCCCGCCGGTCCTCGAGGCCCAGGCGGATCAACCCGTGCGCCCGCTCGCTGTCGAGGGGCGCGAGGTCTTCTTCCAAGCCATCGTCGGCGCCAAGGGCTGTCAGCACCCCTTCCACCACCACGCCGGCCTCTTCCAGCCGGGTCGCGAGCAGCCCCATCCGCCCCGCAAAGCGCAGGATGTCCTCGACCTGAGCGGCGCGCCACGCTTCGGCGGCTTCGACGGCATCGCCCACCCAGCGGGCATTCACATCGTCTGCCGGAAGCATCTGGCGCAGCATCCGGGCGCTGTCTTCCGCCCGTGACGCTAGCAGCCGGTAGGCCGTCGCCAGCTCGACGAGCTCGGTCGCCACGTCGCTGGCCCCGTGCACATCGGTCGGTGTCACCAGACGGTGACCCTCGGGGGGCACGGGCACCCGTCGCCGCAGGGCCGCCAAGCGCAGCCGGCCTTGGACGTCGTGTCGACGCAGCCAGACCCCGGCCAGGGCGTCTTTGAGATCCGCCGTGATCTCATCGGCCGGGCCTTGTTCGGACAAGAAGCGGCGCACCCGGCCCAGCGACTGGCCCGCCGCGACCAGCTCTTGCTCCACTTCAGCGAGCTGGTCGGCCAGCTCTTTGAGGCGACCGACCTCGTCCACTTCCACCATCGCCAGGGACCTTCGGCCACGGCGACGGGAGAGAAGGGCGATGATGGCGCCGACCACGGTGAGCACGCCCACCCCGATGGTGGCAAGCTCGATGGGACCCAGACTTGTCATGCGGCCCACGCTATCACTGCCGCCCGGCCAGTGATGTCTGGCGGAGGAATGGCCGATGGATGAACAGAGCGCCGCCGCCCGATGGAACCCCCGCTGGGCCCGCCGCAGACCCCCTCTCGACGAGCCCACGCCATTGATCATGGCCCACACCAAGTCACTCTCGGTCGGCGCTCGGGTGCTGGAGCTGGCGTCGGGAAACGGGCGGGACACCTTGCCCCTTGCCCGCAGGGGCCTACACGTCACGGCCGTGGATGCCAGCGATGTCGCGCTGGACCAGCTCGCCCAGGCAGCCGAAGCGGAGGGGCTCGCGGTGGTGTGCACCCTGCTCGATCTGCAGACCGGTGCCCTTCCCCCCGGCGAAGCCTTCGACGCTATCGTCAGCGCCAACTACTTCCAGCCGGGCCTCTTGCAGCGGCAACGTGTGCACCTGAAGCCCGATGGCATAATCATCTTCGTGCAGCCCAGCACCACCAACCTGGAGCGCCACGCCCGGCCCTCCGCCCGCTTCCTGGTGGATGACGACGCCGTCGATGCCCTCTGCGCCGGCATGCTCGTGCTCCACCGCAGCGCCGCGTGGCGGGACAATGGGCGCCACGAGGTCCACCTCGTGGTCAGGCCCGCACCGCTGGCAGCACCATCGTGAAGAGCGTGCCGCCCTCCGGCGGAATGACGCACGACAAGCTGCCTCCGACGTCTTCGAGCTCCTGGCGGCTGATGGCCAGCCCGAGACCTGTGCCCTGGGCCTTGGTCGTGAAGAAGGGGTCGAAGGCCCGCCGCGCCTCGTCGGCATCCATGCCCGGGCCATCGTCGAACACCCTGATCTCCAGCATGTCCTCGTCCCGTCCGCCGCTCTGCAGCTCCGCCGAGATGCCCACCCGGTGGGCCCCCGCCTCCACGGCGTTGCGCAGCAAGTTGCGCAAGGCGCGGCGCACGGTGTCGACATCAAATTCGCGCACAAAGGGCAGCCCCTCGACGTCCACATGCACGCCGGCCCGCCGCAGCACCTCTTCTTCCACCCGCACCACACCGCGAATCAGCGCCACCGGATCAGCGGCAACCAGCTCAGCCCGCCGTCCCCGCGCCAGCTCCAGGTAGCGCCCGGTCAGGGTCTCCAGCCGGCGGATCTCCTGGTTGATGGTGGCCAGCATGTCGCGGTGCTCTTCGTCCTCCAGCTCATCGGACAACAGCTCCGCATTCAAGCTCATCGCATTGAGCGGGTTGCGCACCTCGTGGGTGATCTGGGCGAGCATCTGGCCGACGATGGCCAAGCGCTCACTGCGGGCCAGTCGCTCGCGATCCCGCAAGCGCTGGGTCACTTCTTCGCCGACCACCAGCGCGCCCCGGGCGCCGAACGGCACGATCTCCAGGTCATACTGGTGGTTCTCCCAGGGGACCGCCTCGTGGCGCCCCCCCGACAATGACGCCATCCACGGCGGCAAGGGCTTGCCCGGTGTGGCCCCCCACATGCGCTCAGCGGCCGGGTTGGCCACCGCAGCATGCCCGTGCTCCACGACCACAATGCCGACGTGGATCGTGTCGAGCACCCGCTGAAGCCGCAACCTCAGTCGATCCAAGGCCTCGGCCCGCTCTTTGAGACGCCGGTCCCGCTCGGCCACCGCCGCGACCATGGCGTCGAACTCCCGCGCCAGCACGGCCACCTCATCATTGCCTTCAGCAGCCAAGCGGCCAGGTCGATCGCCCGCAGCCAAGCGCTGGACTTGCTCGGTGAGGTCACCGATGGGCCGCAAGCTCAGCAAGGCGGCCGCCGCGAGCAAGGCCGACAGGAGCACCGCCAGCAAGCTCAAGGCACCGCTCACCGCAAACGCCCGGGTCTGGGCTTGGGCCGTGCGCTTGCTGACCATGCTGATGCGACCGGCCACCAGCTGACCGAAGTGGCCGACCGTCAGCAGCAAGCGCGTGCGCCGGGTGTCGAGCTCGGCCAGGCGGGACGGCAGCTGCTCACCGCCGTTCTCGGCCGCCGCCAGCCACGCCCGGAAGGCCAGCTCGTACTCGATCTGGGCCGTGCCGATCTCGCCCAAGAGCTGGGCCATCATCTCGACGGCTTGCCGCTCGTCCGAGTCTCGCACCTCGTCGAGAACGGCCTGAGCCGTGCGGTCCCCGTCGGCGAGCGCATCGGTCAGGCTGGCGTTGAACAGCGCGGCGTTGGCCCGGTGCCCCGCCAGCGGCCCCGGCGCTTCCCGGGCCAGCCGGTCGTGCTCTCGGTCCAGCTGGCGGGTGACCGCCTCCATGCGGGCTGCCACCCCAGCCAGCGGCAGGTAGCCTCGGTCGAGAATGGTCAATGCTGCGCCAATGTCGCGAAGCTGGACCAAGCCGTAGCCGAGCGCCCCCGACGAGGCGGCCAGCGCCAGCACAAAGGCAGCCAGGATGCGGTTGCGCAGCGTGCGGGGGGCCCGCCGAACTGGCCGTCCACCGTCCGCGGCCCGCTCGGCGTGGAGAAGGGACATCACCCCAGTGCGTAGCGGTGCACGACAGGGCCGTCGACGGCCCACAAACGACAAACCCCCGCGATGGCCAGAGCCAAGGCGGGGGTTCATCCCAAACCAGCCGGAGGACGGCCCGAAGGCCACCCTCACCGACGACCTACTGAATGGCCCACTCGTCTTCCCAGGGACCGTAGCCAAATGCGTAGCGGCCGAACCGGGGCACGTTGAAGAACAGGTTGCCTTCGGTCTCGTAGGGAATCAGCAGGTTGTTCAAACTGCCGTTGCTGACCGCGTTGACGATCAGGTCTTCCATGATGTTGAAGATCGTGTCGACGTCGATGTCGAACTGGACATGGCCCTCGATGGAGTCTTTCGGGGGGACAACCCGGAAGGAGTTGTTCTCATCGGGGGTGCCGCTGGCCACATCCTTGGCGATGTCGAGGGCCTTCTTGGAGCTCGGCACCAGATCGGAGGCTTGGTCCACTTCCTTGGCATCGTCGAGGCTGCATGCACCCTCGGCGTTGCGTGAGGGCTCGCACTCCTCTTCGTCGGGGTTGCAGAACGACACACACACCGCACCCAGATCGTCGCCATCAAAGACCAGCAGGCCCATGAGGATCTCGACCAGCGGGATCGCGATGTCTTCGTTGGGGTTCGACAGGTCGAAGCCCAGATCAAAGCTGAAGGTCATCGCGTCGCGGCCCGGCTTGCTATCCCAGCCGGCGAGCTGGCAGGTGGAGCTGCCGAACCACTCGTAGCAAGCCCAGCGCATGATCTTGTTGGTGTTGGGGTTCTTGACCAGATCCACGCCGATCATCTCGGCGCTCGGCGCTTGGATGCCGGCGAGCTTGCTGACGGCATCGCAGCCCACCAGCGCGGTGCCACTGGCAGAGAGGGCACACGCAGCCGTGGCGGTACCAATCCATCGGATGGGGGAACCTGACATCTCTTCCTCCAGAAGCATCACCGCGGCATGGAGACACGGTGGGCGTCAAACAATCAGTGGTGGGATTGGGTCGGCAGAGCATGCGCGAGCGCTGCTTTCGGCGACCCCGGTGCAAACGGGTACAAGACACTATCCCGCCCGGCGCCCGATTGAGGGGCGGAGGCGGACCAAGCCCGGTGTGGCCCGGACGGCACTGCAGACCAAACATTCACGACTTTTGGCCCCGCGCACAGCCCGGTCGGGCGAATTGAAACCACGGGGAAAGGCAGACGTCCGCTCGGACAGCGCGGGCGCAGCTCAAGCCCCTCTTGGGGGATGGACGCAGCCCCCGGTGCTCGGGGACGGACGCAGCCCCCGGACTGTGGCAAGCTCTGACCGGACCCACGCCGGGGCACCCCAGACCGTGCCTTGCACCATCTTGCGTGGCCCAACGCCGTCGCCCGACCCGTTACGTGTATAGCTGCGGGCGCACCACACCCATCCTCGAAGCACACTGGCACCCCCCCACGGGGCACCCTGCTGGTGAGGACCGGGCAACCCTGCATCACTGGTGAGGAGCAGTCATGGCCGGAGGGGGACGAGTCTTCCACATCGGTGCGTGCATCGGTGAGGGCGGGTTTGGTGAAGTCTATCGCGCGGTCATGCGAAGCCCCGCGGGGCTGGAGCGCGAGGTCGCCGTCAAGACCCTCAAGCCGGCCGTCGCGCCCGATGTCGAAGCGGTGCGCCGACTGCGCGACGAAGCACGGCTGCTCGCTCGCCTCGACCACCGCGCCATTCTTGCAGTGCACGACCTCGTGCGCCTCGACGGACGGATCGCCCTGGTGACCCAGCTGCTGCACGGCGAAGACCTCAACGGCTTGCTCCGAGGGGCCGCTGAGCTGCCTGAGCGGGCGCTCGCTGAAGCCATGAGTGAGGTCGCCAGCGCCTTGGCCGCTGCCAGCCAGCGCTTGGAGCTGGTGCACCGCGACGTGAAGCCGTCCAATATCTACATCGGCAAGGACGGCACCGCGCGGCTTCTCGACTTTGGCATCGCGCGCTCTCCCCAAGTCTCCCGGGAGGGCCACACGGCGTCAGGGCTGGTGGTGGGCACCTTCGGGTACCTCGCGCCGGAGCGGGTCACCGACGAGCACCACGGCCCCGCCAGCGACATCTACTCGCTGGGCTGTGTGCTGTACGCCGCGCTGACGCGCACCCCGCTGTACCAGGATGTGGCGCGGGCCGAGTCGCTGCGGCTGGCCATCGACGATGAGCTGCACGACGAATTCTTGGCCCGACGCCTCGCGCTGGTGCCCGAGTCCCCGCTGGGTGCCTTGCTCGCCCAGATGCTGTCGTATGAGCGCACGGAGCGCCCCACGGCCCGCGCGCTCGAGGTCATGTTTGAAGACATCGCGGCAGGCCGCACCGGCCCCACGCTGCGCCAGTGGGCCAGAGCCCGTCAGTGGCCACCGTTCCCGAACCTCAACGGCGCCTTGGTGGGCCGAGAGCTCTCCGAGGAGCCCATCGCCTTTGCTGAAGTGCCCCCGCGAGGCGCGGTGCATCCGGCCATGTCCCAGCAAGCGATGACGGTGGACTTTGGCGCCGAGCTCCCGCTGCCGGCTCCGGTGCCGACTCCGACTCCAGCTCCAGCTCCCCTGGCTGTCCCCACGCCCGCCGCCGAGCGCGCCGTGCCGCCGCCCGCCCAAGCGCCATCGGCCCCCACGTCCACGCCTTCTCGCTCCACCCGCCGGGCCCACCGCAGCGCACCCGCACCCCGCAGGTCCGAAGGACTCGGATGCCTCGGATGGTCGGCCGTGCTGCTGCTGGCCGGCACGTTGTTCGGCACCACCGCAGTGTTCTTGGCCGAAGAGGGCCACATGCCGGGGCTCAAGCGCTGGATGGATGAGCGGATGGACGACGTGCACGACTGGCAGGACCGCCGACGCTGAACCGCCCGCGCTCAGGGCGTGGTGGGCGGCCCCTGATCAGCGCGTTGGGGTTGCGGCACCGACCATGCACCGGCGCGCCCAAAGACCTCTGGCATGCGGCCCCGGTACAGCTTCACGGTGATGGCATCCCCCGGGCGCAGCTCCAGCTGTCCCCGCGCCCAGATGGTGAGGTGGTCATCCGAGCGGACCTCGATCGCGTGCACCCCCGGGGCCAAGTCTGCCAGCTCCAGCGGAGTGCCCGCGAGCACCAGACCCCGGCGCTCCCCGTCCACCACCAAAGCGAAGCGCTGGCCGGCGGAGTCCACCGAGACCACCACCGTCGGCGCGGGACCATCGGCCACCGGCACGCCGCCGGCGTCCACCACCGACAGGTTCGCCGCGCCCACCAACAGGCGCACCTCACCCTGCTCCGGCACGGTCAGCCGCACCGCCTCGGCCTTGCCATCACGCCACACCTGAAGCTCGTGCTCGCCGGCTTCCACGTTGGACAGCGAGACCACGCCCGCCGAGTAGCTCTTCGCCACCGGCAGCCCCTTGAGCGTCACCTCGATGGGCACTTCGGTCTCGATTCGCACCGTTCCGGCGTGGGCGAAGGACCCCAGCAAACCCAAGACTACCCAAGGCAGCCACACGTGCACATCCATCCC
>ERZ887849.3639-NODE-3639-length-11409-cov-8.931214_pt1 | contig 11409 bp, 6 predicted proteins | sample MGYA00521267_ERZ887849 | MGnify/ENA primary metagenome ERZ887849 (study PRJEB32303, sample SAMEA104408601) | aquatic metagenome | biome: Brackish water; feature: Pelagic; material: water | place: Baltic Sea | collected 2014-06-06T16:11:00 | depth 2,863 m ... | reverse complement strand
TGGCTTATCGTAAAGGGGGAACCCCGGCATATCGTCGGTCAAGACAGGGAAGATGGACTGTACCGCCGGAGCCATCTCATCGGCATAATTTCGATAGATAGCCACGCGCAAAGCACCCGCAGTTTCATACCCGGTTTGGTCAGCCAAATCATCGAGGATCGCGCGCACACGGCTGGTTTTCAGGCTATGAATTTGGGCGATCTCATGCAGGCTGCAGCCGGCAACAAAGTCCTCGAACACCTGCATGGTTTTTAGCGTCCAGCTTGCACCCAACGACCCGACGATCGTGCCATCAGGGTATGCTCGCACCAGGCTGCGGGTAAAAGGATCTTCAATGTTGGCAAGGTAGGTGAGATACCCCACCTCCAGTTTGATCACGTTGAGAATACCGCGAAACATGCGCCCGGAAGGTGTCAGCAACCACACCCAGGCGGTGGCATTGCCATAAAGCTTCGCCGCATCTTCCAGCAGGCCCCCTACGGGGTCCTTAATCATGGGGGTGGTGCGCCGCCATGCTGCAGGGAGAATCTCGGTCATGGCAGGGCTGTGTGCAAGCTCTGACAAGGTCTTGCCCAGAGCATCCGCCAACGTTATACCGTGCAGGCGCAGCGCCGCCGGAGACATATCGACCACACGCGTATCGTCGTCCAAACGGGTCACTGGCAGTATCTCACCAAGCCCCTCAATCCAGTCCATGTTCATATGCTTTCGCCCGTCTGTTGCAAGCTTAAAAGCGCACCGCCAAGTCTGCGGCGGTGCGGGTGGACGTATCGCGGCGTTACGCAGCGGCGTATGCTATTCGCTCGTGATTTGGGCTTGATTGCGCAGGGCAAACTGCCGTTTTTGTAGCAACAACACATCCACGAGTATGTTTCCGGCCTCAGCAAGGAGTACATCGGGGCGTTCGGGTTCATCGCTAGCGGCGCTATCCCCTTCGCTCTCTCCAGGGCTCCCTGCCTCGCCGTCTCCCGTTACGCTATTTTCGCTCGCATCAGCTGACTGCCCTGCGGCAAGTGCTTCTGTATTGCTTGCTTCGCCGTCATCTTTAGAGGTAGTGCCTTGGCGGTGACTGGCACTTTCGCTGGCACCGTCGTCAAAACCATCTTCATCAGAATCTGCCAGGAAGTCGTCTTCCAGCGACGTAAGTAGTTCTTCTCCGCGTGCCGCTCTACGTCGATTTTCAATGGCCAAAGCTTTGCTTTCCTGCTCTTCACGCATCGCGATCCGCGCTTTCTCATTAAGCGGCAATGATTTCACCGCACGCGCTTCTTCGGCGAGGTGCACCTGCTCTTCCAGATAAATGAAATCTGGGTTCACCACGCTGCGCTCAGTGAACTGGCGAGTCAGCTCCGGCACCACGGCACCGATGTCGCTGTAACGGCGATGTTTGACCGGATTGATCTGGTCCCAGTTCAACGCATGGTCGAGTGCGCTTTCACCGATCTCCTGGGGGTCAAACAGCGAGGGGAACACCACATCGGGCACCACACCGCGGTGCTGTGTGCTGTCACCCGAAATACGGTAGAACTTCGACTCGGTGAGCTTAAGTTGCCCCTCTGTGAGGGGGATCATGGTTTGCACCGTGCCTTTGCCGAAAGAGCGGTCGCCGACGATGATGCCCCGCTGGTAATCCTGCACAGCGCCGGCAAAGATTTCGGAAGCTGAAGCGCTTAAACGGTTAATCAACACCACTAGTGGGCCATCGTAGTAGGGGCCACGTACGCGCTTGCCATCGCGCCAGACACGGCGTGACGAATGCCGAATTTGTACAGTGGGGCCATACTCAATGAACAGGCCGGTGAGCTCGTTGGCTTCTTGCAGCGAGCCGCCGCCATTGTGGCGAAGGTCAATCACAATGCCTTCAACACCGTCTTCCTCAAGCTCCGTGAGCAGCTTGCGTACATCACGCGTAGTGCTTTTGTAGTCATCGTCTCCGCGCCGCATGGCGTCAAAGTCGATGTAAAAGGCCGGGATATCAATCACTCCGATCTTCACCGTATGATCGCCGGCGGGCACCTCAATAACCTTTTTCTGTGCTGATTGCTCTTCAAGTTTGACCTGCTTGCGCACGATCGCAATTTCGCGCCGGGCATCAGTTGACGGTGCTTTCGCCGGAATCACTTGTAAGCGGACAGTAGAGTCTTTCGGGCCGCGGATCAGCTCAACAACTTCATCCAAACGCCAACCAATAACATCCTCAAAGGGGCCGCTTTCACCCTGACCAACACCGACAATACGGTCCGAAGGCTGCAAGTCACCTTGCTTATCCGCAGGCCCCGCAGCGACTAATCTGGCCACCTTGGTGTACTCATCCTCCATCTGCAGCACGGCGCCAATGCCTTCAAGGGACAGGCTCATGTTGATATTGAAATTTTCAGAACGGCGCGGAGACAGGTAATTGGTGTGTGGGTCGTAAAGTTCCGTGAGTGCGTTGGCGTAAATTTGGAACACGTCCTGAGCATTGTATTGCTGCACGCGCTTAAGCTGATTGCGGTAGCGCTTCTCCAGTGTAGAAGCGATTTCATCGCCTTCCTTTTCTGCCAGGCGCAGGCTCAGAACCTGATTTTTAACGTGCCGGCGCCAGCGGTCATCCAATTCTGCATCATCGAGCGCCCACTCGCGGGTCTCGCCATCCAGCAGGTAGTCCTCATCCAGCGTGAAGTCCATGCCAGCCACCCGTGCGTCTATCGTGGCGATAATGTCGGATAGACGGGCTTCGAGGCGCTGCTGGAAGCGGTTAAAGATATCAAAGCCGACCTGCAGGTTACCGGCATGCAGATCTTCATCCATAACGGTGCGATAGCGCTCAAAATCTGCTAAATCACTGCGCGTAAAAAACATCTTGCCGCCGTCCAGGCTGCTAATGTAATGGTCCAGATGCAGGGAAGACAGGTTATCGTCGTAGGTAAGCCGCGCATAGTGCCGCTCTTCAAGCTGCTCAACCAGCTCGACGATGGTTTCCCGCTGGCTGTCCGTATACGCAATGCTTGCAGCCGCCGGCGCCGGCAGGGCGGCGATGACCAAGGCCGCCACCCCCAGCAGAACGATAGGCAGTTGCCGTGCGGGGAAGGCCAAAATGTTAGGCAAGGTCAGTACCTCCATGAATAAGATGATTAGTGTAACCGTCTGCAGGGCTCCATCCAATCCCGTAACTGCGACTGTCTGGCAGATATCTCCTCAGACACCCTCAGATAAACCGCGTTCCCCAACGTGTCTGCCGGGACTGGTGTAATATTACAATCCCATTCTAGCGAGCTTGACGCGTGAACCCCGTCGAACTGACCAACAGCATGATTTTCTGGGGCGCCCTGCTGGCTTTGCTGTGCGTGGTTGCCAGCGGACTGTCGCGCCGGGTTGGCGCACCGGTGTTACTGGTATTTTTGGTGCTGGGAATGTTGGCGGGAGAGGAGGGGTTTGGCGGGCTGCGTTTCGACAACGTCAATCAAGCCTTTCTGTTTGGGAGCCTCGCGCTTGCCATTATCATCTTCGACGGTGGGCAGGGCGCGCGCCGCGATACTTTCCGCGTAAGTTTGGGGCCAGCCCTGTCTCTGGCGACCGTGGGGGTGATTCTCACGGCGGGGGTCACAGGGCTGGCAACTCACTTCATTCTTGGCCTTGACTGGCTAGAGTCGATGCTGATCGGCGCTATCGTCGGTTCTACCGATGCGGCTGCGGTGTTCGGTCTGCTGCGCTCCGCTGGCTTGCAGCTCAAGGAACGCACCAGTGCCACGCTGGAAGTGGAGTCGGGCAGTAACGATCCAATGGCTATATTTCTGACCATCACCTTCGTCGAGTTGGTCTCCCTGCAGGCCACAAACCCGGGGCTGCGGATTATCGCCGCCTTCGCTGAACAGATGGGTTTAGGCCTGGCGATCGGTTTCGCTGGAGGCTACCTGCTGGTCGCACTGTTAAAACGACTTTCGCTGCCGGTGTCCATGTACCCACTGTTAGCGCTGGCAGGTGGTATGAGCGTTTTTGGCATTACCAACCTCTGGGGAGGCAGCGGCTTTCTCGCCATTTATTTGGTGGGCATTCTCATCGGCAATGCCTCTTTGCCTCACGCCAAGGACATCCGCCGTTTTCACGATGGGATTGCCTGGCTGGCGCAAATAGGTATGTTCCTGATGCTGGGTTTGCTGGTTACCCCCAGCAGTTTGGTGCCGCTCGTACTGCCCGCTCTCGGCATCGCTTTGGCACTGATTTTTGTGGCCCGACCACTGGCTGTTTTGGTGGCGCTGCTGCCGTTCCACTTCCCCTGGCGCGAACAGGTGTTTATCAGTTGGTGTGGCCTGCGCGGTGCTGTGCCGATCATTCTCGCGTTGTTTCCTTCGCTGGCCGGTTTGGAAAATGCAGATATTTTCTTCGAAATCGCTTTCTTTGTGGTGCTGGTCTCGTTGGTATTGCAAGGTTGGACGATTGCACCCATCGCCCGCTGGCTGAGCATTGAAGTGCCACCGGCGCTGGTGGACCCCGAACATCTGGTGCTAAAAATACCCGATGAGCAGGAAAAGGAGGTGCTGGTTTACCGCGCGGTTCCGAGAAGCTCGGCCATTGGTATGCGTGCGGCCCGCTTACCCTTATCGGGAGGCGCCCAGCTGGTGGGCGTGGTGCGCCAAGGTGTGCTGTTGGACAATCCGCGAGAACAGGCTATTGAAGTAGAAGATCACGTAATGGTGCTGGGTAACGACGGCTCTGCGCCCGCGCTGGCGCGCCTGTTTACCCCGGCCGACGCCAGCAGCAGCCAAATTTCTTCCGCCTTCTACGGGGATTTTGTGCTCAAACCTGATGCCAGGCTTGCGGATATTTCACTCATTTACGGTGTGACCGTTCCCGAGGTTTTACAGACGCTCACGATCGGCGAATTCATCAACCGCCAATTTCACCAGAAGCCCGTGGTGGGTGACCGCGTGTCTCTTGACCACGTAGAATTTGTGGTCAAGAAACTGCAGGGCGACCAAATTGCGGTGGTTGGCCTGAAATTGGGCCATACAGCTTAATCGACATCGGTGGCAACTTGCTACGACAATAAGGGAAAGACGATGTATGCAATGATCATTGAAGAAACCGGCGGCCCGGAGGTTTTCCGCTACGCAGAAGTTGAAACACCACCACCTACCGCCGGGCAAGTACGGGTAGAAATCGCCTATGCCGGGGTCAATCCGGCGGACTGGAAAAATCGCGAAGGGCATCTCGCACAGTATCGACCCTATGTCTTTCCCTACATTATTGGCTTTGATGCGGCGGGCCGAGTGGCGGCTGTGGGTGAAGGTGTGACCACGTTGAATGTGGGCGACCGCGTCTTCACGCCCACTAACCATGGTCAGGGCGGGCAGGGCAGTTACGCACAATATGCGCTGGCTGATGTGGAGCGCGTGGCGCGGATTCCACAAGGTTTGGAGTTTGCACAAGCAGCAGCGCTGCCAGTAGCAGCACTTACCGCTTGGCAGGGCTTGTTTGACCGCGGCGCGCTGCAGGCTGGCCAGTCCGTTTTCATTCACGGGGGCTCCGGCGGGCTCGGCGGCTTCGCGGTGCAGTTGGCACGCTGGGCCGGCGCACGGGTGGCCGCTACATGTTCTACGCCCAATGTGGAGTACCTGCGAAGCCTGGGCGTTGAGCATGTGATTGACTACCGTTGCGAGAACATCGCCAAAGCATTGGCCGCTTGGGCGCCTGGCGGTGTCGACTACCTCATGGATGCGGTAGGCGTCAGCACGCTGCCCTATGCGCTGGACCTGGTGAAGCCGGGCGGCACATTCGTCAGCATCCCCACCTTGGTCGATGACGGAAATATGCCAGCTGCGGCCGCGGCAGCCGCCAAGCGTGGGGTGACGCGCGTCTTCTCCACTATGGATGATACCCACTGCGCAGCCACGCTGGAAAAAATCGGCAGCTTGCTGGTCAGCGGCGATATTGCCTTACCGCCTATCAAGGAGTACGCCCTGCGCGAAGTGGCAGAAGCGCACCGGGTGCTGCAGCGCGGGCACAACCGCGGCAAGATGGTACTCAAAGTCGCAGACCTGGATTAACCGCAGGGCGGCAGCAGGCTATTGCGCAGCCAAAAAGGCCCCTGCGTGCGTTTCTCTCAAGTTGCGCTTGAGTATTTTCCCGGAGGGGTTTCGAGGCAGATCCTGAGCCAGAATGATTCGCTTGGGCACTTTGAACCCCGCCAATCGGCTGCGGCAAAATTCGATGGCAGCCTCCGGGTCGGCGGCATGCTCCTGCCCGGCTTTGGGCACAAGCACGGCGGCAACCGCTTCAATCCATTGTTCGTGCGGCAAACCAATTACGGCGACCTCTGCCACCCAGGGCAGCTGATACAGCGTCTCTTCCACCTCGCGGCCGGACACGTTCTCGCCCCCGGTTTTGATCATGTCTTTTTTACGGTCGACGATTGTCAGATAACCTTCTGCATCCACGGTAGCGAGGTCACCGCTGTGAAACCACCCACCGGCAAAGGCCTCTGCCGTTTTTTCGGGGTTCTTGAAATACTCAGTCAGCAGCTGCGGGGAACGGTGCACCACTTCGCCTATTTCTCCGATAGCCACATCAACACCGTTGTCGTCAACGATGCGTGTCTCGACGTGTAATACGGGCTTTCCGGCAGAGCCTGCCTTGCGAAGTTGGTCTTCGGGCTTGAGGATAGTGGCCGTGGGCGCTATTTCGGTCTGGCCATACAAATTCCAGAGGCGCAGCTCAGGCAGCCTTCTTTGTATTTCCTTCAGCACCTGCACTGGCATGATCGAGGCGCCGTAATAGCCCTTGCGCAATGCCGAGAGGTCAGCCGCGTCGAAGCCCGGCGCACGCAGCAGCGATATCCATACCGTAGGCGGCGCGAAGAAAGAGCTGATGCTCTCATCCTGCAATAGCCTGAGTAGATTTTCCGGTGTGTTGTCGTCCGTAATAATATTGCTACCGCCTGAGTGCAGGGAGGGCCCGAGAAAACAGTCCAGCTGTGCACAATGAAAGAGGGGCAGGGCGTGTAGCATCACATCCGTACCGGCCACTTCGGCGTCGGCCAGAATACTGCCGTACTGCCACAGCACCGCAGAATGGCTTAGCACTGCGCCCTTTGGCGCAGATTCAGTGCCGCTGGTGTAGATGATCTGCGCCGGGCTGTGACTCTCAACGGCTATCGGGTTCGCCAGCGGTGCAGCAGTCACCCAGTCCGCGAACGCATCCAATTTTGCAGGTGCGGGGCGGTCCAGCGCTAACCACACCAAGCCCTCAAGGTGGGAGCACTGCGGCACAATCGCGCGGGCCTTATCCAGTTCAGTGTGGCCAACCAGTAGTAAACGCGCCTCACTGTGCCCAACGATATAGGCGGCCTCTTGCGCACTGAGCATGAAGTTTACCGGCACCAGCACCGCGCCCGCCGCTGCAATGGCAAAGCGCGCTATCGCAAATGCGTTGGAGTTACGCGACAGCACTGCCACTCGGTCTCCTGGCCGAATGCCGCGCGCCACCAAGCCTGCAGCTGCACCTAAGCACAGCGTGTGAAATTCATCGTAACTCCAGCTCACGCTGTGTTGGCGTATGGCCGGCTTTTGCGGATGACGGGCGGCGCTGCGCCGTAAAATGTCGTACACGGATTGCTGACGAAGATGAAGATCACTCATGTGCTAGGAATTCCCCCTGGAATACGGTTGTTATTGTGAGGCGCATCCGCAGCAGCGGACACGTTGCCCTGGTTAAAATAGCGCACTAGCCCCGAGACGATGGCCGGCGACACGTTGACGAGAGCATCCCGTGCCTATAGCTTGCAACGATACCTCAATAGTAACCGGAGTTTCGCCATGATTACCGTTCAGGACGAAATTGTCCTCGAAGCACGCCACCTCGCGGAACTGGAGTCGCTGTTCGCCACCCGCTATCGGCCCGGCGCAGAAGCGAGAGGGCTGGCGTGGATTTCGTCCCAGGTGTCTCCGCCCGTGGCAATCACCAACGGTTTTGTGACACTGCAGCAACGCTGGAGTGTGGCAGACACAAATGCCTGGTGGGCGATGCGCGCTCAGTCAGGCAGCGAAGACGTGGCTGCCTTTTGGGCGTCAGTTGACGGCCTGTGCCAGTCCCGTAGGCGCACTTACCTGCACGACACCACAGAGGCAAACCTTACCGCTCCTGCCCCTGCACAAGCAGGCATCATTAGCCGTGGCCACCGGGAAACCGCGCAGTTACGGGTTCGCGAAGGCGGTATCCCGGCCCTGCTGCAGGTGCTGCTGAAACATGCGGGCAACTTGCCCCGCCTGGAGGCGAGTGAGTTGGCACAGAATATGGCGCCGGAATATGCTGCGGGGCACCTGACTTGGGACCTGCTTTATCCTAGCGCTGAAGCCGCGGCGAGCGCGCGCACCGGTGAAGCGTGGCAAAGCCACATCGCGCCGGCACTCGCCACTTATTGCGATGCCGTCCACGCCCTGACGCTGGAAACGGTAGGGGCAGGGCTGAGGGAAGCACAGCTCACACAGGGCGTAAAACGCACAGCATTCTTCCGGCTTCTGCCGGGCAAGGAAAACGAAAGTGCGGCCCGCTTTGAAGGTGATCTACTAACCATGCCCTTGCATATTGAGGAAATCCGTAACTGGCGTCTGAGCCGTGCCCGCCCCGCCGCCTGGCACAGCGCAGACGCTGCGACCTGGAATTGGGTATGGGAGCAGGAGTTTGCAGATCTCGACGGCTTATTGGGCCCCTATATGGCACACCCCCACCATTGGGCACATATCGATCGCTGGTTTGACCCTGAGTCGGGAGCGCAGGCCATTGATACGCGGCTCTCGCATGCCTTCAGTCCGCTGAGCGCCAGCATTTTGGGCCGGGAGCTGCTGCAGGCGTAAAGTTCGAACATGCCGCACTGAAATCCCGACCCGAAACATCGCGTATCACTATAAGGACATCGACATGGGCAATTTACTGCAAAACAAAATAGCGTTGGTCACGGGCGCCAGCCGTGGCATTGGCCGCGCGCTCGCACAGCGGCTGGCGGCAGAAGGCGCTACCGTTGTGGTTAGCGCTCGAAGCCTCGACAACGCTGGTGCTTATGAAGGCACTCTGCGCGAAACAGTGGGGCTCATTGAAGGGCAGGGTGGCAAGGCTTACGCAGTGGTAGCGGATCTGGAGCGTGATGACGAGCTCGACAGCCTGGTGCCACAAGCGGTAAAGCTGGCAGGGGGGCTCGACATTCTCATTCACAGCGGCGGGCAGGCAGATTACGCGCCCACCGTCGATATGGCACACGATGCATTCGACCGCACGGTCAGCCACTATTTACGCGCTCCGTTTCGGCTCTACCAGTACGCGGTTCCCGAGATGCGTAAACGCGGCGCCGGCTGGATCGTTACGCTGGGCTCGGTAACCGCTCTACCGGTAGCGCGGCCCTACGATGAATTTTCCATGTATGGCGGAGCCACGGTGTATGCGGCCATCAAGGCCGCCGTGCATCGCATGGCGCAGGGCTTGGCGGCGGAACTGCTCAACGATAATATTGCGGTCAACACATTGAGCCCCAGCACGGCGATTCGAACACCGGGTGCCAGCGGTTATATCCCCGCTGAATACCCCACAGAACGCATTGAGTACATTGCCGAAACAGGCCTGGCGCTCTGTCATTTGCCGCCTACAGAGCGTACCGGGCTAACAGCCTACAGCCTGCATTTTCCGCTACACCACCAGATCCCCGTGTTTACCCTCGACGGCAAACAGCGTATCGAAGACCCGCAGCTCCCGGCGTATGCTCACCCGGCAATCGACAGTTCGGGATTGGGGCTATAAACGGCTTTAAGACTGTACGAGCCGTCCACGGCTCGGTTTCTCAGCGGCAGCTTGGCAGTGGGCCACGGCGCCAGGACACTCGGCGCAGCTTTCCAAAGACACCTCTATCGAGACAAGACATTCCTACAGAGCAACCTCAATAATAGCTGATACTTCGGCATGTGAAGCAGCTAAAGCCCTGGGGAAAAAGAAATTTTTAGACGTTGATCGGGACGTACCCGTGCTGCCGCTTGGCGACTGCACCGTGTCTCGGTGCAACTGCAGATATGCTCACCACGATGACCGGCGTGACTTCAGTGAAGATCGACGGGATCCACCCGGCTTAAAATCTCAGCTCTATGACGTCAGTGATCAGCAAGATAAGCGCGGCAGGACTCGTGGCCGTCGCAAAGACGACTTAGCCTGACGCATACTTTCTAATCGGCTACGGGAAACTGGCCGCGAATGCACCGAAGAAGACGTTAGTAACCTGCCTGCGGCTAGGTACACGAGGTCCGGTCTGCACTGTTGAACGTGGCAGGCGACGGCCGAGGCGCCGCTGCGACACAAATAAACATCATAAATACAAACAGATAGAGCGGAGTTCCGCTGCATCCCAGGCGGTTGCGGCTGCATATTGCGGGTGCATGCAATTTTCTGGAGTCGTGTTTTACAGCCCCCTGTGCATAACTGTGTGTCTAAATCCTTTATTTAACATAATATATATTATACGCAATAATGGATTCTTTTCCGGAGAATGGATTTGCCGTGTTTTACAGACTCTGGTGTTGGTTTTTGCCCTACCCGAGCATTTTGTGGGCGACAATCTGCCACCACGTGTAGCCGTTTAGTATGTGCTGCGAATTATTGTATGCACAGTGCAAGGGCCCACCGGCGTCAACACGCGGCAAGTCGATGTGACGCGAAGTGCTTTGCTCAGGAAGAGACTTGTCCGCATACTGCTGTGATGTTTAATACCCGCCAAACGGCCAATTTCACTGAGCAAACCCAGGCGAATTCTGAGGCGCCTCAGCTTCGTATACTGACCTACAACATCCATAAAGGCTTCTGCAGCGGCAACCGACGCTTTGTTCTCGAGGGCATTCGCGAGCGCATTGTGGAGTCCGGCGCAGACGTAGTGTTCCTGCAGGAAGTCCATGGAAACCTGCGTTTCAGCCCGCGCAGCCAACGGCGGTTTACCTACCCTGAAGAACCGCACTTCGAGTACCTCGCCGATCAGGTGTGGCCTCACTATGCCTATGCGCGTAACGCGATTTACCGCAAAGGCGATCACGGCAACGCCCTCCTCAGCCGATACCCAATTTCGTCTTCGGAAAATATAGATGTATCGATTTTTCCGCGCTCAAGCCGCAGCATTCTGCACAGCGTGCTCGAGCTGCCCCACCTCGGAACGCGCCTGCATACGCTCTGCGTACACCTGGGTTTGCTGGAGCGCGAAAGACGCCAGCAATTAAAAACACTGGTGCAGCGGATAGATGCCCACGTGCCCCACCACGAACCCCTAATACTCGCCGGAGACTTCAACGACTGGCGCCAACGTGGAGCACAGTATTTGCAGGCGACGCTGGGCCTGCAAGAGGTGTTCATGGCCTTGCATGGGCAGCACGCACGCAGCTTTCCGGTATGGGCACCGATGTTCCCGGT
>ERZ887849.3635-NODE-3635-length-11413-cov-7.610671_pt1 | contig 11413 bp, 9 predicted proteins | sample MGYA00521267_ERZ887849 | MGnify/ENA primary metagenome ERZ887849 (study PRJEB32303, sample SAMEA104408601) | aquatic metagenome | biome: Brackish water; feature: Pelagic; material: water | place: Baltic Sea | collected 2014-06-06T16:11:00 | depth 2,863 m ... | reverse complement strand
AAAGAGACCTTGATCGACTCAACGCATCAATTCAGATAACTACCGCCAACACACCTTTACCGTAAAAGATCCTCATTATGCTCTCCAATGGCCGGTGCTCTACCCCCGTCATTTTGTTTTCTGAGCTCAGTGATAATGGGGATTGGAACTGCAGGAATCGTGTCACCACTTTTACTCGTCAACTGTTCGTTAAAGACGCCGCGAACTCTAAATTGCTCATCAGCCAAGGCCTCCTCCACCGTCTTAACGATGGTACAACAACAGTTGGCCTCTCTGAAAATGGGCTCCCAGTAAGATGCTGATTTCGCTTTAATTATGGATGCAACCTGACGAATCGTTTCTGCTTCATCGATAGAATCATCACGATACTCTGCCTCAAGACCGATTGTTTCTGAAAAAGTCTCCCAGAACTTATTCTCTAACGGTCCAGCCGCCACAAAGCGTTCGTCACTCGTTGGGTAGAGCTGGTAACGTGGTGAACCGCCTGTGAGGCGGTCTTGTCCATTTTTAGGATTCACGCCGGACGCACTTGTTTTTCCGAGCGCCCAAAACAAAAATGGAAGCACTCCGTCCGTCATGGCAATATCGATGTAACAACCTTGACCCGACAAATCACGTTCGCGAAGCGCGAGCAGTATATTCATCACCGCCGGATACGATCCTCCGGCAATATCAGCGATCAATGCCGGCGGCACAACGGGTTGCTCAGCAGAACCCAAACTCAGTGAGAGAAGTCCAGCATCCCCTACATAATTGATGTCGTGCCCAGCTATATTTTTCTTCGGACCACTTTGCCCGAAACCAGAAATAGAACAATAGATAATCTTAGGATTAATTTTTTTAATGGACTCGTAATCAAGCCCTAACCGTGCCATCACACCAGGACGGAACTGTTCTACTACGATATCAGCTTCCTGAATTAATGGGGTTAATTTAGCTCGCTCCCGCTCATTCTTTAAGTCAACTGCAACACTTTTTTTTCCACGATTTAACAATGAAAAATTGACACTGCTGTCGCCCCATTTCGGCGGATAATATCTCATATCCTCACCGCTATCGGGTCGTTCAATTTTAACTACTTCCGCACCGGCCTCAGCGAGGAATAAGGTCGCCATGGGGCCAGGAAGTAACGTTGAGAAATCCAAAACTTTTAAACCTCTGAGGGGTCCGGGCATACTCACTCTCTTTCGAGTTCAGTTAATGCAAACAATCACGATACAGATTTCAACAGAGTTGGTCATTATCCCAACTCATGGACCCGATCAATGACGTCAGTCGAGACGAGTCACCTTTAAGGGAATGTGATTTTCAGGATCTAATCCAGGCTCGTCCATAGGGTCTTGCTCTGTGATTGGCCGAAGACTAAGCCCTAAGATACCTCGAACGTAATTAGGTAATCCGAACACACCCTGGTGAGTATCACCATTGTAGTATTGGAGATGGCTAATTTTACGCGTCTTAAGACGTTCTTCTACATTTTCCGAATTGAATGCAAGCGGATCAGTTTTGTCTGAAGCCGTTGCCATACCCCAAATCGTTCCATATAAAGGCACGTAGACCAGATAGGGGCGCACAACCCCAAATACGGTTTTCAACGAGCTGTAGACTCTATGGAAGACATTTGGACGCGTCACAGGCGACCCCAAATGCATCGACAAAACACCTTCAGGACCCAAGATACGACGACAATGCTGCAGGAAATCAACACGATATAACGCTTCGGCAGGGCCAAAGGGATCAGTCAGGTCGAGCATCATAAGATCAAACTGGTCTTGACACTCTTCCACATACTTCTTGCCATCAGCAATTACGACTTTCAACCGAGGATCATCAAACGCACCTCGGTGTACATCAGGAAGGTGCTCTTTGCAGAAATCGACCACGACGGCATCAATTTCCACCATCACAACTTCTTCAATAGAGGGATACTTTAAATATTCTTCTGCCGCACCACCGTCACCGCCACCAATAATTAATGCACGCTTAGGTGCATAGTGGGAGATTCCAGCCGGATGAATCATGTTTTCATGATAAAAAAACTCATCCTTGTCCGACGTCATGAAATAGTCGTCGATACGCAGGGTCCGTCCAAAGTCAGTCTCTAAAACCTCAATATCTTGGAAGGGAGATTTGGCGTGTGCAAGTCGTTCTTTCGACCTGACCCAAAACCCCATTCCATCATTAAGACTTTCTAGAAAATACTCTTCCTTGCTTTTTTCCGCCATCAGACTATTTCAATCCACCCAGTTACACTTTAAAGTCTTTCGACTGCGTGTGATTTCTCGAAGTCAGGCTTAAAGGTGTCTACCAATGATTGATAGAGCTGTCTTGCCTTAGGTCGGTTATCTTGAGAATAACTACAAACATATACGTCAACAGTCACATAGTTTTTTTCTGGCCAGGTATGCAAAGACACGTGTGACTCAGCAAGTACAACCATACCGGTCACGCCACCCTCACCATCAAACTGGTGAAAAAATTCACCCACAGTGGACAGTCCGGCATCTTTGACCAATTTGAGGCAATGCTCTCTCAGCAAGTCAGCATCCACCATAAATTCTTCGCTACATTTAACGTCATACAAATCCCCCATGACATGTAGTCCCGGAGTTTCTTTAACCTTATGTAGCGAAGCCCTCGAAGACGACTCTTCGACTGAAGAACCGCCAACCAGATGGAGACCTAAATCGTCCCCGTTTTTATGAAGCGTTTCTGTCTCCGTTGCGACCGGACGAACCTTCTTCAATTTGAGATTACGCATATCACAATCTCCCTCCGTAATGCGAGGCTATGCCCCACCGTTGCGTCGAGGACGCGTACCCAAACCGCGATTCCCGCCCAAAGTTCACGTGGCAGCAATTCCCACTGAGTTCTTCGAACGACCCAGCGACCAGACAAAAAATTAAATTACCGACTGGTCGAAATACTTGAAGGCCGCACTATACGTTTTCGACAGAGTAATTCAAGTATTTTTTACGAAAAATACCGATCACAAGTCGTCAAGGAATCACGAATAGAAACATTTGTTGGGTGCCGCAACTCAAAAATCAGGACCAATATTAAAGCAGAAAAAAATAACCATCTGATTTCATTGGTTTTTTTAATCTTAAATACTACAATGTCCCGTTATAAACCCCACCGTCAATGAGAAAGTTGTGCCCCGTGATATATGAGGCCTGCGCACTACAGATGTAAGCACACAATTGCCCGAACTCTTTAGGCTGCCCAAACCGGCCCGCCGGGATTGCATTGAGTCTCGATTGAGCAACCTCCTCAATTGTCGTATTGCTCTGTTTTGCCATTGCCGCCATGCGACCATTCATCGTCTCAGTAGCAAACGCTCCAGGTAGAATATTGTTAATGGTCACATTGTGCATGGGTGTTTGCCGAGAAAGACCGGCAATAAAACCAGTTAAACCCGCTCTCGCACCATTCGACAAGCCCAAGATTGGGATAGGCGCTTTCACAGCTGCTGACGTAATATTGACGATCCGTCCAAACTTTCGATCAATCATTCCATCCAAAACTGACTTGATGAGATCAATCGGTGTCAACATGTTCGCGTGGAGCGCCTTTTCCCAATCAGTAAGCGTGAAACTCCTAAAATCTCCAGCTGGAGGTCCACCCGCGTTATTGACCAAAATATCAAGCTGAGGGCAAGCGTTCATAGTCAGCTCTCGACCCTCTTGCGTCGTAATATCGGCAACCACCGTTTTAACCTCTACCGTAGTCCGCGATCGTATATGTTCCGCCGTTTCTGCCAGCGCCTCTGCACCGCGCGCAACAATAATAATATTGACCCCTTCCTCCGCTAAGGACTCCGCACACGCACGCCCTAACCCTTTACTTCCTGCACACACTAATCCCCATTTACCTTTCAGTCCGAAATCCATAAACCCTCCATTTTCTACCGTGAACTCTTATTTTTCTATTGAGCCACTATTATAATCACCTTCAGTGTGGCTACTCTAAAACACAGGTTATAATCAAAACGGATTAATAACATGGTTTGACTGATGAAAATTTGGGTTATCAATTTGTTACTTGCTATTGCACTTGTCACTGGTGGGTGCGCAACCGGCCCTAACGGCCATGATCCACTCGAGCCGATGAACCGCAAGATTTATAGCTTTAACGAATCATTGGATGGAATTATTGTGAAACCTGTGGCTAAAGCCTACTCGGCTTTTGTGCCCTCTCTTGTTCGCACAGGGGTACGGAATTTTTTCACGAACCTAGGCGTTCTCAACACGACGGTTAATGATTTATTACAACTGAAGGTGCGCAATGTTCCGATCGATATTGCGCGCTTCACGACCAACTTAATTCTTGGAGTTGGTGGAATCTTTGATGTCGCCACAGAAATAGGGATCCCTTACCATAATGAAGACTTTGGGCAGACCCTTGGATATTGGGGTGTAAGTAGCGGCCCCTATCTTGTGCTGCCGTTATTGGGGCCCAGCACGGTTCGTGACGGTTTAGGAAAGCCCGTGGATTACTTTATAGATCCCATCTCACACATTGACCATGAATCCACCCGATGGAAAGTCACGGGCCTAAAAGTCATTGCCGCTCGAGAAAATTTATTAGAGGTTGAAAACATAATGAATGATTCTGCCATCGACAAATACAGCTTCATCAGAGACATGTGGCTGCAGAGACGTGAGTACCAGATTAGAGATGGGGCGACCATAAAAATCAGCCCGAGCAAATACAAAGGGAAATCATTCAGGGAATTAGAATTAGAATTAGAAGAAGATCTAAATTAGCGCTCCCTCCCCTTCCCCGTGTTCTAAATCACAAAGATTCATCGATCTTAGAAACAAATTGTGCGCAAAACCGCTAGAACTGGCCCTCTTAACTATTCTCCCGTGTTCTCACTGGATGGGGGCATAAAAAGCGCTGCAATAGTTTTTTTGTTAGCACCCTTGTCTACCCGGGCCTCTTTATTATCGAGAGATGGAACCAAGGTTTCACTAACGCTTTCGCTAGGCGTATACGGCTCGGAGAAAAAAGTATCTCCTTTTGGCCTTTTGGTCTCGACTTTCGGCCTTTTAGTCTCCACTTTCGGTCTTTTGATAGCAGTATTTGATATTCTCGAAGATGCTGGAACAGCTGCTTGATCAGGCCCAGAATTACTCGACACATTAAGTTCTAATTTTTTATTAATCAGTTTTTCAATTGCACGTAGCGATTCCTTGTCTGAAGGAGTGCAAAACGATATCGCCTCCCCTTTTTGACCAGCGCGTCCTGTTCGCCCAATACGGTGCACATAATCTTCAGCATTGTGAGGTAAATCGTAATTAACGACGTAAGGTAGCTGATCGATGTCTAGGCCCCGAGCAGCAATATCAGTCGCTACCAACACCTTAGTTTTATTTGCCTTAAAGTTTTCTAAAGCCGTCGTTCGTTCAATTTGAGAGCGATCGCTGTGTATCGCCTCTGAATCAACACCCTTGGTTTGCAAATGCCGGGTCAAGCGATTCGCCCCGATTTTTGTATTACAAAAAACTAACGCCTGAGTGATTTTTCCTTCATGTAACAGTCGCACAAGCTGCCTTGACTTATCTTGTTCAGAAACCTCCAACACAGTATGTTGAATCGTATCGACGACCGTATTTCTAGCTGCTACCTCAATCTTTACCGGATCTCTAAGCCAGGCTCCTGCAACTCGTCTGATCTCCTCAGAATAGGTCGCAGAAAACAATAAAGTTTGCCTTGAAGGAGGAATCAAATCCACAATCCGCTTGATGTCAGGTAAGAAACCCATATCAAGCATCCTGTCCGCCTCATCCAACACCAAAAATTCTACGGAAGAAAATCTCACGGCATTGGTACCGACGTGGTCAAGTAATCGACCAGGTGTCGCCACAAGCACCTCAACACCCGCACGCAACATAGCGACTTGAGGAGGCATGGGGACGCCGCCATAAACACATCCCACTCTAAGCGGAAGGTATTTTCCGTAACGTCGAGCGCTCTCATCAACCTGTGCGGCTAACTCTCGTGTGGGCGTTAAGATAAGCGCTCGAACGGGATGCTTTGCCGGAGAGGTGCTGGAATTCGCATGAGGAAGTAGTCGATGCAACATCGGCAGTGTGAAACTAGCCGTTTTACCGGTTCCTGTTTGCGCCGCAGCCATAACGTCCCTGCCGCTAAGCACGTTCGGAATCGCTTGTTCTTGTATCGGGGTGGGTTGGGTATATCCTTCTTCAACCACCGCCTTTAAAATTACATCATCAAGACCTAGATCAGTAAATTTCATTCAAACCATTCGATTAGGTTGCATTATTGCATCAGGAAAGTAACTCAATTTAGACGTCTAATTCTAAAGAGTCATTAAGAGTTCAGGACTGTATTGTAACTCTTTCAGCAAGGTGGGCTTGGAAATAACGTCTGCGCCCCAGTAGCTCAGGGGATAGGCAACCCCCTCCTAAGGGCTAGGTCTGACGTTCGATTCGTCTCCGGTTCCTCATAGGCTTCAAAGCCTTACGATCAAAACGCCTGACTAGCTAGTCCCGTTTTATGCAATTTTTATGCAATGCCACAGATTTCATCAGACAGGATAGAATGCGTCCCCAACTCACCACCTATTTAAATGCCGACCAATGCCCTTAATTAGACTTGACAAGCTATCGATCAACTTCGGTACGCATATACTTTTAGACGAAGTCAATTTTGGGATTAAGCGCGGCTCGCGCATCGGATTACTCGGGAGAAATGGCGCTGGAAAAACAACGCTAATGAAGCTAGTCGCCGGTGTGATCTCTCCTGATGGAGGCGAGCGTTGGTTACGGCCCGGGGTTGAAGTCGCGTGGCTGGAACAAAACCTTCCTATTGCCGACGAACAGACAGTTTATGATTTTGTGGCTGATGGACTCGCAGAAGTTGGTGCGCTCCTAAAGCGTTACCACCACCTTACGTTCCACTATGACACCAACAACAGTGACGAACTCGAGCGCGTACAGGGAGAGCTCGAAGCGAAAGACGGCTGGAGCCTTAGCCAGAAGGTCGACACTGTGATCACTCAGCTACAACTCCCGCAGGAGAAGCGCATGTCGGAGCTCTCCGGTGGCTGGCGTAAACGAGTTGCACTGGCCCGCGCCCTTGTGTGCGAACCGGAACTACTATTACTAGATGAACCGACTAACCATCTTGATATTCCGGCTATCGAATGGCTAGAAAAGCAGCTATTAGACTACCGTGGCGCGCTCATGCTAATCACCCACGATCGTAGCTTTTTACAAAATGTAGCCAACAAAATTGTCGAGCTTGATCGCGGCTCACTCTATCAGTTTGAGGGGGATTTCGATCGTTTTCTTCGTTATCGTGAGGAGCAGTTCGCGGCTGAACAAAATCTCAACAAGCTGTTCGACAAGAAACTTGCCGAAGAGGAAGTATGGATTCGTCAAGGAATCAAGGCACGTCGCACTCGCAATGAGGGCCGAGTGAGGGCACTCGAATCCATGCGCAAAGAACGAACTGAGCGAAGGGAGCTACAGGGCAAGGCTAACCTTAAACTTGATATTGCGGAGCGCTCTGGGAAAATCGTGGCCGAGTTGAAGAACATTAGTCATACCTTCGGAGATAGAAAGATCATTCAAGACTTCTCCTCCTCGATTATGCGCGGTGATCGCATCGGCATTGTAGGTGCAAATGGGGCAGGCAAATCAACACTAATTAAAATAATACTCGGTCAGCTCGCTCCTACTGAAGGCGAAGTTAAGCTTGGCAGCAAACTAGAGGTAGCGTATTTCGATCAATTACGCGAACACCTAGATATGGAGAAAAACCTGATTGATAATGTCTGCGATGGACAAGAGTTCATCGAAATAGATGGTAAACGAAAGCATGCCATCAGCTATCTCGGCGACTTTCTATTCACGCCAGACAGAGTGAGAACACCCGCCAAGGCCCTGTCTGGTGGCGAACAAAATCGCGCCATACTTGCCAAAGTTTTTAGTAGACCAGCCAACGTTCTTGTCCTAGACGAACCGACTAACGACTTAGATATTGAAACTCTAGAATTACTTGAAGAAATGCTTTCTAACTTCAAGGGTACAGTTCTGCTAGTGAGCCATGACCGAAAATTTATGGACAATGTTGTCACCTCAGTCATGGTTTTCGAGAATGATGGAAATGTGGAGGAATATGTAGGTGGGTATAGCGACTGGGTGCAGCATGGGGGCAAGTTGCTAGACGTAGACGTTACTCCAGAAACCCCAAATAATAAGCACAAAAATAAAGCTACCCCTGTAGCCACGCAAGCTGCAAAGCGATCCTTATCCAATAAAGAAAAACTAGCACTTGAGAAGGCACTCGCCCTCATAGAAACCTTGGAAACAGAACAAACTACTTTGGAAACACTAATCTCTGACCCAATCTTCTATGCCTCAGAAATTGGTAAGGTCGAACAGACACTCAAGAGGACTGCGACCATCAAAATTGAACTTTCTGCTGCCTATGCTGCATGGGAAACCTTAGAGCAAAGTCGATAGCCACATGACAAAAATTCAAGCACCTTGCACCCAGACAAGTAGAGTTCGTCATGGAAACCCTGACTAAGAAACCAATGCTATAATTTAAAAGTGAAGTTGTGATTGGAGGGGATGAGGTCACTCTCCGCCATCCTATTTTAAATGGATTTAATCTATATAAATCAATTTGTTAAAAAGCCATGATTTCGGCGTGTGTAACATGCCTGCATAACCAATTTATACCCCCTATTTCACCCCTAAACACCCCAGGGGATGGTCTACATGGGTGTGCGTTTATACCCGAGCAGATACAAAAAAGAAGACTTAAACGTTATGGTATTAACTTAATGCTGGTTTTTCGGATTTTAAAAAGCCTAACTTATCTAACTTATAAACTACCATTCCTTCTGCACTAAAATCACAGAAATTCGCCCCTAACTTCTCTACGGCTCTCCTTGAACGAAAGTTATTTTCACCTATATCAAAATAAATTTTATCTACATGTTTAAAGGCATGATCTATCATTAATTTTTTGATTCTAAAATTAATCGTCGTCCCCCAATATTCCGTAATAATAAAAGTAAATCCAAGTCGTATGGCTTTGTCTCTTTGGTCAAAAGAATAAAATCTACTTGACCCAATCAGTCTATTTTTTTTCTTATCAATTATCTTGTAAATTCCAAATTCATTTTCTATTCCATTTTTAAAAAATATGGAAAATTTTTCTTTTTTCCATCTGTCATTCTCAGGATGCTGCTCCCATATCTTCGGGTCTTTCGCAATTGCATACAAATCATTAAATTCTTCTTGCTGCAACAGCTTTATTTGGATTCGGTCATCCTCAAAATTTACCTTAAAATCCATTTCAGCCCTTTTGAATACAAGTTTGCGTTATATATTGAAATCTAACTCAATAGCCTTTTCCTCTACCTCTCCAGATACTCAACACTTTTCTGTAACTTGCAAAACCCCAAACTGCCCTGATTCACCTATGAATGCCACTCAATTATCACACTTAAGTTTTTATGCGTTTTTATACACTAGTACAGCAGATGGTGAGCTTACAGCCTGTTAGAATAACGCCTTCGGTACCATTAAAGTATTGATTTATTGGTATTGGATTCTGCGCCCCGGTAGCTCAGGGGATAGAGCAACCCCCTCCTAAGGGGTAGGTCGGACGTTCGATTCGTCTCCGGGGCGCCACTGATTGTAAACTCTATCACTATCTTCTAACCACCAGAGCACCACTCAACCCACAAGTAGCCTATCCAACTGGAATACATCAGGCGCTATATCCTGTCGCGCATCAAAAATGAAAGGGACTCTACCAAGACACGATCCGCCTAACTGCTCCTTCAACGTCTTAAAATTTTCTTCTGGAAAAGAAAAATTTGGGTCAACGAAGTTAGCCACCCAACCAGCAAAATTTAATCCTCGACGATCAATTGCCTCACGCGTCAACATCGCATGATTCACGCACCCAAGTCTCATTCCAATAACCAAAATGATCGGAAAATTTAACTCAGCCGCTAAGTCAGCAGTCGTCCAACTCGAACTCAGCGGTATGTTAAAGCCCCCCACCCCTTCAACAAAAGCATATTGCGCGTGACTAATCGACGCACGAAGATGCTTCATCACGATATTTTTATCGATTACTTTTTGCTCTAGACTTGCTGCAATCTCAGGCGCACAGGGTGTACGAAACTGATAACTGCTTACCTGATCAATACTGATCGGCGGATCACAAACTTGACTCAAACGTAAGACATCCTCGTTAACCCAAACGCCATCCACGTAATCCTGACCCGCAGCTATCGGCTTAAGACCCACACAGGTATGACCCGCTTTTACTACAGCGGACACTAAACCCACTGTTATCGTAGTTTTTCCGATCTCGGTATCAGTGCCGGTCACAAAATACTGCATACTCAGATTCTTTTGTTAAAAAGTATGCGGAAGGCATCCATCAAACGATCAACATCATTAATAGAATGATCTGCCGACAGCGTCACTCTAATACGCGACGTTCCAATTGGGACCGTGGGTGGCCGTATGCCAGGCACCCGAAACCCTAATTCATTCAACCCATCCGACAGACCGATAGCGCGCTGCGACTCACCAACAATGACAGCTTGAATTGGAGAGACAGAATCTGAGATACTCAATCCAGCATTGGAATATTCACCAAGCAGGTCAGACAAGCCGCATCGGAGATGTTGCTCGAGTACCCGCAAATGACCTCTACGTTGTCGCCCCTCATCACCATGCATTAAATCAAGGGACTTTAACAATGCATAGGAAATAGCAGGCAGCGGTGCCGTCGTGTAAATGTAAGTTCTAGCCGTCTGAAAAATATAATCGATAATTGTTTGGTGAGCGATAACAAAAGCCCCCGATAGCCCAGCAGACTTGCCCAGTGTTCCAACAAGGATCACACGGCCGTTGATTGATTGCTCAACCTCAAGGCTACCTAAACCCTCATCCCCAATAACACCGTAACCATGTGCATCATCCACAACGACCCACGCGTCATACTTTTGGGCTAATTTTTGCAATACATCCACACTCGCGCGATCACCGTCCATACTGAATACCCCATCAGTGACAATCAACCGGACATCCGCAGTACTTTTATCTAACAGTTGAGCGAGCGCATCATAATCACGATGCTTATAAATATTAACCTTACCCTTACAAAGCCTAATCCCATCAATTAAAGATGCATGATTGAGTTCGTCAGAAAAAATTTCAGAGTCCGCATCCCCCAAAACAGTCATCACAGCCAGATTCGCCATATAGCCGGTTGAAAAAGTAAGGCAACGATTGTCGGGTATTAAACGCGCGAACAATTGACTGAGTGTCACTTCGAGCTCTTCATGGGGAGCCATATGACCACTGATTAAGTGAGATGCCCCTGAACCACCACCCCAGCAGTC
>ERZ887849.3619-NODE-3619-length-11451-cov-10.805985_pt1 | contig 11451 bp, 12 predicted proteins | sample MGYA00521267_ERZ887849 | MGnify/ENA primary metagenome ERZ887849 (study PRJEB32303, sample SAMEA104408601) | aquatic metagenome | biome: Brackish water; feature: Pelagic; material: water | place: Baltic Sea | collected 2014-06-06T16:11:00 | depth 2,863 m ... | reverse complement strand
GGACGGCAGGATTTGAACCTGCGACCACCACACCCCCAGTGTGGTGCGCTACCAGACTGCGCTACGCCCCGAAGCGGCGAGAGTATACATGGGTAAACCCAAGGTGGTAAGTGTTAGAGCGGAGGATTTAACAGCGCTTGAGCTTTTAATAAGTCGCTAATGCAGTCACGAGCCACCTGCTGAATCTCGACGGGTGTGGGCACCTCGTCTTCTTGGGTCATGCGCTGGCGAGCACCGCCAATGGTGTAGCCCTGCTCGTACAACAGGCTACGTATGGTGCGAATCATTTCAACATCTACGCGTTGGTAATATCTTCGGTTTCCACGGCGCTTCACGGGTTTTAGTTGCGGAAACTCTTGCTCCCAGTAACGCAAGACGTGTGGCTTCACGGCACAGAGATCACTCACCTCGCCAATGGTGAAGTAGCGCTTAGTTGGAATTGGAGGTAGTTCACTGTTGTGGGTGGGTTCAAGCATGGTCAAATCCTCCCAACTCAGTTACCTGCTCTACTTTTGCCTTTAGCTTTTGACCTGGACGAAATGTGACCACTCTGCGGGCCGATATGGGTATGGCTTCGCCCGTTTTCGGGTTTCTTCCCGGTCGCTGACGCTTGTCTCTAAGATCAAAATTTCCAAAGCCTGATAATTTGACTTGTTCGTTGTTCTCAAGGCAGATGCGAATCTCTTCAAAAAACTGTTCTACCAGCTCTTTGGCTTCACGCTTGTTGAGCCCAAGCTCTTCAAAGAGCTTATCGGCCATTTCAGATTTGGTCAGCGCAGACATGATTTCTCGCTATGCTCTCAACTCGGCATTGAATTTTTCTTTCAGAAAATCAATGACTTGATTAACAATTGAGGACACTTCCTCATCATCAAGAGTGCGCGAGCTGTCTCTGAAAGTCAAACCCATGGCCACACTTTTTTGATCTTCGCCTACACCGCTGCCGGTATAAATATCGAAAAGTTTTAAATCTGCCAGCGTCGCCCCCGCTATTTCACGAACGGCACTCAGCAGCGCACCGACCTCAAGACTGCGAGCAACGACCACCGCTATGTCTCGACGTGTTTCCGGAAAGCGCGATATATCCTCATAACTCGGAATGCGCCCCTGACGCACTGCGTTCAGATCGAGCTCGGCAAACACCGTGTGGGGTGGTATGTCGAGTTGCTGCGCCGCTAAAGGGTGCACAGTACCCAAGAAGCCAATCACTGTTCCATTGACGGAGACATTTGCCGTTTGACCATCGTGCAAGCCGGCATGACAGGCCGTGCTAAACCCGACCTCAGCACCCGTAGGACTCAGCATTTGTTCGATCTCCCCCTTCATATCAAAGAAATCAGATCGGCTATTGTCATTCGCCCAGTTCTCTGTGGCCTTCGTACCCGACATTGCCATGGCCAGCATCGCTTGTTCCGCATAGGGCTGCCCCGGGGTAAAACGACTTCCCGTCTCGAACAAGCGCACTCGAGAATTTTGGCGCTTAACATTGTGTGCAACAGCTCCTGCCAGCCCCGTAAGCAAGCCTAAGCGCATTTCCGACATTTCACTGGAAATGGGGTTCTTTACCATTATTGCGTTGGTCTCGGGCCAAAACACCGCCTGCTGCTCGGGCGCGACAAAGCTGAAGGTAATTGCCTCCTGAAAGCCTCGCGACACCAACCCCTGTCGCAGTGTGCGCAGTGATCTTTGTGACTCACTAACAGGGGTGACCTGAAGCTTTGCTTCGATATGGCTTGTGGGCAACCGGTTGTAGCCATGAACACGGGCGAGCTCTTCGATCAAATCAACCTCTTGACTCATGTCAAAGCGCCAGCTGGGTGCAATACAAGACCAAGAACTTGAGCCGTCGTAAGTCACATCAAAACCCAGACCCTGCAGGATGCGCGTGACCTCGTCTTCCGGCATTGCTAAACCTAACACTCGCTCAATACGCTCTGCCCGTAAGACCAGAGTCGACTGCCCTGGCAGATGTTCATTGCTAACGATCTCGGTAATAGCGCCAGCGCTGCCGCCTGTCACTTCCAACAGCAGTTCGGTCGCCCGCTCAATGGCGCGTCGCTGTAACTGCCAATCGACCCCACGCTCGTAACGATGCGACGCATCAGTATGCAGTCCGTAGCCTCGCGCTCGACCAGCAATTAAGGTTGGCGTAAAAAAAGCACTTTCTAGAAAAATAGCGCGGGTCGCAGAGGTCACACCACTATTGACGCCGCCCATGATCCCAGCGAGTGCCAAGGGGCGCTGATGATCGGCTATCACCAAGGTACCCTCGGTTAGCTGTATCTCCGATCCATCCAGCAAGGTCATGGACTCATTAGGCATCGACTCACGAACAACAATACCGCCAGACAATTCGTTAAAATCAAACGCATGCAACGGCTGACCCAGCTCCAGCATGACGTAGTTGGTCACATCAACAACAGGATCAATCGTGCGGAGTCCCGAGCGCCGCAGTCGCTCAGCCATGAACAAGGGCGTGGTCGCAGTAAGATCGACATGCTCAATAACCCTGCCCAGATACCTTGGACATTGTGCACTTGCCTTCACTTCCACTGGAAAAGTGGTATCAATAGTTGGCTGAACGGGCTCTACGGGAGGTTCGCAGGCCATTAACTGATTGAGAACGGCTACATCCCTCGCTATACCCGCAATACCCAGGCAATCAGCGCGGTTAGGCGTCAAGCCAAGTTCAAGGGTCACGTCATTGAGCGCCAGATAGTCACGCAGGTCCTGCCCAACCGGAGCATCAGAGGCAAGCTCAAGTAGCCCGTCGCTCTCTTCCGAGAGGGTAAGCTCTGCCGCGGCGCACAACATGCCCTGACTCTCTAGCCCCCGCAACTTGGCCTTTTTAATTTTAAAATTGCCGGGAAGGACTGCACCAAGGCGTGCCAGCGGGGCTTTCAACCCCACCCGGGCATTGGGTGCACCACAAACAATTTGCACTGTCTCCTCGCCCGCATTGACAGTACAAACGCGCAGCTTGTCGGCATCAGGGTGCTGCTCGGCTGATACGATCTCAGCCACAACAACCCCCTCAAAAGACCCTGCAACGGGTGTTACGGCGTCAACCTCCAAGCCGGCCATCGTCAGCTGCTCCGCCAACATTTCAGCCGATAAATTGGGATTAACCCATTCACGCAACCACTGTTCGGAAAAAATCATGGTTTGCGTCCCCTACTGAAACTGGCTTAAAAAGCGCAGATCGTTGTCAAAGTTAAGCCTCAAATCACCAATGCCATAGCGCAGCATGGCTAAACGCTCAACACCTAACCCGAAAGCAAAGCCTGTAAATCGCTCGGTATCGATACCCGACATTTCGAAGACCCGTGGATTCACCATGCCGCAGCCCAACACCTCTAGCCAGCCCGTATGGCTGCATACTCGACAACCCTCACCGCCGCACTTTACACACTGAATGTCGACCTCGGCTGAGGGCTCTGTAAATGGAAAGTAAGACGGCCTAAATCTAACGGCAAGATCATCACGCTCGAAAAATGCCTGCATAAACGCTTCTAGCAAGCCCTTGAGATCGGCGAAGCTGGAACGCTCATCAACGAGCAAACCTTCTATTTGATGGAACATGGGCGAATGCGTTAAATCAGAATCGCAGCGATAAACTCGCCCCGGACAGATAATCCTTAACGGCGGCTCGCGGGATTCCATGGTTCGAATCTGCACACCCGAAGTGTGAGTACGAAGCACATGCGTGTCATCAATATAAAACGTGTCGTGCATAGCGCGAGCGGGATGATGGGCTGGAATATTCAGGGCTTCAAAGTTGTGATAATCGTCCTCAATTTCAGGACCCTCAGCGACACTAAAGCCCATACCTGTAAAAAAATCCTCGACGCGTTGAATAGTTCTGGTAATCGGATGCAAGCCACCCATATCGACACCGCGACCCGGCAATGTGACATCGATCTTCTCGGCCTCTAGCTTTTGCTGCAAAACCGCGTGCTCAAGCTGCGCTTTTCGCGCGTTAAGCACCTCTGAGAGCTCTTGCTTAACCGCGTTGATGAGAGCACCCGCTTTTGGACGTTCCTCGGCAGACAGCCCTCCCAGGGTTTTCAACAATGCTGTCAGCGCACCCTTTTTACCCAAGTACTCAACCCGAAGCTGCTCTAGCTCCTGAGGTGTTGATGCCTGCCCTACTGCGACTATCGCCGCTGATTTTATTGCCTCTAGGGATTCCATGCTTTCAATCTCTACCGTATGCAAACGCCGGCCAGTTCTGACCATAAAAAAGGGAAGGAGCAAGTGCTCCTTCCCTCGTAGGATACTTCAGTCAGGCCTGCAAGACGCAGGTTTCTGATTAAGCAGCCAGAGCTGAGCGCGCTTGCTCTACAACTGCTGCAAATGCAGCCTTGTCATGCACTGCCAGATCGGCCAGAACACGTCGATCCAGCGCTATGTCTGCTTTCTTCAAACCATTGATCAGTCTGCTGTAAGTCAGGCCATTCGCACGAGACTGCGCATTGATCCGGGTAATCCAGAGTGCACGGAACTGACGCTTGCGTTGCCTACGGTCACGATAAGCGTACTGACCTGCTTTGGTGACTGCCTGCTTGGCTACTCGAAACACACGTGAGCGCGCTCCGTAATACCCTTTCGCTTTGCTTAAGATTTTCTTGTGACGACGTCTAGCCGTCACACCACGTTTTACACGAGCCATAGTCTTTTACTCCAAGTGATGAGGACGGTTATTTCGCACGAAGCATACGATCGATCAGCACTTTATCTGCCTGATCAACCATAGATGTGCCGCGCAGCTGACGCTTACGCTTGGTCGTCATCTTGGTAAGAATATGGCTTTTATGAGCGCTTTTGCGCTTATAACCGCCGGCCGTTTTTTTAAACCGCTTGGCAGCACCACTGTGAATTTTTGCTTTGGACATGGATACAACTCCGCATTTGGCCCGCTTACGCAGGCGAGTTTTTCATTGATCGGGGCCAGAGGCATTCACTGGCCATTAACCCCGCTTCTTAGGTGCAATAACCATCGTCAGCTGTCGACCTTCCATTTTTGGAAACTGCTCAACACTGCCGAGTTCGCTCAGATCGGCTTCTACTCGCTTGAGTAGCTCCATGCCGATTTCCTGATGAGCCATTTCACGCCCGCGATAACGTAGGGTGACTTTGGCCTTATCGCCGTTTTCAAGGAAACGTACCAGGTTGCGTAGTTTTACCTGATAGTCCCCTTCGTCCGTCCCTGGACGAAATTTCATTTCTTTAACTTGGATTCGTTTGGTCTTTTTACGCTGCGCAGCTTTCTGCTTTTTAGCCTCAAAGATGTGCTTTCCGTAGTCCATAACCTTACAGACTGGCGGATCCGACTCTGCCATCATGACCAAGTCCATGCCTGCTGCTTCAGCAGCTGCCTGGGCCTCGGCGATAGTTACAATGCCTACCTGCTCGCCCTCTGCACTAACCAGACGCACCTGAGGGGCCGTAATTTGCTCATTTGTAATGGCTTTCTTGCTCTTGCTGTCGCTCTTAATACCCTCGATCTCCAGTTAGTAAAGAGCGCGGATAGTACAGGCAAGCGCAACCAAGCTCAAGATGCCTAGTTGGTATAAATCACTGGCCCCTAAAATGCAGTAATCAGGGGGTTTCAGCCGGTTAGTGCACACAGCAGGCAACGCCTTCGCCACGGGTCACCCTAAAGTCACGCACCCGCGACCCCTAGTTGCTGCGGGTATTAACAAAAAGCAGTGAATTCCAGCCATCAAACCGAGCCATAATGTAGGGCCTGAGTATGAATTTCCTAGCCTGCGCCTATCTTTTCACGACAAGACCATTGATCTTCAGCAAACAATGATGACAACTTTATAAAGACTCGATAATTTACGCTCTAAAGAGTCATCCAGTAGGAAATAATTTTGAATCTGCTCGATATCGATCAATTTCAGTGGCATCACCATCAAGAAACCGTCGCGGGTCAGCCCATTATCGACTACTGGAGCTCAGTACTATCGGTGAGCAACAGTGGCCGTATAGAAATGCTCTACCGATGGGAGCCCAATGCGCACTGCCACTTTCACCGCCATCGCGCAGAGACGACGTCAATCATTTTGCAAGGCGAGCTGAATGTAGCCGACTACGTCGATGGTAAGGTCATTGACTCGTGGGTAAGACCGAAGGGGCACCGGTCCTTCGCTGAGGGCGATGAGGTCCATCGAGAATGGGGAGGGCCTCAGGGCGCCTTGGTGTATTTTAGCCTGTACGCCGCAGATGGACTGCTCGCAGACCAGCTAGATAACCACGGCAATGTCATCAGAACCACGTCGTTGAGCGATGTGACAAAACACTACAACAAAACGCTATAACCAAACTACGGTAACCCACAGTAACGCCATGCCCGTCCGCGCTAAATCACGAGCTACGGCTAACGGGACTCCTGTTCTGCACACCAGCTTAAAGGGGAGCAACCAAAACGCTGGGAGAAATAACGCGAAAAGTTGCCCGTGTTTGAAAATCCCGCGTGATTCGAAATCAAGTTCACGGAAAACACCCCGCTGCGTAGCATGGGCAACACGACCTCATCCCGAGATTCGTCGAGCAAACTTTGAAAGGTAACGCCCAAGTCCCGAGCTAAGCGACGCTGCAGCGTGCGTTTATCGCAATGCATGCGCTCAGCGAGGCGAGTAAGCTGATAGCGCCCGGTTGGCAGGGTCGCCCGAATCCAGCCTTTAATTTCACTTTTGAGTACGGCGTTAAGATCACCCTTTCTGTATGCCTCTAAAGCGCTGTCGGCCTCTCGTACAAAGGGCGACTGCCCTTTTCTATAACTGGGATTAGGCTTAGACAACGTATCGCGGTGGATAAGCAAACCCGATTCAGGGCTGTTTACGTTGAAAGGAATGGATTGAAAATGGCTAGGCCAACACAAACTATGGTTCGAAGGCGCCAAATTTATGGAATGCGGTTTAAAGGCACCTTCTGACATGGCGCCCAAACCCGAGACGACTTGCATCAACGCCATCGCAGTGATGATGTCTGCGGCAGGCTCATCCTGAGCACCGCCCCTCTCAACCCACAGCGACAGAAAAATATGCTCGCCTTGTGGCCGCACTTGCCAAACAATCGGGGCGGCATGAAGCGGGTTATACCGCAACAAAACCGACAACATTGCACCCACGTTAGGCGCGTCTTGAAAGAGGGATACTAAAACCCCGCCGCAGTTCTCTTCCTGATCATCTATCCACCCAGCAATTAGATTGGGGTCTTCCTCAGCCATAGGCAAAAGCAACTGGCTAACGTCAGCAAGGCGGATTTCAGGGCCCTTCGTGAACGATGAGCCAGCAATACTCGCATTTGAGATAGCCTCCTGACATTTATTGTCTGGAGACCACTTTGGCATACCCCAAAGAGCAGCGGCTTCGACAACACCCGGAATCATAGCGTAGTCCGTTTTAGTTATAAGCTTACCAGTTTGCAAAAACGCCGTGCAGTGTCAAGAAAACTGTCGCTAATTGTTTAAGAAACTCACAGACTCAAACGGAAGTGTCACCATTTGATAACAGACACAGCCCCATGGTTTTGGGACCCAAAGCCACTGACACAGGAAGCGCGGTGAATCGACAGCGATGACTCAAAACGGCCTTTGCGATAGCGCCGGGAGCAATTACAGCGACGCCAGACGCTGCCCGGTCCTGAACAGGGGGCCTCTGCGCATGCCCCGAAACCGCCGGCAAAGACTCAATGAATTATGCTGATCCTATCAAACGTATCTGTGGTGAACCGTAGCAGCCAACTACCCTTGAAGCAGGACCCAGGTGCCGCTTTATAAAGGACCCTAGATAAGGAACCCTAGGATTCGAGGCGTCCCATTCGATCCGCCATATCAGTCATTAATTGGGTGAGCTCCGTTAAATTTAAGCTGCCCAGATCTGCGCCATGGCGCCCTCGCACCGCAACCGTATTAGAGACCACTTCTTTATCGCCAACCACCAAAACTAGCGGCACTTTAGCCAGCTCATGTTCACGAATTTTAAAGCCGATTTTTTCATTACGAAGATCGGTGCCTGCCCTGAATCCGGCAGCTTTAAGACTGGCTGCGACCTGCTCGGCATAAGCCCCTTGCTTGTCGGTTATCGGCGCCACCACTGCCTGCTGGGGGGCCAGCCACAGCGGAAATTCGCCTTCGTAATGCTCGATCAGAATGCCGATAAATCGCTCAAACGATCCCAGCACGGCGCGATGCAGCATGACCGGCACCTGTCGGCTGCCATCCTCTGCGACATACTGTGCATCGAGACGCCCCGGCATTGAGAAATCCACCTGTATCGTGCCCAGCTGCCATACCCGGCCGATACAATCCTTCAAAGAAAACTCAATTTTGGGGCCATAAAATGCCCCCTCACCGGGCAGCATTTCCCAATCTAGGCCCTTCGCATCTAAAGCCTGCGCCAAGGCTGCCTCGGCTCTATCCCAATCTGCCTCAGAACCCACTCGCTCAGCAGGCCGCGTTGATAGTCGGTAGATCACCTCGGTAAAGCCAAAGTCGGCATACACTTCGTGCAGCATGTCGATAAAGGTGGCCACCTCAGACTGAATTTGCGCTTCCGTGCAAAAGATATGGGCATCGTCCTGCGTGAAACCTCTCACCCGCATAATGCCGTGGAGCGACCCTGAGGGCTCATTCCTGTGGCAGCTGCCAAACTCTGCAAGCCTCAGGGGCAGGTCGCGGTAGGACTTCAAGCCCTGATTAAACACCTGAACGTGACAGGGGCAATTCATGGGTTTCACCGCAAATTGCCGCTCGTCGGCATCTAAGGTAAACATTCCCGATGCAAACTTATCGGCATGTCCTGATCGCTGCCACAGAGAAATATCGACCACTTGCGGTGTTTTTATCTCTTCGTAATCAAAGCGCAGTTGCTGTTTGCGCATGTAACTTTCGATCACCTGATAAATGGTCCAGCCGGGAGGGTGCCAAAACACCATGCCGGGAGCTTCTTCCTGGGTATGAAAGAGATTAAGTTTTTTGGCGATTTTGCGGTGATCGCGCTTTTCTGCTTCAGCGATTCTATTGAGGTAAGCCTTCAGCTCTTTTTTGTTGCCCCAGGCAGTGCCATAAATACGCTGCAACATCTGGTTATTGGCATCACCGCGCCAGTAGGCTCCCGCCACTTTGGTTAACTTAAACGCTTTTAATTTACTGGTTGTGGGTACGTGGGGGCCGCGACACAGGTCCATCCACTCACCCTGCTTGTAGATAGAAATCTCTTCTCCCTCTGGAAGGTCTTCAATAATCTGAACTTTGAAGTGCTCTCCCATGTTACGAAAAAGATCAATCGCTTGATCCCTGGAGTACACGACTCGTTCCACGGAAAGGTCGGCACTCGCGAGCTCCTCCATGCGCTTTTCAATGCGCTCGAGGTCTTCAGGGGTGAAATTGTGGCCTGTGGCAAAGTCGTAATAGAAGCCATTTTCAACCGTGGGGCCAATCGTGACCTGAGTCCCGGGAAACAACTGCTGTACGGCTTGCGCCAATAAATGCGCGGTCGAGTGGCGAATAATCTCAACCCCGGCCTCGTCCCGCTCGGTGATAATGCTCAAGGCACTATCTGATTCGATAACGAAGGAGGTATCTACCTCAAGGCCATCTACCACACCGGCTAAAGCGGCCTTTGCAAGGCCCGGACCAATATCAAATGCCACATCGGCTACCGAGACGGGCTGCTCAAAAGTGCGTTGGGATCCATCGGGAAGGTTAATCACGGGCATGCTGCTACTCCTTGTTGTCAGTGGCGACCCCTACCAAGGGCCGCTTGAATTGGCTACACGCTATATATAGCCTCATTTAAGTCCGATTATCGGCTTGATGAGTGATACATTGAGTGATACATTTGCCGTTCTGGCGACAAAAACAGGTATCAAGCAATGCTCAAAGCAAAGCATCTGAACTGGAGAAAAGGTATCCCGTACATCCACTGCAGATACCCTTCACGCTTATCAGGCACTCTAACTGATTTGGGACGGTCGACATTGTACAGGAAGGCCCTCGACGTTGGCGACAATCCCAGTGACGCCGAGGTACTGGCCGCGCTCGAAAGGGCTCGGGAGACGTTTGATGCACTATGCGACGGCTTATTCAGCAGTAACCGCCGGCATCTGACTGAGATGCAGAAACATCGCGCAGCACAAGCGGCCATGTCTGACGGCAATCTAAGGCAGGGAGATGCAAAGACTGAGTGGGAAGCGAGCCGAATCATGGCTTTTTCCGACGTAACAAGCGTTCTAGATCCAGAAATCGCCGAGCGCGTAGAGGCCCTGCTGGTCGCTGACCCGGACGACGAGCCCGATGCATTACTGATCTCAGATGCCATTGCTATATATAAGCAGCAGCAAGCCGATCTCAAGTACCACAGAGTGCTCGACAGGTTCCTACAGCAGTCTGGCGACCGGCTACTCGACGGCTCTATTAATAGAAGGCTGCACAACTGGACTCAGGACCAGCTCAAGGATCGCAACCCGGCAACCATTACCAAGGATCTCGCGATAATCTTGTCCTGCCTGCGTGGAGCGGTTAAGGCTCGAGGTCTGTCCATCATGGTTCACAAGCCTGCGATCAAACTCAACGAAGCAAAGCAGAGGGTCATACTGACCAATCAGGAACTCGAGGAGCTGTTTGCACAGGACATGCCAGAGTACATGCGCTGCGCCATGATCGCTGCGCTGACGCTGGGCGCTATCAACAGCGAAATCTACCGCATTGATCCGGGCACGGTCGGGAACATCGACGGCTGCCTAGTAGTCAGGATCGAGGACGGCAAGACAAAGCACAGACGCAGAAGTGGCCCACTGCCATGGCTGGCTCGATGGGTAGCTCCGAGCGTATCGGAGAGTCGACTCAGGGATAACATGACCGCACGTATCAAGAAGGTTAACCCAGAGGCGTCGCCCTACTCTCTCAGGCACACGTTTGCGCACGCCCATGCGATCAAGCACACGCCCGACGTCGTACAGGCGCAGCTTGCAGGCTGGTCATCACGGGCTAGGCACTCATACGGACTGGGCGGCGTTCACTATGATGAGTTATTGCGGCCTCTGATACCGATTCAGCACCAAGTCTGGGACTGGCTACTGAGTCCGAACCCTGCGGATAACGTGGTGAACCTTCGAGGCAAGGCTTGAGAATCGCCCGCAGGCGGCGTGGTCATGTCTCTATGTGCTAAAACTGGCGCCCAGATCGCACAGAGCAGGGCTATGACCCTGCCAGTCGCTCAGATTTCACGTACAGCGGCATATACAGGCCCTTTGGCGCACTCTGCACACAGGTTGGCGAGTAAAGCACAGCCACAACACCACCCCAGTGCGATGATCTCTATCGCTGGTCAGGGTTAGAGGCTCCGTAATCCTCGACCCCTTTGGTAAAGGACTCTGGGTTAGGTCTACCAGCACTTCTCTTAGGTAGAGAGGCATGTTTTTGCAAGCCACTGAATACAC
>ERZ887849.3616-NODE-3616-length-11457-cov-8.881775_pt1 | contig 11457 bp, 6 predicted proteins | sample MGYA00521267_ERZ887849 | MGnify/ENA primary metagenome ERZ887849 (study PRJEB32303, sample SAMEA104408601) | aquatic metagenome | biome: Brackish water; feature: Pelagic; material: water | place: Baltic Sea | collected 2014-06-06T16:11:00 | depth 2,863 m ... | reverse complement strand
ATAATAATAATATAATTCCGAATACATTTATACCAAAATATGGGAATGAACAAAGTTATATAAACAACATACCATTGGATAATACCATTAAAATAAATTACTATGTATTAAAAACAAAAAATTTAAGTAATCCAATATTACACAGTAATGATAGGGTAGAAACATTCAATAATTTATTAAAAACATATAATTTCGACCCAATTAACAACAACTTAGTAGAACGCATTATAAATGTTTTGAGTATACCGGGAATTACGTATGATTCAAAAGGGGATGACTCAACGGGGAAAGGCTCTATTTTGTTTAAAAAAATTTGTCCCAAAATGGCCATCAACGGTTATAACCAAATTGGTGCAATGTTTATACATAACAACAACATATATTATACTCTGAAGAGTAATAATAAGTGGTTCAACTCCAGAGAAAACCCGAGTCCGATGGTAGACCCGTTCTTGGATGGAACATCGATTTTTTGCGTATACGCAAATGACAGCATTACATACGATTCATTTAAACCAAGGAATCCATCAAATGTTTTAGTAGATGATTATGTAAATGCTTGTTTTGATATGATTTTTAATTTGCCACCAGTAAAAGCGTGGTGTAACGAACTTCAGACACCACAACGTATCGCAGAAGAGCAGCAAGACCAAGCCCAAAACCAAGCCCAAAACACAATGACAGATTTGACAAATAGATTAGTAGATGCATTGAAAGAAAAATCAAAATCGGTGTTAGATATCACGCTTAAAAATACAGATGTTGATGTATTGAAAAAGAAGGTCGTTGATTTACAGGCTCAAGCGAAAGATAGTAAAGCGTCGAAGGAGGAGAAAGAAAAGTTGACAAAACAATTGGAAAGTGCGAATGCAGATTTGAAGAGTGCGAAAGAGGAGAAAGAGGAGGCGGATAAGGCGAATGAGGCGTTGGTGAAGGCGAATGAGGATGCGAAGAAGGAGAAAGAGGCGTTGGTGAAGGCGAATGAGGAGTCGAAGAAGGCAAAAGAGGAGTCAGACTCGAAGCTGCAAGAACAAACACGAAAGATTACAGATATGCAAGTAAAATATTTGATGGAAAACTTAATAACACGAGCAAAGATGGAATTAACGAAGAATATTAATCCAAATAATGTAGATATCGTGGTCTTAAACGAATTGGAAACAATAGTGGAAAGCAATCCTAATTTAAGTCATCTTATGGTCCAATTAAAAAAACTGCAATTTAATTCGAAAGTCGATGCTCACTTACAACAACTACAAGCAGGAGTGACGGAACCAGTAGTCGATTTATCGAAATTCAGTACATTATGTGAAACGATTTTACATTTACTAACTACAGAAAATAGTAGTGATAATGATATAATGATAAAAAAAAAATCTTTAAAAAGTTTGTTAGAATATGTTCATGTAAAGGTTGATGGCGACAATTATACTATTTCGTTTGAAAGTAATAATAATAATAGTGAACAAATCAAAGAAATCGAAGAAATCAAAGAAATCGAAGAAATCAAAGAAATCTTACAAAAACAAAATTATTCTCAAGGAAATGAAACTGATAGAAAAATAGGCGACTTAGTTATAGAAGGAATATATCATGTAATAGCCCTCTTTAAGTTGACATATAATGAACTCGATGATAATAACCGACCATTCCTTGATTTTATAGCATTCATCAAAAATCTCGCCGTAAATACAAATAAAAAAGATACTGAGCAAAAAATAAATGCGTTACTTAAGGAAAACGAAACGTTAAATGACGAGAAAAACAAGTTTGAAGCAACCCAAACAAATACAGATGAACAAAAAAAACAAGCAATTCAAAAACACCAGGAAGAAATGGACAATTTTGAAAAAATAGTTAATGAATTACAAACGAAAATAGGGGTCGAACAAATTAAAACCGCCACAATAGAACTAAATAACGTAGAATTACAAAAAAAAAACACAGAATTATTAGGCCTACCAGCGAACCAACTAAATCTTAGTGCAGAACAATCAGCCGGCATAAAAAAACTAATGAATGAGGTAAGCATTTCTATCGGTGAGCAAAACTTAATCATGAAACAACTCACAAAAACAGACCGAGAAACCGCTGAAAATAAATTAAAGGTATTAAAAGAGAAAGTAACTGACCCTGCTGAACAATGTAAACACGAAGTTTGTTTGTATATGAAAGAAGACAATGCCGATACTAATCTGGAGAATACTGAAACTGTCATATCCAATATATTCATCATTTTTAATAAGTATTTGAACTATTTGATTGCCATACCAATACATTCTGATTTGGCACAACAATATTATCGTAAACTATCTAATTTTATATGCACTCAAAAAGATAAAGAACCAAAACGTAGTACCAACCCTTTCGCAACGATTCAACAAGTACTGAACATGGCTGACCGTAATTGTGAGAATACCGATTTTTATAAGGAATTAATCAAATTAATGTTTGTTAATACATCTGATAATGAATGCCATGGATTTGGAGATGTTATAAATGGTCTTGTTTTAAAACAGGGTAGTGAGAACAGCCAATCACTAACAAAATATCCCTATCGAATTAATGACTTTTTAACACACAATGGAGAAGTAAAACCTTATGATAAGTTTTTACAAAACCTTGGCTTCTTGAATCAGGCTGATAAAAATACAACAGGATATCATAGTATAACCCATATTATTGATTTTATTAATATGTACAAGTTTGTAAATGAAAATTATAAACTAATATCAGGTGAAGCCAAAGCAACACAAATTCTAAATGCTTTTAATCTTAAAATGGTTTCACAAATTGAAAAAATTCAAAAAAATCAAGTGTATATATTCTTTACAAGTATTGAGAAGAATGACATGGAAAGTAAATTCGTGATTGACCATCTCCATAATATCAAAGTAGATAACGACGAGAAAGATATCGTCACTGCTATTTCTGACATGAATAGCAAACATTTGATGACAATCATGAAATTTAATAACTTTACAGTACATGAAAATGGTTCGACAAATGAAACAAATAAATGGAACCAAGCAAGATATATGCCCTACATATCAAGGGATGATAGACGTTTATTACTTTATTATAATAATCCTAAAGACCCCAAGACAAAATATTATCGTAATTTGAATGAAGGTCAATATATAAAAATACCTGGCCTACCTACTAAAGATGATTACAAGTTATACTCGTTTGGAAATTTCAATAAAATTTTCAAAAATGACAAGAGTAACGTAGATATGGCCAAAGACCCAAATTCATTTGGTTTACTGAAGAAACATTTAAAAACCGGTGGTGCTGCATTTGTAATGGGATATGGTTCCAGTGGTGCAGGGAAAACGGTATCGTTAATATATAAAGGTGCCACCAAATCTCAAGCAAATGCTGAACCTGGTGTAATGGTTGAATTAATTAATCAATTTGGCGAAGAAGAAAAATATTCAAAAGTTGTGGTTACTATATATGAACTATATGCTGCTGCTAAGGCTGCTGCTGATGCTGCTGATACTGAGGCTGCTGCTGATGCTGCTGATACTGAGGCTGCTGATGCTAAGGCTGCTGATACTGATGCAGCTGATGCTGATGCTGCTGATGCTGAGGCTGCTGATGCTAAGGCTGCTGATGCTGCTGATGCTAATACAGAACCCGCCACATTATTAAATAATCAGTCTCTCGCTGAGAATTTACGAACAAAATTGTTCACTGACAGAATAATACAAAAAGTAACAAATTATGAGTTTCAAAAAACGAAAGAAGGTTATGAGAACGGCAATAACAGTATTGGACAAATACTGCAAGAAGAAATAACCAAAAAGGAGAAACGTCAAATTGCAAGTACTATGAATAATCCGGAAAGTTCACGTTCACACGTTATTGCGTGTGTTAAATTTGTAGAACAGAAATTTACAGTGGAAGAAACTTTAAAGAAAAAAGCATTGAAAGTATTATCAAATGCAATTTCTAATGAATCCCCTTCAAATTCGAAAACCCCAGACCCTTTATTAATCATTGGCGACTTGGCTGGGGTTGAAAATGATTTCATTACAGATGATTACGATATGTTGAAAAAATTTCATGAAAAGACTAAATTTGGTACGAGGAAGGATGAAGTGGATTTAAGTAATATGGTTCTTGGTACTACATTAAAGTTTAAAGACAATAAATTATTTCCAAAAAATGGCGAAACACTTATTTGTACAGAGTTTGTAAAAAGTATTAAATCCGGTGAAAATGATATCGTATATGAATTGGTCGACGCCTTAATGTTTTATGGTGGTATAATTTCGAAGCACGGTAATACTATTACATTAAATTCGACAAATAAGAATTCAAAAAAAATTTTGTTTGAATATCTTCAAATAAATACAACACCAAAAGAGTATCTAACTTTAAATGGAAATACTAAAAATTATGAAAGGCAAATACAAAAATTAACCACGCAAAACAAAAAACTTCAATTTTATTTGGAAGATAAAGCCAATATCATTGAAGCAAAAACACATATATCAAAAGTTGATAAAGATATAGAAGATTATGGCACAAATATTGATAATTCAATTAAAGCTTCAAGATTAGATAAATCTCATTTTAATGCCGCAATAGACCCGAAAAATACATACAAACCCGGTAACCTTGACATGATTCTAGCCGTTCAATACTACGATAAAAAGCAGAAACTAATAGAAAAACGAGAAGATTACCGTAAAGTAGATACAGGTATATATAAAGGAATGTCTCTGGATAAAACAAAAGCACATTTCGAAAATATTGAAATAGAAATTAAAAAAAATGAAGCAACACTAGCAAATCTTGAACAGAATAAAACTGTTCAACAAAAACAAACTGAAGAAAACGAAAGTTTAAAAACTGCAATAGACAATGTTGGAGACATTCTTTATGATACCAAACATCAGCTTTATCAACTTCTTATAAATAAAATGAAAAATCCAAACTTAGTCACGCAAATAAATGAATTTAAAAAATTAGAAAATTCAATAAACCGTGTTATGGGCGCTGTTTCCACATACATAAAAGAATTGATATATATTCAAACTCAAATGACCGACCGGCAAACGGAAGGTAAATTCATCAATACAGAACTGGAAAACATACGTACTGATATATTAAATGGAATCATAGCAAAGTCGGGTGGGTATACGTTTACCAATCCAATCATGCACAATGCATGTTTAAGTTCGTTTTGTGCGTCCAAAAAGAAATGTTTTGTCATTGAAACTCCATCGAAGTATGAAGTACAAAATAATCTTGATTCTGAATTGATGAAAATCATACGAGGGGAGATGGGCATAAATACCAATGTCGAGTTTTATCAAAAGTTACAATTTACTATATTTACGGTATTCAATATTCGGCAAAATACGGATAACCCGCCTTCCCAAGTATACATTGACATAAATCAGATTAAAAAGGATTTGGAAAATTTGGGAAAAGGGCCGGTGCAGAATGATGCGACACAGAATGATGCGACACAGAATGTTGAGGATGCGACACAGGATCACGGGATTAACGAAATTGTTAAAAAAATTGAAACAGTAGATGCCACAATAAAGCAGTTAGATAATGAAACATTGAAAAGTACATTTAAGGACAATTTGAAGCAAGCTACGAACACCACGGAGACAGAAAAGATAAAAAAACATGTGAATAAGATAATTGAAGCAATAGACAAACACAATGCAATTACTACCTTGGGTACCATTATTTTTACTGACAATATGGCAAAATTCAATACAGTCAATACACTTTGTGATATACCAGACGAAAATAGTGATTTAGAAACACAAGGCGACGACACAGTAAGGATTGATAGTACAAAAGGCGACGGCAAGGATAATAAAACAGGCTTTCATGATTCTATAATATACAACAAATCAGAACGAGAAAGTGATAAATACGACATTATATACTTCAAGTCCGACCGAAAATTAGCCGAAAGCAAGGAGTCGAAGAATAATTAGATGTGATTTCCCAACTAATAATCAGCATCATCACCCCATATTTATCGTATTTGAAATTAGATACGATAAATATCATATGTATATTGCTTGCATATTCAATACATTTTGGACAACGTGGCGGATTTCTTCTCTACATGCAAGTTCTCGTTTGGATTTTTGTACATGACAATCGTAACACAAGGCCATTAGATTGTCTTGGTGGTCGGTTCCTCCAAATTGCAAGGCCACAATATGGTCGAGATGATAATGTAAAGGCAAATTGTTTTTACAAATCCCGCATAATTGGTCTTGTTTGGTGGCAATAATCGGACGCCATGCATTCGGGATTTTATGACGTTTCCTCGGGGTTATTATGGGGTGGGTGGGTTGAGGAGGAGAGGAAGGTTGGGATGGAGAAAAAAGTGCATTTTGTAAAGCTTCTTCAAGACTTTTTACTTGGGTTTCAAGTTGTTTAATACACTTATCTTGTTGTTCAAACTTCGTATTTTTTACTCGTTCTTCCTGTAACATTACCTCTACATTGTTTAATCGTTTTTCGAAAAGTGTAATTATTTTTGCATTACTATCTCCCTTGAATGTACACGTTTTTTCATGTATCGCTAATGTTTTCCTGGATAAATATTTGTTTCCGCAACCACATAAAAAAGTATCATTGACTGCCATACGTTTCACATGTTTCTGTGATTTCATGTGTTGGTCGTAGTAATATTTTCGTGTAAAAGAACAGTTACATATTACACATGTAAGTGTCTTGGACATTTTACAAATACAATATATACTACTAATTAGATTTTAATTCTTAACTACATTCATGTAAAAATATTATTATAAATATGCGTTTATCTGTACTTCACTATCTTGTAAAGAACTATTACTTTTTAATTAAGAATGTCGTGTTACAATAGCTAAATCAGGGTGGTACATTATTTTTTTGACTTTTCAAATAGAGAATCTATATCATTTTTTTTGCCCCCTTTAGTCTCTCTCTCTCTTATTTTTAATATTTACTCTAAAAACTATTTAGCTCTAAACCTGGTTTGTTAAAATTTCATATACAATATAAATATTGAGACGAAATACTCCAAATGTTGACGTGAAATACTCATAATGTTTACAAATAATGCTCACGATGATTACAAAAGATTTAGGAGGTTTACATTTTTACTCATTATGGTTGACGTTTTTTGAGTAAATAAAAATGTATTTGTATTTTATATAATTGAAAATCAGAAATGTTTTGCGAAGTGTGTAACAAGCATTTTACTCGTGTATTTAATTTTGAACGTCATAAAGAGTCCCAAAAACACTTAATTAAAGTAGCAAACCAAACACAAAAAATATATACATGTCAATGTGGGAATGATTATTTATATCGTCAAAGCTATCACCGTCATAAAAAAATATGTCAGTTTGTACCAGAAACCCAACTCGTAATCGAACCGGAAAGAGATATTATAGAAAATAGTACAGATAACAAAGATATGATAAAAGAAATCGAAGCAATGAAAAAACAGCTGGAGCTTTTACTTGAAAAGTGTGATCCTCCTCCACCTCCTCCACCTTCGTCTGCTCAAATCACAAACACCAACAACAACAACACAAACACCAACACCACGACAAACACCAACAGTCACAATACGACAAACAACTTGAATCTTCAAATCAATGCATTTGGTCACGAAAACTTGGACTACATAACAGACGGTATATTAAACAATTGTGTGAATCGTGTATTTGAATCCATCCCGACATTAATCGAGAAAATCCATTTTGACCCAGCGCATCCGGAGAATCACACGATAAAAATCCCGAATAAAAAGTTGCCCCATGCATCGGTGATGTCAAAAGACAAAGAATGGAAATTGATGAACAAGCATGAAGTCATCGACAATATCATGAACAATAGTTACAACATGATAGACGACAAATTCAACGAAGACCCAAGTAAATTCACAGAGGACCGAAGGAAGCAATACCGTCGTTTCCAAGAAAAATACGACAATGAAGACAAAGAGACAATGAAACGTATCAAATCGGATGTGGAAATGGTGTTGATGAACGGGACAAAAACGATTCATTCGAAAAAAAAATGTGTATAAGTATTATAAGTGACCCCATGATAAACAATCGCCATCCTCTGATTACCTATACCGCATATATATCGATTGTCATCCAAATTCTCACGACCATAATAGGTGTACATGGCATTCTCATCCCGCTGTCAAAAGAACATCAAATCATCAAAGACATCATGATAATGGAAACGGTTGTCCAAATCATCGAACTATGTTTTTACATCACCTTAATCTATTACTTGTTTAACATACGTAATGAGCTTACATATACCCGGTACTTTGATTGGGCCTTAACAACCCCAATTATGTTATTCAGCACCGTACTGTTTTTCCAGTACAATAACAACCGTGCCAAACCAGAAACCAAACCGGAAACCACCATCGAAATCATTTCCAAGTACAAAACGCCCATTCTCACCTTTACATTGGCAAATTGGGTGATGCTACTTTGCGGATTTTTAGGCGAACGCAAAGCCATCCCACGTGTATCCGGTTTTTTCTTAGGTTCCGCAGCATTCCTCTATAGTTTCTACGTGATTTATAACACGTTTGTAGGTACATCAACCATCAACCATCTTTTGTTTTTCATCATGTTTGTCATATGGGCGTTATATGGGTTTGCATATTTGGCCCCCTATTATATTAAAAATGCGCTATATAATGTACTGGATATTTTCGCCAAAAACTTTTACGGTATATTCATATACTGGAAAATCTTGCAATTACGTCCACTCTAATCCATGAAAAAGACTATGTAAAAGTAAACTGGAAAAAGTCAATATCGGGTTTGTGCATATCGTGAATCATTTGTTTGGTTTCTTCATCATAATATTGGGTATAATCGGAATTTCTTTGCGATGCATTTATTTTTTTATCCGGAAAATATTTCGATACATCCATCTTGTATTTTTCCAAGAAAAACAATAGAATATCTTGTTGCAAGTATTCAAACCGAAAAATAGTGTCCACCATACGTTTCCCATCGTTATCAACGATAAATTCCATTTGTTGATGTAAATCCGTTTTCCGCCATTCCAAGTATTGTTTCACGGACATATCTTTTACAATGCCGTGTTGATGATGGGACGGCAATCCTTTCATAAAATGCAACAAGGACATTTGCCAATCCCAACTATTCCTGGACACGCATATTTTGGTATAAGAATTCCATACTTTTTCACCCAATAATTGCCGTGCTTTTTGTGTGTTTTCATGCCCCACCGTGTCGATTGCTTGAGGGTCCAAATTTTTCAAAAACCGTGATACAAACATTCCAGCATTCTTGTAAATGTGAATAAAAATAAACTGATATTTATGTGAAATAATCATTGCTTGTACATTAAAAAACAAAAATCTTTATACAAGTTTCTAATATAAACAATTATTCAGATATATATGTACTTGAATAATCAAGTAGCCGCTATCGACGCTTCATAGACCGTAAATACGCTTTGGACACTACTTGCAGTAGAATCATTGTAAATGTCCATGAATTGAACAATATAATCATCTTCTTTCCAAGATACTGAACGTGAATTGGAAGACACCCGTTTTTGTTGATAAGGGTGTTGTGTACGATGTAACAATGAAATTTGAATCCGTTGATAATCGGGAAATCGAATGGACCCGTATTGAAACATGGCCAACCCATCATGAATGATTTCTCCATTGGTCCATCGATAGTTTTCCATTTTCAAAAACTCGCCCAAATATACATATTCCAGTTGGTAGTTTTTATCTTTTTTATCATATACGATGATAGGATTGTCCATGGGTCGGTTGTCCGCATTGCACAACACATTGCGTATGCACCCGGTAAATATATATAATTCATTCAAAGGAAACATTGTCTTGGAAACAAAACAAGACAAATCAAAAACTTATGTATATATGAAAATTATATAGACATAATCATTCAATATTTTGTAAAAAGCAACCAATTTTTTACATGATATGGTTTACAAAATCCAAGCCATTGCCGGTATCAAACAAAACACCCCCCATTGAAACGGACCCCATTTTTATAGTGACACAATTTTTCATTCATAAAGACCCGATTCGTCAACGTGAACTCGTATATTGTTTGCAAAAGAATGTGGATAATGTACATGTACAACAAATCTATTTATTGAACGAGCGTATTTATACGAAGACGGAATTGGGATTGACGAAAAAGCAAATGAAAAAAATCAAGCAAATCGATATCAAAACCCGTATCACCTTTCGTCATATATTCGATTATATTGAAACGGAATCCATCAAAGGCTTTGTCGTGGCATTGAATAGTGATATTATGTTGGACGATAGCATTGATACTATCCGTAGAACCCCCGCATTCCAAACGCATCCGACATTGATTACGAATTTGCGATATGAATATGAGGATGTGTACGTGCCATTTGAAACGAATTGCCAACAAAGCAGATTGTTTGGTCCAAGAGGGGATAGTCAAGATAGTTGGATAATCCATAGCCGTCATAATATTGTACCTGAACATCGAGCACTATTTGATTTCCCCTTTGGGAAACCGGGATGTGATAATAAAATGGTGTACTTGTTTCATTACTTGAATTATGACGTATACAACGACCCATTAAAAATCAAAACGTATCATTATCATAGCAATCCGAAACGTGATTATGGTATCCAAGACCGTTTGCAGCCAATTTTCGAATATTTTGGTCCGGCCGAAGTAGAAGATGTGGTGTATAAACATGCGATTCAAAACACGGAAAATTACAGTCGTTGGAATTTTGAAGACAATGATAAATTTCGTTCAATGTTGAGCGGGATGAAGAAGCCATTTTTGTTCTTGGATTTGACAGTTGCAAATACATCTTCTCATGTGTACGAATCGTGTACGGGGTATTTTGCACCGGATGTATATCATTCGAGTTTTGGTTCGATAAAGGAGAAATTAGTGACAATGCTGCGTACATATCCACAAAAACAGTGGATATGGTCAGAATTGCAAACGTTGTCGCATTTTAAGTATCGTAATCCATGGACAAATGCATTGTCATCGAAACGAATCTTGAACATAACCAAAGGGGATGATAATAAGGATATGGATGTACATGAATCGTCAAAAGAATATGATGTCATAATGATAGGAAAGCATATTCCGAATGCGAATGAACTGGGGTATCGTTATTTTAAAGAAGAAGGGAAAAGTGTGTTGGTGGTGTGAAAAAGGGGTTAGTGAAAATGTGTGGTACCAACTACAAGTTTCTTACAAAATAATCAATACCAGGAAATAGAAAACAATTTTTGGAATAACACGACAATGAGAAATGAGAGCATTATTTTGGACTTATTCAACAGTTAGAAAACATGATTATCATTTAATCTGGTTCGGACAGAAAATTTCAATGATGAGAATAATTGTACATATGTTGCAATAGTTC
>ERZ887849.3612-NODE-3612-length-11465-cov-6.072393_pt1 | contig 11465 bp, 10 predicted proteins | sample MGYA00521267_ERZ887849 | MGnify/ENA primary metagenome ERZ887849 (study PRJEB32303, sample SAMEA104408601) | aquatic metagenome | biome: Brackish water; feature: Pelagic; material: water | place: Baltic Sea | collected 2014-06-06T16:11:00 | depth 2,863 m ... | reverse complement strand
CGATCCCGATTGGAAGGCATCCCTTTATCGCTATATTATCGAACCCACCTGAGTGAGAAGAGCCAGCCGCCTTTTCCATTGTTTAGTTTCTCTCTGCCATGCCCAAGCAATCCGTCCTATTTCTGATCGATACCCAAGGAACCTTTACCGTCGGTTGCTACGCAGGTAATCCTGCGCTGGGCACGCCCAATATCGATCGATTGGCCTCCGAGGGCATGCGTTTTGATCGAGCCTATACCTGTGCGCCGGTTTGCGGTCCAGCTCGCTCGGCGATTTTTACGGGGCTCTATCCTCACACGAATGGTGTGTTGGGCAACGATATGGCTCCGCACGCTGATTTACCCACGCTGGGGCAACGTCTGCAGGACGCGGGATATAAAACCGGCTACATTGGTAAATGGCATCTCGATGGTTCCGATTACTTTGGTGACGGACGCTGTCCTCCGGGATGGGATCCGGAATACTGGTTCGACGGTCGCAACTACCTAGAATCATTGCCCGACGAACAGGTGCGCTTGCTCTCCCGCGAAGTTCACGATTCGGAGTCGGTGGAGAAGCATGGTATCACTGCAGAATTTACGCATGCGCACCGCACGGCAGAAAAGGCGCGCGCTTTTATCGAGGCGCATCGCGATGAGGATTTCTTCCTCGTCGTCTCTATTGATGAACCGCATCACCCGTTTATCTGTCCGGAGCCTTTTGTGAGCGCCTTTGAGGATTTCGAATTGGAGGTCCCTAATGCTGAAGATGATTTGAGCACGAAACCGCGGGTGCAGCAGGAGTGGGCCCGGCATGTCGCGGGGCGGCGAACTTTAGATATACGCGAGGGGAAACACTGGCTCAAGCATCCGCGCTATTTCTCCTGCAATAGCTACAGTGATCACGAAGTGGGCCGGGTGGTCGAGGCGATTGATCACCATACGCCGAATGCCCTCGTGGCTTACACGGCCGATCATGGCGATACCTTTGGTCATCATGGTCTGGATAGCAAAGGCCCGGCTCTCTACGAAGAAATCGCTAATATCCCGTTTATTCTGCGTTGTCCTTCACTGATCGAAGCAGGCTCGGTTTCGCCTCACCCGGTATCTCATATCGATCTCGCGCCTACGGTGCTTGATTTTTTTGGGATCAAACCGCCGCCACTGCTGCACGGCGAGTCACTCCTCGCTCAGTGTCGCGATCCTCAACATGCGACCCACGAACACGTCTTCGTGGAGTTTAACCGCTTCGAAATCGACCATGATGGTTTCGGTGGCTTCGCCCCGATTCGGGCGGTCTGTGAGGGACGATATAAGCTCTCGATCAATCTCATCGATACCGATGAATTTTACGATCTCGAGAGAGACCCGCACGAGCTGCACAACGCGATCAACGACCCGGAATATGTTAAAATTCGCGACCGCTTGCAGGATGCGATTATCGCCTGGATGGGGGAGACCCGCGATCCGTTGCGCGGACCACACTGGGGGCGCCGCGCGTGGCGCAAGATCGAAAAATCAAGCTGGGGAGGCCCGACACGGCCCCGGCCTTTTGACGAAGCCTATTTCCCGCGCACCCGTCTCTATGAGGATGCTCAGGAGATTGATCGATTTGTTTACGACAAGATTTAAGGCGCTTTATTCAACGAGTATTTTACCCACACAGAATTTTCCCATGAATACACCAACAGAACTATCCAATCTCTATTTAAAGCGACAGGCCGAATCTCGCTCTCTTTCGGCCGAAAATTTCAACGGTGAAAAGGGTGCCGGCGGAATGGCGACCGAGGCTGATTCTCTCAATCCCAATGGGTGGAAATATGCGTCCCATCTTGGCCAAGGTTGGAAAGTATCACCCTGTTTGCCGATTAAATCCGGGGAGACCGTCACCCTGATGGATCATGACGGACCCGGAATTATTCGGCACATGTGGGTGACCTTTGATAAGCTATTGCGCCGGCAAGTGATTCTGCGGATTTATTGGGACGGGGCCGAGCATCCTTCAATTGAATGTCCGATTGGTGACTTCTTTTGCCAGTCATGGAATCGGGACCAAAATATCAATGCACTACCGGTCAATGTGAATCCCAAGGGAGGGATGAACTGTTTCTTCCCGATGCCCTTTAAGAAGCATGCGCGGATCACGGTGGAAAATGATTCTGCGGCGGACATCCCCATGTTCTTTTACACCTTTAACTACACTCTCGAAGAAGTCCCGGATGATTGCCTGTATTTTCATGCGCAGTTTCGACGCACGAATCCGGTCCCTTACAAAGAGGTTTACACGATTCTGGATGGAGTGGAGGGGCATGGTCATTTTGTAGGCACCTTCATGAGCTGGCAGCAAAACTGCGCGGCTTGGTGGGGTGAGGGAGAGGTCAAAATGTATCTCGATGGAGACAAGGAGTGGCCGACAATTTGCGGCACCGGCACCGAGGATTATTTTGGCGGTGCCTGGTGCTTTGATGAGAGTAATTACTCCGCGCCTTATTTCGGATTTCAGCATGTGACGGGAAAATCGGGTCAACCGGGAGCTCGCATGACGTTGTATCGATTCCACATGCAGGATCCGGTCTTCTTTAAGAAAGACCTGCGTATTACCGTTCAGGCACTGGGTTGGCGGGATATCAATTGGAAAGAGCTCGGTTTGGAGAACCCTCGTTACCACGCACTGCAAGACAACCTCGCCTCGGTGGCCTATTGGTATCAGACCCTGCCAAATACGCCATTTCCAACTCTGCCGGATCGGGAGGCGCGGGAAATAGTCTGATCAGAAATCCTAGTCAGCTTGATTGCGGAGCGCCTGTTCAACTTCCGAGTCCCAGGTGCCGCTAATCAGATCGCCGTATTCTTCGAAACCGCCGGTGGCATGATCACCGGTTAATCGGGGCCGGGGATTTCCAATGCGTCCTGTGGTGTAAAACTCCTCGCTGGTCTGATCGTGACAGAGGAAATGGTAGGCGAGTCCAGCGCGCTCAGCATCGGTGGTGTTATCTCCGGTGCAATGAGGTGTGCCGTAGCAGAAAAAGAGCACGCCTCCTGCTTTGAGCTCAATGGTATCCGCCTTGGATTCATCGGGGAAGCAGCGGATGTGGTGATCGCTGTTTCCGTCACGCTCGTGGGCGAGCAGCGTGTGGTAGGCATTCGGCACTACGCTCATCGTGCCGTTGGCGATGGTCGCATCGTGGATGGCGATCCACATCGCCGTCCCGCGAAGTGGTTGGGGGATTTTGAAGTAGGCGTTATCCTGATGCCAAGCGGTGCCCATGCCGGTCCGGCCTGGTTTGAGAAATATTTGATCCAGATGAAGCGTGATTTCTGGTCCGATTAGAGCGGTGACGGCATCAAGCACCTTTGGCGCGAAGGGGAGAGCCCGAATCAGTGTGCTGTAGAAATTGGCCGGACAGAGCTGGAGATTCTGTTTGGTGCCGGAGGAAGTTTTGCCATCGCCCTCCGTGGCAACGTTGCGGAGAAAATTATTCCTTTTTAGTCGCGCAATGTCGGCTTGCAGCGCCGCGATTTCATGAGGGTTGAAAAAACCGGGGGCAGCGACATAGCCGCGATTTTGAAAAGATGTGATCTGATCCTGAGACAGCTTCATAATATTAGTAGTATTATCCCGGAGGCCAGTGGAGCTGACGACTGCCGAGGAGGTGGACGTGAAGGTGGGGGACTGATTCGCCTCCTTGGGGTCCGTTGTTGATTACGATGCGGAAGCCTGCGTCAAGTTTGAGCTCCTGGGCGATTTTGCCGGCCGTGAGGAGGAGGTGTCCAAGGAGCGCTTGGTCTTCAGGAGTAGCTGCACCGACACGCGCGATGAGTTTCTTGGGAATAACCAGCACATGCACTGGGGCTTGGGGCTGCACATCGTGAATCGCGATGCAGAGTTCATCTTCATACGCGATCTTGGCCGGAATCTCGCGGTCGATGATTTTCTGAAAGATGGTCTTAGGCATGTCAGCAATGATTAACCACGAAAGACACGAAAGGCACGAAATAATCTAAGGATGGCAGACATTCACCGCGTCTACTTTTTGTGTGATTGGTGTGTTTCGTGGTGACTAAAGAAACAGCAGCTGGAGGTTGGCGGTGGGGGCGGTGCGGGCGGCGGCGAGGTTACGGATGAAGGTGAGGGTTTCGTCGTATTCGCGGAGGCGCCGTCCCACGGCACGTTTGGGAGGCGGGATCAGCGCGGGACGGAGATTAGTGACAAGGAGGGTGGACTCACGATAGATGGCGAGTTGCTTGAGCCCGGTCATGATTTCGTCACGGGCGAAGAGTGGGGTGGCGGACTCCAGATTGCGGGCTGCGTCCCAATGATAAAAGCCGTGAGCGGGTAAATGAGCAAAAGCTTCGGCGAGCAGCGTGGCTGCGGCATTGTTGAAATCGGCATCATATTTCGCGGCCGCTTCGGGATGGGCGGCGACTTGCAGTTCCAAATCCGACAGACTAAAGGCGATGGCTGCTTTGATCTGCTCAGCCAGATACAAGTCTTGCCCGGTTACATGGGCGAAAAGCGCGTTGATGAAGTGTAGCCGGCGCAAGTCTTCCCTTGTGCGGGTCATGGGGGAGACTTCGGCAAGTTGCTGATTTCCTGCATGAATTCCTTCACATCGCGAAACTCCTTATAGACGCTTGCGAACCGCACGTAGGCGACTTGATCGATGGTGCGAAGCCGTTGCATCACGCTTTCCCCGATCACCTTGGAAGGGATCTCACTCTCGTATTGGGCTTCGACGATATCGACGACGTCTTCGACCACCATGCCGATTTGTTCGAGGTCAACGGGACGTTTGTGACAGGCGGCGCGGATCGCATGGACCACTTTTTCGCGGTCGAAATCTTCACGGCGTCCATCGCGTTTGATCACGAAGAGACCATCGCGCACCATGCTTTCGGTGGTGCTAAAACGGGTGCCGCATTCGAGGCATTCGCGTCGGCGACGAATCGTGCTTCCTTCCCGGCTAATCCGGGAATCGATTACTTTGTCTTCAATGGAGGTGCACTTAGGGCAGCGCATAGTTGTTTATTCGAGTGAGAGAAAATTCTGAAGGATGAGCATGCCTTGTTCAGTGGCGATGGACTCAGGATGAAATTGGACGCCCCAGATTGGCAGGGTCTTGTGACGCAGCCCCATGATTTCGCCTTCGGCGGTTTCGGCCGTGATCTCGAGGCAATCTGGCAGGGTTTGCCGCTCCACGATGAGGGAGTGATAGCGAGTCGCGGCGAACCCTTGCGGCATGCCCTTGAAGACATCGGTGCCAGCGTGTTGGATCGGCGAGGTCTTGCCGTGCATCAGGCGATCGGCGCGGATGATGTTTCCTCCGAAGTGTTGCCCGATTGATTGGCAGCCGAGGCAAACCCCGAAGAGGGGTTTCTTTCCCGCGAAGGCTTCGATCATTTTGATGGAAACACCCGCTTCGGTTGGCGAACAGGGACCGGGGGAGATTAGCACGCGATCAGGATTCAGTGCGAGGGCTTCCTCCGGCGTGATCTCGTTGTTGCGAAATATGCGCTGCTCCACGCCCAGTTGGCCGAAGTATTGGACAAGGTTGAAAGTAAACGAATCGAAGTTATCGATAACAAGCAGCACAAAGCCATCTACCGACGGGTTGACAGCAGCGTCAAGCGCGGGGATAGGATGTGCGAAAGTCCTGATGGCCAACCATTTTCAATTACTCAAAACAGATACCGGAACTGCAGCTCGTCGTGGGCGGTTGCAAACGCTGCATGGTGTCGTCGAAACGCCCATTTTTATGCCCGTGGGCACGCAGGGAACGGTGAAATCGCTGACCCCTGATCACCTCAAGGAAATCGGATCGCAGATCATCCTTGGTAACACTTACCACCTCAACCTACGTCCGACTTCAGAGCTGATTCGCGATCTGGGTGGATTGCACAAATTCATGGATTGGGACGGCCCGATCCTGACCGATAGCGGTGGATTTCAAGTCTTCTCACTTTCGAAGTTGCGCAAGATGCGTGACGACGGCGTGGAGTTTCAATCTCACCTTGATGGGAAAAAGCTCTTCCTCGGACCGAAGGAAGTGATGGCGATCCAACAGAATCTCGGCAGCGATATCGCGATGGTGATCGACGAATGTCCGCCGTGGCCCTGTGAACGCGACGAATGTGCGGCAGCAGTGGAACGGAGTTATCGTTGGGCCAAACAATGCAAGGAGATCGCGACGGAAAGCGGGTTTCTTGCCAAGGGACATCATGTTTTTGCGATCGTCCAGGGTTCGACGTTTGACGATATGCGGCGCGAGGCGGCGGAATCATTGGCGGCGCTCGATTTTCCCGGCTACGCGGTTGGCGGGGTGAGCGTTGGCGAGCCGGAGCCGGAAATGCTCAAACAGGTCGGCGCGACTACGCCGTATATGCCGGTCGAAAAACCACGTTACACGATGGGACTCGGGACGCCTCCGCAATTGCTCAAGATGGTCGCGCTCGGGGTGGATATGTTTGATTGCGTGCTGCCTTCGCGAGTCGCGCGGAACGGATTGGTCTTCACTCCGGATGGTCCGATGAATCTGCGCAACGAAAAGTATCGCGCGGATGATCGTCCGATCAGCGATGAGATCGAAAATTACACCTCTAAGTTTTCACGAGCGTATTTGCGACACCTGACGGTTTCGGGAGAAATCCTCAGCTGCACACTACTGACTTTGCACAATCTACATTTCTATCTCGATTTGATGGCCCAGGCTCGGGCGCATATTGAAGCAGGAGATTTTGCGACATGGCATTTGGCTTGGGTGGCGCGATACGAATCGGGGGCAGCCGCACGTCTTAAAAAAGCATGAGCTCAACGTCAGAGAAACAGCCGATGTCCTCGACGATTGAAAATCGCGATGGTCGACCACGGCTGATGATTAATGGGGTAGAAAAGGCCCCTCTGATCTACGGTCTGACGGATTCGCCCGGCTCGCGTTGGACCTGGGAAGAGATGCCGGCGCGCAATATCGCCGTCTTTGCGAGCAACGGGGTGAAGTTGTTCTTAGCCGACATCTGGTTTGAGCAGATGATCGGTGAGGATGATCAATTGGATGTCACGCTTGCACGAAAACAGGTGGCGGGTGTGCTGGAGCAATGCCCGGATGCTGCTGTGATGTTGCGGGTGCATGTGAATGCGCCGCAGTGGTGGTTGGATCACAATCCAGGTGAGATGGTCGGCTATGCTGATGCTGAACTGGAACCGGAGCAGCCATGGAGCCTACAACGTCCTTTAGCTCAAGATGCCGGTGCGTCTCGTCGAGCGAGTTTCAGTTCGAAGCTGTGGCTCGATTGGGCGACGACTCACTTACAATCATTTTGCCGGGAATTGTCCGCGAGTGAAGAGGGTGCGTCGGTATTTGGTATCCAGATTTCCAACGGGGTTTACGGCGAGTGGCATCAATTTGGTTTTATTCAGCATGATCCTGACACGGGAGTCGCTTCGCAGGCGGCGTTTCGTGAATGGCTGAAGAATCGCTATATCGACGAGGCTTCAATGAATACGGCTTGGGGCGAAAACGGTCTGATGTGGGAGTCTGTTTCGATCCCCGATTCGGCATCGCGCGAAGTTGTGGATTGTGGGGTTTTGCGTGACCCAGCGAAACGTGGAGAAGTGATCGATTACTTTCAATTTCAGCACGAAAAATTGGCTGAGGTTATTATCAACCTGTCTGAGACCGTGCGGGAGTCGTGGTCACGCCCGGTGATTACGGCGACCTTCTTTGGTTACTTTCACAATCTGTTTGGTCGCCACGCCTCTGGTGGCCATCTGGCGATGGATCGAATCCTCGCCTCTCCGCACATCGATTGTTTTGCGGGCCGCAATCTTACGATCCGGCGGCTCGACAGATGGGCGGAACGGGACATGCGCGTGGATTGATCGATCCGGTGAGGCGGTCGGGTAAGCTCTGGCTCGATGAGATGGATCAGCCGACGACGGTCAGTGGTTGCGCTTGGGATCCTTCGGCTGTGACGACTTTGGACGACGATGTGGCGGTGCAGATTCGCAACATCTTACAACCAGTTACACGCGGAGTGGGAGCGTGGTGGTATGATTTTGGGATGACTTGCGGCACGACTGAAGCGGTGCGCTATGGTGCGATGGGGTGGTGGGATCACCCACGTCTGCAGCAGGATGTGCAGCGCTTGGCTGAGATCGTGCACGAGCGTCTGGCGCGTCCGCATGTGCGTGCGGCGGATGTTTTAGTGGTGCACGATCCGTGGTCGTTTACGCATACCGGTAGTCGTCGGGCGACGGACATTGATCAGCTCGGTGATTGCTCGAAGGCGCTGCCGATAGACCCCGTGTCGCCGATTGCAATCGATGCATTGACCACGGGCTTGTATCAATCGGGGCTGGTGCACGAAGAGGCTCTTCTGAGTGAGTTGAGCACGATCGATCTGAGCGCGTTTCGTATGGTGATCTTTGCGACCACACCGGTGCTCGATGAGCCTCAACGCGAAATATTCCGCGATCGTGTGGCGAAGGACGGGCGCCATGTGGTGTTTACTGGTTATGCGGGGTGGAGTGATGGCTCGAAAGTTGAGCCCGAACTGGCGACCCAGTTAACGGGATTTGAGACGCAGCTTTTGAACGCGAATCCGGCCGTGCAGTCGGTCACATTGGATGGAACGGAAGATGTTTGTGAACTAGGCGGCGCGTTTGATGTGCCCGCGTTTAATCGGGAAAATGTCTCGGTGGTGGGGCTTTGGAAAAACGGTCGCGCGTCTGCAGTGACACGGGTTGAAGAGGAGGCGACTTGGTGGTCGTTTGCGGTGGCTCCTTCGCAGCCGAGTATGTTGCGCGAGATGGGTCGTAGAGCGGGTTGCCACATCACGAATGAATGTGACGAGACTACCATGGTCGGGGCGGGCTTACTTGTGGTGCATACTTTGACGGGCGGACCGCGGACTTTGAAAACACCGGAAGGCATCGTGATCGAGGCCGATCTGCCTGAGCGTTGTTCGGTGGTGTTCGATGCAGTGACGGGTGAGCGGTTGTTGGGGTAGGGTGGCCATTTTCGTGGCTTGAGTGTGGAGCGATATTTTCACTCACTCCAAGCATGCGGATACTCATTACCGGCGGTGCCGGATTTCTCGGCTCCCATTTATGCGACCGTCTACTCAAGGACGGGCATGAGGTGATTTGCCTCGATAACCTCTTCACGGGCCGCAAAAGCAATGTCCTGCATCTCAAGGATAATCCCAATTTCGAATTCGTCCGTCATGATGTGATTGATCCGTTTAAGTATGAGGTTGATCAGATCTACAATCTGGCGTGCCCGGCCTCACCTCCGCATTACCAATTCAATCCGATCAAAACGACGAAGACTTCGGTCATGGGCGCGATCAATTGCCTCGGCTTGGCGAAGCGAGTGCGAGCGCGGGTCTTCCAAGCTTCGACTTCGGAAGTCTATGGTGATCCCGAAGTGCATCCGCAGCCGGAAAGCTATTGGGGTCTTGTAAATCCAATCGGTCCCCGTTCGTGCTACGATGAGGGCAAGCGTTGCGCAGAGACGCTCTTCTTTGATTACCACCGTGAGAACAAAGTCGATATCCGCGTGGTGCGTATTTTTAACACCTACGGTCCGCGCATGCATCCGAATGATGGTCGCGTGGTCTCCAACTTTATCGTGCAAGCCCTCAAAGGTGAGGACATCACGATCTATGGTGACGGTATGCAGACGCGTTCTTTCTGTTACGTGGACGATCTCATCGAAGGCTTCGTGCGTTTGATGGCGCAGACTGAAACCGTGGGCCCGATGAATATTGGCAACCCGGGGGAGTTTACGATGATGCAGCTCGCGGAACTCACGCTCAAGCTAGTCGGCGGGAGTTCGAAAATCGTGCACCAAGATTTACCTGCGGATGATCCGAAACAACGTCGCCCGGATATTACTTTGGCCAAGAGTGTGCTGAATTGGGAGCCCACCGTCGAATTGGAAGAAGGCCTCGGTCACACGATTGAGTATTTTAAGACTCAGGTGTGAGCGGTGCCTTGCGACGGATGAACCTACCGAAATTGCAGTTCGTGACGACCGGTCAAGCGGTCGATGTTTGGCGGGAGTGGGCGGAGCATTATTCTGCGCACGAATTTAACTTACTCGGAAGCGGTTGGGTTCGAGTTTATTTCGGAATGCAGGCGCGTGGTTTCGAGGAAGTGAACTATAGCGATACCTCAGTGACGCTGGCGACGGTGGCGGAGAACATGACCACAGAACAGCAAGCAGAGCGTTCGCGTCTGCTCGTTCTCGCGGCTGAATTGGTCGAGGGATACGAACCAATCGATTGGTTCATCGATTTTAAATCGGGCTACCGTTATCCGCTGAAACACTTTACTGAGATCCGCTACGGACTAGTCGAAGGCGTGGATGCGAAGGTGCCTTATGATCTTTCGCGGTGCTGTCATCTGGTGATGCTCGCGCGGGCGTGGCAGGAAACGGGGGAGGATCGCTACCGTCGCGAATTAATGGCGCAGATGATGGATTGGTTGTCGGCCAATCCGGTGGAATACGGGATCGGTTGGCATGCGAATATGAATGTAGCGATTCGGCTGACCAATTGGATCGTGGCTTATTCGATTATACGTGACGGCATCGATGCAAGTGATCCGGCGGAGGCGGCATTCGAACGAGAGTTTACCGCGAGCATTGCCGCGCACCGTGAGTTTATCTCGGGTAATCTCGAATTTGCGGAAACGAGTATTCATCCGAATCACTATCTCGCTGATTTGGGCGGGTTGCTGGTGGGGAGTAGTTTTCTGGCGCAGCACTCCGCGGAGCATCGCAATTGGGCGCGGATAGGACTGCGTGAAATTCAACTCGAGCTGGATCGGCAGGTGGAGGCGGACGGTTTCGATTACGAATCGGCGACGAATTATCACGCGTTTGCTTTAGAGATGATCGTGCTGCCGCTGATCATCGCCGCGAAACTCACGGGCCATGATCGACCGGCCGATATCGTGGCGTGGCTCGATCAGAGTATCGGCGTGGCTCGAACAGGGAAACTTCGCCGAATGTTCAGGGCGTTGCGCGATTTGATTCAACCGAACCACCGCATCCCCCTGATTGGTGATATCGATAATGGGCGGTTTCTGTATTTGGAAACGCCGGGCCACCATGAATGCGATTGGCGGTTTCTGTGCTGCATGGGCGCGGCACTCTTTGAGGATCAATCTCTGTGGCCGGATAAATATGCGGCGGCGGAATGCTCCCTTGCTCAGACGCTTTTTCTGGAACCGAAAATCCAAGCGCGACCTCTGCCGACGAAACCGATCAGCTGTGCTTTTCCCGATGCAGGGTTCTATCTGATGAAGAGCCCTTTGGTTTATAGCGCGATTTTCGCCGGACCGATTGGCACGAACGGTGGCGGCGGACATGCACATGACGACAAGTTGTCCTTCACATTTTCGCTCGGGAAGCGTGATTTCATCGTAGATGCCGGCATCTACACTTACACGCCGAGTAAGTTTTATCGTGACCTTTATCGCTC
>ERZ887849.3611-NODE-3611-length-11465-cov-6.106486_pt1 | contig 11465 bp, 11 predicted proteins | sample MGYA00521267_ERZ887849 | MGnify/ENA primary metagenome ERZ887849 (study PRJEB32303, sample SAMEA104408601) | aquatic metagenome | biome: Brackish water; feature: Pelagic; material: water | place: Baltic Sea | collected 2014-06-06T16:11:00 | depth 2,863 m ... | reverse complement strand
CTTCAGCGACTCTTCATACAACACTTGGCGATATCGTCATCGAACTCTTCCCAAACCATGCTCCTAAGACAGTTGAAAACTTTGTGCAGCTAGCCACAGGAACAAAGGAGTGGACAGATCCAAGAACTGGTAAGAAATCAAATGAGAATCTCTACGATGGCACAATCTTTCACCGCGTTATATCCGGTTTTATGATTCAAGGTGGTGACCCACTGGGTCAGGGTTTTGGCGGACCGGGATATCAATTTGCGGACGAGTTCCACGGGGATTTGCAATTTGATCGCCCTTACATCTTGGCGATGGCAAATTCTGGGCCAGGTACCAATGGTTCACAATTTTTTATAACTGTGGCTCCAACTACTTGGCTCAATCGCAAACACACTATCTTTGGTGAAGTTAAAGATGCCGCCTCACAGGCAGTTATCGACAAGATTGGTTCTACTCCAACTGGTGCGCAGGATAAGCCAGTAACTCCAGTTGTAATCAATAGCGTAACCATCGCCTAGTTACCTCACTTGATGAAGCAACGCAGGGCAGTCCTGACGCTAATCACAGTTATCTGTGGCTTCTACCTATACGAACTTTACGACTCTGGAATTATCGGCACCTTCGCACTTATTAGCACTGAATACCTCAAAGATTCCAATCAGTGGTATCGCTTGGTAACTGTTGCTTTAGTTCATGATAATTCCAGCTCCCTGCCAATCCATCTCGCTTTCAACATGTTGGCGTTGCACGCACTGGGAACGCCAATAGAGAGCTTCTTTGGTAGAGCTAGATTTCTGATTATCTTCTTCGGCTCCCTGATCATCGCCTCGCTCTTCTCTGCGCTTAATCTGGGTTTTAATGGCTACTCAATCGGGGCATCGGGGGCGGTCTTTGGACTCTTCGGGGCCTGGTTAGTAATTGCTCGCAGAGTTGGTGCAGATGTAAAAGCTACCTTGGTAATTATCGGTATCAATTTTGCTCTTGGATTTACTATCGGTGGAGTCGATTGGCGCGCTCACCTAGGTGGATTAATCGCTGGACTATTAATTACAAAGTTACTGTTGTTTAACGCTGCGAAGAAGAACTTGGGCGACATCTAGCACTTCAACATCCGATTCGCGGGCAACCATGCCATCGCCGATCATGACGCGACAGAATGGGCAGGCAACTGCAACTTCCTTAGCTCCGGTATCAATCGCTTCATCAACACGGTTGAGATTAATTCGTGTACCAATCTTCTCCTCCATCCACATGCGGCCCCCGCCCCCACCGCAGCAGAATGAGCGCTCTTGGTTGCGCGGCATTTCTTCTACATCACAACCGCTAGCTTCAAGTAGCTCACGAGGTGGTGCATAGATTTGATTATGGCGACCGAGGTAGCAAGGATCGTGGTAAGTCAACTTTTTCTCAGATTTATGCGGACTAGGCTTTAAGCGCCCCTCTTTAATTAGAGTATTTAAAAGCTGTGTGTGGTGGAGCATCTCTAACTCAAAACCGCTCTGCGCATAGTCGCGACCAATAGTTGTAAAGCAATGTGGGCAGGTAACTACCACCTTCTTCTTACCCTTTGGGCGATCTCCAAATGTCTCGTTAAAGGTGGCGATATTTTCCTGAGAGAGAATTTGATATAAGAATTCATTTCCAGAGCGACGTGCCGGATCTCCGGTACAAGTCTCGCGCTTGCCAAGTACTGCAAAGTTAACACCCGCCATATGCAAAAGCTCGGCGACCGCTTTGGTAGTTTTCTTGGCGCGCTCTTCATAAGCTCCAGCGCAACCTACCCAGAATAGATACTCCACCTCTTCAGGAAGTTCACCACTTACGACGCGGACTGGGAAATCACATTCCGCAATCCAACCTTCGCGATCTTGCTTATTTGCACCCCATGGATTACCCGCCTTCTCCAAGTTTCTAAAGGTGCCACCGAGTTCAGCGGGAAATTCTGACTCAACTAATACTTGAAAACGACGCATATTTACAATGTGGTCAACATGTTCGATATCGACAGGACACTCTTCGACACAGGCTCCACAAGAGGTGCATGACCAGAGCACATCGAGTGAGATGGGAGCGCTCTCTCCGACTAAGTTCTCTGTCTCTACAACTTTAGACATGGCGTGATCGCGCATCGCCATAATTAATAATTTAGGTGAGAGCGGCTTATCAGTGTGCCAAGCAGGACATTGCGACTGACAGCGACCGCATTCGGTACAGCTGGTCATATCCAACAAGCCCTTCCACGAGATATCACCACGGGTGCCCAATCCAAAGACATCGTCTTCGGCTGGATCTTCAAAATTTACCGGCTTACCTTTAGAGAGCATTTCAGGGAGCGCACCCAGTGCTGGTTGGTCAATATTGCGCTTGTAATAGATATTGAAGAAGGCTAAGAATCTATGCCAGGCGATACCCATATTTAAATTAGCAGCGATAACTACAAACCAGGTCATGGAGATAATAATTTTTAGCGCAGCAACCACAACGATAGCGCTTTCAATAGAAGCTACTGTCCAATCGCTAAAGAAGAGAACGGCTGGCCAGGAGATCGCGTAATTAAAATTCCAGGAGCTCTTTTCAAGGAGCGCACCCTCTAAACCGCGTAGTGCAAAGACACAGAAGACAATCGCCAAGATAGTTGCTTCGATGTAGTAAGCCTTACCCATGCCTGAGCCACTAAACCGATTACGTGAGCGAAGACGAGTTACCTGGCGGATACCTATTAAGGTAACAATTCCGATACCAGTGAGAGCGGCAATGAGTTCGGTGAATAGTTCATAAAGAACAAAGTGGCCAATGAATGGAAGTGCAAAATCTGGTTTTAGTACCTGGCCATAAGCGGTGACTAGAGTGCCGGCTAAACCACCGAAACCAATCATGACAAACCAGTGCGCAATACCAGAGCCAGAAAATTTAAGCATTTTGGTATGGCCAAGAACTTCTATAAACATATTGCGAAGGCGGGCACCCTTATCTCCGCTACGCGTTGGATCTGGTTGCTGGTTCTTGTAGAGCGAGATTAAATGGCGAACCCGAATTGTTAAATAAATTAGCGAAGCGAAGGTGAATAGATAGGTAGTTACCGCTAACGCCATTTTCATAGACGTTAGGGTAGAACTATCTCCACTTAGTCGCTAGCGAGAAACCAACCGCGATAAAGCTAAAACCGATAATCATGTTCCAGGCGCCGATACCCGGAATTGGGTAGAGGGTCTGACTGACATAGAAGATTACGATCCAAAGGAGGCCGATAAGGAAATTTGCCACCATAACTGGTGCAAGCCAAGCAGGGCTTTCGAGGGGGAGGGCATCTGCTGCAATGTCAATCTGCTCCTCGTGAGCGTGCTGCTCCTGAACCTTCTTACGTAATCTCGACTTTGGCATACCCCGTAGGTTACAGCACAATTACCACATGGCCCGAATCCTTGTCATCGATAACTATGACTCGTTCGTCTTCAATCTTGTGCAATATCTTGCACAGTTGGGTGCCGAATGCACAGTTGTTCGCAATGATGAAGTCGCAGCGAGCGAAGCCGCACGCTATGACGGCGTCTTAATCTCACCGGGGCCCGGAACGCCAGATAAAGCTGGGGTCAGCATTGCGATGATTCAGTATTGCGCTGAAAACTCCATCCCACTCTTTGGCGTCTGTCTAGGCCACCAAGCAATTGGTGAAGCTTTTGGGGCGACCGTTTCGCGCGCTCCAGAGTTATTACATGGCAAGACCTCACAAGTTATTCATAACGCGACAGGTGTTTTAGCAAATATTCCATCTCCATTTACTGCAACGCGTTATCACTCATTGGCAGTAGAACGTGGCACAGTACCCGACGTTCTCGAAGTTACCGGCGCTACCGAATCTGGAGTCGTAATGTCGCTTCGCCATAAGAGTTTGCCTATTGAAGGTGTGCAATTCCATCCAGAATCTGTCTTAACAGAACATGGACATGCGATGCTGGCTAATTGGTTGGTGCGCTGTGGAGATAACGAGGCGCCATCGCGGGCAGTTGGGCTATCTCCAGTTGTAGGTCGAGCAAATTAATTAAGGTTGACGATTGATGGTTATCGTTACAGAGTTACCGATTGTCTGTGTGGCATCGGCACCAGGGGCCTGACGAATTACCACTCCAATTGGTTGTTCTGGGTCAAAGTCGTAGAACTCCCTGATTAAGAAACCAGCTTGGATTAGTAAGGTCTTTGCTTGAATCGCTTCAATGCCAATTAGATTAGGGACAGTAATCTCACCACTTGCGATAGTTAAAGTAACTGGACTACCTGCCTCGATAACAGATCCAACTGGTGGAAGAACCTCAAGAATAGTTCCCTTTGCCTGATCTGAGGGCATGGGGATTGTCTGCGAAATCAATAGACCAACAGAGGTTAGTGCGGAGCGAGCATCGATAAGTGACATACCAATTAAATTCTCTGGAATGATGGCATCCCCAGGCCCATCTGAAATTGTCAGAATTATCTCTGAGCCAAGCTCAGCACGTGTCGTGGCAAGTGGAATCTGGCTAGCTACGCGATTTCTAGGTATTACGCCATCATTAGCCCGCGTTATGGTTATTTTGTAATCAACAAGTAAGGCGCGCGCCATCTCTTCACTTAAACCGACAACGTTAGGAACTATTGAGCCAGAGTTATTTGGGCTCCCACTCATTAAGAGTCCGCCGATAGAGATGGCAATCGTGGCTAAAAAGGCAGTGGACCAACCAATTAACGCACGACGTGAAACTAGTGGCGCTTTGGAAATCTTTGCGCTCACCTGCTGGCCAGCGCGCACCTTGGCGATGTCATCTAACATCGCTTGTGCGCTCTGGTATCGATCTTCTGGATGCTTCGCAAGAGCTACCGCAATCACTATTTCAATTCCTTCGGGCAGCTCCTTATCAATTGTGCGCACCAGTGGCGCAGTACTTGAGGCATGCTGTAAGGCGATAGAGACCGGTGTCTCACCTGTGAAGGGGGGTTTGCCAGTAAGTAGCTCGAAGAGGAGACAACCGGTTGAGTAGATATCACTGCGTGAATCTGCCGTGTTGCCAACCGCTTGTTCGGGCGAGAGGTATTGCGCAGTACCCACTACATTCCAAGTGCTAGTAAGAGTTGAGCCAAGGTCATCCATGGCACGAGCGATACCAAAATCCATCACCTTTACATCACCATTTGCAGTAATCATGACATTCGCTGGCTTGATATCACGATGCACAATCTGCTGTTGATGCGAATATTCAAGTCCTGCCAAAACACCCTCTGTTACTTCAAGGGCACGTTGCAGCGGTAAGCGCTCCCCTTCGTGAATTAATTCGCGCAGAGTGTGGCCATTAACCAACTCCATCACAATGTATGGTGCAGGTTCTTCGCCTGAGTCGTAGACAGCAACAATTGCAGGATGATTTAAACCAGCGGCCGCCTTAGCCTCTTTCCGAAAACGAGTTACAAAGGCGGGATCCTTGGCGAGATCACTACGCAAAATCTTGATCGCCACTTCGCGTGAAAGGCGCTGATCTTTGGCGATATAAACATCTGCCATACCGCCAGTGCCAATCATCGCGCCAAGTAGGTAACGCCCACCAAGTAATGAATTCATCATCCGGCAGCTCCCAACTTTTCAAAGAGTATGGGCTGATCTTCTGAAACTACCTCTGCAAGAATAATTGTGACGTTATCGGGTGCGCCATTTACGTAGGTGGCCTCAAAGAGCGCAGCGACTGCAGTATCTAGATCCTTACCTTTAATCAGAGCTTTAATCTCTTTCTCAGCCAATACAGATGAGAGGCCATCGCTACAGACTAGAAAGCGATCATTTACCTTGGCATCAACTATCGGAAGGGGTAGCTCCAGCTTTCCCTCCCCCATCAAAGCCTGAGTTAAGACTGAACGTTGTGGGTGCGTTGCAATATCGGATTCGGATAACGCGCCTTGGCTAAGTAACTCCTGAATGACAGTGTGATCGACACTTAATTGTTCAAAGCTATTTCCGCGAAGGCGGTAAGCGCGCGAATCACCAATATGTAAAAGCGCCACCTGTTGACCCCGTAAAAAAAGTGAAGTCAACGTTGTGCCCATCCCGGAAAGGGCTGGGCTATCGGCAATCGCAGCGGCAATCGCAGCATCTATGGAGTAAATTGAATTTAAGTAGAGATCATCTTGTGATTCAAGATCTACTGCATCGCTGGTAAAGGCAAGGGCTGCTTCACATAAGGTATTGATAGCAAGTTGTGACGCTACCTCACCTGCAGCATGTCCACCCATTCCATCGGCAACTGCGATAAGTCGGGCAGAGGCCAGCGCACTATCCTCATTACCGCTGCGCACTAAGCCAACAGCTGACCGTGCAGATGTAAGGAAGGCCAGGCTCATGAAGGTAAGCCTAATCTCTTTGCTACTCTCAGTCGCATGTTGATCTACGCTCATCGGGGCGCCAGCGCAGACTTCCCCGAGCACACCCTGGCCGCCTATGAAGGCGCGGTAGCGCAGGGGGCAGATGGCTTTGAATGCGATCTGCGCCTGACTAAGGATGGTGTTCCCGTCTTATGGCATAACGCTTCTGCGCTAGAACGCGCCGGCAATCCTGGCTTGATTGCTGAGATGACCTTTCGTGAGCTATCCCGCGCCTACCCCACAGTGATGCAGTTGGAAGAGTTCTTACTCTTTGCAGTTGCAAATAAGAAGAGTGTTCTTCTGGAAAGTAAACACCCAGTTATCTCTGGAAATCGAATCGAGGAGGTAATCGTTGAGACGATGGGTAAAGTTAAAAACATTGAGCAAATCAATTTAAACGTTATGTCATTTAGCTGGTTTGCTATTGAGAAGATGCGCCGAATTGATTCCACAATTGCCACTACTTTTTTACTTCACGAGCGGACCCCCTGGAGATTGGCAAAGCTATCTTCAGCAAAGGCGATTGGACCTGGAATTGAGCAGTTGCGCGCCCAGCCAATTCTTGCGCAGAAAGTCAAAGATTTAGGGCGTTCTTTAAATGTGTGGACTGTCGATCACCCAAGTGAAATTCAACTTTGCCAGAAATTAGGCGTGGATATTCTGATTACAAATAAGCCGGCACAAGCGCGCGAGGCTCTCAGGTATCCTTAACCAGTGAGTAGCCCCCAAAGCCATACCTATGCCTATCTTGGGCCCGTCGGCACTTTTACAGAAGCGGCTCTTAAGAAGATTAGTGGCGAAAGAGATACTCGTATCCCATTTGCAAATGTAACTGCAGCCCTTGATGCGGTTCGTAGCGGCGAAGCTGATTACGCTCTTGTCCCCATTGAAAACTCTGTTGAAGGTGTGGTTGCGCGCACCTTAGATGAGTTGGCAAGTGGTGACCCACTTACGATTTCGGCAGAGGTAACCCTTCCTGTCACCTTTGCCTTGATGACAAAGGCTGCAACTGCCACCATTAATCGAATCGGTACTCACCCTCATGCCGAATCACAATGCAGAGCATTTATCGCCAAGCGCTACCCACATGCAGAGATTGTTCCGACCGCATCTACCTCAGCAGCAGCGGAAGCGGTAAGCAAGGGTGAACTCGATGCCGCAATTGCATCCAGCGCTGCCGCCGAACACTTTAATCTAAAGATTATTGCCGAGGATATTGGCGATAACTCAGGTGCTGTTACTCGCTTTATTGCGGCGCAGAAGCCGGGCTGGATTCCCGAGCCCACGGGCCACGACCGCACCTCGATGGCGGTCTTTATCGATATCGATCATGCGGGTGCGCTCCTCGAGATTTTGCAGGTTTTTGCTAAGTATGAAGTTAACTTGACCTTTATCCAGTCACGTCCAACTGGGCGCGAGTTAGGTCACTACCATTTCATAATTGATGTAGAGGGCCATGTAAAAGATTCCCCTGTCGCAAAATCTATGGAAGAGCTCCGTGAAATCTGCGACGATCTGAGATTTCTTGGCTCTTATCCACGAGAGGAACGCTCATGATTGATATTAAATTTCTCCGTGAAAACCCTGATGCAGTCCGCGCCTCTCAAAAAGGGCGTGGCGAAAACGTTGAGTTGGTTGATGAGATATTGGTGATTGATGAAGTAAAACGTGCTGCTATAAATCACTTTGAAAGCCTTCGCCAAGAACAGAATGCGCTCTCAAAGAGCGTTGGTGCGGCAAAAGGCGATGAGAAGAGCGCACTACTTGCAAATGCAAAGGAGTTAGCTGATCAGGTAAAGGCGGCAGATACCAAGCGGGCTGCTATTGAGGAAGAGGCAAAGGCGCTACTGCTGCAGATCTCTAACTTATTAGATCCTGATGCACCTATTGGTGGTGAGGCTGATTTTCTTACTATCGAACACTCCGGAACGCCACGCGATTTTGCTAAAGATGGCTTTGCACCTAAGGACCATGTCGAACTTGGAAAGTTACTTGGCGCAATCGATACCGAGCGCGGTGCGAAGGTGGCGGGCTCACGTTCCTATTACCTCACTGGCGTCGGTGCGCTTCTGGAATTTGCCTTAGTTAACTATGCAATTCAGAGCGCGCTAAAGAATGGTTTCTCTCCAGTAATTCCACCAGTCCTAGTAAATCCTGCCGCCATGGAAGGCACCGGTTTCTTAGGACAAGCGGCAGAGAATGTTTATCACCTTGAAAAAGATGGCCTATACCTAGTCGGAACATCCGAAGTTCCACTGGCGGCGATGCATATGGATGAAATTTTGCCGATAGAAAAATTACCGTTGCGTTATGCCGGTTACTCTTCTTGTTTCCGCCGCGAAGCCGGCAATTATGGCAAAGACACTCGTGGCATTATTCGAGTTCACCAATTTGATAAGGTCGAAATGTTTACCTTCTGTAAGCCTGAAGATGCCAAGGCCGAACATGCTCGCCTATTGCAATGGGAGAAGGATTTCTTGATAGCGATGGAGATCCCATTCCGCGTAATCGATGTGGCATCTGGAGATCTGGGATCAAGTGCTACCCGCAAATTTGATATCGAAGCCTGGATACCCACACAAGGCGCTTATCGTGAGGTAACAAGTACCTCCAACTGCACAGAGTTTCAGGCGCGGCGTTTAAATATTCGCTACAAAGATTCTGATGGCACCAAAGCGGTAGCCACGTTAAATGGCACCTTGGTGGCAATTCCCCGCATGATTGTGGCCATTCTAGAAAATCACCAGAACGTCGATGGCACAGTTAACGTACCTGCAGCGCTTCAACCATTCCTTGGGATGAAGAAATTTGAGCTTGTGTGAGCACAGTAGATAAATTACAAAGGCGCCCCAAGTTAATTGCCACCGACCTTGATGGGACAGTGGTGGCCCACTATGGCAGCGTCACACAGCGCACCATTGATACCTTTAGAAGAGCCCATTCAATGGGTATTGAAATTTACTTTGTAACAGGTAGACCACCGCGTTGGATGCCAGAGATTAAAGAGGCATTTGGAATCGGAAACGCTATCTGCGGTAATGGTGCAATGTTGTATGACTTACATAACGATAAAGTCTTGGAAGAGTGGTTGATTCCAGAAGAGGCGCAACTGGAAGCGGTACGCCGGCTTCGGAAGGCAATTCCTTCAATCTCATTTGCCGTTGAATCCCATAGCTACTTTCATCGTGAAAAGATTTATGTTCCGCGCTGGGATGTTGGGCTAGATAATATTGGAGTAGATGAAATTGAGCAGGTGATTACCTCTCCGGCTCTTAAATTACTGGCCCGTTGCTCACAACAAGAGCTCACCTCTGATCAGATGTTAGAAATTGCCCAGAGAGAGTTAGCTGGCATCGTGACGGTGACACACTCAAACCCAGCTGACTCACTTCTAGAGATCTCTGCCCTCGGCGTCTCTAAAGGTTTGACGCTAGCTAAGATGGCAGCGCGCCATGGGTTAGGCGCTGACGATTGCATCTCTTTCGGTGATAACCCAAATGATTTCTCAATGCTCGAATGGTGCAGCCGCTCCTATGCGATGTCGGATGGCCATCCCGATGCTGTTAAATATGCAAAAGGTATAGCTGGGCCTTGCGAAGATGATGGCGTGGCAATAATTATTGAAGAGTTGTTAGAGCTTCCCGCTTAACTTTAGGTAGCTCGCCTCACAATTTTTGCGCTAAGTGCGACTTCGGGTAGCCTCTCCCACGGAGGACTCGCATAGCGGCCGAGTGCACCGGTCTTGAAAACCGGCAGGTGAAAGCCTCGTGGGTTCAAATCCCACGTCCTCCGCGCGTCAGGTCAAAACCCACCTCAATGAGGTGGGTTTTGCATTACCACCGCTATTTGTGGCTGACTTCATAAGCAATAAGCGGCTTACCGCCTAGCGCCTTCCGGCCAGTAAGCGCACACTTCTCTCATTAGCAATTCTCAAACGGGGTTAGCCAGGGGAGTAGATATGTCTGGAGTTTTTTCTCCAACTCGCGCCAAGATTAAAGAGCGCACGCTACGTACAGATAAATGGTGGTTAGAGCCGGCAGTTACCTTTGGGGTTCTCTTCTCATTTGTAATCTATGCAACTTACCGAGCCTTTGAAGGAGCCAATTACTACGCCGAACATTTAATTTCTCCTTTCTACTCACCATGTTTATCTAAAGCGTGCGATCCCGGAGCAGTTCTTCTTGGCTGGACTCCTGTCAGCGCACAGGTATTTAACTATGCGCTCTCACCTGCGCTAATTATTTTGATCTTCCCACTTGGTTTCCGCCTAACTTGTTACTACTACCGCAAGGCTTACTACAGAGCGTTTTGGTTATCACCACCGGCTTGTGCAGTCGCCGAGCCACACACCAAATACACAGGCGAAACTCGTGCACCTCTTATCTTGCAGAACGCCCATCGTTGGTTCTTCTATATAGGACTCATCTTCAATGTCATCCTTACCTATGACGCGATAATCTCCTTTAAGAATCCAGAAGGCGAATGGGGACATATGAGCGTGGGCTCATTGGTACTTGTTGCAAGTACCTCACTTCTCTGGCTGTATTCACTTTCTTGCCATACCTGTCGCCACACCATAGGTGGCAGACTCAAGCACTTCTCAAAACACCCGGTGCGTTACAAGCTCTGGAGTTGGGTCTCTGAGTTAAATCATTCACATAATAAATATGCCTGGTACTCACTCACGGCAGTTGCCTTTGCTGACATTTATGTCCGCCAAGTCGCAACTGGCGCCTGGACCAACTTCTACTTCTTCTAAAGGACGTTAAAGAATCATGACTCTCGAACGACACAAATACGATGTCCTAGTAATTGGTGCAGGTGGCGCTGGCCTTCGCGCTGCAGTTGAGGCGCGCGAAGCGGGCTTAAGCGTTGCCATCATCTGCAAATCACTATTTGGTAAGGCCCATACTGTTATGGCTGAAGGTGGCGCCGCTGCCTCAATGGGAAATGTCAACGATAAAGATAACTGGATGGTGCACTTTCGCGACACCATGCGCGGTGGAAAGTTTCTCAATCATTACCGCATGGCTGAGCTACATGCGAAGGAGGCCCCAGATCGTATCTGGGAGCTAGAACTTTGGGGCGCGCTCTTTGAT
>ERZ887849.3603-NODE-3603-length-11493-cov-7.509704_pt1 | contig 11493 bp, 9 predicted proteins | sample MGYA00521267_ERZ887849 | MGnify/ENA primary metagenome ERZ887849 (study PRJEB32303, sample SAMEA104408601) | aquatic metagenome | biome: Brackish water; feature: Pelagic; material: water | place: Baltic Sea | collected 2014-06-06T16:11:00 | depth 2,863 m ... | reverse complement strand
ATATTTGGATAGGACAAAAGGTAATATGGTGATGAGCTGAAAAATATCACCGATAAATTTATTATATATTTTCAAGCTTCAGAAAAATTCTGGTATTAATTATAATATTTGAATTAAATCAATAGGTTGTATCATTACTTTAAACCGTTACTACTGAATATATATGTGCAAATTAAAAAGCATACAGCTTGAAAATTTTTAATTAAACGTATTGTTTTTGCTTAGCAACAGCGTGTTATGTGATAATTTGCGACAAACCACCTTTAATCTTTATCGTAAATAAAGAACGGAAATAAAATGGATAGGATTTCAATAAGTCAAGAAATGTCGTTTTCAAAGATAATTTTTGGAATGTGGCGTCTCACAGATGATCCAGATATTAGTCCGTCTCATATACATAAAAAAATTGAAGCTTGTTTGGAGCAAGATATAACGACAATTGATCAGGCAGATATTTATGGAGGATATACATCAGAAGAAGTGTTTGGCATTGCATTAAAACAATCACGGGTACGAGATAGATTAGAAATTATAACTAAATGTGGAATTATTGCCCCGATCGGAAAATATCATGATGCACGGGTAAAATATTACGACACTTCGCGCACCCATATAATTCAGTCTGTAGAGCAGTCTCTTAGGTTAATGAATATTGATTATATTGATTTACTTTTAATTCATCGCCCTAATCCGTTAATGGATGCCGAAGATACAGGTTCTGCATTAGACGACTTAATGCAATCTGGCAAAGTTAAGAATGTAGGTACTTCTAATTTTAAGCCTCATGATTTCAGGTTATTACAATCATCAATGCATCAAAAATTAACAACCAATCAGATTGAAATAAGTGTTATGGCTAATGATTGTTTTACAAATGGAGATGTTGCGTATTTTCAGGAAAAAAAACTTCCTATAATGGCGTGGTCGCCCCTTTCGGGAGGTAGGCTTTTTGATGGTGATAATAAAAAATTATTGTCTGTTCTGCAGGACAAAGCTGATGAAAATAACACTACACCTACTGCTATCGCAGTTGCATGGTTACTTTCTCATCCTGCTAAAATCATGCCTATAATGGGAACAAATTCTTTGCCCAGAATTCAATCTATTTCAATGGCATGTAAAGTTAAATTAGACACTCAAAGCTGGTTTGAAATATTTGAAGCTGCAAATGGGCATGACGTTCCATAATTATTTTAAACATAATAATATGATTAAGCTAAGCTGAGTGTAACTGAGCGTTTTTATGGCGGGTTTAGATAAGGGGATAGATTTTTTTGATTTAGCGCGTTTCTTTATCTGTTCTAAATTTGCGGCCAATACCGTTGATACTAAAAATGAATCTAACCCGATTACAATATTTGTTTGTTTTTATTCGAAAAAAACCGTGAAAAGCCTATCAAATTTCATTCAGAAGATATGCTGAAAAAATGATACCTTAGCTTCTTTATTTTAGTTGGGAGTGAAAATGCTATGGATAATGGACTGCAAAACACGCAAACTGATTTGTCATTAAAGGAGAATAGCTGTTTTTGTTTTAAAGATTAATTTTCATATAATTTAGGAAATTAACGACATAGAGGCAAGTTTAATAAACAGAGGAATTAGAATTTCTTCTGCAGTTTTGTTGATTGAAAGCGCTATAACAGCACAGTAATAAAATCAAATTTGGAAAGAGCCAAACCTATTAGAGGAGCTCAAATCTAGGATTAGAACAGTACATCTGAATTATTTAGGATTTTTAGCATTAATTGAGGTGGGATGATTTCAATTGCTCAACAAGTTTTTTTGAATATGAAGACATTAGACTTTCCATTTTTTGAAGATCTGAAACAGGTTCTGTTGAGGGCGGATTATGCTTTAGTGCCCAGAGGGACATATCTACTAAAATGGGCATCAATTCTATCGCCTTCGAACTCAAACAGTAAATCTTACGTTGTGAGTGAGTTGGATCGCTTTTAAAGCTAAGTAATCCTATATCACACATACGTTTTAAACGATTAGCTAAGGTAGCAGTTGAAATATTTTCATTGTTATTTGCTAAAATCGAATTATAGGTTCTCTTGTTACAAACACCAATATCTCGAAGTATAATTATTGACCAATAGTCGGAAAATACTTCTGCAGCAGAAGAAATTGGACAATAATTTTTTGTCTCTGATGCGCTCTTTTTGAAATTCATTTGGTTCATAATCTCTCCCTATAATCTCTTTATCGCCTTTTTGATAAACCATTGGTTATTTTAAACTACTCTAAAAATAAAAGAAATATATAATATAATGTGGTTTTACACATATTCTTACCGTTTTTAATAGTTAGTAAAGTTAAAACTAAATTAGTGTTTAATGATATTGATTAATAAGTCTTTCCAAAATCTATTTAGGATAAAAAGAAAATAGGGAAAGAGTTTTTGATCAAGAAAATGATGAAATTCTGGTTTCCCATGATTTTATGTCATAGCCAGATGATACCAGAGAGGCCGTAATGCTAGTATGTATGCTTAAAGAGGGTAAAATTATCCGAATAGAATCTAGAGCAACGCAGCTAGATTAAACGGATTTATAGTAAGGCAACCTGCAAATAGGAATCTTGGCAGCTCTTAGATAGTCTATTAGAGCATGGTGATCTTTGGATACAAAAAATTATTTCAGGCTGTATATGCATAATAAGCGAGTGATGATAAAGCTTAGGCTAAATCTATTGCCATATGTGCCTTGCATAGATGTTGGTTTATCAAACAGAGCTGCTAAAGTGTTTGTTTAAAAGATACTAATTTTGCTACTTTATAGAATATAAGCAAATATATGTTATATCTCTGGTCAGCTAATAAAAAATGTTGCGACAATGCCATTTCTACACCATCACGAAAGTGACTGTAGAAAATAGGATACATATTTACGCATAAATCATCTAAAGCAAGCCAAAATTCGACTTTTTAATGGAAAGCATGGCAGTGTATTAACCATCTTTAGGTTCAAATTCTCTATACACACCGTTATGGTGCAACAAATAATCGCGCTGAAGACAATCGAAAAGCAAGTTTTATATTGCAACACATTGTGATAGTTTGTTTTCTGCTTTGGACATGGTTTTAATCATGGTGATCATGGTGATCATGGTGATCATGGTAATCAAGGTACCGCGCAAATAGTGAGTTGGAATAGCTGTTTTAGATTTATTAGAAAAAAATGAACTGTGATTTTAGTGTTTTTTTTATTTCTTAAGGTGAGACCATTAGCAAATAATTTTTGGCTTTTGATGTCTTTTCCGCATCCCAATTTTCAAATGCGGACAGCCTTTCGTTTGTGCAAAAAATAGGTGAGTTTTAGCTGATCTCAGAAAAAGCTGAAAAGCTTCTTTTTTTGTAGGTTTCGTGCCTCAAATATCTCGATATCCTACCTGCATAAAAAAAACCATTACCATCAATAATATTACCATCCAAAAACAGTGCCATCACAAACATTGCCATCAATAATATTTTTGGGCTTCTTCAGCGGGGGAGAGGCAGATTAATAAGGTGATTTTATGCTTATCAAAAACCACCTCTAGATTTTTTTCTTGCCTTTGTGTTGCGAAGATAATTTTAAGGTTAATTGTGAAATATATAATAGATCTCTAATTTAAAATATGGATCAAGACTACCTCGCGCCTTTTATTCATTAAATGCCATATCTAAATGCTGCGTTAAACTCAGGACGGTTCATAATGGATAGAGCATCTGCCTATTGAGCGTCCAACAAAGCTGCCAACAGATGTTGCAGTTTGGCTGAAGACTTTTGTCAAACCATTTTTAAGAGATATAGCTGAAACGCAACCTGAAGATTTCATTCAAGAGATAAAGGCGGGCGTCGCTGATAGTCTAAAAGATAAGAATGACAACTGGTATGCGGATTATGTCCGTTTGCGTTTTAGTGTAATTAAAAAATGACAAAATCTATCCATAAAATCTATCCATAAAACCTATCAATGACACGCATTTTAACTCTGTTTATGAAACTGATGAAGCAGGTGTTATTTACATAAAATCTTATGATTTACGCTCCAAAGTTATATAAAACGGGCCGCGTTTTACAGCGTTTCAACCCTTTGGGGCTTAGATTACGTTTGTTTATCATTGATGGCGGAGGAGGTGGGATTCGAACCCACGATGGGCTTTCACCCATGCCGGTTTTCAAGACCGGTGCATTCAACCGCTCTGCCACCCCTCCAGGTGCCGCATAGTGCTGATTGGCTATTGAGTTAAATCAACAAAACACTGCTGTCAATAAAATCTGTGCTTTATCTGAAAAACATTTTTTATATTTTTGATCATTATAATATTTTCAAGTCTAAATATTGCTTTTTAATTATGTTAAACAATGGCAATGTTTAGCTTATTAAAGGTGGTTTTTAATCAGAAAAGAAATAATGAGACATAATATGTCATTAAAAAGACGCGTTTTACATATTTATATATTTTTAAAACTAATATTTTTTGCAAATATTAGTTTTGCAGATTCTCTCGATAATTGGAAAATGGCATTGTGGGAAGATGCAAAGGCAGCCAACATAAGTGAAGCTGTATTTAAAGACGCATTGTCTGATTTTAAGCCAATTGAAAGAGTGGTTTCGCTAGATAGAAAGCAACCTGAATTTACGCTGACTTTTGACACTTATCTTGAGCGAATTATTAGTGAATATAGAGTTAAAAAAGCACGTAATAAACTCATAGAGCACAAACAAATTCTATCAGAAATTTCAACGAAATATAATGTTCAACCAAGATTTATTATAACTCTTTGGGCAATTGAAACAAATTTTGGTGAGAATACAGGAGGGTTTAACGTTCCTCATGCATTAGCTACACTTGCATTTGATGGAAGACGTTCAGAATATTTTAGGAAAGAGCTTATTAATGCTCTTAAGATTATTGAGAATGGTCATATTACGGCATCTAATATGAATGGGTCATGGGCAGGGGCGATGGGGCAAAGCCAATTTATGCCATCTAGCTATTTAAGCTACTCTGAAGATTGGGACAAAGACGGAAAAGCCGATATTTGGACAAATAAAAGTGATGTTTTTGCGTCCATTGCAAATTATCTATCGTCTGTTGGATGGTCAGGGAATCAAACTTGGGGAAGGGAAGTGATTGCACCTCATAATCTTCAGCTTGAAAATTTGTTAAAAAATAAAACAGCTAAAAATGTTAATCAATGGCAACAGCTTGGATTGCGGAACGCAAATTCAACGGATTTACCAGTAAGTGATATATCTGCCTATCTTGTGAGACCTGCAACAAGCAATAGATTATTTCTTGTCTATGGTAATTATAATGCAACATTAAAATGGAATAGGTCGCATTATTTTGCGTTAGCTGTTGGTATCTTATCTGATCGATTGCGGTGAAAATAAAAAATGGGCTATAGTGTAAATATTTATTTTATGTCCCTTTTAGGCAAATGTTAATATTTTGAAAATTTTAGGTAAGTCTAATATGTTGTTTAATAGGCAATTTATCAGCCGATTTTATATCATTGTAGCATGCTGTTTATATTTAACAGGATGTACCTCTGCTGAAGTAGTTTTGAATTTAGCTAAACAGGCTAGTAAAACAATCGTTAACTCTGATGTTGAGCAAGATTCAAAAATCGAAAACCAGAATGATGGTACGGAAAACTCTGTGGTGGCACGTCCACATTATAAGATAGGAGACCCTTACGAAATCAGAGGAAATTGGTATTATCCAGAACGCAATTTAACATATGATGAAACTGGGATTGCATCTTGGTATGGAGATGAGTTTGCTGGAAGACTTACGGCAAACGGTGAAATATTTGATCCAGAGTTAGTAACGGCTGCTCATAAGACGCTTCCAATGCCGTCTGTTGTACGTGTCACAAACTTAGAAACCGGAAAGTCTCTTGTGGTGCGCATGAATGATAGGGGGCCTTATGTTGCTGGGCGAATTATTGATTTATCTAGGGAGGCTGCTAGAAGGTTAGGATTTATGAATAAGGGCGTTGCGCGTGTTAGAGTGCAAATTCTAGCTGAGCAAAGTCTGGCAATGGAGAGAGATGCTAAGAATAACAAGTTTCCTTTATATGTCTCAAATAGTGAAATGCCCCCTGTTGTAGCAGATAATGTTCCTGAAGTTAACTTTGATGCAAAAACAACACGAAAAATTGATAGTAAGGGCTCAATTCGAATATCGGCAATTGATCTGCTAGAGCAATCTAGAATAGGTGAAATAATAGAAGTGCCTGTGATAAATACAAAAATATGGGTTCAGATTGGTGCATTCTTTAATAAAGAAAGTGCAAAAACCGTATTAGATAACTTCAAGAAAATGGATGGGGTTATTGCAGAATCGCTGCATAATGGAAAGCCTGTTTATAAAGCAAGGCTTGGACCAATATTATCAGTTAGTGATGCAGATATTATTTTAGATGATGCCTTAAATTTTGGTTTTGAAGGTGCACATATTGTTGTTGATTAAGGTCATTCTTTTGACATATTTTTCTGGTTAAAAACGTGTTTAATAAAGAAGCGAAGAAAGTGTCTAATAAAAAAGGGAAGAAAAATGAAACATCTATGTAAGGCACTTATTGCGTTCGCACTTATTACAACTAGTGGCAATCTATACGCAAATGATCATGTTGCCACTGTTGCAGAATATGCTCACATAATTGATTTTGATTCAAACAGAGTATTATTATCAAAAAATGCTGATTTGCCTATGAAACCTGCATCTATGGCAAAAATTATGACATTATATATAGTTTTTAGCCAAATAGCAGATGGCACTCTTACCCTAGAAGATGAATTTTTAGTAAGCGAAAAAGCTTGGAAAATGGGTGGCTCCAGGAGTTTTTTAGATGTTGGAACGCTAGTTAGCATCGAAGCGTTAATTAAGGGCGTTGCAGTACAATCAGGTAATGATGCAGCAGTTGTAATTGCAGAGGGCATTTCTGGTTCTGAAGATGCTTTTGCAGACAAAATGAATCGGTTTGCCAAAAGATTAGGAATGACTAACACGAATTTTACTAACTCTACAGGCTGGCCAGATCCTGATTTATCTACAACAGCCAAAGATTTAGCCATTCTAACAACGGCGTTAATTCGTGATTTTCCAATCAATACATATCCTGATTTATATCCTGTTTTTAAAAAACCTGAATATATTTATAACAATATAAAACAAGGCAATCGAAACCCTCTCATCAATAAAAGTCTTGGTGCAGATGGGTTGAAAACAGGTCATACTAAGGAATCTGGCTATGGATTAGTTGGTTCTGCTGAACGAGATGGTCAACGTGTTATTATGGTAATTAATGGTATGACTTCTAAAAAAGAGCGTTCATTGGAATCAAATAGACTTATGGATTTAATGTTTAGGGAATTTGCTCAATATACCTTTTTTAAAGGTGGCGAAACCATTGCAAATGCTAATGTTTGGCTTGGGAAACGGCCAAGTGTCCCGTTGGTAATAGAAAAAGACTTATCACGCGTATTATCAAGAGTTGAAAGAAATAAAACCAAAATAACCATCAACTATGATAATCCTATTCAGGCCCCATTAAGGTTAGGGGACGAAGTAGGAACATTGTGGTTTGAAGTAAATGGAGTAAGAGAAGAAATTCCGATTTTGGCTGGTGATGGTATCTCGCAATTGCCTCTATTTAGTCGAATATCAGAAGCAATCAAATATTTGATATTTGGCGCTGAACCTTCTTTATAATATAAAAACATCTATGTTTGTATTTATTAGATTTTTTCACTTTTCAAAAGTTGAGGATAAAAAAATATGCTTAGCCAAGCGCTTAGAAAAGAGGGAATATTTATCACTTTTGAAGGGGGTGAAGGAAGCGGAAAAACGACTCAAATTCAAATTCTCAAACGCTATTTATCCTCCATTTTTCCAAACACAGAAATAGTGATTTCAAGAGAGCCAGGTGGAACTGAAGTTGCAGAACAAATAAGAGAAATATTGGTGAATGGAGCTACAGACAAATTATCTGCCAAGACAGAAACATTATTAATGATTGCCTCAAGAGCTGAACATGTCGAACATGTTATATTGCCTGCCTTGCAAAGAGGTGCCATTGTTTTATGTGATAGGTTTAAAGATTCTTCGATTGTTTATCAGGGAATTGCTAATGATATTCCAAAAGAAGAAATTGATAAAATTCATGAGTTTGCGCTGAAACCCTGTGATCCTGATTTAACAATTTTGCTTGATATTCCAGTTGAAACAGGCATAAAGCGAGCCATGTCGCGGAATCAAGCAGACCAAAGATTTGAGCAAAAAGGAAGTGAATTTCACGAGAAAATAAGAAGAGGATATTTAACACTTGCATCTTTGTTTCCAAATAGAATTAAGATTATAAATGCAGAACAAAATACAGATGATATTTCTAGTCAGATAAGCCAAGTTGTAATGACGACTTTGAATAAGAGTGAGGTGAAATGAATCTTGGTAACTCTGCACAATCTTATATTGGTTTGAGAGGACACACCGATTTTTTAGAACAATTTTGTATAGCAAAACAAAATAATCAGCTTCACCATGCATATCTTTTCTTTGGAAAGTTGGGTATTGGCAAATCACTTTTAGCAAGACAACTTGCTGCCTATCTATTACAGGAAGAAAAAGAAAACACTCCTGTCTTTAATGGTATGGAACAAAATGAGGTAAAAAATATTCTGTCTTTAAACGAAAATAATTCGGTTTGGAGACAAGTATTTTATCACTCCCACCCCGATTTAATTTATTTATTCGCACATAAGTCAGAGACAAATAAATCAGGTCAAATAAAAATTGAAGACATAAAGTCAATCGCTCATCTTACTCATCATCAATCAGGAAGGGGAGGGTGGCGCATTGTTATAATTGACAGTCTTGATAACACTAATCGCAATAGCTCTAATGCTATTCTTAAAATATTAGAAGAACCCCCTGAAAAAACTATATTTTTTTTAATTAGCCATAAAATTAATAACGTCATTCCAACCATTCGCTCTCGATGCCAACAAGTACGATTAAAGCCTCTATCTGATAGCGATGCGCTTGCAATTTTGCAGAGCCACATGGAAGACCAAGAAGGCAGTAATTTAAAACAGCTGATTTGGCTGGCTGAAGGCTCGCCAGGGATGGCTTTGTTAATTGCAAATGCTAAGATTGAGATAATTATAGATACATTAGCAGATATTTTTTTGAAAAATAACTTTGAATTTCAAAAGTTCTCATCTCTTATGGCTAAATGGGGAGCAGATATTTCAAAAATGCCTGAAATGGCTGAGGCAACGGCTTTTCTTATTGATAAACTATTCTCACAAGCGGCATTAAGTGCAGTAGCTGCTTTAAGTATAGCAGATGATAAAAATATAAAAAATAAAGAGAATGATTTTGACCATATTTCTCTTCTAACTCTTGCAGAATATTTGGCTGAAAAACACACAGCAGAAGAATTAGCAAAATTTCATATTGAGTGGCAGATTGGCTTTCAACAAGCAGAGCAAAGCTATCTTGATATGGGGGTTTTTATGCAACAAATATTTTATAAAATATATAGTCAAACACAGACCCCATAGGCTATGCAAGACAACATATTTACGTCATTATACATTCTCAATGTGAGAAAGAAATTTTATGAAAAAACGCTATTACATAACAACACCTATATATTATGTAAATGATAATCCTCACATTGGGCATGCCTATACAACGCTTGCTTGTGACGTCTTGGCAAGGTTTAAGCGTTTAGATGATTATGAGGTGATGTTTTTGACAGGCACTGATGAGCATGGGCAAAAGGTACAAATTGCAGCCAATAAGGCAGGCGTTTCTCCTCAAGAATTTACCGATAAAGTGTCTAAGAATTTTCTGTATCTCACGGAAAAAATGAACTTTTCAAATGATTATTTTATTAGAACTACTGAGCCTCGACATTATGAATCTTGCCAAAAAATATGGCAAAAATTAATGGATAATGGACATATAACGCTTTCAGCTTATTCAGGATGGTATTCTGTTCGTGATGAAGCATTTTTTGCAGAGAGCGAGTTGATTGATGGAAAAGCACCAACTGGTGCGCCAGTTGAATGGGTTGAAGAACCATCTTACTTTTTTGATCTTTCAAAATGGCAACAACCTTTACTCGATTTTTACGAAAAAAATCCAGATTTTGTGGCGCCAGCAAGCCGTTTCAACGAAATCAAACGTTTTGTTGAAGGGGGTCTAAAAGATTTGTCAATCTCAAGGACTACTTTTGATTGGGGGGTGCCAGTGCCAGGTGACCCAGAACATGTGATGTATGTATGGTTAGATGCACTTACTAATTATATCACTGCCACCAATTGGACTGAGCCTAATAGTGAGGACTTTAAAAATTGGTGGCCTGCTGATTTACATATGGTTGGTAAAGATATTTTGCGATTTCATGCGGTATATTGGCCAGCATTTCTGATGGCAGCTGAACTTGACTTGCCTTCTCGTATTTTTGCACATGGTTGGTGGACAAATGAAGGTGAAAAAATTTCTAAGTCACTTGGTAACGTGATAGACCCTATTACGCTAATTGATAAATATGGATTAGATCAAATTCGATATTTTTTAATGCGTGAAGTACCATTTGGAAGAGATGGAGATTTCTCACAATCGGCTTTGTTGCATAGAATAAATAGTGACCTTGCAAATGACCTTGGAAATTTATCGCAACGCGTATTATCACAAATATTTAAAAACCTAGATGGCAAAATACCATCACTACCAATAAATCTATTAGATGATGATGCTAGTCTGCTTGCTATGCTAAAAGAATTGCCTGACAAGGTGCGTGCACAAATAGATAATCAATCTTTTCATGATGCTCTTCGTCAAATTTGGAATGTGATTGCAGAGGCAAATAGATATGTAGATAAACAAGCGCCTTGGGCCTTGAAAAAAACAGATACAGATAGGATGGCAGATGTGCTTGGTGTTTTGGTTGAAGTGATAAGATGTGTTGGTTTGCTTACTCAGCCATTTATGCCAGATGCTTCTGCAAAAATACTTGGGCAAATAAAAGTAAATGAAAGTGAGCGAACATTTGTTCATCTATCTGACGTTAATTTATTATCTGGTCGCATTATAGAAAAACCAGAAGGTGTGTTTCCGCGGCATCAGATTGCAGAGGAGGGATAAATGCATTCACCTGTTCCTATCATTGATTCTCATGCTCATTTAGATTACCCAAAACTGATAGACCAGCTAGATGATGTTATTAGCAGAGCAAGTGATGCGAATGTTAAAAAAATTATTTCTATTGGTGTCAAGTTAAGTAAATCTTCAGATGTGCAAGCAATAGCAGAAAAATATGAAAATGTGTTTTTTTCAGCAGGCATCCATCCACATGAGGCATCATCAGAGCTAGATGCCTGTAATCTAAACGCAATAATTGAAGCTGCAACTCACCCAAAATGTGTTGCAATAGGCGAAGCAGGTCTTGATTATTTTTATCAATATGCACCTCGTCA
>ERZ887849.3601-NODE-3601-length-11495-cov-12.131381_pt1 | contig 11495 bp, 6 predicted proteins | sample MGYA00521267_ERZ887849 | MGnify/ENA primary metagenome ERZ887849 (study PRJEB32303, sample SAMEA104408601) | aquatic metagenome | biome: Brackish water; feature: Pelagic; material: water | place: Baltic Sea | collected 2014-06-06T16:11:00 | depth 2,863 m ... | reverse complement strand
GGTCAAGATACTCCAATAAACATATTAAATGGTCGCGTAAATGTGATGAGTAATGATAATAAATTTAAGATATTTAAAGAAAAGTATATGAATGATTGTTCATTTCAAAAGACAGCAATTGGGCATCAAATATCATCTACACCATTGTCTGATATATATTTTTCCAAACAAAATATAGATGCTTTACAATTAGGATTGAAAAATATGATTTTAAATAAATCTCAGGGTAAATATAATATATCTAGACAAAGTGATATTGAACTTAAAATAGTAATGAGGTCAATATATTTACAATATGCTACTAACAGTAGAGATGTTGATATCATTACACAAGTAAAAACCTTAAACAAGAAAGTATTAGATTGGTGCGTTCCAGAAATAATAAGCAATATAAAACAACAGGAAAAATATATGTTAGATATAAGCACACTTCCAAGACCCATTGAAAGAGGAATATTAACATCGTCAAAAGGAACTAAGCAATTGGAAATGTATGTTGAATAAATATATTCTTAATAGAATATAAAAAGAATAAGATGATTCAAGAACCCGAAAAGAAGGCAAAACATAATTACTTCATGGGAACAATTGCAATTTGCGTTGTTTATATGATACTCGCTCTGTTAATGATTATTATTGGCAAATTTACTGATTTTGGAAAATCACTATTATTTGGTTCAATGATTTCTTTTACTACTACATTCATAATTGGAACTATTTTTGTTGTAATTATAGCAACTATTATGGTGATTGAATATAAACCTCCTGATAATAAAGTTAGCATGCCTAATATATATAAATCTGATTCTTGTCCTGATTATTGGACATATGATCCTATAATAGAGTTAGATAATTACGGACAAGATGTTATATTTAATGTAAATGGTATTACAAGTAATTTGTATGATATTCCTGAAGTAAGTAAAATGCAATCGAATCATAAATCCTATAAATGTACTCGTGATAATAATATATATACACGCACTACTACTCAAAAAATAAATTCTGATATGCCAGGATTTGACGACGAAGATGATACTAAAAAATTTCGAGGATATTTGGCATCCATGACTGAAGCGGGATCTAACACAGATGTTAATAATTCAAATGTTTGTGATCACGTTTTCCCAGAATATCTTTCTTATTTGGATAATCAAAAATTTATTGACAACAATCGACATGGTGATACAAACCACTACAGGTGTAAATATGCTAAATTATGTGATATTCCTTGGACTGATGCTGGATGTGATTAAAAATTATAATTTTTTTTGTTTTAAGATATAAACATTTCTTTTTATTATTGAATAATATGAAAGTAAAAAAACGTAATGGCGAAATCGAAGAAGTCAGTTTTGACAAAGTCATACGTAGAATAAAAAATCTTTGTGATGAAAATTGTGGAAACAAAGAAAAAATAAAAACTATTGACGCTTCAGACCTTGCACAAAAAGTATGCGCCCGTATTTATGATAATGTTAAGACTTCTCAACTTGACGAACTAGCAGCACAAATTTGCGCATCTTATGTAACAGAACATCCTGATTATGGTTTATTGGCATCACGAATCATAATAAGCAACCATCAAAAAAATACATCCCCTTCGTTTAGTGAGACAATAAATATGCTTTATAATGCTAAAACACCCCTTGTATCAAAGGAAATAATGGACATTGTTGAATGTAATAAAGAAAAGATAAACTCTGTTATGGATTATGATAGAGATTATATGATTGATTTCTTTGGTTTTAAAACTTTAGAAAGATCTTATCTATTAAGTGTTAATGATAAAGTTGTTGAAAGACCTCAACATATGTTTATGCGTGTTTCCTTAGGAATTCACGGAAATGATATTAAAGAAGCAATTGAAACTTATGAAATGATGAGTTTAAAATATTTCATTCATGCTACACCTACACTCTTTAACTCGGGAACACCGAGACCACAAATGGCTTCTTGTTTCTTACAGGCAATGAAAGAAGATAGTATTGATGGAATTTTTGATACTTTAAAAAGTTGTGCTAAGATTAGCAAGTATTCGGGTGGTGTTGGGCTTCACATTCACAATGTTCGTGGTAGGGGTGCATATATTAAAGGGACTAATGGAAAAAGCAATGGCATTATTCCAATGCTTGGTGTATATAATAAAACAGCAATGTATGTTGACCAATGTTTCAGAGGTGATACTCAAATATATACTCAGAATGGCACTACAAAAATTGAGAATATCAAAGAAGATGATTATGTTCTAACGTCAGATGGTTCATATAAGAAAGTTCTAAAAACAATTAAAAAACAAGTTAATAAACAAACTCTTCGTATTAGAACAAAAAATAGCATAGACACCATATATGTTACTCCCGAACATCAAATTTATGCTATGATTAACCCACCTTCAATTCATATTACTGACATGGTAAAATATCTTGATGATAATTTGCATTTTGAGCCTAAATATGTAGACGCAAGCAAACTTACCACATTTGATTATATTGGTTATCCTATTCCTCAGAAACAAAATGATAATTCTTATGATAAAGATGATTGTGTGTTTGCGGGATTTATGTTTTGTAATGGATATGAAAACAAAAATAAAAGCATTATCTATTTTTACAAAGGCAAAAATAAAGATTTTGTGATTGATTATTTTAACAAAAAATCAATTGAGTACATTGACAACTATAACAAAATTGAATGGAATACAACAGAAAAAACCAAAAATGTTGATAAATACATTTCTTTGAACAAAGAAGATAGCACCAATTTCATTATTGGTTGTTTAAAATCTAATGGATGTGAAATAAACGAAAAGTATCAATGTATGTTTTTCAATACAAACTCCAAACAAAAAGCATATATTATGAAATATATGTTTATGAAAATTGGTATATTGGTTGATGGATTTTTCAATAAAGAACAAAATAACTATATATTAGCAATCCCATATACTAAAAAACTTTTTGAAATGTTAGACTATTCAGGTAATGCTTCGCTCAATAAAAATATTACGTTCTTTGAGTATAACAACATTCTTTGGACTGGTATCAAATCAATTAATAAAATGTCGAAGTATGATGGGCTCGTTTATGATTTAAATATTGAAGATAATCATAACTATGTAACAGAAATGGGAATTGTTCATAATTCTGGTAAAAGAAATGGCAATTTCGCAATTTATCTTGAACCATCTCATCCTGATATTGAAACATTTATTGATTTAAGAAAAAATCATGGTAATGAAAGTGAAAGATGTAGAGATCTTTTTACTGCTATTTGGATGCCTGACCTATTTATGAAAAGAGTTGAAAATAAAGAAATGTGGAGTCTAATGTGTCCAGATAAATGTCCTGGATTAGCCGATTGTTATGGAGATGAATATGAAGAACTCTATACAAAGTATGAGAATAATAATATGTATGAAAAACAAGTTAAAGCTCAAGATTTATGGATATCAATTTGTAAATCACAAATTGAAACAGGAACACCTTACCTCGTCTTTAAAGATAGCGCAAACAAAAAAAGCAACCAAAAAAATATTGGAACCGTTAAAAGTAGTAATCTTTGTGTGAGTGGAAATACAGACATTATAACAACTTCAGGTGTTTATGAAATTAAAAATATGGTTAATCAAATCACAGAGATTTGGAATGGATTTGAATTTTCTCAAGTTGAAATTAAAAAAACAGGCACTAATGTTGAAATGATGAAAATAGAATTTTCAAATGGTGAATGTTTAATATGCACACCTGAACATATTTTCTATATTGAAATAAATGATAATCAAGATGCTATAAAGGTTAAGGCTTCTGATTTGAAACAAAACATGAAAATTATTAATTACAATCTTCCATTAATTAATTATAAAGAAAGTAAAGAAGTTGATATTAATACTTCGTCTAAATTCGCTGACAAAGCAAAATGGTTATTACATACAATTAAAAAGAATGGGTGTTTTAAAGAAACTTTTATTGAAATAAATGACCCGGACAGCACTATAGAACCTATTATTCATTCAATGGGTGTTGATTTTAAAACTTGTGATGGTAAAATCAACTGTTGCATAAATGATATGAAAGGTATCAAAACAGTTCCAATAAATAATATTACAATTAAAAATATTATAAAAGAATGGAATACAGAAGATAGCTATTGTTTTACAGAACCTATCAGGAACTATGGAGTTTTTAATGGTATATTAACAGGACAATGCGCGGAAATTATTGAATATAGTGATAAAGATGAAACAGCAGTTTGTAATTTAGCAAGTATAGCATTACCTACTCATATTAAAAACCACGCTTTTGATTTTGACTCTTTAGCTAAATCTGCGAGTATTGTTTGCAAAAATCTTAATAAAGTGATTGATAGAACATTTTATCCTACAAAAGAAACAGAATATAGCAACAAAAAACATAGACCTATTGGTATAGGTGTTCAAGGACTTGCCGATACTTATGCTATATTGAATTTATCTTTTGAAAGTGATGAAGCAAAGGAATTAAACAAAAAAATATTTGAAACTATATACTATGGTGCTATGAAAACATCTTGTGAACTAAGTAAAAAATATGGACCTTATCAAACATTTGAAGGCTCTCCAATAAGTAAAGGTGAATTTCAATTTGACTTAAATGGCATCTCTAAATCAGAGTTATCCGGATTATGGAATTGGGAAGAACTTCGTAAAAATGTTATGAAACATGGAGTGAGAAATAGCTTGATGATCGCTCTTATGCCAACAGCATCTACAAGTCAAATATTGGGATTTAATGAATGTTTTGAACCTTTTACAAGCAACATTTATCAAAGACGTACATTGGCAGGAGAATTTTTTGTTGTTAATAAATACCTATTAAATTCTCTAATAAAGAATAATCTTTGGAACAAAGATATGAAAAACAAAATTATGAATCTTAATGGATCTATTCAAGATATTCAAGATATTCCTAAGGAATTGAAAGATATATTTAAGACAGTTTGGGAAATCAAACCAAGAACAATTATTGACCAAGCAGTGGATAGAGGTCCTTTTGTTTGTCAATCACAAAGTATGAATATATTTATTGAAGATGCTGAAATTTCGAAAATTAGCAATATGCATTTCTATTCTTGGAAAAAAGGTCTTAAAACAGGAATTTATTATCTAAGAACAAGACCTAAAGCAAAAACAATCGCTTTCACTTCAGAGATTTGCGAAAGCTGCTCTGCATAATTTTAAGTTATTTTTCTGATAAAAATGATAACTTCATTTGTATATAATGCCAATATGAAGATAATTGAGTATATTGTAAATGGATCAACAGGGAACCAGTATACAATTGAATTAAATGAAGATGGTTCCAAAACATGTACCTGTTTAGGTTATAAATATAGAAAGTATTGCAAACATATAAAAAAAAATGTTGAAATCATTAAAACAACTCCTATTCATCAAAAAAATACTAAAATAGTAATTGGTAGCACCGGAGACAAATATAAAATCAATACAATTACTACTTCAGAAAATAAAGTAATCAAAACTTGCACTTGTGTAGGGTTTTTCTATAGAAAAAATTGTAGGCATATTAAATAAAACTGGTAAACAAAATGACTTATGTTAATGATGTAATTTTTAAGTTTTATACAGATTTTCAAGAATATATGTATTCTAATAACATTGTTGTAGCAGCATCAGGTTGGGCAATGGGAAACATAACATATAAGTTGATTTCTGAAATATTAAGTGAATTTTTTATACCATTATTTATTACCATTACCATTTTTATTCAAAATAACATTGGCATTTTATTTCCAAAAAATGCTGTTGTTGGAAATGTTTTACATTTTGGTTCAAAAATTTTAGGCATATTTTTATTCTGGTTTATAAGTATCATTTTATCTTTCGTAATTTTAGAATATTTCTTCAATAGACAAATTATAGGACTTGTTTCAAATGTTGATCAAGATAAAAAAGTTGATTTTATTAAATCAAAAATTGAATCTAAAAAACAAGGTAACATTTTACCAAATGAAAAAACTCTTAATGACTTAAAAAAAAGAGAAGAAGTTATTAATGATGTTCTTTCAAATAGTGTAGAAAATTATAGTTCTTTACTTATATGATGAAGTATTGTATTTTTAATCATAAAACAAATAAATGTCATATTATGGATAATCCGTATGATTTCGCATTTTATAGAAAAAATGATAGATTCAAGATTTTGATATCATCAAGTGAGAGTGAAATTAATCAATTTATTAAAGATAACAAAATGAACGATGACGATTTATATAAATCCTTTTTTGATGATCTTAATGATGAACAATGTAACGCATTGAAAAAAACACAAAATAATGAAGATTTGTTCATTACAGGCGCGCCAGGAACTGGTAAATCATTCATTATTAATAGAATTGTGAAATTACTTGAATACAATAATAAAAATGTAGCACTTACTGCTACTACAGGTTGCGCTGCTTATAACATTAATGGAATTACTATACATTCACTACTTGCTCTTAAAATTTTCTCAATGGATGTTGATAAACATATTGATTTCATCTCTAAAAAGAGGAAACATATAGTTAAAAGAATTCAAAGTATTGATACTATGATTATTGAAGAAACATCTATGTTGAGCGATGAATTATGTAATTTTATTTGTAATTTGTTCAAACGCATTAGAAAAAAAGATAAACCATTTGGCGGTTGTCAAATGATTTTTGTTGGTGATTTCTTTCAATTGCCTCCTGTTTCAGGAAATTTTTGCTTTATGAGTGAAAGTTGGAACAAATTAAATCCAAAAATTATTAATCTTAAGCAGAATATTAGACAGAAAGATGATGATGTATTTAAGTATATTCTTTCTAAAATTAGAACAGGAAAAGTTTCCAAACAAATTTTTGAATATTTGAAATCATTACAAAGTAATAATAATATTTATCATACAAAACTGTTTCCTATTAATAACAATGTTGAAAAAATTAATAATATTGAAATATCTAAACTAAAAGACGGTAGAAAGTTTTTTTATTATAAAGCATCATTGAAAAATATTAAAAACGATTTTGATGCAAGTCAATACGATATTACTCTTTATGAAGGAGCTCAAATAATTATATTAAGAAATATTGATTTAACAAATGGTATAGTTAATGGAACAAGAGGTAAAGTTATTGGACTTTCCGAAAATTGCATATATGTATCTACTATTAATGATAAAATTGTGAATGTGAATTTTCATACAGAATTTACAGATAATACTGAAACACAATCTATTACTTACATGCCTATTAAACTTGCTTACGCTTTATCTATACATAAAAGTCAAGGGATGACTATTGATTTTTTGGAACTTGATTTAGGAAATAATATTTTTGAATATGGACAAGCATATACAGCATTATCCAGAGGTAGAACATTGAATAATATTAAAATTACTAACATTTCAAGAGAGGCATTTAAGACACATCCAGAGGTTGTTAATTTCTATAATAAAAATACTCTCTGATAGGGGTAAAAAGGAGGTATGAATGTTAATCATTTATCATTACAGTATAGACCAACTTATTTAATTAATAGTGTTTTAGATACTGGAATATTAATATACAATAATTCTTCCAACACTAGTTTAAAATTAGCAACCTTTGATTCTGATACTTCAAATGTATTAAATTTAGAAGCATCGAATAGAAATTTTAATATTTTTATGAATGATGAACTATATACCAATATATCATATGATGGTATAAATGTTTTTAAAAATAATTTGACTTTAAATGATTATAAAATTCATAATTCTTTAGGCAATGTCTCTCACATAGCATCTTCTCAAAAATTCATTTGCGATACTAAGAATATTGTTGAAATTGACCAAAATTTAATACATTTAAACAAACCTATTAATATTGATAGCAATCATTTACCAGCATTTATTGTAAAACTTAACAGTTCCAACAAAATTGATACTAATTTATTACCAGAAGTCAATAAATCAAAATTTGCTTTTAAAACTGGAAGAAATGTTGGCTTTGGAACAAGCAAACCAAAAACAAAATGTCATGTTGCAAATGGTGATTTTTTGATTGAAGGTGGTAGATTTGGGCTTAATTATAATTTAGGATTTGATGAAGCTCCTGATTATCCAATTCATATTCGTAGAAATGATAATATTAGCAACGAAATTATGCTTTGTGTTGAAGGTGAAAAAAACAATAAATGTTTTATAGTTTATGGCGGTAGTGGTTGCGTTGGAATTGGAACTACTGAAGTAATTAATGAGAGCATTTCATTATTTACTCAAAAAGATATTCATTGTAGAAATTTATATTTTCATGGTGATGGAATTTATTCTTCAAATAATTCAATATCTTGGAATTCAGATTTATCTTTAACTGGGTTTGACATTTTGTTTGATGGATTATCTTTAAGAAAAACGGTTTATGATATTTATGGTAATTCTAATATTTCTTTTGGGAGAGATATACCGCCTGTTGATTTCAAATATGATGTTTTGAATGATAAAAAATCTATTGCTTCGTTTGGGAGTTCTAATATGATTAACGAAGGATATATATCAATTTATAAAGAAAATAATTTCAATAAAAACGTAAAAATTGGTATCAATCATAAAGACGAATTCTTCGTAAATAATAATAATGATAACTCTTTGACATTAACAACTGCTGGTGATATTAGAATTAATAAAAATAATTTGGAATACAATGTTATTACAGATGAGAAATATCCTTTTATAGACGATGCTGAGAATACTTCAATTTTCATAAGCAAAAATAATAATAGAATTTCACAAATTGTTTGTGATTATTATATTTCTATAGTTTTATACAATAATTCTGATTTATATTTACTAGGTAGTTATGGAGCTGATGCTAAAATTTTAACATTGAAACATGATGATATAAATAATGTTAAGCACATTGATCTCAAATATGAATATATATATTGCATAGATGAAGATAACAACTGTTATTTTGTTCAATATCAAAATATCGCGTATGAATATTCAATGAATTTGCTTTCAAACAATGTAAAATTAGTAATAAGATTACCTACTACATTCGCTTATGTTACATTATCAAACGAATTATTTGTAGATAACATAAAGATTGTTTTACCGATTAACGATAATATTATTAAAATTACAGGATCATCAAGTTTATTATATATTTTATTTGATAGTGAATTATATGAATATAATAGAAACACTAATCAATTTAATCAAATCATATCAAATGATAACATCTTAGATATTTCCGGGAATCTAATATTGTTCAAAGATAATACTTTTACTAATGTAAGCGACCCATCAAATCCTATTCATACTAACGCTTTGTATTTAAATAATGATACAATTTTAAACTCCGCAATATATATTGATACTGAAAATAATGTATTTATTCAAGGAAAAATAAATGTAAGCGAGGAATTTAAACAAGTTGCTATTCATAATAATATTTTATATCCAAAATTCAATATATGTGCTATTTCTGATAAACATTATATTGTTTCAGATGGGATTGATTTATTTACTGCGACTATAGATTCCGGAACACGGAAATATGATGGTATTGGTCGCACTGATATAAATTTTAATGTTTTAACAAAATGTGAAATTATCACTAAAAATACAGTTTCTGTTAAGTTTAATGATGCTGTTTGTATTGGTGATAATTTCAAATATATTAAAAAAGAAAATATCTTAAAAGACAGTTTATCTGTTGAAAAGTGCGTCGGTATTGGAATCATTGCTAATAATGAGTATGCCCTAAATGTTGTTGGTAGTATTAACATTATTAACGGTAACATTTATCAAAATGGAGTTCTTGTAGGTAATGACATTGTAATTGAAAACGAATTAATTGATCAAGAAATATCTTTGCAAAATTATCCGACTTATGAATATCTTGAAAACAATTTTTATTCAAACTCATGGATTGATGCTAATATTGTAGATGAGATTATTACCATTAACAATACACTTTCTGCTAATGAACAGCAAATTTCTAATGTTGAATATGTTCATGATAATTTTGTTAGTAATTTGGATCATACTGTTATGGATATTTTTAATGAACATTCGAATATTAATGATATGATTGATGCTAAACTTATTTGGGATTATAATGAATCTTGCAATGTTATTTATAAAATGAATACATCTGTTGCTATTAATTCTTGTAATGTTGTAAATAGTTCATTTACAAGTTCCAAAATTCCAGCTTTATTTGTTGGTAATGGTTCTGAAGAGTTTAGCAATATTAAAGGTTTAGTTTGTCAGGATGATATAGAAGCATTCTCAGACATTAAACTTAAAGATAACATTAAGAATATTCAAAATCCATTAGAGAAGGTTTTGAAACTAACTGGTGTTACTTTTACGAGAAATGATATTGCTGATAGTAAGGAATATTTGGGGTTGATAGCACAAGATGTTGAAAAGGTTATTCCACAAGTTGTTAGTCAGTTTAGGGGAACTAAAACTATAGCTTACGCCAATTTAGTAGCATTATTAATTGAAAGTATTAAAGAATTGAATGATAAAGTAGAAAAGTTGTCTTCTATCAACTCAATACCACCATATAACATACCTTGATGCTTTGAATATATATCATTACATAAGTATATATTATTCTCTGGATTTCTCAGTTTATCATACACGTCCTGGGAATTTATTCCAACTTTCCAGACATATGTATCTTTGGTATCTATATCCTTCAGAGTTGGAAGTGATAGATTATATTTTGATAACATATATCCTACACATTTTTTTGTTTGGTATTCTTTTTGCATATTTTTTGAATTTGATATGCTGTTAAATAATATTTGCTTATTGTATTGCCACCGAATGATAGATAATACATTTTCTTTTTTTAATGTTGAAAATAATATTTTACATTTATAATGTATTTTTAAACCTATAACACTGATGAATGACATATTATATATCTTATTGACATTTGTTATGTATGTTTGGTATAGTATTTTACCTCCTAATAACAAATAATGCTCTCTAAGTCTAGTAAGTAAGTCTTTAGCTTGTTTGTAATAAGTAAATAGCACATTTTTCAATATAGTTGTTTCGATATATTTCACAGCATCTATTGAATTCATTTGTTTCAATTGATAATAAAATATACTGTTTTTGCGAAATGTCTGCAGTTCTTCTTTGTTGATGTGTTTCGCAAGTAATGTTTCAAATGACATATATGTTAATATTGTGGAGCTCATCGATTTGCTTATATACACTATGTCATTGAGAACGCTTTTCTCATTTTTTGAAATATAGTAAATCTCATATTCTATATTATACATTTTTAATAGATTGATAATCAATTTATTGTTTTCTGGAAATATTGTAAAGAGCTCCTCCGATTTCATTTCTTGTTCCAGAATACTTTTCTTTTCTATTATGACAGTTTTTTGACCTTGTGTTAAACACTTGATACCCACATACAAACCATATATACCTTCTCCAATTACTATACTATCATAG
>ERZ887849.3600-NODE-3600-length-11499-cov-7.196260_pt1 | contig 11499 bp, 11 predicted proteins | sample MGYA00521267_ERZ887849 | MGnify/ENA primary metagenome ERZ887849 (study PRJEB32303, sample SAMEA104408601) | aquatic metagenome | biome: Brackish water; feature: Pelagic; material: water | place: Baltic Sea | collected 2014-06-06T16:11:00 | depth 2,863 m ... | reverse complement strand
GTCAGGTAAGGGATATGTTCCTGCTGCGCAAAACAGAACAGAGGATTCTCCTATTGGTCTCATTCCAGTTGATGCGATTTTTAGTCCGATAAGACAGGTGGCTTATAAGGTTGAGAATGAGCGCGTTGGGCAGATAACAGATTATGATAGATTGCTCGTAACGATTGAAACAGATGGCTCCATTACGCCTGAAGATTCTGTTGCGTATGCGGCTCGGATTATGCAAGATCAATTACAGCCTTTCATTAATTTTGAAGAGCCAAAAACAGAAATTATAGAAGATGAAGCAGATAGCCTGCCATTTAACCGTAATCTTCTGCGTAAAGTAGATGAACTTGAATTATCTGTTCGTTCTGCAAATTGCCTTAAAAACGATAACATTGTTTACATTGGTGATTTAGTTCAGAAAAGTGAAAATGAAATGTTGCGTACTCCTAATTTTGGACGCAAATCATTGAACGAGATAAAAGAAGTATTGAAGGTTATGAACCTTGAATTGGGCATGGACAATGAAAGTTGGCCACCAGAAAATATCGAAGAATTGGCTAAACGTATTGATGAGCCTTTTTAATTTATTTTGATTTAGATAGCCCTTTTTTAGGGAACAGGAGTTAAAAAATGCGACACCGTAGTGCTGGACGGAAACTAAACCGGACATCCAAACACCGTCAGATGCTTTTTCGTAATTTAGCGCAAGCATTGATTAAACACGAACAAATTATAACTACGCTGCCAAAGGCCAAGGATTTGCGTCCTGTTGTTGAGAAATTGATAACACTTGGTAAGCGTGGTGACCTTCATGCTCGAAGACAAGCCTTTGCTCAACTTCGTGATGAGAAAATGGTAGCAAAGCTTTTTGATAGTTTAGCACAGCGATATGCAGAGCGTGCTGGGGGCTATACTAGAGTGTTAAAGGCGGGATACCGTTATGGCGATTCCGCGCCTATGGCAGTTATTGAATTTGTTGACCGTGATGAATCAGCAAGGGGACAGGATTCAGGTCCTGTTCAGGTAGCAGATGATGACAGTGAAATTCAAGCTGGCGCTGCCTAACCTGAATAATATTTAGAATTAAAGAGCCATTATGGCTCTTTTTTTTTGCTTTGCAGATAAAAGAAGCTGGATATACTTACATCATGAATTCGAAATTAGATGAAAATATGCCATTAGCAGAGCAATTGCGTCCCAAAATTCTTGAGGAGGTTTTAGGACAGCCCCAATTAACAGAATTACCTAAATCACAATTAGAGTCAGGTTCGTTTATTTTTTGGGGGCCGCCTGGTTCAGGCAAAACCACAATTGCCAGAATATTAGGAGAAATATCTGGTCAGGAATTTGTTCGATTATCAGCAGTTTTAGACGGTATTGCAGATATTCGGAAAATTTATCAGCGCGCAGAAACGGCAAAATTAAATGCCAAATCTATATTGGTGTTTATTGATGAAATTCATCGATTTAACAAAGCGCAACAAGATGCTTTATTGCCAGCCATAGAAGATGGTTCTATTCGCTTAATTGGAGCAACAACAGAAAACCCTTCCTTTGCACTCAACTCAGCTCTATTATCTAGAACCCAAGTAATTGTGTTATCATCTCTAGATAATAAATCCCTTCATATTCTGTCTGAAAGAGCGATTGATTTTTTGGGGCGTTCACTAGTGTTAGATGAAGAAACTAGAAACTTATTAGTTGCATTATCTGACGGTGATGGCAGATATTTATTAAATATGATTCAGGCTTTATACTCTCATAAAAATAAGAAGAATTGGACTATAGAAGAGGCTAGGCTTTATCTCTCTAAAAGATCATTGAACTATGATAAGAAGGGGGATCACCATTTTAATCTTATTTCTGCGCTTCATAAATCTCTTCGCGCCTCTGATTGTGATGCTGCATTATATTGGCTTGCTAGAATGGTGTTAGCAGGTGAAGACCCGCATTATTTATTACGCAGGTTAGTTCGTTTTGCAGCTGAGGATATTGGTCTTGCTGATCCGCAGGCTCTTCCATTTGCAATTTCTGTTTGGCAGTCATTTGAGCGTCTTGGTAGTCCTGAAGGGGAATTACATATCGCAGAATTAGTAATTTTCTTAGCAACATCTCCTAAATCAAACTCAGTTTATACAGCATGGAAAGCAGCCCAAGACGCTGCTAGAAATACAGGCAGTCACTCCCCGCCCAAATCTCTGTTAAATGCGCCCACTAGCCTAATGAAGCAGCTAGGTTATGCAAATAATTATAAATATGACCACGATAGTGAAGATGCTTTTTCTGGTCAAAATTGTTTTCCTGATGACTTGCCAAGAGAGCGTTTCTATCAGCCTAACGAGCGTGGGTTTGAGCGCGAAATAAGCAAAAGAGTAGCATATTGGAATAGATTGCGCTCACAAAACAATTTGGACTGAGTTTTATATATGCCAGAATTTGATTTATTTATTGGCGTTGATTGGTCAGGTGCAAAAGGGCTTTCGCATCGTGGCATTGCTGTGAGTGAAGCAAAGAAGGGCAGTGACCGCCCTATCATAGTCTCACCTACCAATGGTGCGAAATATTGGTCTCGTAAAGAGGTGGTATCTTATCTGTTAGATAGAAGTAAACAGCAAAAGGTATTAGCAGGAATTGATTTTGCATTTTGCTATCCCTATCTGGACAAAAATTCTTATTTCCCTGATGCCAAATATGCTCCTAAAACGGCTATTCAATTATGGTCCTTAATAGAGCAAATAAATCAAAATGCTCCGGATTATTATGGCGGTATTATCTGGCAACACCCAATTTTTTCAGCTTATTATAATTCTCCTGGAAATAAAGGGAGTTTGTTTTCGTCTAGAAGGCGCGTAACAGAGTTGGTGGCAAGGCAAATTAAATCACCTAGCCCGACATTTAATTGTGTTGGACCTGCTGGTGTTGGCACTGGCTCGCTTGCAGGTATGAGAATGTTGCATGATTTAAAGGGTCATGCGTGTCGCTGGCCGATAGAAACAAATTTTGAAGTTGCTTTGACTGTGTGTGAGATTTTTCCGACCTATTATTTTGCACTGGCTGGGATACGCGCAATCAAGGGTGTGCAAGCACAATTGGAAATATTAAATCAGGCATTGGCATTTTTTGGATCAGAGCCAATGACAGATGATTTTATTGCAAAAGGTCCTGATTTTGATGAGGCGGATGCTCTTATTTCTGCGGCTGCACTTCGCAACTTGGCAGATAAAAGGCATCTGTGGCAGGTGCCAGAATCGGCTATGTACGAAGGCTGGATATTTGGTGTGGAATAAGGTAAGAACTGTATTATGAATGCAACCTACTTTTTAGCTGTGGCTGCTGGCGGTGCATCAGGCGCTATGTTGCGCTATTTAACATTAATAATAATGTCCGAATTCACTGCACTGCCATCTTATATTGCCACTTTTTTTATTAATGTCACTGGCTCTTTCTTAGCTGGATGCCTTGTTGCATTCATTTCTTCATCCATGTTTTTTCCAGAGTCAGTTAGATTGTTTTTATTAGTCGGAATACTTGGCAGTTTTACTACTTTTTCAACTTTTTCTTTAGATAGTTATATGCTTTTTGAGAGACAAGAATTTACTCAATTAGCGGTTTATATGGGGTGTTCTGTAATCCTTTCCATATGCTTTTTTGCTTTGGGATACTTCGTATTTAAGATAGGTGGATAAGTCATGGGTTATGTTTTTACCATTAATCAAGATGATTCTGATGTAAGGCTAGATCGGGTTATACGAAGAGAGTTTCCTGCCCTAAAACAAGGTCAGATAGAAAAATTATTAAGACAGGGCAAAATCCGTGTTGATTCAGAAAAAGTAAAAGCAGGATTTAGAGTCCATTCAGGTCAAAAAATAGAATTTAAGTTCGATGTTTCAGCCTATAATGAAGAGAAAAAAGAACATGAAAAAACATATATTGCGCTGCAAGTAACCGCATCTGCAAAGAAAAAAGCGGTACAGCAAATCGAAAGCTGGATGATAGATGAAAGCGCAGACTGGATAGCAATAAACAAGCCAGCAGGTATTGCTGTGCAAGGAGGATCTGGTACTACACATCATATTGACCGTTTGCTGCTAGAAGGATTTGGTGATGCAAGACCTCGACTTGTCCATCGCATTGATAAGGACACATCAGGCATTTTGTTGTTAGCCAAGACACAAAAATCTGCTCGTTTATTAACAGGCTTTTTTAAAGACCAAGAGATTAAAAAAACATATCTTGCTTTTTGCATTGGTAACCCTGGTCACAGAGGGGAAATATCTGAGCCAATTGCTAAAATTATGAAAAAAGGAATTGAGAAAGTGGAAGTTGATAGGCAAGAAGGTGTGCACGCTACCACTCTGTTTGATTGCTTATTTGCTGGAGATACTATAAGTATGGTGCGCCTCACTCCATTAACAGGCAGAACGCATCAGCTTCGTGTGCATATGGCATTTCATCAAACACCACTTTTGGGAGATGGTAAATATGCTGGTGCAAAAGCGCACCCTGCAAGTGAATTTGCCAGAATGTTGCACCTTCACGCACATTTTCTGCGTCTTCCAGATGGTCATTTGATTACAGCAAAGGTACCAGAGCATATGCAACAAGCAGCTACCATAATTGGCACTGCTATTCCTGATACACTCCCCTACCAACCTCATAATCAACCCCATAATCAACTTTTGGCTTAAAAAGGATTAATTTGCCTCATGACTTTATATTCCCCTAGTGAGGGTTCAGCATTACGGCTTGCCTTATTCGATTTTGACGGCACATTATGTGATAGTGGAGAGCAAATTATTAGTGCCTTAAAAAAAGCTGGCAGAGAGGTTGGGGTGATGGATATTAACGAGATGCAAGCGCGTCAATCAATTGGGCAGGGGCTGCATCATCTCGCGTTGACGCTCACTAATAATGATATCGATAAGGCAAATGAATTTTTTGAAGCATATCGCGATAATTTTAGAGCGGAAATGACGGCTGGGAATATATATGTATCACCTCTATTTGAGGGGGCAAAAAAAGCCCTGGAATCACTTGTTGAAAATGGTTGGCTAACAGGTGTGGTAACAAATAAGGGCAGAAGTGGGTTAAATCATCTATTAAAAATTCACGAAATAGAATCTTTGTTTGACGTGACTTATACGGTAGATGAAAAACAGCCCAAACCGGCACCAGCAATGGCAGTTGATGCGATGTTTCAGTGTGGAACTGAGGCCAAAAATACAATTCTAATTGGGGATACCATTTATGATGCGCAATGCGCAATGGGGGCTGGTATTGCTTTTGTTGGTGTGTCTTGGGGGTATAATACGCCTGAATTATTAAAACAAAATGGGGCTAAAGCCATTATAAACAACTTTTCTGAATTGCAGGATAATCTGAATGATATTTTATCTAAGGATAATGCATAAGCTATTTAGGGAGTGACCAGTGAGACGTTTTTACGAACAGGTAGAGGTAAGACAAGATGGGGCATATCATCTTGTAACGCTTGATAATCGTCCTTTAAAAACACCGTTGAAAACCATATTGCAGTTGCCAAATAGGCAATTGGCTGATCACATAGCGCAAGAATGGATGATGGTTGATATTAAAATTATACCAGATCAGATGCCATTTTTCTCACTTGCTGTTACTGTGATTGACCGTGTTGCTACTCAAAGAGATGAATTATCGGAGCAGATGCAGCAATATGTTATGAATGATTTGATATGTTATAGAGAATCAGTAGATACAAAATTACAAGAACATCAGAATAAAAATTGGAATCCTTGGTTGTTATGGGCAAAGGCTGAGTTTAATTTTGATCTTGAATTAGCCACAGGTGTGATGCCAATTAATCAAAAGCAGATGAACGCTAAATTATTAAAACAGATTTTATCTCAGATGAATATTTGGGTATTTACCTGCTTTGTTCAGGCGGCAACGCTTACTGGTTCAACTATATTAGCATTAGCTTTTATACAAAAACAGCTGAATTCAGATGCTTTGTTTTCGCTTTCTTTATTAGATGAGTTTTACCAGTCAGAAAAATGGGGAGAGGATAAAGAAGCATCTGAGAAAAGAAATGCTATAAAAAAGGAAATTCATGATTTGGCAGATTTTTTAAGAGTGGTAGAACAATAAGAAGCTTTAATGTGATGAATTATTTAATCTAAGGAGCATATTTGTGCAGTCAAACGGAGAAATGCTAGAACAAAAACGTAAAGAGGCTCGTCTTGGTGGGGGGCAAAAGAGAATTGATAAGCAACATGCTAAGGGCAAACTCACTGCAAGAGAACGTATAGCATTATTGCTTGATCCTGACACATTTGAAGAATGGGATATGTTTGTTGAGCATAGATGCTTTGACTTTGACATGGAAAAAACAAAAATTCCAGGAGATGGTGTTGTAACAGGCTCTGGATTAATAAATGGCAGACCTGTTTTTGTGTTCTCGCAAGATTTTACAGTTTTTGGGGGGGCTTTATCAGAAACACATGCTGGTAAAATCTGCAAATTAATGGATAAGGCAATATTGCTTGGCATTCCTATTATTGGCATTAATGATTCAGGTGGAGCAAGAATACAAGAGGGCGTTGCCTCATTGGGAGGATATGCAGAAGTATTTCAGAGAAATGTATTGGCATCTGGCGTAGTCCCGCAAATTTCGCTGATTATGGGACCATGTGCTGGCGGTGCTGTATATTCTCCTGCAATTACAGACTTTATTTTCATGGTTGAACATTCATCATATATGTTTGTTACAGGACCAGATGTTGTAAAAACAGTGACTCATGAAGAGCTTACCGCAACTGAGCTTGGGGGTGCAGAAATGCACGCAAAAATATCAGGTGTTAGTCACGGACGATTTGAAAATGAATTAGAATTAATCATAAATATACGCAGATTAATGGGCTTTTTACCTCTGTCAAATGCAGGACCACTGCCAATAATTGAGTGCGATGATCCAATTGATAGACAATCTGAAACATTGGCAAATATCGTTCCTGATAATCCGAATATGCCTTATGATATGAAGCATATTATTTCAGAAATTATTGATGACCAAGAATTTTTTGAAATTCATGCAGATTATGCTAAAAATATTATTGTTGGATTTGGCAGAATGAATGGCGTGCCTGTGGGGGTTGTTGCAAATCAGCCCTTGGTTCTGGCAGGCTGTTTAGACAGTGATTCTTCGCGAAAAGCAGCAAGATTTGTGCGGTTCTGTGACGCATTTGAAATTCCTATTTTGACGCTTGTTGATGTACCAGGTTTTATGCCTGGACTTGCACAAGAAACAGGCGGAATCATTAGCCATGGAGCCAAATTATTATTTGCTTTCGCAGAAGCAACTGTGCCAAAAGTTACCTTAATTACGCGCAAAGCATATGGAGGTGCATATGATGTTATGTCTTCTAAGCATTTGCGAGGTGATATTAACTACGCCTGGCCAAATGCTGAAATTGCGGTTATGGGACCTGAAGGGGCGGCAAGAATAATTTTTCGTGATGTAGCGAATGATCCTGAAGCATTAGAAGAAAAAACACAAAATTATCGAGATAAATTTGCCAATCCTTTTGTTGCTGCTTCTAGGGGCTATTTAGATGATATAATTAGACCTGTAAACTCTCGCTTACGACTGATAAATGCGTTTGAGATATTAAAGCGGAAACAGCTTAAAAACCCTCCTCGTAAACATGACAACCTTCCTCTTTAAATCGGAGATAGATAAATGAGTGCGGTTTTTAGTAAAATTCTAGTTGCCAATAGAGGCGAAATCGCCTGCCGTATTATAAAAACGGCGCATAATATGGGCATAAAAGTTGTGGCAATTTATTCAGATGCAGATAAATATGCCAAGCATGTCAGTATGGCTGATGAAGCTGTATATATTGGTCCATCTCCTTCTGCTCAAAGCTATTTATTGATTGATAAAATTATCGAAGTAGCAAAGCAGACCTCAGCAGAGGCTATTCATCCAGGCTACGGGTTCTTATCAGAAAAAGCAGAATTTGTTCGCTCAGTTGAAGCTGCAGGGATAGTTTTTATTGGTCCTGATGCGCATGCAATTGAGATGATGGGGGATAAAATAACCTCCAAAAAGCTAGCGCAAAAAGCAGGTGTGTCTATTGTCCCTGGAAGTAAAGGCGCTGTTACTGATGTTGCCAAGGCTAAGTTAGAATCCAACAGAATTGGCTATCCAGTTATGATCAAAGCTTCTTCTGGCGGCGGCGGTAAGGGTATGCGTGTTGTTGCAAATGAAACTGAGCTTGAAGCTGCGATGCAGGCTGCTATGAATGAGGCACGTTCTTCATTTGGTGATGATCGAGTTTTTATAGAAAAATTTGTACAGCAACCAAGGCATATAGAAATTCAGATATTGGCAGATTCATTTGGCAATATTATTTTTCTAGGTGAGCGAGAATGCTCTATTCAAAGGCGGCATCAAAAAGTAATAGAAGAAGCACCTTCCAGCTTATTATCCTCAAAAACGAGAGAAGCAATGGGGCAACAGGCAATTTCGCTTGCCAGAGCTGTGAATTATCGCTCTGCTGGAACCGTGGAGTTCATTGTTGGCGCGAATGAGGATTTTTATTTCCTTGAAATGAATACTCGTTTGCAAGTTGAACACCCCGTTACCGAGCTAGTTCATGATGTGGATTTGGTTTCATTGATGATCAAGATAGCCGCTGGTGAGAGGCTTTCTTTAACCCAAGAGCAAGTAAAAGCACGTGGTTGGGCGATGGAAGCTCGAATTTATGCAGAAGATTCTCCTCGCGGCTTCTTGCCATCAATAGGACAATTAAGAAAATATGTAGAACCTGATCTAAAGGAAATTCGGATTGACTCTGGTGTGTTGGAAGGCAGCCACATTACAATGTTTTACGACCCGATGATTTCTAAGATTATCGCATTTGGCAAGGATAGAGGTGATGCGATAAAGGCGTTGTCAAGTGCTTTAGATGTGTATCAAATATCAGGTGTTGAGACGAATATTCAGTTTCTAAATGCTATTTTATCAGACGAAGATTTTAAGTCTGGAGATATCACTACAGCATTTATCGACGAAAAATTTGATGGTAAATTTGTGCCAAGGGAGCCTTCAGGTGATTTGAGGGACTTAATGCTAGCGCTGGCAGCAGCTATCTCTCCCTTGCTTATTGGCGAAGGTGATACTAAGCAGAAAATACCTATCTCGCATTTATTATTAGTGGAAGCGTCGCAAGCGTATCCTTTTACATGGCACATGATAGATAACCATCCAATTGTAACGCATAACGGAAAAAAATATGTTATTGATGGACCAATCAGTAAGTCTATGAATCTATTTGTTGGTACAATTAATACGCAGCAGCTTGCAATAAAAATAGAGCGTGATTATCACCAACTTAAACTAAGTGCAGGTGCATTTCAGTTGAATGTTGCGTTGCTTCCTGCGTTAGCTGAGATTTTGATACAGTATATGCCTGAAAAAGTCGCAAACTCTGGTGGGCTTAAAATATCAGCACCGATGCCAGGTATGCTTACAAAATTACTAGTATCAGAAGGAGATATATTATTTGCTGGTCAAGAAGTTGCCATTATGGAGGCAATGAAGATGGAAAATAGTCTTCGCTGTGATATGGACAGCATTGTTGAGAAGGTTCATGTTAGTGAGGGTGATTTGCTGAATGTTGATGATTTAATCCTAACTCTAAAAGTGAGTATGACTTAGATTTGAGGTCAAATTATTTAAATGAAACGACATAATATTATTCAACATCAGTCAATTAAGGCAGATGGGTGGAAAGCTTTTTCACAAACCTGTTTTGATCTTTCAGCCCTTGACATTGGTCCCCATAGCAAAACCCTGCTGCAGGAGATAATAGGCGCTGTTAAAGCAGGATTGCCTGTTTCAGTGATTATTTTAGCTGCAACTATAGCAGATGTTGTATTATATGAAGGGCAAATTGACCCAGGGCAGAGCCCAGACGCTGACAGTATGGGAATAGATTGGCTTACTGCATCTGAAAGACGGCAATTAAATTGGTTGCGCTCTTACAGGAACCAGCTGGTCCATTATGAGGGCGTGGTTTCAGGAATGACGGGTGCCGAAACGGACCAAGAATTGATGCAAAAAAATGCGGATAAAGCGCTTGCTGCCATAGTGCCTTTACTTGCTGGGCTTGAGCAGTTTTAATTTTTAGATATTATATCTATTCTGTTTCAAAAACCTGATTAAAACAGGTTTGTGATGCCATGTCTAATTCAGGCATTGTTACAATATGCCCTAAATCTGCAAAACTGGTTACACCTCCATCTGTAACTCCGCAGGGCACGATACCGTTGAAAGCAGTTAAATCAGGGTCAATATTAATCGCAATACCATGCATAGTAACCCATTTAGAAATTCGGACACCTATGGCAGCAATTTTATCTACTCTGTTGGGCTGGTTTAAATCCTTGCGGACAACCCAAACACCTGGAAGTCCTTCGCGTCTTTGCCCATCAATAGAAAAACAAGCTAGTGTTTGTATAATCCATGCCTCTAGCTGAAAAACATATTTTCGAACATCCTTCTCTCTTGTTGAAAGGTCAAGTAGAGGCCAATATACTCTCTGCCCAGGTCCATGGTAGGTCCATTGCCCACCACGACCTGTTGCGATGGTCTCTATGTTACCTTTATTGATTAAGTCACTTTGTTTTGCAGATGTGCCGCTGGTATAGATAGGCGGGTGTTCAAGCATAAAGATTGTCTCTTTAGTTGTTCCGTCTACAATTTGTGAATGTGTGTGTTGCATTGAACTGATAGCATCAGGATAGGCGGTAAGCCCGGTAAATTCTTGCCAGATAGGAATAGCTAAAACGTCCTCTAGTTTTTGGTTTGATGCATATATCTATTACCATATTGATAGCAGAAATTTAAACTACAGAAAAGGTATCAGACGTAATCTAGCTAATATAAAGTAGGATAGATAAAAGAATATGTGTTAGGTAACAATTTGTGGCTTGATCAAACCAAATGAACATGGGATAGACAAGGCATTCAAATGTGCGGCTGTGGCGGAATTGGTAGACGCGCAGCGTTGAGGTCGCTGTGGGGTTAATACCCCGTGGAAGTTCGAGTCTTCTCAGCCGCACCATGTCCTTACCTAACATATTGAAATACATACACTTTTACTGATTAAAAGGTATGTGTAGACATGACTGTAGACAAATTATGTGCCTCTTACTTGTATAAAAGAGATGGCACTTACTACTTCAGCAAGCATGTTCCATGTGATGTGAAACACCATTATCGTTGTAAGCGTATTGTGATGTCATTACGCACGAAGAGTGCTTCACGTGCATCTAGAGCATGTCAATCGTTGCTCCAAAGGCTAGAAGATTACTGGCTATCATTAAGGTTATCTGATTCGCCTTTACCTTAAGACCCTAAACTTATTATAAAATTGAAGTTTACTATCCAAACAACTCCAATAAAAATAGTATAAGTTATCCAACTATCCTGCCACTTAGTGCGCTTCTTTTTCTTTGTCTTAAAGT